>FSXQ01002363.1_pt1 | contig 26347 bp, 28 predicted proteins | sample 1638011 | NCBI WGS metagenome assembly FSXQ01 (sample SAMEA3914789, study PRJEB12502) | metagenome | biome: forest; material: soil | place: Canada | collected 2011-07-03 | depth 0.3 m | reverse complement strand
TTCGCCGAGGCGATGACGCTGTTCGCCGCGGGCATGGCCGGCCTGTTCCCGATCCTGCACCTGGGCCGGCCGTGGTTCGCGTACTGGCTCGCGCCGTATCCCGACCACATGAACCTGTGGCCGCAGTGGCGCAGCCCGCTGGTGTGGGACGTGTTCGCGATCTCGACGTACCTGATCGTGTCGGCGCTGTTCTGGTACTTCGGCATGCTGCCCGACCTGGCGACGATGCGCGACCGCGCTCGGACACGCGGCAAGCAGGTGGCGTACGGCCTGCTGGCGCTGGGCTGGCGCGGCGAGGCGCGGCACTGGGCGCGCCACGAGACCGCGTACCTCCTGCTTGCGGGCCTGGCCACGCCGCTGGTGATCTCGGTGCACTCCGTCGTGGCGATGGACTTCGCCATCGGCAACACGCCGGGCTTCCACTCGACGATCTTCCCGCCGTACTTCGTGGCCGGCGCGCTGTTCTCGGGCTTCGCGATGGTGCTGACCATCGCCATCCCGCTGCGCAAGGCGTTCGACCTGCAGGACTTCATCACCGAGGTGCACCTCGACCACGCCGCCAAGGTGCTGCTGGCCACCGGCTGGATCGTCGCCTACGGCTACCTGGTCGAGAACTTCATGGCCTTCTTCAGCGGCGACCGCTTCGAGATCGCGATGACGGTGGACCGCTGGACGGGCTTCTACGCGCCCGTCTACTGGGCCATGCTCACCTGCAACGTGCTGCTGCCCCAGGTGCTCTGGTGGCGCGCCGCGCGACGCAACACGCTGCTGCTGTTCTTCCTGGCGATCTTCATCAACCTGGGCATGTGGATGGAGCGCTTCATGATCGTCGTGCAGAGCACCAGCCACGACTTCATGCCCTCGTCCTGGGGCCTGTTCATCCCGACGCGCTGGGACTGGATCTTCCTCGCCGGCTCGATCGGCATGTTCGCGTGGCTGTTCCTCGTGTTCATCCGGCTGCTGCCGGCGATCTCGATTTCCGAGATGCGAGAACTGGTGCAGGAGGAGCGCGATGAGCCGCGCCCGGCCGCCCGAAGCGGCTCGCCCCGAAGTGCGCAGCACGGAGGCTCCGATGGTCTCGCGTGATCCTCGTTGGGCGCTGATGGCGGAATACGACTCGGCCGAGGCGCTCGTGGCCGCCGCCCAGGCCGCGCGCGATGCCGGCTATCGCCACGCGGAAGCCTACTCGCCCTTCGCGATCGAGGGCCTGGCCGAGGCGCTCGGCGCGCGCCGCAGCCGCATCCCGGCGTTCACGCTGGTGGGCGCGATCGTCGGCGGGCTGGGCGGCTACTTCCTGCAGTGGTACGCAGCGGTGGTGTCCTATCCCGAGGAGGTGGGTGCGCGGCCGTTGCACAGCTGGCCGATGTTCGTGCCGGTCACCTTCGAGACGACCATCCTGCTGGCCGCGTTCACCGCCTTCTTCGCCGCGCTGATCGGCAACGGCCTGCCACGGCTCGCGCATCCGATCTTCGATGCGCCCGACTTCGACCTGGCCACGCGCAACCGCTTCTTCCTGTGCCTGCTCACCGACGACCCCGCGTTCGACGAGGCCCGGGCCATCGCGCTGCTGGACGCGACCGCGCCGATCCGGCGTGACGAGGTGGCGCGATGAAGGCGGCCGTCGCGATGCTGCTGTCGCTGTGCGCGCTCGCCGGCTGCGAACGCACGATGAAGGACATGTACGTACAGCCCAAGCTGGGTCCCGACGCGTCCAGCCCGCTGTTCCCCGATGGCAAGGGCTCGCGACCGCCGCCGCCCGGCAGCGTGGCCATGGCGGCGGGCGACCTGGCCAAGACCAGCGGCGGCCGGCATGGCCGCGACGACGTCATCGCCGACGACGCGGCCGCCGCGGCGAGCGCGCCGCCAACGATCGACATGGCCCTCCTGCAACGCGGCCAGCAGCGCTACGACATCTACTGCACGCCGTGCCACAGCCCGGTCGGTGACGGCGACGGCCTGGTCGCGCAGCGCGGCTTCCCGCATCCGCCGAGCTTCCACCAGGCGCGGTTGCGCGACGCATCGGATCGCCACATGTTCGAGGTCGTCACGCAAGGCTACGGCGTGATGCCCGCGTTCGCCGACCGCACGACGCCGCGGGATCGCTGGGCCATCGTCGCCTACGTGCGCGCGTTGCAGTTGAGCCAGGACGTGCAGGTCGAACGGCTGCCGGTCGACCTGCGCGCCGGACTGTCGGCGCTGCCCGCTCCCCCGCGCGCGCCCGCCTCACGCGCGAGCGCGCCCTCGCCCGGCGCATCCGATCCGGAGGCGAACTGATGCGTGCCGCCTGGCGTCCGCCCGTGGCCGACCTGCTGGCCGTGCTCGCGCTCGCGGTCGCGCTGCCGGGTCTGTGGCTCGCGCCGCAGATGTTCTTCGCCTGCTGGCTGGCGGCGTGGTGGTTCTGGCTCGGCGCGACGATGGGCGGCCTCGCGGCGACGTGGATCCACGCGCTGACCGGCGGCCGATGGGGCGAGGCGCTGAAGCTCGCCATGGTGCCGCTCGCGCGCGGCCTGCCGTGGCTGTTGCTGCTGTTCCTGCCGTTGGCTGCGGGGATGGCGCGCGTGTTCCCGTGGGCCGGACGCGACGCGGCCTGGGCGCGCGATCTCGACGTGCCCGTGCTGCAGCAGGCGTGGTTCACGCCGGTGGCGTTCTGGACGCGGATGGCGATCTACGCGCTCGTGTGGTGGCTGTCCTCGCGCCCGTCGGTGCTCGCTCACAAGGGGCGCGTCACGGTCGCGCTGATGGCGCATCTTCTGGTCGGCACGCTCGCCTCGATCGATCTGGTCATGACGTTGGTGCCTGGCTGGTACAGCACGGCCGACGGCATCGTCAACCTCTCGGGCGGCGCCCTGGGAGGCAGCGCGATCGCAATTGCCATCGTCGCGCGACTGGCCGCCGGCCGCTTCCCCACACCGGCGCCGCGCCCCGCGCGCCCGCGCACGCCGCCGGTCTGGCGCGACCTCGGCAACCTGCTATTGATGTGGACGATGCTGTGGGCCTACGTCGCCTTCATCGAGTTCCTGATCATCTGGGCCGAGGACCTGCCGCGCGAGATCGCCTGGTTCGTGCCGCGCTTGAACTCGGGCTGGGCCTGGGTCGGCATCGGCCTGGCCGCGCTGCAGTTCGCCGGACCGCTCGTGTGCCTGCTGATGCGTGCCATCAAGGATGATCCCCGCCGACTCGCGCGCCTGGCCACTTGGCTCGCATGCGGCCAGCTCGTGAACTGTGCGTGGCTCGTCGTGCCCTCGATTGCGCCGGCTGGCTGGATGGCGTGGTGGCTGCTGCCGGCGCTCGCGATCGCGATGGGGCTGCCGTTGCTGGCGCGTGTCGTCCGGAGCTTCGAAACATCGCTCGTCGAGGAACTTGCCCATGCGTGACGACGCGCTGCCGATTCGTCGACTGTCATGGGTGCCTGTCGCCATGGCAGGCGCGGTGGCGACGGCCATCGTGGTCGTACTGCTGCTTCTGCACCATCGGCGCGTGCCCGTCGGTGGCGTGGCCATCGATGAACCTGCTCCCCTCGCGCCGGGCCTGCCGAGGCTGCAGACGGCGCCGCAGCCCGATCTCGCGGCCTACAAGGCGGAGAAGCTGCGCGCGCTGCACGACCTCGGCTGGGTGGACGCGGCCAGCGGCGTCGCGCACGTGCCCATCGAAACCGCGATGGCGATGATGGCGGCTTCGGCGGCCGCGAAGGGAGCCTCGCGATGAGGCGCGCGGTCATCCTCATGCTGGCGCTCGTGCACGCGGTCGCGACCGCGCGCGACGGCCCGTTGACGCCGACGCCCGCCGTTCCCGATGCCGGCTTCGTCCAGCATCCCGGCGCGGCGCTCCCGCTGTCCGCGCCGTTCACCGACAGCCAGGGCCGCACCGTGCCGCTGTCCGACGAACTCGGCCACGACGGCCGCCCGTCGCTGCTGATGCTCGGCTGGCACCGCTGCCCGCAGTTGTGCGGACTCGCGACACAAGGGGCGCTGGAAGCCTGGCGCCAGAGCGGGCTCTCGCCGTCGGCGACGCGCCTGGTGTTCGTCAGCGTCGACCCGGCCGAGACCTCGGCCGACGCCGCCAGCCGCCTGGGCGCCGACCGCGGCTACGCGGACATGCTGATGGGCGTCAGCGGCGACGCGCCTCCGGCCATCGAACGCCTGGTCGGCTCGCCGGCGAGCATCCACGCGCTCGCCGACAGCGTCGGCTTCCGCTGGACGCCCGACGACGCGAACGCGCGGATCGCGCATCCGGCCGGCCTCGTCGTCGTGACGCCCGACGGCCACGTCGCGCGCTACCTGATGGGCGTGCGCTTCGACCCCGCCGAACTGCACGCCGCGGTGGACGAGGCCGCCCGCGGGCGCATCGGCACCATCAGTGACCGCCTCGCGCTGTTGTGCGCCCATCTCGACCCGCGCGCCGGCGTGCACAGCGACGCGGTGCTGCTCGCCACGCGCGGCGTCGGCCTGGCGACGCTGGCCGCGCTCGCGTTGTTCGCTTGGCGAAGGAGACGTCGCTGATGGCCGCCGACACCGACGCCGCGCTGTCGTCCGGCTTCCGCCTGATGAACACGGCCGCCTCGACCCAGGCCAGCCGCACCGACGCGATCTTCCTGGCGATGGTGCTGCTGTGCGGCGCCGTGGCCATCGTCGTGTTCGCGCTGATCGTGATCTTCGTCATCCGCTACCGGCGCGGACGACACGTCGACCGAACGCCGCCGCGCGAGCTGCGCGGCATCGAGATCGCCTGGACGGTGGCGCCGCTGCTGGTGTTCTTCGGCATCTTCGCCTGGGCCGCCCGCGACTTCATCACCATGGCCGACCCGCCGCCCGACGCGCTGCCCGTGAGCGTGGTCGCCAAGCAGTGGATGTGGAAGCTGCAGCATCGCAACGGCCGGCGCGAGATCAACGAGCTGCACGTGCCGCAGGGCGAGCCCGTGGTGGTGACGCTGGCGTCCGAGGACGTGATCCACAGCTTCTTCATTCCGGCGTTCCGCATCAAGCAGGACGTGGTGCCGGGGCGCTACACACGGTTGTGGTTCACGGCCACGCAGCTGGGCGAGTTCCCGTTGTTCTGCTCCGAGTACTGCGGCAGCGAGCACTCGCAGATGACGGGCCGCGTGGTGGTGATGTCGCCGGCCGACTACGGCCGCTGGCTGGCGTCCGGGCCCGCGCAGCCCGACATGGCGCAGTACGGCTTCGCGCTGTTCCGCCAGCTCGGCTGCTCGGGCTGCCACGATGCGCGCTCGACGATCCATGCGCCGCTGCTCGATGGCCTCGCCGGCCGCACCGTGCACCTGCAGGACGGCCGCGCCATCGTCGCCGACGCCAACTACCTTCGCGATTCGATCCTGGTGCCGGACAAGGACGTCGTCGCCGGCTTCGAGCCCGTCATGCCGTCGTACGCCGGGCAGGTGAGCGAGGAAGACCTGCAGGCGCTGGTGGCCTACCTCCAATCGACCGGCAAGAGGGACGCGCCATGACGAGCTACCTCGACGACGGCCTGACGATCCGCTCGTGGCTGACCACCACGGACCACAAGCGCATCGCGATCCTGTACGCGATCGCGATCACCGCGTTCTTCTTCGTGGGCGGCGCGGCCGCCACGATCATCCGCCTGGAGTTGGCGACGCCGCAGGGCGACCTCGTCTCGCACGACGCCTACAACAAGCTGTTCACCGCGCACGGCGTGATCATGGTGTGGCTGTTCCTGATCCCGTCGATTCCGTCGGTGCTCGGCAACTTCCTGCTGCCGCTGATGATCGGTGCGCGCGACCTCGCGTTCCCGCGCCTGAACCTCGCGTCGTGGTACCTCTACCTGGCTGGCGGGCTCATCACGCTGGAAGCCTTGTTCCTCGGCGGCGTCGACACCGGCTGGACGTTCTACACGCCGTACTCCACCATGTTCTCCAACACCTACGTCGTGTTGACGCTGGTGGGCATCTTCGTGACTGGCTTCTCGTCCATCCTCACCGGCCTGAACTTCATCGCCACGATCCACACCCTGCGCGACAAGGCGATGGGCTGGTTCAAGATGCCGCTGTTCGTGTGGGCGATGTACGCCACCAGCCTGATCCTCGTGCTCGCGACGCCGGTGCTGGCGATCACGGTGCTGCTGGCGGTGGCCGAGCGCCTGTTCCAGATCGGTGTGTTCGACCCGGCCTACGGCGGCGACCCGCTGCTGTTCCAGCACCTGTTCTGGTTCTACTCGCACCCGGCGGTCTACGTGATGATCCTGCCGGCGATGGGCGTGGTCAGCGAGATCATCCCGTGCTTCGCGCGCCGGCCGGTGTTCGGTTACCGATCGATGGCCTACGCGATCATGGCCATCGCCAGCGTGGGCTTCCTGGTCTGGGGACACCACATGTTCGTGAGCGGGCAGTCGCTGACCGCCAGCCTCGTGTTCTCGCTCCTGAGCTTCATCGTGGCGATCCCGTCGGCGATCAAGGTGTTCAACTGGACGGCCACGCTGTACAAGGGCGCGATCCGCCTGGACGCGCCGATGCTGTACGCGCTCGGCTTCGTCGGCCTGTTCACCATCGGCGGGCTGACGGGACTGTTCCTCGCATCGCTCGCGCTCGACGTGCATCTCACCGACACCTACTTCGTCGTCGCGCACTTCCACTACATCATGGTCGGCGGCGCGGTGATGGCGTACTTCGCGGGGCTGCACTTCTGGTGGCCCAAGGTGACGGGGCGGCTGTATCCCGAGGTGTGGTCGCGCATCGCCGCGGTGCTCGTGTTCGTCGGCTTCAACCTGACGTTCTTCCCGCAGTTCCTGCTGGGGGTCGAAGGCATGCCGCGGCGCTACCACGCGTATCCGCCGCAGTTCCAGGTGCTCAACCTGTTCTCGTCGGCGGGCGCCGGTGTGCTGGCGATCGGCTACCTGATGCCGCTCGTCTACCTCGCGTGGTCGCTGCGTGGTGGGCCACGCGCGAACGACAACCCGTGGGGCGCCAAGGGCCTCGAATGGCAGACGCACTCGCCGCCGCCGACGCACAACTTCGACGAACCGCCCGTGGTGCCCGACATCGTCTACGACTACCGCGCCGACGAGCGCGACCCGGAGGCCGAGCGATGAACGCCGCGACCCTGCCCGCCGACGAGGAACCCGCGGACCCGGATACCGGCAAGCTGGGCATGTGGATCTTCCTGGCCAGCGAAGTGCTGTTCTTCGGCGGCCTGTTCGTGGCCTATCTGTACGGGCGCACGACGTGGCCGCAGGGCTGGGCCGCGGCGTCACGCCACACGGACGTCGTGCTGGGCACCGTCAACACGGCGCTGCTGCTCACCAGCAGCGCGATCGTCGCGCTCGCGGTGGCGTGCGAGGAGGACGCGGCGCGGCGGCGGTGGACGGCGCGCCTGCTGTGGGCGACCGCGGCGCTCGGTGTGGCCTTCCTCGCGATCAAGGGTGTCGAGTGGCATGCCGACTGGCGCGAGCACCTGGTGCCGGGCGCGTCTTTCGCGATCCCGGTGGCCGGCGCGCAGCCCTTCTTCGCGCTGTACTTCGTGATGACGGGCCTGCACGCGGTGCACATGATCGTCGGCGTTGCCGTGCTGGCCGTGCTCGCGCACGGGCGCGCACGCGACCGCGCGTGGGCTCGCGCGACGCACGTCGAGGTCGCCGCGCTGTACTGGCACTTCGTCGACCTCGTCTGGATCTTCCTGTACCCGCTGCTGTACCTGGTGGAGCGCCATGGCTGAAGCTCGACGCGCCGTCGCCGGCCACGCGCGCACCATCGTCGGCGCGTGGCTGGCCCTGCTCGTGCTGATGCTGGCGAGCCTGGGCAGCGCCTATCTGAAACTGGGGCCGTGGAACATGGTGGCCGGGCTGGCCATCGCCGCGGTCAAGGCGGCGATCGTGGCCTGGCTGTTCATGCGGCTGCGCGAGAGCGGGGCGCTGATCCGCCTCGTGGCCGTCGTCGGGCTGGGGGTGTGGTGCATCCTGCTGGCGCTCAGTGGCGTCGACTACGAGACGCGGCACGTCACGCGGGCGACCGTGCAGCAGCCGCAGCAGATGCAGCGGCCTTCGGCGCCGTAGCGCGCGCGCCATGGCATGGCGCTGTCAAGCGGGTGATCGGCTGCGGCGCGCCTCGCTCGCGCAGGTGGAAGATGGCCGTGCCGCCATCGACGGTTCAGCACGGCGCTGGCTCGAGCGACGCTCGGCACCGATCTTGCCGAAGGTTGGGCAGCCTCGTCGAGGCGTTCGACAAACGGAGCTGGACATGCTGAGATGGGCACTGATCTTTGCGGTGATCGCGATCATCGCGGGCGCGCTGGGTTTCACCGGGATCGAGGCAGGCGCCGCGGACATCGCGCGCCTTCTCTTCTACGTCTTCGTGGCGCTCGTCGTGATCTTCCTGGTCCTGGGATTCACGATCTTCAAGCGGTAGCCGACTCGTGCAGGGGCCACCGGCCCCGCCTTGTTTCGACCATTGGAACGCCGCAGCGAACCGAGCTCGTTGAACCAAGCTCGACTCGACTTGCTCTTCCATGCAGGTCGTTGCTGACGTCAATTCGCCGCGAAAGGCTGGCCTCGTCGCGCTGCACGAGGGCTGCTTTTGATTGACGAAGCGAGGCGAACTGCACGTCTCCACGATGGGCCGCAAGTCGACCGCTCGCCGTTTGCAGTGTTGGCCGCCGACAGGGCGCAGCCTGTCGACGCCATCGGTTTCACGGCGACGCCGTGGACCGTGCTCAGCTCATCGCGGGCTGCCCGTTGGAGGCCGTGACGCCACCATCGACCGGCAGGTTCACGCCGTTGACGAACCGCGCATCCTCGCTGGCCAGGAATGCCACGACGCCGGCGATGTCAGCCGGCTCGGCCACGCGCTTGAGCGGCAGGCGCTCCATGAACTTCGCGACGAGCGCCTTGTCCTTGAGCATGTCCTCGGTCATGCCCGTGTGCGCCAGCGACGGGCAGACCGCGTTCGCACGCACACCCTTCGAGCCGAAGTCCAGCGCGATCGCGCGCGTCAGGTTGACCACGCCGCCCTTGGCCGCGTTGTAGGCGCTCATCGACCAGTCGGCGCCCAGGCCGGACACCGAGGCCGTGTTCACGATGCAGCCCTGGGTCTTCAGCAATTCCGGCAGCGCGGCGCGGCAGCCGTGGAAGACGCCCGAGAGATCGGTGTCAATCGTCTTCTTCCACTCGTCGAGCGGCACCTCCAGGACGTTGCCCTCCGACGCGATCCCCGCGTTGTTGACCATGACGTCCAGCGCGCCGAAGCGCTCCACGGCCGCGGCGACAAGCTGCTTCACCGCGTCGAAATCCGTCACGTCGCAGGCATGGGCGAGCGTGCGTTCCTTTGGTAGCTCGGCGGCGACGGCCTTCAGCTTGTCCTCGTCCTGGTCGCAGAGGACGACGTTGGCGCCTTCCTGGGAAAAGCGTTCCGCGAAGCCGCGGCCCATGCCCGATGCCGAGCCGGTGACGATGACGGTCTTGCCATTGAAACGTTGCATGTCGATGTCCTCAGGTGAATGTCGATCGTTCATGGCGGCAATGAGCATTCCACTGTTTCATGCGAGGTCGGGCATGGGCCGCCACGCGAACCGTCGGGCACCGTCGTTGCCGCTCGCGACCATCGCATGCCACGCGCGGGAGAATTTATGGACCACCACGACCTCGTCGACATCTTCGGATCCACGATGCCGATCCTCGAATTGTTCGTTCGCGGCAGCGTCATGTACTGGTTCCTCGTGCTCGTGTTCCGCCTGATCCTGCGACGCGACGTGGGCTCGATGGGCATCACCGATTTCCTGTTCATCGTGCTGCTCGGCGACGCGGCCCAGAACGGCATGATCGGCGAGGCCACCTCGGCGACGGACGCCATCGTGCTGATCTCCACGCTGGTGTTCTGGAACGTGCTCATCGATTGGGCGACGTACCGGTTTCCGGCGGTCGAGCGCCTGTTCGCTGCGCAGCGACTTTGCCTCGTGCGCGACGGTCGCCGCAATCGACGCAACATGCGGCGCGAGTTCATCTCGAACGCAGAGTTGATGTCCAAGGTGCGCGAGGAAGGGCTCGAGGATCTCAGCCGAGTCAAGCTCATGTACCTGGAATCGGACGGAGAGATCAGCCTGATCCGGAAGCCGGACGACGACGACGGCGCGCCACCGCCCAGGCCTTCCGCGCGCCCTTGACCGGCGCGTCCCAAGTTATGGCACAGCGGATGCCGTTGGGAACGACCTCATCACCGGCGCGACCATGACTGCGACCAAACTCACGGGCGCCTTCGCCCATGTCATCCACAGCCCGCACGGCGGCGTCGAGGGCTTGCTGCTCGACGTCGGCGACGGCGTGACCCAGGTCGTCCTCGACAAGGACGACGAGAAGAACGCCGCGTTGATCTCGACGCTGAAATCCGGTCAGCAACTCGTGCTCTCCACGGACGACATTCCGCCGTCCAGGAAAGGGCCGGGTGCGCATCCCGTGCGTGCGTTGCGCAAGCTCATCTCGGTCCGAGGCCACATGGGTGAACCGCAAGGCGGTGAAGTGATCTCCGAGCATCGCTTCCGCGCGCTCGTGGATGATCGCCTGTGATCGACCTGGTCGACGCCATCCAGTGGCCGGCCATGGCCGTGACCGTGGGCGCCTCGTGGCTGGTGGGCTCGACGCATCGGCATCGGCGGCTGTTCGGCTTCTGGGTCTTTCTTGCCAGCAACGTGCTGTGGGTGGTCTGGGGGCTGCACGGCAGTGCGCCGGCGCTGATCGTGCTCCAGGTGTGCCTGGCGGCCATGAACGTGCGCGGGATGTTGAAGGCGCGGGCCGAGCCATCGAAGGGCTGACACGCCGGGCTCGACCATTGCCGAAGGAGGGCACGCTTCTCACGGCGTGCCCCGGCTGGGAGGCGATCATGCTCACACGCTAGTTCTACATCAGCGAGATCGCACCGGGCGTGACCGATGTCGACGTGCACGTCATCCTCGGCGTCGCCCAGGTGAAGCTGGGCATGGACCTCATCCGTCGCCACGACATGGCGGACGCGATGCATCGTCTGCACCGCGACGGCAGCGAGAACAACGCGCAGGCGCGCTGGATGATCCAGCAGCTCATGTTCTTCGAGACGCTGCCCGGCGCGCCGTCGTCGATTGGCGGGCGCCGCAATTGCTGACGCACGCCAACTGTCACGGAGACCTTCATGATCCACGCCGCCAAGCTCTCCAGACGCCGTGGCCACCTTGCACCCGGGCCTCTGGGAGTGGGGCGCTGATGCCGGCCCTGCATACCGCACTGTCCGCGGCCTCGCCGATGCGAACGGGCGACGCTGCCGCGCGCGCCAATCTGCTGCGCGCGCTGGTGACGGACGGCCTCGCCGAGTTGCCGCAACCCGGTGGCGGTGCCACGCTGGCACGGTGGCGGGCGCTGTCCGCCGTGGCTGCGCACGACCTGAGCCTCGTCAAGCTGTATGAAGGCCACACCGATGCGCTCGCGATCCTCGCGGAGGCCGGCGAACCGGCGTCCGCGCGAGACCGGTCGTGGGGCATGTGGGCCGCGGAGGCGCCAGGCGCCAGCGTGGTGTTCGAGCCCAAGGAAAACGGCTGGTCGCTGTCGGGCACCAAGGCGTGGTGTTCCGGCGCTCGCCATCTGGACGCCGCGCTGCTGACCGTCTGGCGCAGTGACGGGGCGGGGCCCTTCCTGGCGCGCGTCGACCTGAAGCAAGCGGGCGTGTCGTTCGACGACGCCCACTGGCAGGCGACCGGCATGCGCGCGAGCGACAGCGTGGACGTGATCTTCGACGGCGTGCCCGCGCGGCTGGTGGGCGACGACCGCTTCTACCTGGATCGCCCCGGCTTCTGGCAGGGCGGCATCGGCATCGCGGCTTGTTGGCACGGCGGTGCGTGCGCGATCGCCGATGCGTTGAGGCAGCGGACCGTCGACGCCGGCGACGGCGCCGGCTGGCATCGCCTGATCGCGCTGGGCGCGGTCGATCGCGTGCTGTCGGCCAACGCCGCGTTGCTGCGCGAGGCGGCCGCGTGGGTCGACGCGCACCCGCGCGCGAGCGCGCAGGCGTGGGCGCTGCGCACGCGCGCCGCCGCTGATGCCGCGTGCGAGGCGGTGATGCACCACGCGACGCGCGCGCTCGGCGCGACGCCGCTGTGTCGCGACGCCCGCTTCGCGCAGCTCGCCGCCGACCTGCCGGTGTTCGTGCGCCAGTGCCATGGCGATCGCGACCTGGCGGCGTTGGGTGAGCGCGTCGTCGCGGAAGGGGCCACGACATGGGCGCTTTGATCGACCAGCGCGTCGAGGACAGGCATATCCACGGCGAGGGCACGCCCGAGCATGCCTGGCGTGGCTTCGACGTGCTGGAGCGCCTCGCGCCCCTCTCGATCGCGCAACTCGCGCCGCGCGGCTCGCGTGTCGTGGTCGTGGCGCCGCATCCCGACGACGAGGTGCTGGGCTGCGGCGGAACGCTGGCGATGTTGGCACGCGCCGGCTACGAGATCGTCGTCATCAGCGTGACCGATGGCGAGGCCGGCTACCCGGGATCCATCGTGTGGACGCCGACCTTGTTGGCGCGCGAGCGAGCACTCGAACGCGCGAAGGGCCTGGACCGGATCGGCTTGTCGCACGGCGCGTTGACGCTGGGCATTCCGGATGGGCGCGTCGGCGAGCAGGAGAGGGCGCTGATCGAGCGCATCTCCGACCTGCTGCGCGCCGATGACACGCTGCTGTCGACGTGGCGCCGTGACGGCCACCCGGACCACGAAGCCTCGGGCCGAGCCGCCGCCGCCGCGGCCGCGCGCCACGGTTGCCACCTGTGGGAATTTCCCGTGTGGATGTGGCACTGGGCCGAGGTTGGCGACCACCGCGTGCCGTGGCGGCGCCTGCGTCGACTCCAGCTCGATCCGGACGCCCGCCACCGAAAAGCGCACGCCATCGCGGCCCACGACAGCCAGCTCGTGGGGCCGATTTCCGAAGGCCTTCCGCCCGTGCTGCCCGATTGGGCGCTCGCGCGGCTGCTGCGTCCCTTCGAGGTCTTCATCGCAGGAGACGCCGAATGATGGATGCCCAGGCGATGCATTTCGACGCCTTGTTCAGCGACGACGCCGATCCCTGGCGCACGCGAACACGGTGGTACGAGCGGCGCAAGCGCGCGTTGACGATGGCCGTGTTGCCGCAGGAGCGCTACGCGCGTGCCTGCGAGCCCGGCTGCGGCGCAGGCGAGACGACGCTGGCGTTGTCCGCCCGCTGCGGGGAGGTCGTGTCCAGCGATGCAAGCGCCGCGGCCGTGACGCAGGCCCGGGCGCGCGTCGCCGGCTTGGCCCACGTGACGATCGCCCAGGCGCGGATGCCGAGCGACTGGCCGGCGGGCACGTTCGACCTGATCGTTGTCAGCGAGCTCGGCTACTACCTGGCGGCGGACGACTTGGCGCGCCTCGCGCAGCATTGCCGTGAGGCGATGCGCAACGTCGGGACGCTTGTCGCCTGCCACTGGCGCCATCCGGAGTCCGACCTTCGCCTGAGCGCCCACGACGTGCATGCCGAGCTGCAGGCGCGCACCGGCTTCCATCGCGCCTCGCACTACGAGGATGACGACTTCCTGTTGGATGTCTGGACGACCGACACGCGTTCGGTCGCCACGCTCGAGGGCCTCGCATGATCGGCGTCATCGTTCCCGCGAACGACGAGGAGGCCATGATCGGCCGTTGCGTCGAGGCGTTGCGCGTCGCGGCGAGGCATCCGGCGCTGCGGGGCGAGATCGTCGAGATCACCGTGGTGCTCGACGCCTGTCGCGACGCCACGCGCACCATTGCCGAATCGCACGGCGCCACCTGCATCGAGATCGAGGCACGCAACGTCGGCATCGCCCGCGCGGTCGGCGCGAGTGCGGCGGTCGCGCGCGGCTCGCGCTGGCTGGCCTTCACCGACGCCGATTCCGAAGTCGCACCCGATTGGCTCGCACGGCAAGTCGAGAGCGCCGTCGACGCCGTGTGCGGCGTGGTCTGCATCGCGGACTGGGGCGACTACGGCGCCGACGCGCGAGCCCGGTACGAGGCGGGGTATGTCGACGCCGACGGCCATCGCCACATCCATGGCGCCAGCCTGGGCGTGTCGTCGGCCGCCTACTTGCGTGCCGGCGGCTTTCCGCCGCTCCGGTGCAGCGAGGACGTCGAACTCGTCCGAAGCCTGGATCGCCAAGGCGCCAACATCCGCTGGACGAACGCCGTGCGCGTCACCACGAGCGCCCGCCGGGTGGCACGCGCACCGGACGGGTTCGCGGCACACCTGCGCCACGTCGAGCAGCGCGTCGTGGCTTGAAGACATGGGCCTGGATCGGCTTCACCCGGTGACCGGCCGCTGCGCTTGCGGGCAGGTCAGGTATCGCTGCGACGTCGAAGCACAGGCGGTGCTGTGCGCCTGCGATCTCTGCCGCCGCAATTCGGGATCGGCCTTCCAGGCGTGGGTCAACGGACAGCGTGCCTCGCTGAGCGTGACAGGCGAGACATCGCCGTGGCCATCGACCGACCACGCGGCGCGTCACTTCTGCAAGGCGTGCGGCAGCGCCTTGTTCCTGTTCGAGCGCGACGAACCAGATGTTGTCGAAATCGCCGCCGGCACGGTGGACGAGCCCCACGGAATCGCCTCGTCCCGTCTGTCGAAGCAGTACCGCGGCTGGCCCGAGTGGTCGAAGACGGTGGTTGCCCATCGATAGGTGGCTCACGTTCATCGTTTCTCGACGTCATCAGTGTTCGTCCTACAGGTCTCGTCGCTCGCTGGTACTAGAGTTCATGCAAGCAGACACGAAGCCGGCCGCAAGATTGGGCGGAACCCAGGAAACCCGTCACCCTGTGTCTGAACAGTTTCTTCGTTGGCCTCGGTCGACGGAGTCGAAGGCCCGCTCCAGGAATGGACAGCGGGCTTTCACCTTTTCAAGCCGAGCGAGTCCCGCTCGACAGCGATCAGCCCAAGTTGGAAGTCATGCCAGTCGAACGCTACGAAGCGATAGGTCAGCGCGGTGAGGCTTGCATCATCATCGGCCGGCCAGCCACTTTGCATGATGGCCAGACAACGACGACGTATTTCCTCGCCAGCGGCGAACGCCTGTCGCGCGGTGAGGAACCGGGCCACTTCGGCACGCTGGACGGGCGGAGGACGTTCAGGCTGCGTCATCTTCCGCAGCAACCGGTGGTTGCCGGCAATGCCGCGCCTTCCTTGATGGATGCTTCGGCTCACTGAGCTGTTTCGGCAAGCGCGCTCGCCGTCGAGGCGTGCCGCGCCCATGCTGGGCTTCGACCACGATGGATCGAGCGCAGCGATGACCAACGGCGCCACGAAGAACCCGTCTCCCCAGCAGGTGGGCTGCGTCCGCAGGCGCTCGTCACTCGGACACGCATGGTCCGTGTGGATCCGGCAAAGCAACGGACGTTCGTAGCACCCAATTCGCTTCCCCCGCCACACGCCCCGCGCTTCTCGCGAGAGATTGCGGATGACGACACTCGCGCCGGCATCGTGAATTCCAGCGTCTGAGGCTGCAAAGCTCGGACAAGCGTTCAGTCTTCGAAGGCGCGTCGCACGATGCAACTCGTACGGACGCGGCATGTGGGTTGCCTCCTACACGCACGCCAAATTCTTCGTACGTGCCTGGAGGCCCGATGACATCCGCTTTGTCCCATTCCCTGATCGATCTTCTACCCGCTTCGACCGATCGGCATGCGCGCGTGCCGCTGGTCGTGCTGTCCCACCTTCGCTGGGGCTTCGTGTTCCAGCGCCCGCAGCATCTGCTCACGCGGTTGGCCAAGGACTTCGATGTCTACTTCATCGAGGAGCCCGTGTTCGAAGAGGGCGCCGCGAAACTGAAGCAGAGCCGCCAGCCGGGCGGCATCGAGGTGCTGACGCCGGTGACCGGCGTTGCTGACTGGGGATTCAATGATGCACAGATGGCCGCGATGAAGCCGCTCATCGCCGAATTCATGAGCAAGCGCGGCGTCGTCTCGCCGATCGTGTGGCTCTACACCCCGATGGCCCTCCCGCTCGTGGCTGACCTCGAGCCGCGCGCGGTCGTCTATGACTGCATGGATGACCTGGCATCGTTCAAGTTCGCGCCGCCCGAGTTGATCGAGCGAGAACGGGCGCTCATGGCGTTGGCGGACGTCGTCTTCACTGGCGGGCCGTCGCTGTACGAGGCGCGCAAGGATCGCCATCCGAACATCCACTGCCTGCCCAGCGCCGTCGACGCGCAGCACTTCTCGCCGGCGAACCTCGATGCGAGTTCGCCCGAGGGCATGGCCGCGCAGGCGCTCCATCGCGACATGGGCCATCCTCGCCTCGGCTTCTTCGGCGTGATCGACGAGCGTCTCGACATCGACCTGGTGGCGGGACTCGCCGATGCACGACCGGATTGGCAGATCGTGATGGCAGGCCCTGTCGTCAAGATCGACCCCGCCAGCCTGCCGCAGCGCGCCAACCTGCACTGGATCGGCATGCAGCGCTACGAGGCGCTGCCGCACCTGCTCGCGCAGTGGGACGTCTGCCTGCTGCCGTTCGCGCTCAACGAGGCGACACGCTTCATCAGCCCCACGAAGACGCTCGAGTACCTGGCGGGCGGCAAGCCCGTGGTCAGCACCCCGGTTCACGATGTGATCTCGTTGTACGGTTCGGCCGTGCGCATCGGCGCGACGCCCGACGACTTCGTGCGGGCGGTCGAGCAGCTGCTGGTCGAGCCTGACGCAGACCACGCGACGTGGCGACGGACCGCACAGGCGCTCGTCGATGGCTGCACCTGGGACGATACGGCACACCGTATCGCCAGCTTGCTCGGCGTGGTCGCCCAGCACGGCAGCGCCGAGCCGATCCTGCTGGAGCAGCCGGTCCACGATCGGACGCCTCGCACCGTCCCGGCGGAGTCCGCCAGCGTGCCGCTGCCGATGCGCGTCTCCGCGGAACGGGACGCACGCGTCCACGCGTCCTGAGGTCGCGCCGCGCCGTGATCATCGACGCCCACCTCCACTGCACCGGCGACGAGACCATGTCCGACGTGCTCGAGTCGCTGGACGACGCCGACATCGACGTCGGCGTCCTCATCGCGCCGTTCCTCAACAACGGCTACTCGATGGCGGATCCCGAGGCCATCCGGCGCGCCAACGAACACCTGTCGCGGCTGGTGGCCGGCCATGCGGATCGCCTCTTCGGCCTGGCCATCGTCAACCCGGCCCTGCCAGGCGCGGCCGACGAGCTTCGCCACGCGGTGGAGACGCTGGGCCTGCGCGGCGCCAAGATGGTGCCGTCGGGCTGGTACCCCGAGGACGCGGTGGTGCAGCCCACGTTCGCCGTCGCTTCCGAGCTGAAGCTGCCGCTGCTGTTCCACAGCGGCGTCTTCATCGACGGGCGTGCGAGCCGCTTCTGCCGGCCCATCGGCTTCGAGCCCCTGCGCGACCATCCTGGCGCGCGCGTGACGCTGGCCCACCTGGGCTGGCCCTGGACGGACGAGGCCATCGCGCTGGGACTGATCGATCGCATCCACGGCGTGCCCGAGGACGAGTGCGCGTTTCGCTTCGACCTGTCCTTCGGCCCGCCGCCGCCCTACCGCCATGAGGTATTGGCGAAGGCGCTCGAAGTGCTCGGCCCCGGCCTGCTTCAATTCGGCTCGGACTGCTTCCTCCCGTGTCCGGGCGCGCAGATCGCCGAGCGGCGCGACTGGCTGCGCGACCTGCTGGCCGAGTTCGACCTGGACGTCGCGGCGCTGGAGCGCATCTGGTCGGGCACCGCCGCGGCGTGGCTTGGCCTGGATGCCGGTGCGCTGCCCGTGCGCGCTCCCGGGCACGCCCGCGCCTCGCGCGCGCGCGACGACGTTGACCACCCGAACTCGCCGCGCCACCGCGCCGCCCGCCGCAAGAACGGCTGGCTCGGTGCGCGTCCTTATTCCCTCACCTGCTGCTGAACACGTCCATGCAACACGATCCGTTCTCCACCGCCCTCGCACCGGGACGCATCCACGTGCTCGAGGTCATCGGCAACGCCATCGTGGGCGGCATGGAGACCTATGTCGAGCGGCTCGTGCAGAACTTGCCGCCGGACCGCTTCGCCGTCACGGCCCTGTGTCCGTTCGAAAGCCAGTTCACCGAGCGCCTGCGGGCATTGGACGTCGAGGTGCTGGTCACCCCGATGCCCGACGATCCGCCGTGGCATTCCATCCAGATGGCCTGCGCCATGATCAAGGCGGGCGCCATCGACCTTCTCCATGCGCACTTGCCCAACGCGCACGTGCTCGCGGGCATCGCGGGCCGGCTGACCGGCAAGCCCGTGCTGGCGACGCTGCACGGCCACAAAGTGGGCATGCTCGATCTCGAGGTTCATCGCAGCGCCGGCACGTACCTGAGCGTCGTCTGTCGCCAGAGCTATTTCCATGCGCTGGGCCTGGGCGTGAGCGCCGGCCAGCTCAGCTGCAACCCGAACGGCGTGGACACCGAGGCGTTCCAGCCGCGCGCGCGACCCGACAACGGTGTTCGCAACTCACTGGGCATCCCGGCCGGCGCGACGGTGGTGGGTTTCCTGGGACGACTGTCGCCCGAGAAGGGCCCCGAGGTGTTCCTGCGCGCGGCCCTGCTGGCGCACGGCAAGCTGCCCGACACGCATTTCGTCTTCGTGGGCGATGGCCCGCTGGCGCCCACGCTTCGCGAATCGATCGTGCGGTTCAAGCTCGAAGACCGCGTCCACCTGGCCGGCCTGCGCCGCGACATCCCGGTGGTGCTCAACGACCTCGACGTGCTGGTGTCGAGTTCGCACTCGGAGGCCATGCCCCTGGCCGTCATGGAGGCGATGGCCAGCGGCCTCCCCGTGGTCGCCACGCGCGTGGGCGGCGTGCCCGACATGATCGACCACGGCGGCTCCGGCTGGCTGGTGACGCCCAACGACTTCGAGGAGATCGCCACGCGGCTGCAGCAGATCCTCGGCACGCCGGGCGAGCTGGCGCGAATGAGCGCCGCCGCGCGCCAGCGCGCCGTCGAGAAAATGGCGCTGTCCGACACGGTCGAGAAGATGGCGGGCCTCATGACCCGGCTCGTCTCGGGTCGAGCGACACAGCGCGACATCAGCGCCGTGGTCAACGAGCCGGGACGTCGGCGCGTGACCTCAACACGCGGCGGCACAGGCGTCGTCTCGGCCGCCAACGGCAGCGGCGCCGACGTGCACGCGCCGGACTGAAGGCGAGCTTCAGCCCTGGTTTTCGCAGTCGGTCTCCACGCCCAGGGCGGCTGAGACCTGCAGCGCGTCGATGGCGTCGTCCCCGGCGGCGTGCGCGCTGCCCTGAAGCATGCGAGCAAAGTCGGCATGCCGTTCGCGCAGCGCCTCGATCGACCCGGTGTCGACGACGCGACCAGCATCCATCAGCACCACCCGGTCGAAGTACGAAAGCAGGCTCATCCGATGCACCGACGCGACGATGCAGGCGTCGGGGAAGGTCTGACCGAGTCGCTGGTGCACCGCGGCCTCGGTGACCGGGTCGAGCGCGCTGGTGGGCTCGTCCAGGAACACGATGGAACTGGCGGCCGCCGCGATCGCGCCGCGGGCCATGCACAAGCGCTGGCGTTGGCCGCCCGACAGGTTGTTGCCACGCTGCGCGACCGGGAATTCGAGGCCGCCTTGCAAGCCGTCGAGCACGGGCTGGAAGGCGCTGCCGTGGATCGCCGAGGCGATGCGCTCGGCATCGAGCGAGGTGCCGAAGTCGAGGTTCTCGCGCACGGAGCCCTCGAACACGTCGGCCTCCTGCGGGATGAGCGTGGCGAGCGACGCCAGATCGAACGCGTCGGGGTGCACCACGCCGTCGACCTCGATCTCGATGTGCGCCGCGGCGTAGAGCCCGGCCAGCACGCGCATCAGCGAACTCTTGCCCGAACCGCTGCCGCCCACCAGCGCCAGGCGCTCGCCGCGCCGGAACTCGAGCTCGGCCACGCCCAGCGAAGGCGCGTCCGGATTGGCCTTGGCGTGGCGGAACGACACGTCGCGCACGACGATGCGTTGCCAGTCGCGCGGCAGCGGCACCGGCGCGGGCGTGACGGGCGCCTCGAAGATCGGGCGCGCGCTCTCGAAGTTCGTGCGGGTGTGCGCCAGGCCCTGGAGCTGGCCCGCCATCGCGCTCGCGACGTCGGCCGTCTGGCCGGCGTACTGGTGCACCATGAACACCGCACCGATCGCCAGCCCGGCACCGATGTGATGGGTGGACACCCACACGTAGCCGATGACCAGCGACCACGTCAGCGTGGTGCTGGCCAGGTCGACCATGCACCACTTCCATTCGGTCAGCGAGATGATCTTGCCCAGCGGTTCGAAGGCGGCCTGCATGCGCTGTCGCAGCAGCACGGCCGAGGCTTGCTGCAGGCGCAGTGCGAGCACGGTGCCCATGTGGCCCAGGAAATCGGACATGCCGGCCGCGTACCGCCGCTCGAGGTCCATCTCGCGCGTGGTCAGCCGCATCAGGGCCTTGTCGAATCGCGTGCTGAGGCAGGCCAAGGTGACGTAGCCTGTCAGCGCCGCGAAGCCGAGCGCGGGCGACAGCAGCGCCAGCGCGACCAGCGGGCCGATGAAGTTGACGATGCTGTGCAGGTAGACGAACTGGTTCTGGGCGAAGTCGTACAGCGCGCCGGTGGCTTGTCCCGCGCGCTGCTGCATCTCGCTCGAATGGTGCTTCTCGTGCCAGCTCAGCGGGGCGCTGGCGAGACGGGCGTACAGGGCGTCGGACAGCGACTGGCGCACGCGCATGCCGACCGTGCGCTCGAGCACGCGTCCCGGGCCGTGCAGCAGCCAGCAGCCCACGTAGGCTGCCAGCACGCCGGCCACCCAGGCCAGTGCGTGGCGCATCATGTCCGGCCCGCCGGCCTGCAGCGCGTCGACGGCCTTGGCCGCGCACCAGGGCACGACCAGCTTGATGACCTGCGAACCGACGAGCAGCAGCATCGAGCCGGCGAGCGCCAGGCGCGCCCCGGCGGCGTGGCGCCACACGTTCCGGTACAGGCCGTCGTCGACGGGGTTGGCTGGCGCGTCCGGGGCGGCGTCGACGCGGCGGGAAAGGAGGAGGGCGTTCACGGGCACGGAGCGTTCAACGACGCCCAGGTGACGCCGGTTGACACGATACGGGCGGGCGCCGCGTGGGAAAACCTCGATCAGGCGGTTGCGCGTACCGCTGTTCGATCGAGCGACACGGGCGCGGTGCGCAGCGACCGCAGCGGCGGAGGCTCGCCGGGCACGGTGTCGTAGTCGGTCAGGTAGCGCGACAGCGCATCGTCCAGGCTGGGCAGCAGACGCAGGGACGGTTCGACAGATGGCGCATTGGTGGCAGGCTCGCCCACCGCATGGACGAGCGACTCGTCGTGGCCGGCCAGTCGGGCGGCGCGTCGCACGAACGCGCACCAGGTGATCGACTCGCCGTGCGCCAGCCACCAGTGGCCAACCTCGCCGTCGATGAGCAGATCTAGCGTGGCCTGCACGAGATCGGGGATATACGTAGGCCATGCTTGCTCGGCCGCATCGAGATGTTGCGGCTCGCCGCGCGCGAGGCCGCCGAATGCGCGCGAGAGCGGATCCTGCTCGCCAGTCCAAGGCCCGAATAGACGGCCGGTGTGCACGTGCAAGGCGGCCGGGTCGCCATCGAGCGGGTCGAGCGCCCGGTCGGGCGGTGACGCCTCCGCGTGCACCACCAGCCTGGGCACGGCCGCGCGTGCGCAGGCCTGCGACAGTGCCGAGGCCGCCGGGCCCGCGGGGGCGGTGTCGACCACGGCCCACGCGTCGCGGGTCTGCAGGAGATCCAGCATCGCGTCAGTTCCGAGCGCATCGATCGAGTCCAGCCGTTCGTAGGGAAGGCCGCGCATGTGGGACAGGCGTGCGAACGCGTGCGCGATCGCGTCGCGGCCCACGATCAGCAGCGTCTGCCCCGTGGCGGGAAGGGCAGTGACATCGCCATGCGGCGCCACGTTCAGGCGCACGTCGCGCTGCCACCATCCGGCACTGCCGACGACGACGCGCATGGCGCCGGCGCTCGGCGTCTCGCCGCGGCCGAGCGCGCCCGCGAGCCGGCCGAGTGCGGTCAGCCTTGGCGGGTCGCTTCGCGCGTCCCACAGGCCGGGCTCGTAGTGGCCGGTTTCGCGCGTGAGCAGGCTGCTCCAGTCGACGGTACCGAACGCGGCCCAGGCGGTGACGGCGCGAACATCGACGCCGTCGCGCCGGGCGTCCAGCGCCGCCGTCCAGGCCTGGTGCAGCCAGCGAAGCTGCTCCTCGCGCGTGCAACCCATGTGCACTTCGGTGATGGCCACCGGCAGGCCGTAGCGCGCATGCGCCTCGCGCAGTCGCACGCCGAAACCGTCGATCAATGCACCATGCGCCCGGACAGTCTCGACGTCGGCATAGGCCTGGCGCCCGTTGCCGCCGTGCAGGTGCGGCGGGTGCAGCTCCAGCCGATCGTCCAGGAACCGCTCGCTGGTGACGTAGGCGTTGATGCCCACGATGTCGGGTGGGCACGGCGCTTCCCGCAGGCGCGCAAGCTCATCTTTCCGCGCGCCGCAGCCGCGCAGCCAGTGCCACAACGGATGCCCCTCGTCGACGTGTCCGCACAGCAGGTCGAACGCCAGCCAACGGCGCTCGTTGTCGAAGGCGGCCTGGTCGGCCAGGGCGGGCGTCGATCGCGTGAAGCCCAGGTCGTCGGTCTGGACGAGCCGGGCCGCCGGGTTGACGGCGCGGATGGCGCGCATCGCCAGCACGGTCGCGTGCACCTGGTTCAGCAGCGCCCGCACGAAACTGGCGTCGTCCGCCGCATGCGGATACCACAGGCCGTACAGGCAGGAGAAGCGGGCCGTCGTCAGCGGCTCGTTGATCGGCGTCCAGCATTCGACGTGCGGAAAGCGCTCGGCGACCTGGCGGGCATAGCCGGCGAACTGGGTCGGGAAGTGCGGATCGACCAGGCTGGTGTGGCGCGGGCCGCTGCCGTGGTGGAGCAGCCCGACGATGGGCTCGAGCCCGTGGGACTGCAAGCCTGCGATCGCCCTGGCGGCCCACGTGAAGTCCAGCGCGCCGGGTACTGCGGCGACACGTTCCCAGAGAACGGGAAATCTCACGCGCTTCGCGCCCAGAGAGGCGAGACGGTCGATGTCGTCGGGCCGGCTCGCGAAGCCGGTCAACGCCGACTGGTCACGCCAACGGTCGTCGACCCGATTGATCGTGCATTCCGGGCCGACCCACAACTCCAGCGGCTTCTCCATCGCGGCAGTCCCGCGGCGTCTCAGGCAGGAACAATCGACGCCGAGGACAGCGCCGTTGTCGTCCCACCCACGGCCTTTTGCACCAACTGTGCAGCCGCAAGCTTCTTGAACAGGGTCAACGACTGTGCGACCACCTGATCCATGTTGTAGTACTTGTAGGTGGCGAGGCGCCCCGTGAAGCTGACGTCCTGCAACGTCTCCGCCTCCGCTTCGTAGAGTCGATACATGGCCGTGTTTTCCGCTCGTGGCACCGGGTAGTACGGGTCGCCTTCGGCCCGGGGGTATTCGTAGACCACGGACGTGAGGTCATGCTGCTGGCCCGTCAGGTGCTTGAATTCGCTGACGCGCGTGTAGGCGAAGTCGTTCGGGAAGTTCACGGTGCCGACCGCCTGGAACTGCTTCTGCGCGAGCGTCTCGTGCCGGAATTCGAGGCTGCGGTACGGCAGCTTGCCGTGCCGATGGTCGAAGAAGGCGTCGATCGGTCCGGTGTAGACCATGTGGCGCCACGGCAGGAACTCCGCGATCTCGCGATAGTCGGTGTTGAGCATCACCTTGATGTTCGGATGGGCCAGCATCCGCTCGAACATCCGGGTGTAGCCGTGCAGGGGCATCGCCTGGTAGGTGTCCGTGAAGTACCGGCCGTCGCGGTTGGTGCGCGTGGGCACGCGCGCGGTCACGCTGGCATCGAGCTCGGAGGGGTCGAGCCCCCATTGCTTGCGGGTATAGCCACGGAAGAACTTGTTGTAGAGCTCGCGGCCGACGCGGGCCACCACGACGTCCTCGGAAGTCTTGATGGCCTCGGGCTTCTCGGCCACCTTGGCGAAGAAGTCATCCAGTTCGAAGCTGGTCAGGCTGAGCCCGTAGAGTTGATTGACCGTGTCCAGGTTGATCGGCATGGGGACCAGTTGGCCGTCGACGCTCGCAAGCACCCGATGTTGGTAGGGGCGCCATTGCGTGAACTGCGACAGGTAGTCGAAGACGTCGGCCGAATTCGTATGGAAGATGTGCGGACCGTACGGGTGGATCAGGACGCCCGCGTCATCGTGTCGGTCGTAGGCGTTGCCGCCGATGTGGGGCCGCTTGTCCACCACCAGCACTCGCTGACCGAGCTGGGACGCCAGGCGTTCGGCGATCACGCTGCCTGCGAAGCCCGCGCCGACGACCAGCGTGTCGAATCCATGGCCCGCCTCGACGGCGGCCACGCGCGCGCATCTGCGGGCTTCGGAGTCCTGCAATTTCATGACGAGTGTCCTGTCAGTGGCGACGCGCGGCGGCGTCAGGTGTTCAAGGAGTCCTGGAGCTCGTTGCGCGACGAGTCGGCGGCGCAGCCGCAATAGCCGTTCAGGCCGTTCAGGAGAAACGCGATCACCCGGCGTCTGGCGAGGATGCTCTCTTGCGAGCGCTGTGCGTCGGGCACGTCATCGACGCTGGTGACGGCGGCGTAGAGCGCGCTGCTCGCCATGCGCCACACCCGTGCCAGCGCCTGTCGGTCCAGATCAGGCCAGGCGCGCTGGAAACCGCGCAGGACGGTCGATTCCGAGCAGTTCAGCGTCTTGCGCGCCTCGTCCCTCACTTCCCGGTCTACTTGGAGGCGCAGCATCAGCGTGAGGTAGCGCTTGCCTTCGCGCGTCTCGTACAGGTCGAATTCGTAATTCGCCCACGCGGCGATGAACTCGTCGAGGTTCAATGCCGACGGTTGGGCAAGCATGGCCTTCAGACCGGCTAGCCGTTGCTGGCAAAGTTCTTCCTGTGCCTTGACCACCGCCTGGAGCAGATGCGCCTTGTCGCCGAAGTGGTGGTCGAGCAGGGTGAGCGAGCACCCCGCATCCTGGGCGATGTCCCGGAGGCTGGCGGCGGCGTAGCCATGCTCGGCAAAACGTCGCGCGGCGCTTTCCAGGATGCGTTGGCGTCGCTCGAGCGATGACGGTCGGGGTCGTGTCATGCGTTGATCAGCACGGGCTCGATGATGGTTGCAAAGTCTGGACGTGCAAAAGGCGGCTCCGATGGGGAGCCGCCCTGCTCGGATGGGAAGTTCAGCGGGACTGGTCGCCGCTGCTGCGATTGCCGTTGTCGCTGCCCTGTTGGATGCTGGCGTCGCGCCCCGACGAGGCGTCGTCGTTCGAGGACTGGGACGTGCGCCCCGACTGATCCTGCTGCGCGGCGCCGCCTTGCTGGCCTGCGCCTCCCGACTGGCTCTGCTGGCCGCCCGACTGATCCTGGCGTCCACCACCCGCCGGCGATTGCTGACCCGGCTGGGACTGCTGGCCGGACTGCGATTGCTGGCCCTGGCGGTCGCTCTGGCCGGACTGGCCGTTCGATGCGCTGTTGTTGCCTTGCTGGTCGTTCATGGTGGCTCCTTGAAGGGTGGGACTGCGTCGGATTTGGCGCGTGCAACGGGGAGCATTTCCGGGCTGCCATGCCAAACGGCAACGCTCATTCCTGAACGCATGTCCGGCCTGCGCAGGGGCGGACACGTTCCGACGCCGGCGAGGTTCGCAAGCCTTCATTGACTGAATCCGTAAGACCGTCGGCAACGAACATGGTCGCGTCGCAGTGCTGCACTCCAGCGATTGCGGAGGATTCCCTGTACGGCGCGCGACGTTGCGCGACGGCAGCGCGCGGCATCCCCGGCACGGCGTCTGCTGCTCACCGGGGCTCAACCGAGGAACCCGAACATGCCGTCCAAGTCTCGATCTGGTGATGACACCAAACCCTCCCGCGCCCGCTCCGGCGCACCTGCCGATGCACCCGCCAAGGCCGCGGCCAGAAATACCGACAGCGCCGGCACCTCGTTGCCGGGTGACGTTGCGGGCGATGCCGCATTGAAGCGCGCGCAGGAAGTCCAGCAACTCGCCGCCGCGATGCCGTTCAATGCGACCAAGGCCAGCGAGCACGGCGTCCGCGACGGCGTATCACCGCCCGCTGGCGCCACGGCCAAGCCGGCGTCGCGCCTGGCCACCGGCAGCACGCTGTCGGAATTCGCCACCGACGACAAGGTCGGCACGCAGGCGCCCGAGGGCGTCAATGCGACGATTTCGTCGCTCGACCATGTGCGCGTGGATTCGAGCGGCCAGGCCCTGACAACCAACCAGGGCGTGCGCATCGCCGACAACCAGAACTCGCTCAAGGCCGGCCCGCGCGGACCGGTGCTGCTCGAAGACTTCATCCTGCGCGAGAAGATC
>FSXQ01002106.1_pt1 | contig 26448 bp, 16 predicted proteins | sample 1638011 | NCBI WGS metagenome assembly FSXQ01 (sample SAMEA3914789, study PRJEB12502) | metagenome | biome: forest; material: soil | place: Canada | collected 2011-07-03 | depth 0.3 m | reverse complement strand
TTGCGAAGGTCATCGAGCACCTTGCGCACGTAGGCCTGCGTCTCCGGATAGTCGGGAACCTTGCGACCCGCGCGGATCACGGCCTGCTCGCCCGCGTTGTAGCCCGCGAGCACCAACTCGAGGTCGCTGTTGAAGCGGGACATGAGCCACTGCAGGTAGTTGGCTCCGGCAGCGACATTTTCCTCGACTGAAAACAGGTCCCGTGCACCGAAGCGCTTGCCCGTGTCGGGCATCAGCTGCATCAGGCCGCGCGCGCCGCGCGCGGAGATTGCATGCGGATCGTAGCCCGACTCGGCTCGAATGACGGCGTCGAGCAGGTCATAGGGCAGCTGCGTGCGACGCGAAGCGGCCTCGATGACCTTGCGCAATTCCAAAGAGGGCTGGGGCGGAATCGCCGTGCTCGCGTGCACCGTGGCAGGAATGGCGGCCGGCGGCGCGGCGATCTCGGCTTCGACCACGACCACCGCGTCGTCGGCGGAGCGGAAGTTGGACAGCACCACGGCTTCGCCCGGCTGGCCGGGCTCCAGGTAGATCTGGCACCAAGCCGGCAAGGCGACACTGCAAAGCAGGATAGCCGCCGCTGTTCGCGAAGCCAACCCGCAGCCGTTCACGGGACCACCCATGCGCTGTCGGCCACGAGGCGTCCTCCGCTCGAGGGCAATTGCACGAGATAGCCACCCTTGGACGCGAAGGTCTGCCCGGTGCCGAGCGCGAGGTGCGGATAGTAGCCCGTGATCACGCGGTGCTCGACCATGGACTGGAGTTCCTCGACCAGGTAGGCGGGCACGAAGGTGTCCCTCATGTGGCTGAGGGCCTCGGCCAGCAGCCCGCAAGCCAGATAGGTGTCCACCTGCACGCGCTGGCTGACGATGGGGACGTGCCGGATCGATAGCCATCCGAGCGCATAGTCCACACGTACAAGCCGCTTGTCCGGCAGGTCGAACGGGTAGGTCATGCGCGCACGCTCGCGCCAGGCGGTCGGGAGCGGTGAGTCGTCCAGTCCCCCCATCAAGCCGGAGAGATAGACGTCGCCTGCCAACGGCGCGTCGCCGAGCGCGGCGAGGTCTGCCGGCCGCAGCCACAAGGCCAGGGCCGACGCGTGGCCTGCCTTGCGAACGGCCGCCCGGAGCTGCGCCGCGTCGGCACCTGCCGGGATGACGTGGTTGCGCACTGCAACGCCAGCCGGGGCGAGCGCGGCCTCGAGGGCCGCGGCCGCTGCCGCGCCACTGTCGCCGTCGCGGTAGATCTGCGCCACGCTTGGTGCGGCCGCGCCGCGCCGCGCGTCAAGGATGGCCTTGCTCATGAGCTCGGCCTCGAGCAGCACGCCTCTCGAGAAATAGAGCGTGTAGAAGTCGCCCGCTTCGTAGGTGGGTGCATCGACGTTCGGGAAGAGGCACGGCACCGCCTGGCGCTCGCAGAAGTCGTGCACGGGCGCCCAGACGGCTCCGCCAATGCCCGAGACGACCGCCAGGACGGGCTCCTGCGCGAAGTGCCGGTCCAGCTGCGCACCCCAAGTCGAAGGCGGCCCCGTCAACGTCCATATATGAAGCTGCCAGCGTCGGTTGACCATGTACATTGTCTTGCTGTACATGGTCTTTCCAGATGACTGGAGTCGCGCGCTCGGCCCGAACTGAAACGAGTTCTTGTCGGTGAAATAGTGCTGCAGAACGTCAAGGACGCCGTCTCGTTTCACGGGGTCCGCGTCCGGCGTGACGATCGTCGCGAAATGCAGCACGGTATCGGTCACGCCGGGGGGACGCGGCATGTCGAGCGACTTCAGGTAGGCCACGAGCGCTGCCGCATCGGCATCGTTCAACGCGAAGCGCGGCATCAGGTAGCTGAGCGGCCTGCCCTGCGCGTCGATGCCGTCGCGCAGGGCCCGGACAAGCGTGTCTTCCGTGTAAGGCTCGCGGTTCGAACGCACGCCCGGCACATAGGGCAGATAGAACTCATCGCCGCGTTCCGCACGCGGATGAAACAGGTACCGTCCCGTGACGGGAGGGATCGAGACATTGGCTTCGGCCGTGCCGAGTCCGCTGCGCTGGTGACAGTTCACGCAGGCAGCGTCGGCGCCGGAAACGACGGGGCCGTCCTCCGCGCGCGAGCCCTGCAGGGGCTGGCCCGTGCCGAGCAGGCCGTGACGATAGATCGCCTCGCCGATGCGCACGTTCGCGTCCTCGGACGCGCCCCGGGCATCGAAGTCGATGCCCGTCAACCCGAGCAGAACCAGCCACCCGGTCAATAGCCATCGCGCGGTGTCCGGACCGGCGCATCGGCGGGCTGTCCCAGGCCATGTCCACGAAGGTTTCACCCCTGCGCTCCCGAAATCGACGGCATCGCCGCGGCCGCCTCAGCGGACCTCGACGTCCGCACGGGAGACGTTGTTCGACGCGGCGCCTGAAGAACTCATCGAACCCGCTGCCGGGCCGACGTCGCCCGTGCCGGCGCCCACATCCCTTGTCGGCCGCCGGCGCGCGCGGTCCGATGCGGGATTCATGAACATGCGATCGTCCAACACGGCGTTGACGGTGACACGCTCGATGACCATCTTGTCCGCAGGCGCCCCCGGCGCCGATGCCGTTTCGATCGACGAGGGCAACATCAATCCGTCGATTTCCTTGTAGTCACGGTAGAAAATGATCACGGGGCGCGCGACACCTCCGGCACCGTATGAATTGCGTTCGGACTTGACGTCCAGAAAGGTCTGCGCATCGATCCAGACGTGATGGCGATCTCCCGACGGAGACGAAATCGCGAGGCGGTAGGTCGTGCGTCCATCGACCTGGTCGCTGCCTTCGAGCGCGACGGCGCTGCCGTTGAGGGCCGCGTCCACGACATCACCATCGAGCGCGCGCTCCTGACGTGCGTAGATCACTTCCTGTGCGGAGTACGGGACGGTCTCCGGCATGCCGCCTCGCCCCTGGCGAACCTTCCATCCCTGCTCGCCGTCAAACACGCGCATGGTCCGCTCGTTCAGGGCATTGAGTTCGAAACGCGTCTTGTTGGGAAGCTTCTGTTCGAGCACGAACGGCATGCTGGGCACCGACGCGCGTAGGCTCTGGAGGTGTCCGACCCACACCAGGGTCCGAACCTTCGCCCAAGCCTCCATGCCACCGCGCGCGGCGATGTTCCTGGAGACGACCTGGTCTGCCGTCAGGGCCGTGCCGACGTCGAGAGCGTTTGCCCAGGCCGGGACGGACAACAGCGCGACCGCGACGGCACCACGCATCTTCGCCGCCCGAGAAGACGAGGACTGCCGTACCTTGCACGGCGTGTCAGCCGCCTTGCACCGATCTTGCACGGCTAGGCCCCCGGACGGGAAAACACGGTGTCGCGAAGCGATGGGTTGACGGCCACCTTCTCGATGGTCATCTTGTGGGTGTCGCGATAGCCCTCCACCGCCGTCTCCAGCGAGAACGGGATCATGACGCCCGAGACGCGCCTGAAATCGCGCTGGTAGGTCGCCACGCTGCGCATGTGCCCGTCCATGCGGCGTGGAGTGCCCTCGACCTTGACGTCGAGAAAGCTGCGCGAATCGATCCACACATGGCGGATCGTCCCGTTCTTCTCGACGAGCTTGAGCCGATAGGCAGGACTGCCATCGACGGGTTCGACGGCCTCGAACGACACGGCCGTCCCCTTGGCCGCATAGTCCACCAGCGGCCCGTCGAGTTCCTCCTTGGCCGACTCCGCCCGAGTCTCGTCCGTCGAGAACGGCTCCACGTCGCTTCGATTCAGGAACGGCCGCAGCTTCCACCCATTGGTCCCGTCGAAGACCTGGATTGCCGTCTTGCCGGCGAATTCCAGCTCCAGCCGAGACTTGCGGGGGCGCTCGAGTGTCAGCGTGAACGGCAGCTGCACCTGCTTGGCCAGGGGCGGACTCGCGTTTTCAGAGATTGCCTCGGCGCGATTCTTCTTGGTCGGCGCGGCAGCCTGCACATAGCGAGCGCTGCGCGCTGCCGAGTCGCCGATGCCCGCCTCGAGCTGTCCACTCCATGACATGGCACGGACCTGCCTCCAGGCCTGCACTCCCCCACGCGCCAGGACGTTGCGGTCGGCAATCTGCATGGCGCTCAACTTGACTGGCGCATCCTTCGATTCGGCGCCCTGAGCGCCCATGGCCACTGCCAGGCTGCCACAAATCACCGCGAGCGCCCGCACGCGAGAGTACGGACGCGAGATGATTTTCATGCGCCCCAGTTCGACTACCCTGCCCATCATCGCGAATTCCCCTTTGAATGCGCCGTGACATACGGCATTTCAGTTTCTGACGTCGACAGACCAAGGTACCGGACGGAATCGACCGATCAGGCACGCTCGACCCGGTTCTATTCGACGACGAGCCCCTCTGCGCGGAATTGGCCGATCACCACGGTGACGCGATCGCCGCGCTTGACCAGCCGACCCTTGTTCGAGAATGCCATCCAATAGGACTTGCCCGCCTCCGGTGGGGCGGTCTGCCGCATCTGTCCGATCTGTTCCATCGACGGCACGACCAGTTCGACCCCGGCACTGGGCGCGATGAGGGCGGGCTCGATCTTTTGCTCATTGAGCAGCGACGCCTTCTCCGGGTCGATGACCCGCCATGCAAAGCGCAGGATCTCTCCCGACTCCACCGACTTGACGCTGAGTGAATCAACGCCCCACAGGAGCCGGTAATAGCGGCCGGCGCGACCGGCGAAGCGATCGGGCAGGTAGCGCGTCGGTGCTGCCGACGCCGCGACCGAAGCTGCCCCACCGACCTTGGCGGGGATCGCCTGCGCCTGGGCCAGGGCGGCCCCTGAAATCGCGCACAGAGCCAGCACGATGCGCAAGGCTGCAATCCGTCGAGGGGGGTTCGGGAACGACATACGAGTCCGCGGTAGTTAGTGATTCTGGCCGGAGGGGCGGCGTTGCAGCGCCTCGATGCAAGGCCTGGCGGCATTGCGCTCGTCCACCTTCTCGACGAAGGCAGCCACGGCGTCGAACGCTGCACGATAGGAAGACGACTCCCTCGCTCGCAAGACGTCGGCCGTGCTGGCATTGCCCGCGATCATGCGGATCCGGTACTGCAATGGTTCCACGGACTTCGCATCGACCCGCGCGCAGTACTTCAACATGCCTTCCATGAGGCCGAGCGCGTGCGCATCGACGGCAGCCCTGGCCGGCGACTCCGGCGCAGCCGCGGCCATCGGCGTCGGAATGCCACGTGCCCCGGATCCCATCGCCGCGGTCAAGGCGGTCAAGAGAACTTGCAGGATGACTTTCGAGCGTGGTCGCATGTCGGCCTCACGCGGTCGTCCCGCTGGAATCCGTCCGGCTCGGGAGGCGCATCGCGTCACTCCTTGTCATTGAGAAGGCCATTGCATGCCTTCTCTGCGTCCGCCGCATCCTGAGCGGCGAAGCCAGCCCTGACGGCCTCGTACATGGTCTTGAAGTCGTCGGACTCGCGCATCGCGGCGAGCTCTGCATCGGGCAGTCCCTTCACGATCATGCGGGCGCGGTCCTGATATCGAGCCGCGTCCGCTGGGTAGGTACGGCTGCATTCGTCGATCATGGCCTGCGCCGTCGCGAGGGCCTGGGCACTGAATGGCAGCTCGGCATGTGCCAGCAACAGGGGGCATGCGAGCGGCAGCACCAGGAATGGCTTCCGGATCTTCATCATCAAGTCCTCCTTCGAAGCGAGCGACAGCCGACCGCGCCGGCAGCGCCGGCCGCTGCTGCCCGCCTGGAGCGGGGCAGCAACGAGCCTGGGCTAGCAGAACGTTCCATCGACTACCTCGCCGTGCCCGTCAACGTCGACGTCTGCGTTCCGGCCAGATCGTTCACGCCGATCGTGGCCTTGCGCACGCTGTTGGCCGGATCGCCTGCGAGCGGGCGGAACTGCACTTCGACCGAGCAGGTCGCGCCAGGCGCCAGCGTGGTCACGCCGACGATCTGGCCGCCGCCCGCGGCGCCGCAAGTGCTCAGGAGCGGCACGACGAAGTAGTCACCCGGGTTCGTCCCGCCGAGGACGCCATGCCCCACCCCGGTGATCGCGACGTTGCCCGTATTCGTGAGCGTGAAGGCCTGGCAGGGGCCGCCACCGATCAGGCACGGGAGCAGTCCGCCGCCCACGCCGCGATTCCCGGCCGTCGTCCAGGTCGCGGGAGTCAGGCTGGCCGAGACGACCCGCGCGATGCCCGCACCGCTCAGCGCCACCGGCGAGTTGGCCACCGTGACGCTGCCATTGATCGCCAGCGTCGCGTTGACCGTCGCCGCCGGCGCCACCGGCGAGAACACCACGGTGATCGTGCAACTCGCTCCTGCGGCGAGGGTCGCGCCGCACGTGCCGCCGGAACGGGTGAATTGCGCCGACGAGAACGTCAGCCCGATGCCCGTCAGCGCGGCTCCGCCGGTGTTCTGCAGCGTCAGTGTCTGCGCTGCGCTGGTGGTTCCGTCAACGACCTGCCCGAAGGCCAGCGGGCCGCCCGACACGTTGGCAATGGCGATGCTCACCGTACCCTGGAATTCCACTGCTCCGACGTCGATGGCGGTATGGGCGACCGCCGGCCTCGGGTTGCCGTAGAAGTCCGTCGCAGGCGCCGCCTGCCCGGCGACCGAGTTGTACGGAATCCTATCGATCGCGCCGGAGGTCGCCGTCAGGCCGTAGTTGCCCAGCGTCGCACCGGTGACCGGGTTCGTCTCCGCCAGCGGGCCCCACGACATGTTGACCCAGTTGTTGCCTTCGTCGACCGTGGCGGTCGGCGTCAGCGCGAACACCGGATTGGGAACGGTCGCGTCCGCGATTCCCGGAGGCACCTGCCAGCCAAGCGCCGCGAGCTTCCAGATCCCGGTGAGGTTGGCGGCCGCTTCAGGCGGCACGCGCGAGCCGTTGCAGTACTGGCTGATGACGCCCGGATTGGTAGCCGCGAAGTTGTTCGTGCCGGCGTTCTCCGTCGGATTGGTCAGCACCGAGTAGGTCGGCGCGAGCGTGTAGCCGGAGGCATGGTTGCCCGGCCCCGCGTCGCCACGCACGCCGATGTCCCAGTACGTGGAGTCACCCATGCACGCGCCCGTGCCGCTCTGGCTCGTCGGAACCGTCGCCGTCGTGCCCGAGAAGTTCGAGTTGTACAGCGTCACGATGTTCTGCTGGTAGTTGGCACTCAGCGCCCCGACCCCGATGAAGTACGTGCGGTTCTGCCAGAACACGTCGTTGGCCATGTACGGCGTGGAGATCTTCGTGCAGTTGGGCTTGCCCGCAGGACAGGTGATCGTCAGGCCGGCAAACGTGGCCGTGAGGTTCGAACTGTTGGGCATGGAGACCAGGCCGGCCGGCTGGGGCGCCGACGTGGTGACCGATGTCGTCTGGTTCGTCGCTCCGGGCGCGCTGGCCAACGGCGCACCGAGCGTGTTGAACAGCACGCCCGAAGTGGCGGTCGTGTCGTTGGAGATGACCGTGTTGTTGATGAAGTTGACGTTCAGCGCGTCCTGCAGCGACACGCCGGCGCCGTCCCATCCCGCCACGTTGTTGGCGATGATGTTGTTGGTGACCGAGACCGTGTTCCAGAGCGCTGGCGTCCTCGGGAACAGCGACACTTCCGTGCCGTTCACCGACTGCAGCCGCAGGCCTCCGCCGCTGCCGCTTTCGGCCGCGTTGCCCATGATCAGGTTGGCATTGATGACCAGGCCAGGGCCCGTTCCATCCGGCAGTCCGGGCGCGCAATCCGCGTCCGCCGGCGTGCTGCCGCACTCGACCCCGGCGGCCGTGAAACCGTCCGGCGCCGCACCCATCACGATGATGCCGCCGCCGTTGGTGGCGATCGTCGGGTTGAGCGACTGGTTGAACAGGATCTGGTTGTACTCGATGTCGCCGTTCCAGATGTAGCCGAGGTGCGACAGGCCGCCACCGTCGCCGGTGCTCATGTTGCCGCAAACCCAGTTGTACTGGAACTTGTAGTAGTCGGCGCCTGTGCAGAAGCTGACACCGCCGGCACCCGCCGGGGTTCCGGAGAACAGCTCGTCACCGATCGACGTGTTCTGCGTGACCATGTTGTGGTGCACGTTCACGTTCAGCTCGAAGCAGTACGGCAGCTGCTTGTTGGCGATGAGGCTCGACTGGCAGGAACCCGGGTCTGTGTCACCCGTCGTCCCGGCCAGGTAGGCGTCCGGCGATTCGCCCTGGCCGACGTTGATGCCGCCCGACAGCGTGCCGATATTGTTGTAGATGCGGTTGTTCGCGATCTGCAGGTTGTGGCCCCAGGCATGCACGAAGACTCCGCCGCCACCTTGCGAGCTGTCGGTGATGGCCAGGCCGTCGATGCCCGACGGATTGCACTGGAAGTTGCTCGGGTACGGGTTGGCGCCACCGCGCGTGCCGCAGTCCGATGCCGTGAGCACGGTGGTGCCGGTCGGGAACGCCGCCTCGGAGCCGCTGCCGTAGTAGCCCGGCAGGTTGTGCGTGTTGACGCCCTTGGAGACCACGGTGATGCCCGCACCTTCATAGGCGCCCATCAGCGTGGGCTCCTGGAGCAACTGCGCCAGGTTGCCGTTGGTGGTCGTATCCCACCCGACGATGCCCTCGAGCGGCAGCCGATCCACCTGCGGGTTCTGCGCGCCGCCCTTGAAGGCGGTCCAGCTCTTGCCGCAAGCGGAGAGCGCGCCGTCCGCCAACGGCACGCCATTGGGTGCCAGCCCGAACAGGCAGTTGATCTGGGCACGCCACGGGTCGAGCTTGCCGGCCGGTTGCGTATTCGCGTTGATGACGCTGGAAGCCGCCCCGACGCCTTGCAGGCGCACGGGCTTCCACATGATCAGCATCTCGTTGTAGACACCAGGCGGAATCATGATCAGGTCGCCCGGCATCGCAGCGTCGATCGCCTGCTGGATCGCGCCCGAGCCGGCTTGCGTCATCGGGGTGGTCGATGACACGACTGTCGGCTTCTTGCCGCCGATCGTCACGGTGACGGCATCGATCGAGGTCTGCCCCTTCGGATAGTTCGCCGACGGCGCCGTCGTTATGGACAGCTCGCCACAGAGCGCATTGGATCCGCCGTATTGCGCCTGCTGCTGCACCTGGCAGGCGGCCACGCCCGAGGGGACAGTGACGGTGATCTGCGTGTCGCTCCATCCCGTGACGGTCGCGTTCTTGCCGCCGATCGTCACGGTGCCTTGGTTCCCGCCGAAGCCGTAGTGGCGATTGATCGTCTTCTCGTTGAACGGCGCCGCCGTGGCCGCCGGCCCGGAATAGCCGTAGTTATTGACGCTCTTGTCGCCCAGCGCATTGATGGTCAGCTTGTTGCCGGCCTTCGACACCCACGGGCCCGTGCCGTCGCCGTCGACTTCACTGACGGCAGGCGTCGCATCCGGGAACGCGCAGTCCGGGTTGTTGTAGCCGCCACCTGCGAAGGCGGTGGTGGGCACGACAGGCGTGTCCAGGTATTGAGTCTGGCCAGGCATGAACGGCAGCTCGTAGCAGAACTGGCTGTAGGCCGGGTTGAAGAGCGGGTCGGGCGTGGATCCATTGCCCGGGTCATTCATGCAATAGACCATCATGTTCGGCGAATACCCCGTCGGGTTCGGCGGATTCACCTCCCACGTCGAATAGGTCATGCCGTTGTAGGTGCCCCATTGGTCCGAGTAGACACGCGAGACTTCGGTACCCGTCCAGTCCTTGATCGAGATAGGCATGTTCGGCGGCGAGAACTTCTCGCCGAACTGCGGGGAGAACGGATCGAACTCGGACGTGAAGTCGTCGGTGATCACGCCGGTGAACTTCGCGGCGACGTGGGTCGATGTGTAGATGTAGAACTTGGCCGTCACACCCGTCTGGTCGCCGAGGGTGACTTCCTTGCGGTCACAGAGGTTGCGAGTCGCGCCGGCGAACGGTGATACCTGCTTGGTCTCCGGGAACAGGCTGATGTAGTCCGGCACGATTCGAGACTGGCCCACGCACGGCCAGGTCGGCTCAGGCACGAAGCCCGGCACGATGCCGTTGTTGGGAGTAGTTCCCAGGCCGACGGTCGGATTCTGGGCGTTGTTGGCGTTGTAGGCGCTCGCCACCGAGGCCTGGTCGGGCAGGATGAAGATGTCGCCAAGGCCACCGAACTCCTGGGTGACCGGCGCGATGAAGTCGTCGCCGATCAGGATGTTCTTGTCCTCTTCCTTGACCAATTCGAAGCCGGGCGGGACGACCACTTCGACGACGTACTTGCCCGGAGGCAGCATCGGCGTGCCGTTGTAAAGGTCGGCCGCAGGATCGGTCCCGCAGATCGTGCAATTCGTGGTCAGAGGCTTGCCGGTCTTGGGATCGGTGCTCGTCACGCTCGGGAACTTGTACATGCCGTCATACGGCGCGGGCTGGATCTGGTTCCAGTTGTGCATGCCGTCATAGCACTTGTATTGCGAGTTGTAGGGCAGCGTCGGCGCCGCCGGGCCGCCATGTTCTGCCTTATAGAGATCGAGATAGTTCTGCTGGTTGAACAGCGTGAAAAAGAACAGGTCGGCCGTGGACTGGCCCGGGCAGTTCATGTTGGGCTTGCCGTCGGAGCGGAAGCCCTGCGCCCAGTCGTCGAAGCTGCTGGTGGTCGTGGTGTCGACCAGCTTCAGCGCCGTCGTGCCGTCCGGCGCGGTGGACTCCTGGTAGAGGTTCATCGTCACGTGGGGCACCAGCGGCTCCCACTGCGTCTGCACGAGCATCTGCGGGTCGTCGAACGGTCGCGTCGATGCATACACGACGTGGCCGCGGATACCCCCGTTCTCGCCGACGTCGTAGGGCGCCTTGCCGAACTCGACGAAGTTGTTCTGTCCGGAGAAGCCTTGCCAGCCCTCGGTGCCACCCAACCACGGTGAGTCGATGCGGCCGGTCGACAGACCGGTACAAGTGGTCACGCCGCCCGTCGTCGAGCACGCCGGCGCGTCGCCGCTGGCCGGGCCGTTCTGGACCGACTTGCCCGCGCAGTCCGCGCCCGAGCAGTACACCGCGCCCGGAACCTGCAGGTCCGGTGGTAACGACGCCTGTTCGGCGGTGTTGGCCAGGAACTTGCCGATCGTGGATGTACCGCAGGCAGGATAGCCTGCTCCACTCTGCGTGCCGCCGCAAGTCGACAGCGTTCCGTCGGCCGGGCCACCCGCGTCGTAGACGACATGGGTGCCGGTGTTCTTGTAGCGCGTGACGTCGGATTCGACCACGTACCAGTTGAACAGCGGGAACGTCTCGTTGAAGTTGGCCGTGCCGGTGAAATCCGTGTTCAGGCCGTTGGCCAGGCTGCCGTCGCGGTAGCGTACTGCCACCGGGATCAGCGCGACGCCGGGCTTGGCTGCGGTCGACACGCCGCTCTTCTCGTCATCGACGAAGGTTCGCGTGTAGACGTTTGCCTGCCACTGGTTGGTGGCGATGTCGCCCAGGTTGACCGTCTTGCCGCCGGCCAGCGCGACGGGCGTCGACAGGCCGTCTACGAGCATGTCGTTCCATTGGTCGAAGACCGTGACACGCCACGTGCCGTCGGGCAGGCCCGACAGGGAGAATGTGCCGTCCGCGTTGCACTTGGTGAACGCGAAGTCCTCGCCATCCGGGTCGCCGAAGCTGACGTAGCACTGCGTCCAGTAGAAGCTGTCGTGCGAGCCGCTGCTGTACAGGCGCTCGTCCGGCGTACGGCTCATGCGTTCGGTCGTCACCTTGCCGGTGACGGTGTTCGTGCAGTTCGTGCCGGTGACGTTGATGTCGGTGCCGTTGCACACGCCAGCCTTGCGGGCGTTGATGATGGCCGGGTTCGCGAACCCGATGACCACGTGGTAGCCGGCCGGCCCGTATTCCTGGAAGAAGCTCGGTTCACCGATCCGGATGAACGAATCGTGCGCCTTCTGTCCATCGAGCGTGTTGGTCTGAAGCCATTCCTCGCCGCGCGCGATGCGGTCCGCACCGGGCGTCGCGATCACGCCGAAGCGCCCCGGCATCAGGTTGGCCACCACGGCCTGGCCCGCCAGCGGTGACAGGATCTGCGCGGTGCCATCACCCTCGTATTTCGGGCAGGTCACGATCATTCCGGTGATCCCGCCGTTACCGGAAGGCGTCCCATTGGAGTTGAGACCCAGTTGAGACACCGGGCAGGCGTTGAGGCCCGTCACCGGGTCGATCGAGCCGTCCAGGCTGTTGGTGAGCGGCTGGTTGAACATGTCGTAGGTCATCTGGCCGGTGAAGTCACCGTTGCCGCCCATCGCATCCCAGAGATGGATCTGGAAGCCGCCCAACCCTGGTTCGTTGGGGGCAAGGACGTCCACGCCACCGCCGGCGTCCTGCTCGCCGTTGAGCGGGAAGTCGTCCTCGAACACGACGACCGAGAGCTTGCCCGGCTGGTACGGGCTGGGTTGGGAAATCACCGTGACGCTGGTCTGGCCGAGCGCGATCGGAGCACCGCCCATGCCATGACCGATGTGTCCCGCCGTCGTCGGGTCCGGACTGCCGCTATAGCCCGCGGCGAACGGGTTGGCGGCATCGCCAGGCAGGACGGAAATGTAGTAGTGCTTGGTTGGGTCGAGCGCCACGGAACTCGGCAACACGATGGTGTGGCCGTTGCCCGTTGGGTCGGGCCTACATGCCCCATTGCCGACGTCACAGACCGCAGCCAGGTGAGTTCCTGAGGTCGGATCGACCACCATCTGACCGCCTTCGCAGGAGAGCGGCCCAGTGCAGCCTTGCGCCACGAACGGCATGTGGCTGGTGTGGAAATTCGCCCCGTACGTGGGAACAATGCCGGGATTCGCACCTGGAATGACGGTCGCGCCCGCCGCTCCGGGGCACCCGGCTGGGGGCGGATTGGCCGTGCATTTCGGGTCGACGAAGAAGGTTGTGTCCTCCTCGATGATCCACCGGTAATCCTGCCCTGCCAGGGCCGCCATCGTCTTGCCGTCGACGACCGAGACCTGCAACCCGCTCGGCTGCGGGAAGGTGAGCGTGACGGTCGCCGGCGAAGTGCTGGCCGTGCCCTGCGTGTTCTTCGCGTTGTAGGTGAACGAATAGGTGCCCGGCGCCGCCGCCGACGCGTTGAACGAGCCGTTGGGATTGACCGTCACCGTCAGCGCGGTCTGACCCGAGGGCAGGGCGATGCTGGTGGTGTCCACCGACAGCGCATAGCCCTTCGCATCCGAGTCCACCGACAGAATGCCGGGCGGCGGGACGCTGAGCGTCGTCGCCACGTTGGAGGTGTAGGAGATCGAGTTCAGCGTGATTCCGCTCGCGGCCTCGATTGGCGCGGCGGACAGGCTGACGGTCGTGCAGATGCTGGTGGTGCCGTTGGCGCAATAGCCGAAGCTGTCGGTGCTCGTCGAGCCTCCCCACGTGGCATCGGGCGCGTAGGTGAACGTCCCGTTCGAATTCAAGGTCACCGTGCCGTGCGCAGCGGTGGTCGACGACAGTGCCACCCCGAACACGTTCACGTCGTTGGCGATCACGCCCTTGGACGCATCCGAGATGGTGAGCGTGTTGCCCGGCACCACCGTGTAGGTGTCCGCGACAGCGCGCGCGCCGCCGAACGACGGGGACGCCGGCAGCGCGCCGCCGATGTAGGCCAGCATGCCTGCATCGCGCGAGAGGGCATTGCCCGACAGGCTCAGCTGCCGGTCGAACACCGGCAACGCATTCGCCCCCGCGGCGGGCGCGTTGATCATCACGTCGTAGGTCTTTCCGGCAGCCATGAACACGTCGCTCTGCACGCGCGGCATGCCCGGCACCAGGTTGCCGTCTTCGGCGACCAGCGTGAAGCCGGACGTCCCCGATCCCGTGGTCGCACCGACGATGGACGGCACGTGCATGCGCAGGCCGGCGTTGACGAAGCGCACGAGCACCGAGCCCGGGCCGCTGGCCGGCGCCAACGTGGCGACCGACAGCGGGAACAGCGAGTTGGAGGCATTCGTCTTGTCGAACGCGACGCCATTGAACAGGTAGTACAGCGGCGAGTAGTTGACTGCCGGCGGATAGCAGTTGCCGGCATTGGGGGTTGCCGGATTTCCGCACCCGCCAGGCTGGCCCGACCAGACCGTCGACTCGCTGAAATTCGGCAGGTTGACGGCGGCGGCGACCGCGGCGTTCTGCACCGGATCGATCTCGCTGAGCAGGAGCGCGACGTCCGCGTCATAGGCGACGCCGGGATAGGCCGTTCCGGCGGCGGCCTCCGTACCCGACAGGGTGATTGGTGCCGCCGTGACGACGAGGATGCCGTACAAACCCATCGGTCCCTGGATCGACGGATGCGTACCGGACTCGATCAGGTAGGTGCCGGGGTTGGGAGCCTTCCAGGTCAATGCGGTCGTTGTGCCCGTGGCCACTTCCGTGCCGAACGAACGCACGCGATCGCTCTGCGGTGGCGGCGTGAAGGTCGGGTTGCCACCGCCTGGCGTATTCGCCACGGCCCACGAGACGCCCAGCGGCGCGTGGGACGGCGACGGCGATGTCGTCGGAAGATTGCCGAGGCCACCACCGAGCTGGCCGACGATCGTGAGCGAGGTCGGGATCTTGACCGGCGCGCTGGCAGTGCCGAACAAGAGGTTGTTCGTCAGATTGATCTGCAGGTCGGTCCCGGTCACCACCGTGATCACCACCGGTGACCAGGTAGACGCAGACGTCGCGGCCTTGTTCAGCGACGCGCACGTCGCTGACGATCCGGCGACCGCGGCGCCGCACGAGTAGCCCCACATGGGCACGGCCGTGCCGTCAGGCAACGTGGCCGTCGCGGGCCCGGCGCTCAGGTTGACCTGCTGCTGGGCGAATGAGGCGCCACAGGCCAGCAGCAATGCCGAGGCAGCGAGCCCCGAGCGCACGAGCAGCGACTTGAACGGGTTGTTTCGCATACGGCCCTCCTGAGCCTAGTTCTTCTCGTCGATCGCGAACTCGCGCGAATCGACCAGCATCATCATGAACATGCCACCCGGGAACACGTTGTTCGTCGTGATCTCGCGTTCGTTATGCGAGTGCCACATGAACGCGAAGCCTCGTTCGCCGGCCGGGTTGGCCTGCGTGTTGGCGGGTTGGAAACTGCTGTTGACGCCGGTCGCGCGGGTCGTCGCGTCCTGCCCCAGGTAGGGACTGCCGCTGTACCACGCGCCGTTGGCCAGGATGTTGGCATTGGGAAGCGTCGCGGGGCCGCCGCCACCGACGTCGCCGAACGGCGCGGCCTCGAGCGGCTTGTTGTGGTCGGCGCACCACTCGAAATAGTTGTTGGCACTTGCCGGGGCTGGCGGAGTACTCAGCACGGTGTAGTAGCCGTTGGCGTCGGGAATGCAGGGCGGTTCGACGTTCGGATCGGTGGTCGCCGTCGCGCTCTGATGATGGCCGTAAGCGTCCCAGTTCAGGCCGCGGCCCGTCCAGTAGAAGATGCCGTCGAAGGCCTGGCCCGGCGTCGTCGTCGTGGTGAACAGCAGCGGCCCGGCAAGGCTCTGCCCGTCCGGGGTCAGCACCAGGTTCGCGTCGCGTGCCAGGATGCGCACATGGTTGCCGTGCTCGTGGAACGGGTGCTGCCAGCGACCCTGGCCGATGACGCGCATGAGCACCTCCTCGCCCGGATGCATGTGCGGATTGCCGTTGTAGGGCTGGTGCGGGTATTCGGCACCGTAGTTCCCGTCCATGTCGTCGGGCATCGAGCGCCCGTTGATCAGGAAGTAGGTCGGGTGGTACGGCTCGGTCGAGATCTCCATGCTGCAGCCGATGGTGCCGGCAGTGCATCCCGCAGTGGCCGTCGCCTGCGCGAGGGCCTGCTTGTGGATGTTGGGATCCATCTCCGCGAACTGGAACAGGTACTCGCGGTCGTAGCAGCTCTTGGCATGATCGTAGGCCGCGGGTGCCAGGCGGAAATCGGTCTCGCCGTGCGCGGCCTCGACCGCGAGATTTCCCGCCGGGAGCCCGGTGGTACAGGCCGTCGGCACATTCTTGGGCAGGACGATGATGGCGCCGTACAGGCCCATCTCGATCTGCAGGTCGCTCTGCGTGCCGCTGTAGTAGGCCCGCGTACCGGGCGAAGAAGCGGTGAACGTGTAGGTCACCGCACAGCCATTGGTCGCTTCCCCGACCAGCAATCCCTGGCTGAGCGAGGCCACCTGACTCGTCGGCGGCACTGCCGTCGTGCTGCACGCCGCGTTCGATTGCGTTGAGGCCGGCGCAGCCGTCACCTGGAAGCCCGGGAACAGGATCGACGTGTTGCCCGCCGAGGTCGGCAGGTTGTTCGTTAGGGTCACGCTGACCGTCTGTCCTTCGGTGACGATCAGCGTCGGGCCCGGTACCTGCATCGAGCCGCATGTGCCTGATATCGCCGCCGGCGCGAATCCGCTCGGCGCGCCGTTGCAGCCATAGCCCCAGGCATAGACCTGCGCGCCGTCCGGCTGGTTGAGGTAGTTGGGCTGGGCCACCAGGTTGAAGGTCGGGCCGGTGATGCCCGGCACGGCGGCGTTCGCGTCCTGCGCGCAGAACTGCGCAAGAAGGACCGTCAGCGGGAGGAGAAGTCGCTTCATCATGGTCGCCCTCGTCATGCTTGTTGTGCTCATGGCCGCAGGCTCCTCAGAGGATGTGGACTTCCGTCATCAGGCCACCGAAGTTCTCGGCGTCGTTCGACAGATGGTCCAGTTGAGGGGTATAGAGATAGAAGACGCTGCCTGACGGATATTTCGTCGTGTCGGTGGCGTCCAGGATCACGTCGAGAGACTCGCCGCCGGCCAGCGTGATCGAGTTCGACTTGTAGTCCGTGTTGTTGCCGGCCTGGTCGCGCAGCAGCTTGGCGTTGTAGCCGATGACGTGCATCGGGATGCCCAGCGAGGCGAGCGTCTGGTACTCAGTCACGTCGAGATCCGAGATGCGCAGCAGCGCCTTGCCGCCCTTCGGGATGTTGATGATCGAGGGCAGCGGCTGCGAGAAGTGGCTGCGCCCGTCCGACGACTGGGTCTGCAGCGGGCCAGGGGTGACGGTGTCCGGATAGCTGCGCCCGTTGAGCAGGAAGTACTTGTCCTTCATGTCGGCGAAGGCCTCCGGATTGAAGGTCATCCCCACGAAGTGGAAGTCGGGGTCGAAGCCGTGGATCTGGATCGGATACTCCACGTCGTATTGCGTACTTCCGTCGCCGTCGTTGTAGGCGTACTTCCTGGTTGCGACGCCGCCGACGAAGCCGCCGGCCGTGTTGTTGTCGCCTTTGGCAGGCAGCGGATTGGCGCACAGGATGTCGGAGTTGGCATTGCAGGCCGTGCGCAGATCGGTCTGCTGCGCCTGCAGCGCCGCGTAGAGCGTGGTGGAAGACGGCACGCGGTTCTGGCGCGGGCGCACGTAGATCTGGCCCACCATCCCCATCTGCAAGTGCTCTGGCGGCGTGATGTGGCAGTGCCAGAAATAAGTTCCTGCGTCGGGCGCCAGGTAGTAGTAGGTGAAGCTGCCGCCGATATTGATCGCCACCGAGGCATCAGGGACGCCGTCGTAGAACGAAGACGCGTTCGGGTAGCCGTGGAAGTGGACCGTGTGCTGCTCGAACAGGTCGGGCCGCATGATCATCCCCACGTTGGTGAGCGTCAGGAAGAATTCGTCGTCCTCGTCGATCGCCATCAGCGGCGCCGGGATGTTGCCGTTCATCACGCCCACGTCGATGATCTGGCGCGGATCGACATGGCCGTCGATGACGCCACCGTTGTCGCCATCCGGCGCCAGCCCGACCGCGCCGTTGTACGAGAACGCCCCCAGGCTGCCCGCCTGGTAGACCCCCGCGGCGATCGAGCCGTCGCCGTTGTAGGTGTAGGCAGAGGCGCCGTCGGTCGTCGCCGGATCGCCCGGCACGAAGGTCCCGGCGTACGGCGTGTTGAACACGTTGGGGAACTGGGTGCCCGGCAGTCCGTTGGCCATGTCCGCCAGGCCGGACAGCGGGCCGAACGAGAACATGTAGGTCTGGGTTCCGTCGGCCATCGTCGCGTAGCCGTCACCGCCCGAGATCTGCTGGCACTTGATCGCGCCATTGACTTTCCCGGTCGGAACCAGGAACGCACCGCTGGCTGCCGGTGCCGGCCCGAAGGTGGTCGGGCCACTATAGGCCGGCTCGGCATTGTTGTTGTTCAATCCGGCCGGATGAGTGATGGTGCTGGTCGGGCATTGCACGCGGAACGACTGCGCCGACGCCGGCGCCGCCCACAGCCACGCCAGCGTCATCACGATCGACATGCAGCCAGTCGCCAGCGACGAGCCGTCGCGCGGGCGCCCGACGAGGCGCCGCGTCCTCGCAGCGTCGGTGGCCGCGCCGAACGATGCCGAGAGTCGTGGCGACGAGGAAAGGCAATTGGACATATCGAACTCCCGTTGTTGACACGGAGGTGGAGAGCGCCGGCAGGAAGCCGTGCAAGCTGGCGTGGAGCGGAGGACGACGTTCATCGCGACGCCACGTCTTGTCGCAGGACGCCCAGCAGTTGGTCTGCGGTGGCAAAGCCTTCGATGCGTATCCAGGGCCCGCCGCGCGCCAGGCGCACCAGGCTGACCGGCGCGTGGCTCATCTTGTCGCCCTGATAGACGCCGAAGGCCTTCTGCGTCGCGACGCTGGCCTCCAGCGTTCCGGTGTAGTGGTGCCATTCCGGCCCGGCGCCGAACTTCCGCGCGTACACGTGAAGGCGTGCAGGCGTGTCCTCTTCCGGGTCGATCGAGATCGAGGCGATTCGCACGGAGTCCCGTGCAGCTCCCAGCCGAGACTGCAACTCGGCCAAGGTGGCGCTCGTGACGGGGCAGATCGTGGTGCACGAGGTGTAGATGAAGCTCAGGATGACAGGACGGTCATCGTCGAGTTCGCCTCTCAAGTCGACCGACTTGCCGTCATCGCGCACCAGGCGAACATCGGGAACCCTGTAGTTGGCCACGGAGCGCGAAATCTCCGGGGGCATGTGATGCTGATGGCCGAGACCTTCGTTCGTCCCGGCGGCCCTGGCCGGCATTGCTGCGTACACCACGAGGGTCAGCAACACGAACAGGAACATCCGAAGACAAGTTCCATCGCGTTGCGGGAACACCGGCGCCAGGTCGGCCGGCGTGCCGCCGTTCAAAGCTCGTCGAATCGCATTCATCGATGCACCCTCTTCATCAGGGTGCTGTCGGCTCAACTCACCCTGTGGATCCAGTTGTAAGTTGAGTGTCGATTGCTGCCCATCGGCTGCGGATGAGAATGACCTAGGACTGCAGCCTGCAATCTCGGACTTTTCCGAGAGCTGGCAGGGAGGGTTTCCCAGGGCTTGCGATGCGGTTCGGGGTCGCCCACGAGGAAGCGACGACAAACCATGCCGGGTATGTCCGACGCTCCTTTGGGCCAGCCGCGGCGCGCCCGACCCTGAACCCCCAAGATTGAAATCCGCGGCATCGGGTCCGGGCTTGTCGACCTCGTCGATCGCGATGAATCACGCCTAGGGCTCAACCCGAAGTGGACAGCCGACATGGTGTGGTCGACACTGCAGCGAAGGACAGCGGAGCGCGGTCACGGCCTGCGTGATGCGCCTTTCAGTCGGCGAGGGGCCGCCGACTCGCAACCGCCCGGCACGCCAGTGCGCGCACCGGAGCATCGATCCGTTGACGCACCGCACAGCGACGCCGCGGAACCCGGCACACCACTTCGAAGGAGCAAGCAGATGATCCCCGAGATCGGGCAAATAGCATTGCTTCTGGCACTGGCGGTGGCGTTGATCCTGGGCACCGCGCCGCTCGCAGGCGCTGCGCGTGGACGACAGGCCTGGATGCAGCTTGCACGGCCAGCGGCGCAGACGCATTTCTTCCTCGTGGCCGTCGCGTTCCTCTGCCTTGCGAGTTCCTTCGTGCGAAACGATTTTTCGGTCTTGTACGTCGCCTCGAACTCCAACAGCGCCCTGCCCCTGCCCTATCGAATCGCCGGCGTCTGGGGCGGTCACGAAGGCTCGCTGTTGCTGTGGCTGATGATGCTCAGTGTCTGGATGCTCGCCGTTGCGACATTCAGTCGTCAGCTGCCGCTGCCGGTGCTCGCACGCATACTTTCGATCATGGGTCTGATCAGCGTCGGTTTCCTGCTCTTCATGCTGACGACTTCGAATCCGTTCGAGAGACTATCGCCCGCGCCCCTTGACGGCAATGATCTGAATCCGCTCTTGCAGGACCCCGGCATGGTCGCCCATCCGCCCATGCTCTATATGGGCTACGTCGGTTTCTCCGTCGCATTCGCATTCGCGGTGGCAGCACTCATCGGCGGCAACCTCGACGCCACCTGGGCGCGCTGGACCAGGCCCTGGACAACCGCAGCATGGTGCTTCCTGACAGTGGGCATCATGCTTGGAAGCATGTGGGCCTACTATGTGCTCGGCTGGGGCGGATGGTGGTTCTGGGACCCCGTCGAGAACGCCTCCTTCATGCCCTGGTTGGCCGGCACCGCGCTCATCCACTCGCTGGCAGTCACCGAAAAGCGCGGTGCATTCAAGTCATGGACAGTCCTGCTCGCGATCATCGCGTTCTCGCTGTCGCTGCTCGGCACGTTTCTCGTGCGCTCTGGCGTCCTGTCTTCGGTGCACGCGTTTGCGACGGATCCCCGGCGAGGACTGTTCATCCTGGTTTTCCTCGCCGTCGTGATCGGCGGATCGCTGGCCCTGTACGCATGGCGTGCTCCCCGCGTCGGACTCGGCGCGCGCTTCGACCTGGCGTCGCGGGAGACGATGCTGCTGGGCAACAACGTCTGTTTCGTCGTGGCGATGCTATCGGTGTTGCTCGGGACGCTCTATCCCTTGCTCCTCGATGCGCTCGGCATGGGCAAGATCTCTGTCGGGCCACCGTACTTCGACACGGTGTTCGTGCCGATGATGGTGCCCGTGGTGATCCTGATGGGCGTCGGCCCGCTCGCGCGCTGGCGCCAGGCGCCGTTGCCCGACCTTGCACATCGACTGCGCTGGGCTGCGCTCGGTGCGATCGTCACGGCCTTGTCGACCGGACTGCTGGCGGGGCGCTTCTCGCTGGCGGCCACGCTCGGCTTTGCCATGGCGTTCTGGATCGTCGGCAGCGTGCTCACCGACGTCGTGGAACGAGCGCGGCTTTCCGAAGGCGGCCTGCCGCAGGCGGTCGCGCGCCTGCGCCTGCTTCCGCGGGCGATGGTGGGCATGCTGGTGGCCCATCTGGGCGTGGCCGCGTTCGCATTTGGCGTCAGCATGGTCAAGACCTACGAGATCGACAGCGACGTGCGCATGGCCGTCGGTGACACCACCCGGCTGGCAGGCTACGTCTTCACGTTCCGCGGCTCGCACGACATCGTGGGTCCGAACTACGATGGCGTGCAGGCCCAGGTGGACGTCAGTCGCGGTTCACGCCCGGTCGTCACGCTGCGACCCGAAAAGCGCGTATACCGAGTCCAGCGCAATCCGATGACGGAAGCCGCGATTGATCCGGGCCCGACCCGCGACCTCTACGTCTCGCTGGGCGATCGGATGGACGATGGCACCTGGACCTTGCGGGTCTACTACAAGCCCTTCGTCGACTGGATCTGGGGCGGGTGCCTGCTGATGGCCCTTGGAGGCATGCTGGCCCTCGGCGATCGACGCTATCGCGCGAAGCAGCGCACGGCGATTCTCGACGCAGTGCAGGGAACACTCGCATGAAGCACCCGATGACGACATCCGTCCTTGCACTCGCGATGCTCCTCTGTGCACAAGACGCCGGGGCAAAGGAAGCCGTCCCCACCAGCAGCGATCCCGTCATCGAGGCGAGGATGCGGGCCATCACGTCCGAGCTTCGCTGCCTGGTCTGCCAGAACCAGACCATCGCCGATTCGCATGCCGATCTCGCCGAGGACTTGCGCGAGCAGGTCCGCCTGCAATTGCGCGCGGGACGCACCGACCGCGAAGTCATCGACTTCATGACCGCTCGCTATGGGGATTTCGTGCTGTATCGACCGCCAGTCAAGGCAAAGACCGCGCCGCTCTGGTTCGGGCCTGGTGTCCTGATGGTGGGCGGCCTTGCAGCACTGGTCCTCACGCTCCACCGGCGCAGCCTCATGAGCGACGAACTGTTCGAGCAGGACGAGGATTCGGCGCTGGGCGACGATGCCCACGACGAGACCTGAACAGGAGCCGCGAACATGACCTCGTTCATCGGAACGGCTGCGCTTCTTTGCGTCATCGCGGGCTTGCTGCTCACACGGTCGATGTGGTGGAGGCCGGGATTGAGCCGCAGGAGATCGCTGCCGCGTGAAGTGGCGGTGCTCTCGGAGCAGTTGCGCCAGATCGACCGGCTGCACGAGGCCGGCGCGTTGACGGCGGAGCAGCATGCCGCCAGCAAGGCCGTCGTTGAACGCAAGCTCCTCGATGCCTTGGAGACCGCGCCGAGCTCGCCCACGCCCGCAGAAAGATCCTCCGGCCGGCTCGCAGCGCTGCTGGTGGCCTTCATGGTGGCGGTAGCCGCGGGAGGCTACGCCCTCGTCGGTTCGCCACGCAATATCGAATCATCTGGCACCGCGTCCGATATGGGCTCCCGCGGCGAAGCGGCGACGGCTCCGCACGCGCTCGACGCTGAACAGATCGCTGCAATGACCGACCGGTTGGTCGCACGGCTCTCCACGCATCCCGATGACGCCGACGGCTGGTCGATGCTGGCGCGATCCTACGTTGCCATGGGACGGCCCTCCCAAGCCATCGCGGCCTTCGTCAAGGCCGAGGCACTCCGTCCACGGGATCCCGACCTGCTCGCGGATCACGCCGATGTCCTGGCGATGAGCCGAGGACGTCAGCTGGCGGGCGAGCCTACAGAACTGGTTCGACGCGCCCTCGAGATCGATCCCGACAACAACAAGGCTCTTGCACTGGCCGGAACGGCGGCCTTCGATCGCATGGACTACGGGTCCGCTGCGACATACTGGGAGCGACTGGCCCAGGTCGAGCCGCCAGACGGCCCGTTCGCGTCGCAGGTAGAGGCCGGCATCGCGGAAGCTCGGCGTCTCGGAAAGCTGCCGCCATCAGAAGCGCCGCTAAGCATGCCCGACTCGGACACTCAGGCCGTCGCGGCTTCGGGCACGGTCGGCGTCCCCGACCGCGCACCGGCTCAGGTAGCGGGAACCATCACGCTGGCAGCGCCGCTGAAATCACGCGCATCGCCAGACGACACGGTCTTCGTATTTGCACGTGCGGCCGATGGCGGGCGGATGCCGCTGGCGATCCTGCGCAAACAGGTGCGCGACCTGCCCTTGCATTTCGTGCTCGACGACAGTCTCGCGATGTCGCCATCGGCAAATCTATCGAGCGCCAATCGCGTGGTCGTCGGCGCACGAGTCTCGAAGAGTGGCAATGCCATGCCCCAAGACGGCGACCTGCAAGGCGTCACGAAGGCTGTCGCGGTCGGCACGACAGGCCTGCGCATCGAGATCGACCACGAGGTCACTCAATAGCAGCGTTCCGAAACTGTCCGTGGCTCCGCGATTCCGAGGTGCACGCATGAGCTATGTCCTGATCTACCTGGTCATCATCCTGCTGCTGCTGTTGCGCCACATCGGCAAGCGCAAGCGCAAGGAGACCGTGCATGCGGCAGATTGGCATGAGGCAGTCGCGCAAGGCATGACCGAGCCCCCGTCCCTCCATCCCGTCATCAATCCGAATCGCTGCATCGGATCCGGCTCGTGCGCCGTTGCCTGCCCGGAACAGGCGCTCGGGATCATCAAGGGCAAAGCAATGCTCACGAATCCCGCTGCGTGCATCGGCCACGGCGCCTGTCTGGCCGCCTGCCCTGTAGACGCCATCAAGCTGGTCTTCGGTACCGAAAGTCGTGGCATGGATATTCCGAATGTGCGGCCGAACTTCGAGACCAACGTCCCTGGCATCTACATCGCCGGCGAACTTGGCGGCATGGGCCTCATCCGCAAGGCGGCGGAACAGGGACGCCAGGCCATGGACTCGATCAAGGCACGCAAGGCGGGAGGCGTCACCGACTTCGATGTGATCATCGTCGGCGCCGGACCTGCCGGTCTCTCAGCCGGTCTGTCTGCCATGGCCCATGGCCTGCGCTACCGCGTCATCGAGCAGGAGGCCTCGCTGGGTGGAACGGTCTACCACTACCCTCGCAACAAGATCGCCATGACAGCGCCCATCAAGTTGGCAATCGTCGGCTCGGTCAAGATGGGCGAGATTCAGAAGGAGAAGCTCCTGGAGTTCTGGAACGGCGTCGTGGAGCGCACCGGCCTGCGGATTTCGTTCACGGAGTGCATGGAAGACGTCGAAAAGCATCCGGACGGCACGTTCACCGTGCGGACCAACGTAGGCAGGCACACGACGCGTTCGATACTTCTGGCAATCGGCAGGCGCGGATCGCCGCGCAAATTGGAGGTACCAGGAGAGGAGAGCGCCAAGGTGGTCTATCGGCTCGTCGACGCGGAGCAATATAGAGGACAGGCCGTGCTCGTCGTCGGCGGCGGCGACAGCGCCCTCGAGGCGGCAATCGCACTCTCGCAGGAGCCGGGCACGGATGTCACGCTGTCCTATCGGAGCGCCGCGTTCGCACGAGTCAAGGCCAAGAATCGAGCGCGCCTCGAGGAACAGCAGCGCTCCGGACTGTTGACGGTCATGCTCGAGTCCAAGATCGTCTCGATCCAGGCGTCGACGGCAACGATCCAGCACCAAGGCGCGATGCGCGAGATTCGAAACGATGCGGTGGTCGTTTGCGCAGGCGGCATTCTTCCGACTCCGTTGTTGCAGAAGATCGGCATCGAGTTCGAAACCAGATTCGGCGAAAGCTGAGCCCCGCGTTCCCACGATCATGAGATCGCTTGTCAAACTGCGTCGCATGGACCACGCTCGTACTCCCGGCGAGAAAGATCGCGCGGCTGCTTGTACCGCTGCGATCGCCTCGCTGTCGAAGCCGAGGATTCGGCGACGGTCCGTGCTCGCCAGCATGTTGGTGCCGATCCTGTGCACCACACTCGCACGTGCGCAGGTCTCCATGGATGCCACACGCAAGCTCGAGCTCGGCGAAAGACTCGGCAACGAACCTTTGCAAGGACTGAACGGCCCCTCGCGCAGGCTTCAGGATTTTCGAGGTCACCCGCTGATCATCAACTTGTGGGCCAGTTGGTGTGGACCCTGCGTCCGCGAAATGGCGTCGCTTGAGCGACTGGCCTGGCGAAAGGATCGGCCCAGGTTCAACATCATCGGCATCTCGACGGACGACGACGCAGCCGCTGCACGCCGACTGCTCGCAGCGACCAACGCCACCATCGCTCATTTCATCGATAGCCACCAGCACTGGGAGACCCTGTTGGGCGCTTCGCGCATCCCCCTGACCGTACTGGTCGATTCGTCGAGTCGGGTCGTCGAGAGGATCTACGGCGCTCGGCAGTGGGACAGCGAGGCCACCACCCGGCTGATCGGCAAAGCCTTCGGTAGCGACAGCGAGTCATCGCCCTAGCATCCTGCAGCGGGCGAATAGGTCAACCGATCGCAAGCCCGCAACCGGGCTTCGGCGCCCGTGCGAATCTGATCCGAACGCACCTCTGCGACACCGTCGACACACCGCACAACGTTCCAGACGCTCGTTGGCCGCGGCCGCGATGTCAAGCAAGCGCGAGGCGGTGGCTCACAGGCAGTGCCGCTTCGCCGCGACGCATGCTTGGATGATGCCGCCGACGTGCTGACCGGTTCGACCTGAGCCTCTGCAGCCGAAAAACGCGCGGTCGGGTCGGCCCACACCTAGCTGCGGTGTTGTCCGCGCAATCGCAAGCCCGGAGAATGAGGCTCGTCTTTTGAATCGGGGAAATGGCCCTGTCGAGGCCACCCGCATGATGGCGAGGGCACGATGAAGATGAAGGAATTTCAGGCGTCGATGCCAGGCGACGACTACCGCGGCACGATCAGCGCGTATCGGGCAGAACGCAGTGGCTTTCAGCAATGGCTCATCGAACGTGGCCTCGCGAGGAAAGGCGAATATCTGCTCGGCGTGGAATTGCTCACTCGCGAGAACCACGGCACGCACATCGACCCGGTGCGCGTCATAGCGCTGATGGCAAACCGCGGCGAGTACGCCAGCATCCAAGAGATGATCGGCGCTACCTGCCTCGTGGCCGTCAGGCCTGTGTCCGTCGAGATGCCGTTGCTCGAGTTTTTTGGTCTTTTCAGGCAACTGAGCATTGCTCTTTCGTCAAATGGAACTCTGACGAATCGCCGCTATGCGTATTTCGAAGTTGGATAGGCGGCTCTATGTCGGCGAGGTCGACGTTCAGGCGTCCTTGATGTAGTTCGAGGTGCGATCAACGCGGAACCGAGCCCCTCTGTGCAGCCCTGTCGCCACTTGAAAATCAAAAGGGTTAGCTTCTTTCGAAGCTAACCCTATGATTTCATTGGTCGGGGCGGCGGGATTCGAACTCGCGACCCCTTGCACCCCATTCAAGTCCGAACGGACCGTCGCGAACAAGCACGGACACTTTGTTCTTTTAAATCAATAGCTTACAATCTTGTCTCGTTCGCTGCTGTTCGCATGGATTCGTGTCCAGCTCCGATTTTGTATAGCCC
>FSXQ01000493.1_pt1 | contig 26680 bp, 23 predicted proteins | sample 1638011 | NCBI WGS metagenome assembly FSXQ01 (sample SAMEA3914789, study PRJEB12502) | metagenome | biome: forest; material: soil | place: Canada | collected 2011-07-03 | depth 0.3 m | reverse complement strand
GTCCTTCTCGATCACGTAGCGCTGCTTGATGCCCGAGGCCTTCTCGATGAACTCGACGCTGGAGCCCACCATCGCCATCTGGTCGCCGCGCGCGATGGCCTCGGCATGCGTCGTGTTGTGCGCCTCGGCGTAGGCGTTGAAGGCCTGGACGAGTTCGGCGTTGGTGACGATGTGCGGCGGCTGGTAGAGGCCGGTGCCGCTGATGACTGCTTGGGGCATGGAGATTCCTGGTTTGCCGGCCAATTTTAGCTGGCGGGATCCCGCGGCCGCTGCGTGCAGACCCCGGGGAAATGCGGGGCCCCGCCGCATATTTGACGGCGCATCGCGATGCCGCGACGCAACCTAGAACGGCACCGGACTCTCGAACGACAGCGGCTCGCCCGTCAGCGGATGCGCGAAATCGAGTCGGCAGGCGTGCAACATCATGCGCGGCGAGGCATCGCCCTGCCGGCCATAGAACGGATCGCCGGCGATCGGGCAGCCGAGCGCGGCGAGGTGCACGCGCAACTGGTGCGTGCGCCCCGTGACGGGCGCCAGCGACACGCGAGTCAGCATCCCGACACCCTCGACGTGCGCCGCGCCGGCCACGCGGTAATGCGTCAGCGACGGCTTGCCGGTGTCGTGGCAGACGACCTGGCGCGGCCGGTTGGGCCAGTCGACGACCAGCGGCAGGGCGATCGCGCCCGCGTCGTCCGCGGGCCGGCCGTGCACCAGCGCCTCGTAGCGCTTGTCGACCGCGCGCTCGCGAAACGCCTCGCTCAGCACCGCGTGCGCGAGCGTCTCGCGCGCGAGCACGATCACGCCGCTGGTCATCATGTCGAGCCGGTGCACGATGCGGGCATCGGGGTACGCGGCCTGCGCGCGCACCAGCAGGCTGTCGCGCTTGTCGGTACCGCGGCCGGGCTCGGACAGCAGGCCCGGCGGCTTGACCAGCACGGCGAAGGCCGGCTCGAGGTGCAGCACCTCCAGGCCGAGGTCGGGCGGCGGCAGGTAGACGTCGGCGTCGGGAACCGTTCGAGCGGTCATGGCTCCCGGGCGAGCAGCGCGTCCACGTCCACGCCGCGTTCGCGCAGCAGGTCGGTGAGCGCCGGCAGCAGCGCGCCCAGGCGCTCGTCGACCGCGTCGCGCACGGTGTCGACCATCACCTGCGTGCTGCGCTCGATCTCGATGTTGAGCGCGTCGCCGGCCGACTTGTCGGCGAAGGTGGTCATGCGCAGCGTCTCGGGGATCAGCCACGCCTCGAACCAGCCCTCGGCCTTGTTCGCGTCCGACACGGTCAGGCTCGCGCCGTTGATCGCGACGTAGCCCTTGGCGAACACGTAGCGCATCCACGGCGCGGGCACCGCGATGCGCATCACGTGGTTGTTCTCGGGTTGGCGCACCGAGGCCAGCATCGCCTGGAAATCGACGTGGCCCGACAGCGGATGGCCGCCGATCTCGGCGCCGTCGCGCGCGGCGCGTTCGACGTTGATGCGGCTGCCCACCTTCAGCGTCTCCAGTGTCGTCAGCGTCAGGCTTTGCTGCATCACGTCGAAGTTCGCGGCGTCCTCGCCCACGCGCTCGGTGACCGTCAGGCAGACGCCATCGACGGACACGCTGGCGCCGATCTCGAGCCCGTCGCAGAAGCCTTCGGGAAACGCGAGCGTGAAGCTGCGCAGGCCGGGCTTGTCGACGAGCACGGAGACGGTGGCGACGGCCTGGACGATGCCGGTGAACATGGTGCGGATCCTGTTGGAGAGGCGAGCCTCGATTGTCGCTCGCTCGCGAGTGCCGGCAGGGGGTCAGGTCTTGCAGGGGGTCTTGCATGAAAGACCTGGCACCTTGCAAGACCTGACCCCAGACCTGAATTGCCCCGCGTCGGCGGCGCCGACGCCGTGCCGCCAGAATCGGCGCATGGCCTGGACCCTGCCCCGCCTCGCGACCGCCCCGTTCTGTCCGTCGGAAGTGCGCGGCAGCATCGTCGTCGCGCCCGGCGCGCCGCGGTGGCGGCGCGCGCTGCGCTTCGCCGGTCCGGGGCTGCTGGTGGCCGTGGGCTACATGGATCCGGGCAACTGGGCCACCGACATCGAGGCCGGATCGGTGTTCGGCTACTCGCTGTTGTTCGTGGTCCTGCTGTCCAGCCTGGCGGCGATCGTGTTGCAGGTGCTGTCGCTGCGGCTGGGCATCGTGGCGCGGATGGATCTCGCGCGCGCGTGCCGCGAGCGCTACGGCGCGACCGCGCGCTACGCGCTGTGGCTGATGGCCGAGATCGCGATCGTCGCGTGCGACGTGGCCGAGGTGCTGGGCAGCGCGCTCGCGCTGCACCTGCTGTTCGGCGTCTCGCTGGCGCTGGGCATCGTCATCACGGCGTTCGACACGCTGCTGGTGCTGGGCCTCAAGGGCAAGGGCTTCCGGCAGGTGGAGGCCATCGTGCTGGGGCTGGTGACGACGATCGCCGTGTGCTTCGCGATCGAGCTGGCGCTGGCCGGCCCCGATTGGCACGCCGTGGCCGCCGGCTTCGTGCCGCGCGTGGACGCGCTGCGCGATCCGCATGCGCTCTACATCGCGATCGGCATCCTCGGCGCCACCGTGATGCCGCACAACCTGTACCTGCACTCGTCCATCGTGCAGACGCGGCAGACCGGGCGCGCCGCCGCGAGCAAGGCGGGCGCGCTGCGCCTGTCGACGATCGACACCGTGGTCTCGCTGGCGCTCGCGCTGCTGGTCAACGCCGCCATCCTGACGCTGGCGTCCAGCGCGTTCCACACCACCGGCCACACCGGCGTCACCGAGATCCAGGACGCATACCACCTGCTCGACCCGATCGTCGGCTCCGGCGTCGCCGCAGCGCTGTTCGGCATCGCGCTGCTGGCCTCCGGCCAGAGCTCCACGTTCACCGGCACCATCGCCGGCCAGGTGATCATGGAGGGCTTCCTCGACCTCAAGATCCCGTGCTGGCAACGCCGCCTGATCACGCGCGGCCTCGCGCTGGTGCCGGCGCTCGGCGGCGTGCTTTGGCTGGGCGACAAGGGGGTCGGCACGCTGCTGGTGGCCAGCCAGGTGGTGCTGAGTCTCCAGCTGCCGTTCGCGATCTGGCCGCTGGTGCGGCTGACCAGCGACCGGGGCGTGATGGGCGCATTCGCCAACGGGCCCGCCTTGAAGTTCACGGCGTGGGGCCTGTTCGCCGTCATCGCCGGGGCCAACGCCTGGCTGCTGGCCAGCATGCTGCGCTGAGGCTCAGACGCGCGATTCCCAGTCGTCGGCATCGAAGCCGACCGTGATGCGCCCGTCGTTCCATTCGACGACGGGACGCTTGATCACGCTGGCCTGTTCGCGCATCAGCGCCTGCGCCGTGGCCGCGTCGACCACCGACGCCTGCTGCGTTTCGGGCAGCTTGCGCCAGGTGGTGCCCTTGCGATTGAGCACGCGTTCCCAGCCTGCCGCGGCCACCCAGGCGGCGAGGCGGTCAGCAGGCACGCCCGACTTCTTGAAGTCATGAAACTGGAAGTCGACGCCGCGGGTGGCGAGCCAGTCGCGGGCGCGCTTGACGGTGTCGCAGTTGGGGATGCCGTAGAGGGTCGTCATCGGGTGTCGTGAGTTGGAAATCCGTTGCACCGGGATTGTCGCGCGACTCGGCCCGGGCCGACGCCGCGGGCCATGGCGGCCGCCAGCGGCGGGATCGGCACGAACAGCGCCGGCTCCCCGTCGATGCAGGGCCTGGCGCGCTGACTTTCCCGACGAGGCATCGCCAGGCACACGGATTGCTCGCACAAACCATCACTCGTTCAGCGCCAGCCGGGAGCCGAACACCGACTCGATACGGGATGCGATGAATACTGCCTTCGAACGCGCAACCCGAGGAGCCGAACACCTCCACCAGAGCGAGGAGCGCTTTCGCCTGCTCGTTGAGGGCGTTCGCGACTACGCGATCTTCATGCTCGATCCCGACGGCTACGTGCTCACCTGGAACGCGGGCGCGGAGCGCTTCAAGGGCTATCGCGCCGACGAGATCGTGGGCAGCCACTTCTCGCGCTTCTATCCGCCCGAGGCCCTCGCGCGCAACCTGCCTGCTCACGAACTGGAGACGGCTGCCCGCGTCGGCTCGTTCGAGGACGAAGGCTGGCGCGTGCGCAAGGACGGTTCGCTGTTCTGGGCCAACGTCGTCATCACGGCCATGCGCGACGTGACCGGCGCCCTGGTCGGCTACTCGAAGGTCACCCGCGACCTCACGCAACGCCGCGCCCACGAAGAGCAACTGCGCCAGAGCGAGGAGCGCTTCCGCCTGCTGGTGGAAGGCGTGGGCGGATACGCGATCTTCATGCTGGACGTCAACGGCAAGGTCGCCACCTGGAACGTCGGCGCGCAACGCATCAAGGGCTACACGGCAGGCGAGATCGTCGGGCAGCACATCTCCATCTTCTATCCGCAGGAGGTTCGCGACAGCGGCTGGCCCGAATACGAGCTGCAGCAAGCCGCGGAAAAAGGAAGCTTCGTCGATACGGGGTGGCGCGTCCGCAAGGATGGCAGCCAGCTATGGGCGGGCGTGACGATCACCGCGCTGCGCGACGCGGCCGGACGGCTGCTGGGCTTTGCCAAGCTGACCCGCGACCTCACCGAAAGCAAGCGGGTGGAAGCGCTCGAACTCGCCACGGAGGAGCGCGAACAACTGCTCGACGCCGAGCGCAGCGCGCGGATGGCCGCCCAGCGCGCCACGCGCGTCAAGGACGAATTCCTGGCCACGCTCTCCCACGAGCTTCGAACGCCGTTGAGCGCCATCCTGGGCTGGACCCAGATCCTGCTCAAGGGCAACGTCGCCGCCCCGACCGACCAGCGCCGGGCGATCGAGGTCATCGACCGCAACGCCCGCGCCCAGGTCCAACTCATCGACGACCTCCTCGACCTGAGCCGGATCATGGCCGGCAAGATCCGGCTCGACGTGCAGCAGGTCTCGATGCCCGACGTCGTGCAGAAGGCGATCGACTCCGCGATGCCGGCCGCGCAGGCCAAGGACATTCGGGTGCGCAACCTGCTCGATCCGTCGAACACGGTGGTCAGCGCCGACGCCGCCCGCCTCCAGCAGGTGGTCTGGAACCTGCTCTCCAATGCGATCAAGTTCACGCCCAAGGGCGGTCAGGTGCAGGTCCTGCTGCGGCGCGTGAGCTCCCACATCGAGCTGAGTGTCAGCGATACCGGCGTCGGCATCCCGGCGGGGTTCCTGCCGCAGGTGTTCGACCGGTTCTCGCAACGCGACAGCTCGACGACGCGCGCCTACGGCGGCCTGGGATTGGGTCTCGCGATCTGCAAGCAACTCATCGAACTGCACGGCGGGTCGATCCGGGCCGCCAGCGCGGGCGAGGGGCATGGTTCGACGTTCTTCATCGAGCTGCCCGTCTCGCTGACGCAGGCCGACGATGCGCGCGAACACCCGTCGGTCGACTTGGAAGCCGCCGATTCGATCGCCCTGCCAAGGCTCGACGGCGTGCACGTGTTCGCGATCGACGACGAACCGGACGCGCGCGAAGTGCTCACGCGGGTGCTCGAAGGCCAGGGAGCGGTCGTGACGGCCTTCTGTTCGGCGCAGGATGCGCTGACCGCGCTCCAGGCGACGCGGCCCAGCGTCATCGTCAGCGACGTCGGGATGCCGGGAACGGACGGCTACCAGATGATGCGCGGGCTGCGCGCCAGCGAAGCGCTGGACTCGCGGATCCCGGCCCTGGCATTGACGGCCTTCGCCCGGGCCGAGGATCGCAAGCGGTCGCTGCAGGCCGGCTTCCAGGCGCACCTGGCCAAGCCCTTCGACGTCGCCGAACTGGTGCTGCTGGTCGCCACCCTCGCGGACAAATAGGGCACGGTCGCGGCCTGCCCGGCCGCGCGGTCACGCCGTGCATCAAGGCATGAGGCTTGCCGATGGTCCGGGTTTCGGGAGCCCGGCCGTCTCATCGTCGGAGCCCCGCCCTTTTCTCGCGCCATGTGCGCGACCGAACCGGAGCCTGCGATGTCCGCGCCACTCGAACACTGGAAAGTCCTGCCGCACGGCGCCCTGACGGCCATCGACGACAACGTGTGGACGGTGACGGGCACGATCCACATGCCCGTGGGCGACTTCGAACGCCGCATGACCGTCGTGCGCCTGCGCAACGGAGGCCTTGTCGTCTACAGCGCGATCGCGCTCGACGAGGACGAGATGGCGCGACTCGACGCCTTCGGCTCCCTGGCCTGGCTGGTGGTGCCCGGCGACGATCACCGCCTCGACGCGAAGATCTGGCTGCAGCGCTATCCGAGCACGCACGTCGCGGCGCCTGCGGGCGCGCGCAACAAGGCGCTGGAGGTGGTGCCGGTCGAATCGACGTCGCCCGACTTCGGCGACACGAACGTCCGGTGGGTCACGGTGCCCGGCACGCGCGAGCACGAGGCGGCGCTGGTGGTGCGCGGCGCCAAGGGCACGACGCTGGTCATCAACGACCTGATCGCCAACCTGCGCCGCGAACACGGCTTCACCGGCTGGATGCTGCGCCTGATGGGCTTCGCCGGCGACGAGCCCCACATCCCCGGCGTGCGCCGCCTCGCGATGGTCAAGGACGCCAACGCGCTGGCCGACCAGTTGCTCGCCTGGAGCGAGATCGGCGACCTGCACTGCATCCTCGTCTCGCACGGCGAGCCCATCGTCGACGATCCGCGCGGCGAGCTGCGCCGGCTGTCCGAATCGCTGCGCTGACCCGGGACCACCCATGCCCGGGATCCGGCCCGCGAGCACCGCAAAGGCGGCCTCGACGGCGCCCTGATCAGCGACGATACTGCGGGCCTCGTTCGACGGAGCCCCGCATGTTCACGCTGATCCCCAAGATCTTCTATGCCGACCGGGAGGTGGGCCTCGACCTGTTCGTCGACGGCCTCGGCTTCGCGGTGACGTACCAGGACGACACGCTGTCGGTGATCGAGCGCGAGGGCGCCAAGGCCTGCATCGTCCAGAGCGCCGAGTACGCGGCCAGGGATCGCCCGGAGCTGGCGATCGAGACCGATCGCCTCGAAGAGATCTACGCCGACATCGCCGGGCGCCGGCCCGACCTGCTGCATCCGAACGTGCCGAAGCCGACGCTGCGGCCGTGGGGCGCGACGGAGTTCGGGTGCCTGGACAGCACCCAGGTGTGCATCGTGTTCAGGCAATGGTGAACAATGTGACGATGCACACTTCCTTCTGCCGTGGCGTCCCGCACGCCGCACTCGCGCTCGCCTTGATGGCGGCCGCCCTGCCGGCCGGCGCGCAGGTCGCGCCCAAGATCTCGCTGCCCCAGCTCGAGACGATGTTCTCCAACATGCGCGCCCAGACGCGCTGGAACATCGACGGACCGATGCTGTGGGGCTACTACTTCCTGGATGCGGACCGCGTGAAGCTGGACGTCGTCGCGACGGCGCTCGTGAACCAGGGCTACCGCGTCGCCGCCGTCCAGAAGGTCAACGGGCGCGAGGACTGGCGGCTGCACGTCGAGAAGGTCGAGACGCACACCCCGCAGACGCTGTACACCCGCGACGTCGAGCTCGAGGGCCTGGCGCGCAAATACAGGATCCGCAGCTACGACGGCATGGACGTCGGGCCGCCGCCCGCGGACGCCGCGGCGAGCGCGGCGTCACGCTAGTCTCACTCCTCCAGATCCTTCGGGATCGCCCCCGGCGTCCACCACTCCGACAGCACGACCGCGGCCAGGTCCATGCTGGCCGAGTCCGCGTTGTAGGCCATGACGTCGAGGAAGCGCAGCACGGCGGTTTCCTGCGCCTTGGTGAGCGAACCCAGGCGCGGCGGGTCGCGGTCGGGCGGGCGCAACGACGTGAGCAGGGCGTCGGCGACGTCGCTGGCCTCGGTGATGTGGCGCAGCGCGTACTCCATCATGAACGGCAGGTAGTGGCGCCACGCGGTCGCGTCGAGGTAGCCGCTGCCCCACGGGTGGGCCTCGAGGTACTCGTCGGAGATCGCGTCGACGAGGACGTCGAACGGCGGCGCCGGCTTGTTCAGGTCGAGCGCGTCGCCGCCGCGCAGCGTCATCGGGGGAAAGGCGGAGCCTTCGGCGGAGAAGGCCGCGAAGATGTCGGCGATGAGGTCGGTGTGGGGCATGGTGCGGCTCGCTCGCGCGTCACGCGGGCGCGCAGGAAGGGAATGTCGGCCCGCTACTGTCGCATATCGGGCGGGCGCCAGCGGCTCCCGGCGCGGGCCGGCCCGGACGATGAGGCCACGGCCGGTACGGTCACTCGGCCGCGCGCCCGAGGGACATTGCCGTCCGAACTAAAATCGGCTCTCAACAACAGGCCCGCATGTCCTTCACCCTCGAACGCGCTTCCTGCCGACTCAACACCGCCTACGGCGATTTCCAGATGCACGGGTTCAAGGACCTGGCCACTGGGCTCGAGCACGCCGCGCTGTGCCTGGGCGACGTCAACTCGCCGCCGCCGGTGCTCACGCGCATGCATTCGGAGTGCCTCACGGGCGACGCGTTCGGCAGTTGCCACTGCGACTGCGGCCCGCAGCTGCGCGGCGCGCTTCAGGCGATCGCCAAGGAAGGCCGCGGCATCGTGCTGTACCTGCGCCAGGAAGGCCGCGGCATCGGGCTGCTGAACAAGATCCGCGCCTACGCGCTGCAGGAACAGGGCGCCGACACCCTCGACGCCAACCGCTTGCTGGGCCTGCCGGCCGATGCGCGCGACTACGGCGTCGCCGCGGCGATGCTCGGCGAACTGGGCGCGACGTCGATCCGCCTGATGACCAACAACCCGACCAAGATCGAGAGCCTGCAGGCGCACGGCATCGCGATCGCCGAGCGCGTGCCGCTGCAGGTGGGACGCAATCGCAGGAACGGGGCCTATCTCGACACCAAGGCGCACCGGATGGGGCACCTGTTCGACGTGTTGCGGGAACCGAGCGACGAATAGTCGCCACGGCTCCCCGGCGGTTCAGGCCGCGGCGATCGTGTCGGCCGACGTGCAGCACACCAGCGCGCGCTGGCGCACCTGGTTGCGGCCGCCGTGCTTGGCGTCGTACATCGCCTGGTCGGCCGCGCGCAGGAGGTCGGCGGGCGACGAATCGCGTGCGTCGCACATCGCCGCCAGCCCGACGCTGACCGACACCGGCGCGGCCAGCGGCGAGTCCGGGCGCAGGTGCAGGCCCTCCACCTGCACGCGGATGCGTTCGGCGACGCGCGTGGCGCCGTCGACGTCGCAACTGGGCAGCACGACCACGAACTCCTCGCCGCCGTAGCGCGCGACGAAGTCGCCGGGACGCAGTCCCGCGTCGCGCACGGCGCCCACGACCGCACGCAGGCAGGCATCGCCGGCCGGATGGCCGAAGCGGTCGTTGAAATTCTTGAAGTGGTCGACGTCGATCAGCAGCAGCGCCAGGTGCGCGGCGGCGTCGCCCTTGCCATCGGCGCCCGTGCGCTGGGCCGCGCGACGCGCGCGCTCGTGCTCGACCTGCAGCACGTCGTCGAAATGGCGCCGGTTGAAGGCGCCGGTCAGGCCGTCCTCGATCGCGAGGCGCTGCATGCGGCCGTTGGCGGCGTTCAGCTGGGTGGCCATGTTCTTCAGCGCCAGCAACAGCATGCCGCACTCGTCGTCGGAACTGCGCGGCAACGGCGCGTCCAGCTGGCCGCTGCCCACGGCCGACGCGAACAGCACCGCCTGGCGCAACGGACGCGTGATGCTCTGGGTCAACCGCCAGCCGACGAAGGCGGACAGCAGCGAGGCCAGCACGGCCACGGCCTCGATCACGGCGTCGATGCGAGCCGCGCGCTCGCTGAGCGCCTCGATCTCCGCCGCAATGCGGCGATTCTGCAGTTCGGTCAACTGGTCGAGCGCGCCCAGCCAGTCCGCGTGCACCGGCGCCACCTCGCGGTTGAGCGTGCGCGCCGCCATGCCGGGGTTGAAGCCGTCGACCGCCGACCGCGCGGATTCGAAGGCGCCGACCAGCGCATGGTCATAGGCGTCGACCTGGTCGATCAGCGCCTGCTCCTCGCCGGAGCCAGCCGTGGACACGAAGCGGCTGGACAGCGCGCGGTAGTTGCCGATGTCTTCCTCGATCTCCTCCATGTCGCGCTTGGCCGCGTCGATCGAGTTGGCCAGCCCCAGACGCTGCGCGAGACGATCCTCGCGCTCCAGCATCTCGCGCATGCCGCGGATGTCGGCCTGGCGCGCGTTGGACACCTCCACCAGTTGCAGCAGCCCCTCGCGCGAATGCCGCGAACTGGAGACGGCCAGCCACGCTCCCGCGATCATCAACAGCAGGATGAGCGAGAAACACAGCACGAGGCGGTGTCCGATGCGCAGGTGACGGAAGAATGTCTTCATCGAGTTTTGCCGTGTCTGCTCGACCATGGCATCCGCCGCCGAACCGGGAAGGTGGTGCGGCGATCAACAGGATATCGGCGGGATCGCGGGCGAAGTTGAGGCCGCACGCACCGCGATGGCGCATGGGGCGCGAAATCCTCCTGATTTGCGCACCCTGCCGGGGTGCGGCACGCCGTCCCGGTGCTATTTGCTCGACTCGGTCGAATCACTGCACCCCAGCCTCGACGGCGCCACCGCCTGACTGGGCTCCGCACCGCACGAACAGGGGCGCGGTGAGGTCGCGAGCGAACGGCTCTACCAACGGGTGCGAGAACTGGACGCGGTCGCGGACCACACCGTTCGAGATCCGGTTCGACCGGGCCGGCGTGCGCGCCTGGGTCTTCAGGTTCGGGTGAGGCGTCGCGCAGGCCGCGAGCGCGCCTTGCGTGCCGCCCTCGCCCGCGCGATCGGTAGCGCCGTTCGGTACAAAGGCACGATGCGAACTCCACTGTCGAGAAGGAAACGTGATGGATGTCACGAATCCAGACGCTTCAGACCCAGGCCCCGCACGTGCCTAAGAGCCACGTCGGCAACCGCCGCCGTCCGCTCATCCAACAGGTCTGAACATGCACACCCCGAAGTTCCTCGCCCTCGCCCTCCTCGCCGCCGTCGGCGCGAGCGCCTCCGCCGCCACGACCGTGACCCACTGGGGCACGCTCGGTCCGACCGAGACCGACGTCCACGCCAACACATACGTTGCCGGCGCCGTCGATGACATCTACACGTTCAACCTGGGCGACTACTCCAACGTTCCGTCGACGGCCAACTACTACCAGGCCACGTCGATGTCCGGCGTGAAGACGGTGGACTTCACCAACGCCCGGATCGCCCTGTTCTCGGGCACCTACGGCGACGCCGTCCCCGACACGCAGGTCGCCGCATACACCTTCGGCACGGCGATGACGCCGCACACCTTCGCGGGCCTGGCCGCCGGCCAGTACTACTTCGAGGTGACCGGCACTGCCGGCACCAAGGGCAGCGACTACTACTTCGATGTCCAGGCCAACTCCGCCACGCCGCCCCTGAGCGCCGTGCCGGAACCCGCGAATGTCGCCCTGATGTTCGCCGGCGTCGGCCTGTTCGGCTTCATGGCCGCTCGTCGCAGGACCAACTGATCTCTCGTCGCCGGTCCGGGTCGCTGTCGAGTTTCGGTGAGGCGGGCGACCGGGGAATGTGGCTTGCTCGCCAGAAGGCGGGACAACGCACAGGAGGCCACATGACCCGATCGTTCACCCACGAGCGCGACAGGATGGTCGCCAGGCAGATCGCGGGGCGCGGCATCCGCGACGAGCACCTGCTCCGGGCCATGCGCAGCGTCCCCCGCGAACGCTTCGTCGACGAGCGCATGGCGCGATTCGCCTACGACGACTCGCCCCTGCCCATCGAGGCGGAGCAGACGATCTCGCAGCCGTTCATCGTGGCCTGGATGATCGAAGCGGCCGGGATCGGCGAGGACGACCACGTGCTGGAGGTCGGCGCCGGCTCCGGCTACGCCTCGGCCGTGATCGGCCAGGTGGCGAACACCGTCCATGCGATCGAGCGGCACGCGGTGCTCACGCACGCCGCCCGCGAGCGCCTCGACGCGCTCGGCTACCGCAACATCCACCTGCGCACCGGCGACGGGACGCTCGGCTGGCCGGAAGGCGCGCCCTTCGACGCGATCCTGGTCGCCGCGGCGGGTCCGCAGGTGCCCCAGCCGCTCAAGGATCAGCTCAAGATCGGCGGACGCCTCGTGATGCCGCTCGACCTGGGCGACAGCGGGCAGGCGCAGAGCCTCTTGAAGGTGGTGCGGACGGGCGAATCCACCTACGACCAGGAAGTCCTGGGCAGCGTGGCGTTCGTCCCGCTGATCGGCCGCCATGGATGGCCGGAGCGCGGGCAGAAACCCGGCGCGCACTGATCCGCCGAGGGCGAAGCGGCTCTCGCGAGGCCCGGCGCGACGCCACCGCAAAGGCCGCGCAGCGCCCGCGCACCGGCACGCTCCGCCGCTTTCGTTCCGGTGTACTTCTGGACAAATTCACCTGAACGCAATGGACAACGGTCGCCGGCTCGGGGGCGCACCGACAAGCGTGGTCTCTCATACCTTCTGCGTTGAGCGCGCGTGACGCTGTCCTCAGGCCGGGAACGGCTGTTTGGGCAGTTCGACGTCAACGGCGATGCCGCGGCCGGACTCGGGGGTACGCAACGAGACCCGGCCACCCAATCGCGCGGTGAACTCCTTCACGATCGCCAGCCCCAGCCCGCAGCCATCGGATAGCCGGTCGTCGATGCGATAGAACCGTTCGAACACGCGCTGACGTTCCTCGAGGGGGATGCCGGGACCATCGTCCTCGACGGTCACGATGACGTGCTCCGCGTTGGCTGCGATACGCGTGGTGACGATGCCGCCTTCGTGTGCATACCGGATCGCGTTGTCGACCAGGTTCATGACGATCTCGCGCAACGAAACCACATCTGCCGCCACCGCGAGCTCCGCCTGGTCCGATTCCAGGCCCAGGTCGATGCCCTTCGCCTGCGCGCGACCGGCCATGTCCTCGAGCACCTGCCGAACGATCTCGTCGAGCGGCTGGGTCGGGCCGCGCAGATCTGCCGGCCCGTGCGCCTCGGCCGCGGAAAGCATCAGCAGCTGGTTGACGAGCCGCACCGCCTGCTGAACGGAACTCCGGATCGCCGTCAGCGACTCGTTTCGTCCGCTGCCGTCCGTCGCGCGGATGGCGTAGCTCACCTGCGTCGTCAGCAGGGTCAGGGGCGTGCGCAACTGATGCGCGGCGTTCTGGATGAATGCCTTCTGCGCGTGGGTGTGCTGCTCCAGGTGCAACGCGTACTGATTGATGGCGTCGACCAGCGGCAAGAGCTCGGTCGGCACCGCGTGGATCTCCAGCGGATGCAGAGAGCCGGGGCGCCGCGCCAGCACGGCGGCGCGCAACTGCAGCAACGGCCTCAGGCAGGCGCGCAGGCCCGCCAGCACCAGCAGCGCCACCAGGGCAAGCGTGATCAATTGCTGAACCATGGCTTCGCGCCAAAGGTCTTGCGCAAGCCGGCTGTGGCCTTGCATCGTCTGTGCGATCTGTACCCGGACGGGCTGGATCCCTGTCTCCGTCAGGACAGGCTGCAGGTACGCCACTGCGCGAACGGGTTGCCCGCGAACAAGCGAATCGAAGAACTGCGGCTCCTCCGGCTGCAGGCTGGCGTCAGGCAATTGCAGTTCCGAATACCCGGTCACCGTTCGACCGTCGGGCGTGATCACGCGATAGAAAACGCGGTCGACCTCGCTGGACTGAAATAGCTCGAGCGCCGCCGGCGGCATGCGGCCCTGGACGGCGCCGTCCTCGAATCGCAGTTGCTCCGCGACGATGCGCGCGGATCCGAGGAGCAGGCGATCCTGCACAACGGTCGCCGTCGCTTCGGCGTTGCGGCGGCTGATGACGCCGTCCACGAGGACCGCCCCGGCCAGCGGCAACACCACCCACGCCAGCAGGCGTCCACGCAGGCTATGCGCCATGATGCACCTGTCGCAACAGATAGCCGAGGCCCCGGAGGGTCACGATCGTGGCGTCGCTGCCTTCGAGCTTCTTGCGCAGGCGCGACACGTAGATCTCGATGGCATCCGCAGAGACACCATCGTCGACGGACGGCAGGCTCTGGCTCAGCACGCTCTTCGACACCGTGCTGCCCACCTTCATCACCAGGACCTCCAGCACCGTCCGCTCGCGCGGCGTCAAGACGAGTGGCTGGCCCCGGAGCGTGAAGTCACGCGACGCTCCATGGAACACCAGGTCGCCGCAGACGATCTGCGGACTGGCGACGTGGGCCGAGCGGCGCAGGAGCACGCGGATGCGCGCCTCGAGCTCCTCGACTTCGAAAGGCTTCGCGACGTAGTCGTCCGCGCCGTGGTCGAGCTCCGTCACGCGGCTGCGCGTCGTGTTGTCCGCGGTCAGAACCAGCACCGGCGTCGCGTTGCCACGCTCGCGCAGCCGCCGCAGGACTTCGTGGCCATGCAACTTCGGCAGCGCCAGGTCGAGGAGCACCAGGTCGAAAGTCTCGGTGCGCAGCAGGTAGTCGGCATCGGCGCCGTTGTCGACCGTTTCCACTGCGTACTGCTGGCGGCGGAGCGTGCGCGAGAGCCAATCGGCGAGCACCGTGTTGTCTTCGACGAGCAGCAGTCGCATGGCGAGCCTTCAGCGTGCTGCCTGAGCGAATTCTGTCGTGAACGTGCGCGCGAGGTCGATCGGCTTGTTCAGCACGCCGCGATCCGCCAGGCGCATCACGCGCAGGACGTTCGCGGGACCGGATGCCGGCATCACGCCGTCGACCGTGAACATGGACTTGCTTTGCTGCAGCGTGGCCACGTAGAGCGCACGATCGCCTGCCAGGTACTCGGCGGGCAACAGCGAGGCGATTTCCTGAGCGCTGTGCGAGTTGATGAAGCGCAATGCCTTGACGAACGCGTTGACCAGTCGCTGGACCTCGTCTCGATGCGCACTGATCCAGGGCGCCGACATGTAGAGACACGCCGCCGGATAGATTCCCCCGAGCTCGGCGCTTGCCTGCACGGGCGTGCGCAGGTCGATCAGCAGGCGCGCATCGCCGGACTTCAGCAGCCGCGAAAGCGTCGGCTCGGTGGTCATGCCGCCGTCGATGCGCCCCTCCCGCAAGGCAGCGGCGAAACTGCTGCCCGATCCGACAGCGGCGATGCCCATGTCGCTGATCTTGACCCCTTGCGAAAGACCAAGGTAGGTCATCAGCAGATGCGTCGAAGACCCCAGGCCGGTCACGCCGAGCGTATGGCCGCGGAAATCAGCGACCGATCGAATGGTTCCGCCCTCGCGCGTCGAGACGATCACGGCTTCACCCGGTGCCTGGCTGAACTGCACCACGGCCTGCACGAACTTGCCCTTGGATTGCAGGTCGATCGTGTGGTCGTAGAAGCCGACGACGCCCTGGACACTTCCCGTCAGCAGGCCGTCCTCGGCATTGATGCCTGACGTATCGCTCGACACTTGCACGTCGAGACCCTGTTCCCTGAAGTATCCCAATCGATCCGCGAGGGCGGCAGGCAGGTAGATCTGCTTCTCGATGCCGCCCACCATCAACTGGATCGGTGCGGCGATCGCCGGAAAACCGACGGTCAACAGCATTGCCGCGGCGACGATGGCTCGCGCCGCGCCGCCCCGGATCGCCTTGCTTGGTTGTCTCATGGCATGTCGCCAATCGTTGTTTGGTTTTGTCTCCGGGATGAATGTTAGTCCTGCGGCTCTCGTGGCGCATCACCGGTCCGTTGGCCGTTGCGAACGCCACTACGTGGTTTCCCTCGACCAATTCTCCTGAAAGCAAACAGAAGGGTGACCCCTCGTAGCCTCTGCGCCTGACGGTGGGAAGCAAGGACTTCCGCGCCGCGCCAACGGAGACAACTCATGAATTTCAACCTTTCTCGCCGCCGGGCACTCCTGGCAGCAGCCGCCGCACTGGCCTTCGCCGAACCCATTGCGGGGCAGGCACAAACCGCGGGGCCGATCGTCATCAAGTTCAGCCATGTCGTCGCGCCCGATACGCCGAAGGGCAATGGCGCGCAGCGCTTCAAGGAGCTCGCCGAGGAGCGCACCAAGGGTCGGGTGAAGGTGGAGGTATACCCGAACAGCCAGTTGTACAAGGACAAGGAGGAGATGGAGGCGCTGCAGCTCGGTTCGGTGCAGATGCTCGCACCGTCGCTCGCCAAGTTCGGGCCGCTTGGCGTCAAGGAATTCGAGGTCTTCGACCTGCCGTTCATCTTCAAGGACCAGGCCGCCTTCAAGGCCGTCACCGACGGCGCCGTCGGCGCCGACCTGTTCCGCAAGCTCGAGCCCAAGGGCATCAAGGGCATGGCTTATTGGGACAACGGCTTCCACATCATGAGCGCCAATCGGCCGCTGCACAACGTGGCCGACTTCAAGGGCCTGAAGATGCGCATCCAGTCGTCGAAGGTGCTCGACGCGCAGATGCGCGCGCTGGGCGCGATCCCGCAGGTGATGGCGTTCAGCGAGCTGTACCAGGCCTTGCAATCGGGCGTCGTCGACGGCACCGAGGGCGTTCCGTCGAACTTCTACACCCAGAAGATCTACGAGGTGCAGAAGCACATGACGCTGTCGTACCACGGCCATCTGGCCTACGCGGTGATCGTCAACAAGAAGTTCTGGGACGGCCTGCCCGACGACATCCGCACGATCCTCGACGGCTGCGTCAAGGACGCGACGACCTACGCCAATGCGCTCGCCTCGACCGAGAACGCGATGGCGCTGGACAAGATCCGGGCGAGCGGCAAGACGACCGTCTACACGCCGACCCCGGCGGAGATCAACGAGTGGAAGAAGGCGCTGATGCCGGTCCACCAGGAGATGGCGTCGCGCGTCGGCCAATCCACGATCGACGCCGTCTACAAGGCCGCGGGCTTCGTGGCCCCGAAGTGATTTTGAAGCATCTGGGTTCACTCGCCAGACAACACCGAGCCCCCGGCGTGGGGCGACAACCTTTGGAGACATGACATGAAGAAATTTGCGATGCGTGCGAGCGCGCTTGCCGTGCTGGCCCTGTGCCAGCCCGTGTTCGCGAGCGAGATCGACGACCTGAAGGCGGAGATCGCGGCGCAGAAGGCTGCCGAGGCGGCGCAGAAGGCGCGGCTCGACGCGCTGGAGGCCCGGCTGAACGCCGTGCAAGCCCAGCCTGCCGCCGCGGCGGCCAAGGCGCCCGTGGTCGCGAAGGCGCTGCTGACGGACCAGAATGGCGCAAAGATCACGGACGCGCCGGCGGGCGTCTCGCTCTACGACAACGGCAATACCAGCCTTCGCATCTACGGCCTGCTCGAGGCAACGGGCAGCCACGCCAACCATCAGACCTCCGCTGGTGGATCGACGACCGGCGCCCAGGTGGCCTGGTTCAGCGGCAACCGCCTGGGCTTCGACGCCGACCATGCGCTGGCCATCGGCGACCAGATCGGCCTGCCCGGGCTGAAGGTCATCTCCAAGCTCGAGACCGAGTTCGAGCTGCCCACCGGCGACATGGACACCTCCGACGTGTTCTTCAATCGCGACGCCTGGATGGGCCTCTACAGCGAGGATCTGGGCAAGATCACGGTCGGTCGCCAGAACACGCTGACGCGCGACTTCACGGCCAACTGGGGCGACCCGTACGGCGGCGCCGATGTCTCGCTGAAGGAAGGCGGGTACTCCAACGTCAACAACTTCAAGCAGTTCATCTTCTATTCCGGCGGCGCCAACGGCACGCGCCTGAACAGCGCCATCGAATGGAAGAAGAAGTTCGGCGATCACATCGTCGCCGGCCTGGGCTTCGCGTTTGGCTCGCAGGGCGCGGGCGGCAGCGGCGACGTCGGCAAAGGCGGCTCGACGCCGGGCGACTTCAAGAAGGGCCAGACCCAGGAAGCGTCAATCGCACTCAACAGCCTCGCCGTGGGTCCCGGCCTGTTGAGCGCCAACTTGAACTACGACCGCGCCAACGTCAACGACCTGATCCACCAGTCGACGCTGGTCGGCGGCAACTACCGCCTCGGCATGTTCCGCGTCAATGGCGGCTTCGCGCACTACACCGCCGAGCAGGGCGTGGGCAACAGCGCCGGCACGCGCACCGACAATTCGTGGACGGTGTCGATGAGCCTGCTGCCGACACCGGAGAACGAGTTCGCGCTGGGCTTCAACGAGATGAAGGGGCGCCACGCCGGCTTCAGCGGCGGCGGCACCATCCTGAACGCGTTCGGCAGCACGGCAGGCGTCGCGACCGTGGCGGATGGCTCGAAAAAGGCGATCTACGGGTCGTACATGTACCACGTGGACCGCCAGTTCGACGTCTACTTCGCAGCGGACCATTTCAAGGTCGATGGCGGATGGGTGATCGGCGATGCGCAGGGCAACGGCAACCACTTCGGTGCCGGCAACGCGTTCAACAGCGAGACGGAAGTGGCCGTCGGGGCGCGCTACAAGTTCTGAGCCCGGGCGCGCGGGAGCGCTCCCGCGCGTCGCCTTCGACCCGGCGAACGCCGAGCCGCAACCTCAGGGGCCCGGCGCGCACAGTTCACGACAAAGCATGGCCACGCGATCCAGCGCGCCCATCGCCGCATCTATCGAACGCGCAATGCCGTCCGGAGCGAGGGACGCCTCGACGATGCCACGCGCGCTGGCGCAGACGCGCAGCGCGCTGACCGGCACGCCGTCCCGTTCGCCGCAGGCGACCGCCTGACCCAGTTGGAAGCGCTTCGATTCGCCTTGTCCCGGGTTTGAGCACTGGCCTGGAGCATGGCGCCCGAGCCCCTGGAGCCGGCGGTGCAGGCGCGAAGTCTCGTCCCGGCCCAGGTGGCGCCGCGATGCACTGCCCGGGCGATCGATGACGAGGAACGGGAAGATGGTTTGCAGGCCGTCCCAGGCGGCGACGGGTCGATGGCCCTGCAGACCGGCGACCGGCAACGCCTCCAGGCCCGGATCGGCGGCGATGCGTGCCGCAACCGCCGCCCCCCAACGAACCAGGAAGGTTTCGCTGAATCCGGTCGGCAATGCGGCGAACGCGGCCAGGTCGGTCAGCGCGGCCTCCCATCTCAGCAGGAGACCCGTGTTCATCACATTGGGCAGCACCTGCGCGGCCTCCCATGTCGCCGGCCAATGCGCGCGGGCGGAGTATGGCAGCAGGGACGCCAGCGAAATGGCGCGCACCCGGCGAGCGATCGCGGCCGGCAGCAGCAACGCCCCGCAAAAGGTCGGCCCGGTGACGAACTTCGAGCCGGTCACGGCCACCATGAAATCGTCTTGCAGATACGCCGCGACCGACTCCGGCGCGAGCCTGAACTGACACGCGTCCACAAGCACTTCGAGCGCCTGCCCGAATCTCCCTGCGAGCCGGCGTGCGCAGGCCGGCGAAGGCGCGATGATCCCGGTCTTCGAGATATCGGTCAGTACCAGCAGGCATCGACCGCCTGCTCGCACGACCTCTTCCACCCGGTACGTGAATTCCGCGTCCACTTCGTCGAGCGCGCGAAGCGTTCCGTCCGCGCGACGCACCGGCACGCACGCGGGCGGGTGCGTCGCGCCGCCGAGCGCGGGCGCTCCCTTGTCGACCGGGTCTCCGGAACACGTGTCGCCTGCGAAATGCCGCCCGGCGAGGGCGGCGGGTACGCCGCTGCCGGTCTCGGCCGCCTCCGCCATCACCGCGATGACGGGCGCGCTGCGCGGGCCCTCCGCGAGTTGGCGCGCGATCAGCAGGATGTCCGTGCCCGAGGCCGCCAGGACGACCTCGGTGCCGTCCGCCGCGAGCGCGCCGGAGAACGCGGCGATCCGGCACCGCACGCGTTCGACCTCGGACGCGTGGCATCCCGGATCGCTCAGCAGGCGTGCATGCAGCGCGGATGCGGCCGCGAAGCCCGGGCCCGACACCACGCTGGCGGTGGACGACCCCAGGGCCACGAGCTCGGGATCGGGCAGCGACCGGCAGCCGTAGGCGTTGATCCCGTCCGCATCGAGCGCTATCCGCGCATCGCCGCCCTCGGTCAAGCTCCTTCGCGTCGACAGCTCGATGTCGATCGCCAGCAATCCGGCGAACGCATTGCCGTCCGGCCGGACGAGCGGGAAGCGGCGCCCGGCATGGCGGCGCCGGACGGCTGCGAGTGCCGGCCCGGGCAACGGGTGCAGGGTGTCCGGAGGTGTGGGCTGCATGGCCATTCGCCGCGATCAGGAAGCGGATGCCGAGGCGCGCATGAGCATCGCGCGAAACGCCGCGTAGATCTTGTCCATGTGTTCAGGCTTGTACGGGAACTGATCGACCGGATCCATCGAGTGCACCACGGCGCCCGGGTCGATCTCGAATACGAGCAGTTCACCGTCGCGAGTCTCTGCGCAATCGATGACGAGATAGTTCAGTTGAATGCGCTCATGGATGGCTCGAAGTGCGGCCGCATGCCGTGGTGCGAACTCCGCGTCGAACGTTCGCATGAAGCGCTCCTCGTCCGCACGCTTGGCCGCGTCGTCTGTCATGCCGGCGTTGAGATAGTGGATCATCCAACGCTCCGAGACGCCCATGTGTGCTGCGTACGGCTGTCCGTCGATGAGGACGACACGGTACTTGCGATAGAGGCCGTCGGGACTGCGGTAGTCCACGAACCGCGAGACGAAGAACTCGTCCTCGGGCATCGCCTCCAGGTACGCCGCGATGTCTTCCCTGCAATCGACCTTGTCCAGCCCCTTGCCCGCGTGCGAGTCGACCGGACGGATGATGAGCGGGAAAGCGCCGTCCGGCAGCACCGACTCGAGCGCGACGTCGCCCGCGGCCAGCGACCGCAGGAAGATCCGGCTCGCGCGAACCGTCGGCATCATGCACACACCCGGACTTCCCTCGAGGGCCCGGAAGGCGCGCGAGCGGCATGTCTGCGCGATCCGCCCAGGGCGATTGAGCAGCGGCTTCGACCAGGCACTCGCGCCCGCCTCGAGTTGCAGGAGGATGTCGTTCGTGCGCTCGAACTGCGCAATGGCGACATACAGCACGTCGTGGTCCGGGAGCTCCGTCGGAACTGGTTCGCCCGGCAGCACGTAGAGGACCGTCAGCGCGATGTCCGAGTTCTCGACCAGGAACGCCAGCGGTGAGTTCGTCATCAGGTCGCCGGGCGTCATGAGCGCAAGCAGCCGCAAGGCCGTGCCGCGCTCGGGCATCAGTTCGTAGGTGCGGCGGATCTGCAGTGCTTGCGCCTGCACGACGAGAGCAACGTCGGGAATGCCTTGCAGCATCAGGATCGTCGACAGGTCCATCCAGGCGTTTGCATCGTTCTCGTTCTCCCTTGCGCGCTTCATCATCCGTTCTGCGAGCGGGGCGAGGCTGACCCCGCGAAAGGCGAGCGGCATCAGCTTGGCGAGCCCGAGCAGACCATCTGTTTCGGGCTGGGTTTCGCGAGTCATTTCGAGGTGGTGGTTCATGCAGGGGCGGTCTCGAGAAGGCGGGTGCGGGTGCGCCCGAACGCCAGGGTGGCGGCCAGCAAGGCATCGACGTCCGATGCGGCCGTGCGGTGGTTGACAATGGCGGCGCGAATCGCGACCTTGCCGTTGATCGTGGTCGTCGAAGGCACGGCGATGCCCGATTCATGCAGGTCCGCGACGATCGCGCGGTTGGTCCGGTCGGCGTCCGTGCAGCGATAGCGGAAGCACACGACGTTCAGCGCAACGGGTGCGAGGAGTTCGAGCTCGGGCTCGGAAGCGATGCGCTCGGCCATGCGACGTGCAAGCCCGCACGTGGCGGAGATCGCGCCGCCGAGGCGGGCCGTCCCCTGGGTCATGAACGTGAACCAGACCTTGAGGGCGCGGAAGCCGCGTGAGAGGTCCGGCCCCAGGTCGCACGGCCATGGGCCGCCAGCCGCGAGACCGCGGCTTTCGCGGGCGAGGTAGGCCGCGGGCGAGCTGAAGGCGTCCAGTTGCGCAGCGCCATCGCGGACGAGGATGAAGCCCGCGTCGTAGGGAACCTGCCCCCATTTGTGGAAGTCCAGCGCGATCGAGTCGGCGCGCTCGATGCCCTTGAAGCGCGGCGCGAGCTCCGGCGCGAGCTTGCCGAGCGCACCGAGCGCGCCATCCACGTGGAACCAGACGGCGTGGCGGCGCGCGATCCCGGCCAACCCATCCAGGTCGTCGATTGCGCCCGTGTCCACGGTGCCGGCCGTGCCGACGATCAGGAACGGCTGGAGGCCGGCAGCGATATCCGCCTCGATCGACTGCGACAGCGCGTCCTTGTCGATCTCGTGGCGGTCATTCACCCGGACGCGTCGCAATGCGTTCGAACCCAGCCCGGCAATATCCATTGCCTGCGCCACGCACCCGTGCGCGGCGGCCGACGTGTAGGCGACCAGCAACGGCGCGCCCGCGGCGACCCCGTCGCGCCGCGACGCGGTTCCGAGCGCGTGCGTGCGTGCCACGAGCGTGCCGATCAGGTTGGCCATCGACGAGCCTGTCACGAGCAGCCCGCTGGCGGACGCGGGGAACTCGAATAGTTCGCGCATCCAATGCACGATCTGGCGCTCGACTTCCATGGGCATGTGATCGCGACCACCGCAGTTGGCGTTCAGTCCCGCCGCGAGCATTTCGGCGAGCATGCCCTCCGCCGTACCGCCGCCATGCACCCATCCCATGAAGCGTGGATGCGTGTTGCCGACCGAATGCGGCAGCACCTGCGTCATGAACCGGGCGTGGACCTGCTCGATCGGGATCGGCGCGCCGGGCAGCGGCTCTCGGAATGCCTCACGGATCGAGTCGGGTACCGGTTGCCAGACCGGACGCGAGGCGACCTGCTCGAGGTGATCGAACATGTCGTTCAGCATCTGGTGACCCTGCTTGCGCAGCGCATGCCAGTCGGCGGGATCCAGCGAAGTCTTGGAGGAATTCATCGATGACCTGTTCGGCGCGCGGAAGCGTCGCTTCGATCGAGGATAAGTGGCCGGAAATGGCGCTTGGCTCGCAGGTGACGGACAGATACTGCCCAATTCAGGTCAACGCAAGCTAATGTGCGCCAGCGCACGACGGCTCGAGCCGGCGGATCGCCGGCTCGGTGCCAGGTGCACTCAGACCAGGCGCAACGCCCCGCCCCAGATAACAGCTTTGTAATCCGTCACTCAGGATCTCGTCACTGCCGCGTTCGTAGAGTGCAGCTTCTCATCAAGGCACACCTCACGAATGCGCGCTCCCCGCTCCCGCCGTCCGGCGATCCTCGCCCTGGCATCGACCCTGGCGATCGCGTGCAGCGCACCCGCCCGCGCAGCCGATCTCGTCGAGGCGTGGCAAGCCGCACGCGCGCACGACGCGACCTACGCGGCGGCGCAGGCCGCCCTGCGCGCGGCGCTCGAGAAGATCCCGCAAGGCGACGCCGTGCTGGCCTCGCACATCGACCTCGTCGCCAACGCCACGCAGGCCCGCGACGACTACCATTCGGGCGACAGCGCCGCCAAGGCCAGCGCGCTCACCCACGGGCAGCAGGTCGGCGCCGCGTTGGCGTGGACCAAGCCGCTCTACGACGCGGCCGGGGCGGTGACGCGCGACCGCCTCCACCGCGAAGCCGAGCAGGCCCGCGTGGTCCATGCGCAGGCGGTCCAGGATGTGATCCTGCGCGTGGCGCGGGCCTATTTCGACGTGCTGCTGGCACAGGACAACCTGCGCCTGGTGTCGGCGCAGAAAGGCGCCATCGCGCAACAACTGGGACTCGCCAGGAAGACGTACGAGCTGGGTCTCGCGAGCGTGACCGACGCGGACGACGCGCAGGCGCGCTTCGACAGCAGCGAAGCCGCCGAGGTCGCGGCTCGCACCGACCTCGATGCCAAGGCCGCTGCATTCGTCGAGTTGACCGCGCTCGACCCGATGACGCTGAAGGCGGTATCGCCGCACCAGCTGGACACGATTCCGGCGCCCGAGCAGCTCGACGACCTGGTGGCGCATGCCCGCGACAGCAATCCGGATGTCCTGCAATTGGCGCTCGGCGTGCAGATCGCGCATCGCCAGATCGACCAGTACCGCCTGGCGTCGACGCCGGTGGTGTCGGTCGTCGCCAGCTACGGGCATCAGATCGACGCGGGCAGCATTTCCAGCTCGGGAGCGCGCGACCGCACCGGAAGCGCGGCGATCGGCCTGCAGTTGTCGATGCCCTTGATGGACGGAGGCGCACGCCGCTCGCTCGAGCGCCAGGCCGTCGCGCTCGAGGACCAGCAGGCGCAGAGCCTGGAGGGCGCGCGCCGTACCGCGGAAAGATTGGCGCGCCAATACGCGGCGGCCGTGCGCGACGGCGCGCGCCGCATCGCGTCGCTCGAGCGCGCGCGGGTCTCCGGCGAGAACTCTGTGAACTCCAACACCACCGGCCGCGAGGTGGGCGTGCGCACCACCATCGACGTGCTCAACGCCGAACAAGCCTACTACCAGACGCTCTACAGCTTGTCCGCGGCGCGCTATGACGTGTTGTTCGCCCGGCTGCAGCTGGCCGCCGAAGCCGGAGCGCTGGACGAACGCATGCTGGCCGACGTCAACGCGGCCACCGCACAACCTTGAGATGAACGTCATGACCGCTGTTCCTTCCCGGCGCCTCCTGGCGATCTGCGCCGTCCTGTCGCTGGTCGCCGTCGGCGCCGGCGCCGCCTACCGCTTCTCGGCGGCCGCGCCCGCGCCCGCGAAGGCCTCCGCGGCGCCGCTCGTGAGCGTGTCCGTCGCGCAGACGCGCGACCTGCCGCTCAAGCTCGAGGCGCAAGGCCACCTCGTCGCGCTCGCCCAGGTCGACGTGCGTCCGCAGGCCAGCGGCACCATTCGGGCGATCCATTTCAAGGAAGGCGACGAGGTCAAGTCAGGCCAGGTGATGTTCACGATCGACTCGACGGACGTCGCCGCCCAGCTGGCCCGGGCCCAGGCCAACGCCGCCCAGATCAAGGCCCAGCTCGACGAGGCGCAGCGCGATCTCGGGCGCACGCAGCAGCTCGCGAAGTCGCGCTTCTATTCGACGAGCGCGGTCGACACCAGCACCAGCAAGGCCGAGTCGCTGCAGGCCCAGTACAAGGCCGCGCTGGCCGACGTCGACAACACCCGCGTGCTGGTCGACCACACGCGCGTCACCGCGCCCATGAGCGGTCTCACCGGCGCGCTGTCGGTGCATCCCGGCAGCGTCGCGCAACCCGGCGCGGCCGCCGCGCTCGTGAACGTGGCGCAGGTCGATCCGATCGGCGTCGACTTCACGTTGCCCGAAGGCAACCTGCCTGCGCTGCTCGCCGCCCGTGGCGCCGACAACGTGCAGGTGACGCTGGACAGCGCGGACGGCCCGCCGCTCACCGGCAAGCTCGTGTTCATCAACAACACCGTCGACACCAATACCGGCACCATCGCACTGAAGGCGGCGTTCCCGAACCCGCGCAAGCTGTTGTGGCCCGGCAGCTTCGTGCGTGTCGACGTCACCGCCGGCGTCAGCCGCGCCGCGGTGACGCTGCCGCCGCAAAGCCTGCTGGACGGCCCGACGGGGCGCTTCGTCTACGTCCTCGACGCGGCCGACAAGGTGAACGCCGAGACGGTGACGCTGCTGCGTGTCCAGGACGGGCTGGCCGTGGTCACCGGCCTGAGCGGCGGCGAACGTGTCGTCAGCGAAGGCCAGGCCGTTCTCAAGCCGGGCTCGACGGTGCGCATCGCCGCCAGCGCGACGGCGGTCGCTCGCCAGGTGCCGGCTTCGGGAGTGGCTCGATGAACATCTCCCAGGCCTGCCTCCAGCGGCCGATCGCCACCCTGCTGTTCTGGATCAGCGCGGTCGTCGCCGGGGTGATCTGCTGGGCGAACTTGCCGATCTCGGCGCTTCCCAAGTACGACACCCCGACGATCCAGGTCGGCGCCAATCTCGCGGGCGCGAGCCCCGACAACATGGCCTCGTCGGTGGCCACGCCGCTCGAGAAGCAGTTCTCCTCCATCCCCGGCCTGGTCACCAGCAGTTCCACCAGCATCCAGGGCGAGACGCAGATCTCGCTGGAATTCGACCCGAGCCGCGACATCGACGCGGCCGCCGCCGACGTGCAGGCCGCGCTGTTCCGCGCCAGCCGCCAGCTGCCCGCGGAGATGCGCACGCCGCCGACCTACAGCAAGGTCAATCCCGCCGACGCGCCGATCCTCCTGGTGGGCCTGAGCTCGCCCAGCCTGTCGTTCTCCGATCTCAATGCCTACAGCGACAACCTGATCATCCCGGCGCTGTCCACCATTCCCGGCGTCGCGCAGGTCCAGGTCACCGGGCAGAAGCGCTACGCCGTGCGCATCCAGGCCGATCCGGCCAGGTTGGCAGCCGTCGACCTGACATTGGACGAGGTGGCCGCCGCACTGGCCAGCGTCAACTCGAACACGCCGATCGGCCAGCTGGACAACAAGCGCCAGATGCTCACCGTGCAGATGAACGCGGACCTGATGCGGGCCGCGGACTTCGCCAACGTGATCGTGGCCACGCGCCAGGGCCATCCGATCCGGCTGTCCGACGTCGCGCACGTGTTCGACAGCATCGAGAACGTGCAGAACATGAGCGCGATCGACGGCAAGCCGTCGATCCTGCTGAACGTCCGCCGCCAGCCCGATGCCAACACGGTGGCGGTGATCGACACCATCCGCGCCACGCTGCCGCGGTTGCAGGCGCAGTTGCCGAGCTCGGTGTCGGTGCGCACGCTCAGCGACCGTTCGGTGTCGATCCGCAACTCGATCCATGACGTCAACCTGACCATCCTGCTGACAGTCGGGCTGGTGGTGATGGTGATCCTTCTGTTCCTGCGCCGCATCGCCGCCACCTTCATCCCGTCGGTGACGGTGCCGATCTCCCTGTTCGTCACCTTCGGCCT
>FSXQ01002289.1_pt1 | contig 26687 bp, 26 predicted proteins | sample 1638011 | NCBI WGS metagenome assembly FSXQ01 (sample SAMEA3914789, study PRJEB12502) | metagenome | biome: forest; material: soil | place: Canada | collected 2011-07-03 | depth 0.3 m | reverse complement strand
GGCTGACCAATGATACTGTATGAATCACCAGTCTACGTCATCCAACCGCCAATGCAAGCCCCTGGCCGCGGCAGGTGTTTCAATATACAGTAATCCGGCGGGGCACTCCCGCCGCCACCAGAACGTCAGTCGACCAGCATGCCGTCGATGTAGCGCTTCGCGGCCTTGAGCGACTTCGCCCGGGCGTCGCTCGACAGCGCATCGACGCAGACCCCGTCGGGGATCGCGCGCTCGGCCATGCCGGCCGGCGTCACGAACGAGCGCGCCGCGAACTTGCCTTCGGTGACCTGGAACTCGCAGACCACGCGGATCGGCCAGCCATGGTGGGCATGGGTTTCGGTGGCGATCGTCTCGTTCGTCATGAGCACCCTCTGCGTGAATCGGCCGTCCGGCCGAAGGCTGCATGATGCGCCTCGCGCCGCGCCAGGGCAACGTGGCGGACAGGAGGGCGGCGTCACCCGCGCGCCCCGTCGATCGCGACTTTGCAAGTGCGGGCAGCGCATATGTCGCGCGAGCAACAGTCGCGCCGCTCGCGCGCAACCCATGTCGATACGCGGTGGCGTATCGGCCACCCCGGCGACGCGGGCGATGTTTTCGCAGGAGAACGCCTGCCCGGAGGCCGTCGCCCGACCTCGGCTCGCGTGTCGAAAAAGTACAGACATCGACGCGAACGCGACAGGCGCGCGCAAGCAAATCCAGGATTGTTCTTGGCGTCGCGAGGCACCTCGACCAGAGAATTTGCCATCCAACACGACAAGACTCCCATGGCTTCCCGCTTCCTCCTCGCCCCCGTGGCCCTCGCCGCCGCCCTGCTCGCGCAATCCGCCCACGCTCAACAGTCGACGCCTACAGCCGCCGCAGCCGACGCGACCCAGACCGTGGTCGTCACCGGCACGCGGCGCTCGAACCGCACCGTCGCCGAATCGGAGTCGCCGATCGACATCCTGAGCGCGAGAGACCTGCAGGCCAGCGGCGCCGCCGACCTCGGCACCGTGCTGTCGCAGCTGCTGCCCTCGTTCAACGACCCGCGCCCTTCGGTGACCGACGCCTCCGACGCCGTGCGCGCCGCGCAGCTGCGCGGCCTCGCGCCGGACGAGACGCTGGTGCTGATCGACGGCAAGCGCCGCCACACCACGTCGGTGGTCAACGTCAACGGCAGCCAGGGCCGCGGCTCGTCGCCGGTCGACCTCGGCAGCATCCCCGTGGCCGCGATCGACCACATCGAGGTGCTGCGCGACGGTGCCGCCGCGCAGTACGGCTCGGACGCCATCGCCGGCGTCGTCAACGTCATCCTGAAGAAGGGCGCCAAGGGCGGCTTCGCGCAGCTCGAGGCGGGCGAGACGGGCAAGCACGACGGCGCGCAGCTGGCCGGCTCCGCCAGCGCGGGCCATGCGTTCGACCCCACCGGCTGGGTGCGGCTGTCGGTCGAGGAACGCAAGCAGGACCACACCAACCGCGCCGGGCCCGACACCCGCGACCCCACCGAGCCGCGCTACGGCCAGGTCAACCAGCGCTACGGCGATCCCGATTCGCGCCAGCAGTCGTTCGTGCTGAATGCCCAGCAAGGCCTGGGCGCGAGCACCGAGGCCTACGCGTTCGCCACCTTCGCCAAGCGCGACACGCTCGCCGCCGCCACGTGGCGCACCGCGCAGACGGCCGTCGGCTCCGGCGTGCTGCGCAGCTCGCTCTACCCGGACGGCTTCCTGCCGATCGAGAACAGCAGCAACCTGGACCTCGGCATCGTCGCCGGCGTGCGCGGCGACGTGGCCGACTGGCACTGGGACGCCAGCGTCAACCACGGCAGGAACACCTTCTCGCTCGACATCGACGACACCGCCAACCTGAGCCTCGGCGCCACCAGTCCGACCTCGTTCCACGTCGGCCGGCTGGAGAACTCGCAGACGCTGCTCAACGTCGACGCCGTGCACGACTTCGACGTCGGCCTCGCCGCGCCGCTGACGTTCTCGCTCGGCGCCGAGGCGCGCGAGGAGCGCTACGCCATCGACGCCGGCGACGCGGCGTCGTACAGCGGCAGCGGCGCGCAGGGCTTCTCCGGCTTCCGCGCCGCCGACGCTAGCAGCAGCCGCCGCCACAGCGAGGCCGCGTACATCGACCTCGAGGCCGGCTTCACGCGCAGCCTCAGCGGCTCGCTCGCGCTGCGCACCGAGCACTACAGCGACTTCGGCGATGCCACGTCGGTCAAGGCCGCGGGCCGCTGGCAGGTCGACCCCGCCATCGCGTTGCGCGCCACCGCGTCGACCGGCTTCCGCGCGCCCTCGCTCGCGCAGGAGCACTACACGATCACGACCACCAACTTCGTGGTCGTCAACGGCGTGAACACGCCGCTGCAGACGGGCACGTTCGCGGTCGGCTCGCCCGCGGCGCAGGCACTCGGCGCGCAGGCGCTGCGCGCGGAGAAGTCGCGCAACTTCAGCTTCGGCGCGCTGTTCAAGCCGACGCGCGACTGGCAGACGACCGTCGACCTCTACCAGATCGACATCGACCACCGCGTGCTGTTCTCCGCCAACCTGGTGCTGCCGACGGCGCTGCAGAACACGCTCGCCGCGCAGGGCGTGCTCGCGAGCGCCGCGCGCTATTTCACGAACGGCGCCAACACCCGCACGCGCGGCATCGACGTGGTGAGCACGCTGCACCAGGACTGGTCCGCGGCCGGCGCCACCGACTTCACGCTGGCCTACAACCGCAACCGCACGACCGCCTCCAGCATCGAGGCCACGCCCGCCATCCTCGCCGCGAACGGCCTCACGCTGATCGACCACCAGACCATCGGCCGCGCCACGGAGACCTCGCCGTCGTCCAAGCTGTCGCTGTCGGCGGACCACACGATCGGCGCCTGGAACGCGCGCGTCGCCGAAACGCGCTGGGGCAGCTTCATCGTGCCGCAGAACAACCTGGCGCTGGAGCAGAAGTACGGCGCGAACTGGCTGCTCGACCTTTCGGGCGGCTGGCACGGCGGCCCGTGGAGCGCGACGGTGGGCGTGGACAACGTGACCAACCGCTATCCGTCGAAGACGACGTCGGCGGGCAACCTCAACACCAACGGCATCTTCCCGTACAGCAACTTCTCGCCGCTCGGCTTCGACGGGCGCTCGGTCTACGCCAAGGTGGCCTACGCCTGGTGATCGACAGACACCCCGCGAACCGGGTATTGCGCAGGCAGGGAGGGCCGGCGACGCGCGCGCCCGCATAAGATCCGCGGCGCGCCACGCCAGGCGCTCCTCACGAGGGAGCCGCGCGTGGAATCGATATCCCACCGAGACCATGACGCCCATGCCTGCCGAACCCGCGTCGCGACTTCCCCGCGTGGCCATCGTCGGCGGCGGCTTCAGCGGCGCGGCGACGGCGTTCCACCTGCTGCGCGGCGCGCGTTCGCCGATCGAGGTCGTGCTGGTCGACACGGCGGCGCGCGTCGGCCGCGGGCTGGCGTATTCGACGAGCAGCGAACATCATCTGCTGAACGTGCCAGCCGGCCGCCTCGGCCTCGATCCCGCGGACGAGTCGCACTTCCACGCGTGGCTGCGGCAACAGGGCCAGGCGTTCGGCGCGCACGACTTCGTGCCTCGGCATTGGCTCGGCGCGTACGTGCGCGACGCGCTGCGCGACACCGCGGAGACGCGTTCGCTCCAGGGCGCTCGCCTGCGGCTGGTCGACGGCCGCGCCACGCGGTTGACGCAGGACGCCGGCGCGCACGTCGTGCACCTGGCCGACGGCGCCACCTTGCAGGCCGATCACGTCGTCCTCGCGACCGGCCACGGCCCGCCGAGACCGCCCCGCTTCGACGGCAGCGCGACATGGTTCGACCCCGGCATGGTGGTCGACCCGTGGCGCGCCGCGACCCCGCCTTCGTCGCCCGGCGACGTCCTGCTGGTCGGCACCGGGCTCACCGCCATCGACGTCGTGTCGCAGTGGACGGCCGCGGGCTACGCGGGCCGCTTCCACCTGCTGTCGCGCCGCGGGCTGCTGCCGCAGCCGCATCGCGCCAACGAGACGAAGCCGCCGCCCGGCCCCGCGCCGCTGGACGGCTTGCTCGATGCGCCATCGCTGCGACGGCTCGTCGCGAGCCTGCGCGCGACCGCGCGTGACGCGAACGCGGGCACGGGCGCGGACTGGCGCGACCTGATGGCCAGCCTGCGTCCCGGGACGCCCTCGCTGTGGCGCGGCCTCGACGACCGCGACCGACGTCGATTCCTGCGCCACCTGCAACCGTTCTGGGACGTGCACCGCCATCGCGTGGCGCCATCCGTGCACGCCGCGTTGACGACCGCGATCGCCGCCGGCCGCGTGCAGATCCACGCCGGCCGGCTGCAGCGCGTCGACCGGCGCCCGCCGGGTTCGTTCGACGCCACGTGGCGCCCGCGCGAGGCGTCGACGACGACCAGCATCGCCGTCCAGGCCATCGTCAACTGCACCGGCCCGACGACGGCGGCGTGCGACCCGGACGACCCGCTGCTGTCCACGCTGCTGCGTTCGGGAATGGTCGCCAGTGACGACCTCGGCCTCGGCCTGGCCTTCGACGACCAGTCGCGCCTGCTCGACGCGCGCGGCGCCGCGGCCACGCGACTGCACTACGTCGGCCCGATGCTGAAGGCGTCCCGCTGGGAGGCCGTCGCCGTGCCCGAGCTGCGCGTGCAGGCGCGCGACGTCGCCGTGCGCGTGTTGCAGTCCCTGGCCACGCGATCGCCTTCCTGACGCGCCCGCCGAACGCGCCGCTCATATCGAAGCGCGTTTTCCTTGCTCGGCAATCGCCGCGGCCTCCCGCACACTGCGCTCGTTCCAACGACGGGCACGAACGATGGCGGGCCGAAGGATTTCCTGGCTGAACGCGGCGGCACTGGCCGCAGTGGCAGTGGCGGCGACGCTGATCGTGGCCGGCAACGTGCATGGCCGCGCGGCCGAGCGGCTGCTCAACGTGTCGTACGACCCGACGCGCGAGCTGTACCGCGACGTCGACGCGCAGTTCGTCGCCGAGCAGGACAAGTCCGGCCATCCGCACGTGGAGATCCGGCAGTCGCACGGCGGCTCGTCGCGGCAGGCGCGCCTGGCGATCGCCGGCGACCTGCAGCCCGACGTCGTCACGCTGGGCCTGCCGTCCGACATCGAGGCGCTGCGCAAGCGCGGGCTCGTCGCCGCGGGCTGGGCCGCGCGGCTGCCCAACGCGTCGCGGCCGTACACCTCGACGATCGTGTTCGTCGTGCGGCACGGCAACCCGCACGCGATCCACGACTGGCCCGACCTCGTTCGGCCTGGCGTCGAGATCATCACGCCGGATCCGCGAACCTCGGGCAACGGCAAGCTCACCGCGCTCGCGGCCTGGGGTGCGGTCGTCACGCGCGGCGGCACCGAGGACGAGGCCCGCGACTACCTCAAGGCGCTGTACGAGCACGCGCCCTTCCTCGTGACGGCCGCGCGCGAAGCCGGCACGGCGTTCGCGGTGGAGAAGCTCGGCGACGTGCACGTCGCATGGGAGAACGAGGCCCTGCGCGAGGTCGCCGACTCGCACGGCGACCTGCAGATCGTCTACCCGCCGGTGAGCATCCTGGCCGAGCCGTCGGTCGCCTGGGTCGACGCGAACGTGGCGCGCCACGGCACCGAATCGCTGGCCCGCGAATTCCTGCAATACCTCTACTCCGACGCCGCGCAGGAAACGATCGCGCGCGACGGCTACCGCCCGTCCGACGAGCGCGTGCTGGCGCGCCACGCCGACACGCTGCCCCCGCTGAAGCTGTTCAACGTGACGGCCATCGCGCGCGACTGGGACGACGCGCAGGAGAAGTTCTTCGCCGACAACGCCATCATCGACACGGTCTACCGGCCCAAGCCGCGCTGACACGTCCCCCTGCCGAGACACAGGATCCCTCCATGACCGACGCCGCGCTGCACGACGCGCCCGCCGCCACCGCCGCGGCCCCGACGCGCTGGCTCCCGCGCTTCGACTACCCGCTGGCGACCGCGCGCGCCGACGCCATCGCGGGCCTCACGGTGGCGGCCATCTCGCTGCCGCAGAGCATCGCGTACGCGCTCATCGCCGGCGTCGATCCGCGCTTCGGGCTGTACGCGGCCATCGTGTTCACGGCGGTCGCGGGCCTGCTCGGCTCGTCGAAGCACCTCGTCAACGGGCCGACCGGCGCGGTGTCGCTGGTCGTGTTCTCGGCGCTCGCGTTCATCGATCCCGACGCGAAACTCGACGCCTACGAGGCCCTGTTCCTGCTCGCCGTGCTGATCGGCGCGGTGCAGATCGCGATCGCGGTGCTCAAGCTGGGTGACCTCACGCGCTACATCTCCGAGTCGGTCGTCACCGGCTTCATCGTCGGCGCGGCCTCACTCACGGTCATCGGGCAGGTGGCCAACGCGCTGGGCGTCAAGGCGCTGGGCACCGGGCACCAACACGTGCTGTGGCGGCTGTGGCTCACGCTCACGCAGAACGGCGCGCCGAACCCGCGCGCCATCGCGATCAGCGTCGGCTCGATCGTGCTGGCCCTGCTCGCGCGCCGCGCGGTGCGGCGCTGGCGGCTGCCGCAGCTCGACATGTTCGCGGTGCTCGTGCTGGTCACGGTGCTGGCGTGGGCGTTGGGCTGGTCGCAGCACGGCGGCGTCGCCAAGCCCGCGGTGTCGCTGATCGAGGCGGTGCCGGCGAGCCTGCCCGGCTTCCACATCCCGCAGATCCAGTGGCACTGGTTCGTCGACATGTCCGGCAGCGCGGTGGCCATCGCGGTGCTCGGGCTGCTGGAGGCGCTGGCCATCGCCAAGGCCATCGCGCACAAGTCGGGCCAGCAGCTGGACTACAACCGGCAGATCCTCGCCGAGGGCGTGGGCAACCTGGTCGGCGGCTTCTTCCATTGCATGCCGGGCGCGGGGTCGTTGTCGCGCACCGCCATCAACTGGCAGGCGGGCGCGCTGACGCGGCTGTCGGGCGTGTTCACGGCCGTCATCGTCGCCGTCGTGGTGCTGACCATCGGCCCGCTGACGGCCTACGTGCCGAAGGCGGCGCTCGCGGGGTTGTTGATCGTCGCCGCGGTGCGGCTGATCGACGTCGATCGCCTGCGCTACATCTTCCGCGGCTCGCGCTACGACGCGGTGCTGGTGTCGATCACGGCCGCCACGGGCGTGTTCGTGGACATCGAGCTGGCCATCCTGATCGGCGTGGCCGCGTCGCTGCTGGGCTACATGCCGCGTGCCGCCAGGCTGCGCGTCACCGAGCTCGTCGTCACGCCCGAACGCGTGGTGCGCGAGCGGCAGCTGGGCGACCCCGACAGCGGCGACATCGTCGTCGTCGACATCGAGGGCGAGCTGTTCTTCGGCGCCGCGCCGGAGTTCGAGCGCGAGCTCGATCGCGCGGCCGCCCTCGCGCGGCTGCGCGGCGTGGATCAGCTGATCCTGCGCGTGAAGCGGCTGCGCAACGCCGACGCGGTGAGCCTCGAGGTGCTCGACAAGTTCCTGCGCCACGCGCGTGAGGGCGGCCTCACGGTATCGCTCGCGGGCGTGCGCCCCGACCTGCTGGCCGCGCTGCAGCGCTTCGGCATCGCGCCGGACCGCGTGTTCCCCGAAGAGGAGCGCGACCTGTCCGCCACGCTGAAGGCGATCCGCCGCGCGCGCGCCTCGTCGCCGGCGGCCGACGGCGCGTACTACCTGGTCTGACGCGCCGTCATTCCTCGGCGTCGAGGTTGGCCTTGAGGCGGCCCAGCAGGTCGATGAGCCTGGCCTGATCCGCGCCGTCCAGGCCGCGCACGGCGTGCGCGTTGAGCACCCTGCCCTGCGCGTGCACGGCCTGCTGCATCGCGCGGCCCGTGGCGCTGGGGCGCAGTCGGATGACGCGGCGGTCGTCGGCGTCGGTCTCGGCGTCGAGCAGCCCGCGTTCGCGCAGGCCCTTCACGAGCTTGGCGAGCTGCGCCTTGTCGCGTCCGCTGTGCGCGACGAGGTCGCTCACGGTCGCACCGGGGTGCCGCGCGAAGAAGCCCATCATCTTGCTTTCCATGTGCGTGAGCCCGTGCCCGTGGTCGCGCAGCGCCTGGAACTGCAGCGAGCGGAACTGGTGCATCACGACATGGACGAGCTCCATCACGGCCTCGCCCGATGCGGACGCGCGCGCAGAGTCCACATGGTTGACATTGTCTACTTGTTTCCGCATGATCGGTGACATTGTCAACCAATTCGAACTTCAACGCCACATGACCCAACCGACCCCCCTGCGCCGCGTCGAACGCGTGCGCCACGAACTCAAGCGCCGCCACCTCACCGTCAAGCACGTGGAGGCGCTGACGCCGCACTTCCGCCGCATCACCTTTGTCGACGATTCGCTGTCCGACTTCGTCAGCGCGTCGTTCGACGACCACATCAAGGTCTTGGTGGGCGACGCGCGCCGCGACTACACCCCGCGCAGCTTCGACAACGCCGCCCGCGAGCTGGTGGTGGAGTTCGCGCTGCACGGCGACGGGCCGGTGGCCGAATGGGCCGAGCGCGCTGCAGCGGGCAGCACGCTGGACATCGGCGGGCCGAAGGGGTCGATGATCGTGCCGCTGGACTACGACTGGCACCTGCTGGTCGGCGACGAGACGGCGTTTCCGGCCGTGGCGCGACGTCTCGAGGAACTGCCGGCTGGCGCCCAGGCGATCGTGATCCTGCAGGCGGCGGATGCCGCCGATCGGCGCGAGTTCGCGTCGCGGGCGGACGTCCGGCTGACGTGGGTGTCGACCGATGCGGAGCTGCAGGCGGCGGTGCACGCGCTGGCGCTGCCGGCGGGCGAAGGCTATGCGTGGTGCGCGGGCGAGGCGTCGGCGATGGCTTCCCTGCGGCGCGAGCTGGTCGACGTGAAGGGGCATCCGTCGGAGGCCATTCGCGCGGCGGCGTATTGGAAGCGCGGGGCGCAGGGGCATCACGAGAATCTGTGAGGCCGCATGGCGGAGGTGGATCCTGCGACTTCGCGCAGGAGGACATGCTGGCGCGCCGACGCTTCGCGACTGAGCGACTACTTGCCCGCCAACGGCGTCACCAGGTCCACCAACGCCTGCAACTCCCGCGGGTTCGCGTCCGACACGAAGCAGAACGCCAGCCCGCCCTGCGTGCGCTCGATGACGTTGAACCCGCGCACCACGCGCGTGGTCTCGGCGCCGGCGACGGCGTCCGACTCGGCCGGCTTCACGAACACCGAGATCACGTGCGCGCCATGGCGATACACCAGCGCCGCGGCCGTCTCGCCGGCCAATACGTCGCGCCGCGCACCCAGCAACGGATAGCCCTGCGCCGCGAGGTCCACCACCGGCGGCACGAAGTTCAAGCGCGCCGACAGCCACGGCCGCACCGTGTGCTGGTCGGAGCTCGCCACCTCGATCGCGTGATCGACCAGCAGCGCCCGCGTGTGCGCGCTGACGGCCTCGGACGCCTCGGCGGCTTCGGCCACCTGCACCGACGTCGACGACTCGCCGCGATGCCAGCCGAGCGCGCCGGGGTCGACGGCCAGCAGCGTGCACAGCGTGGCCACGCACGCGCCGCCGAGCGCGGCCGCCCACGCGCGCGCCGCGTGTCCGCGCGTGAACGAGCGCTCGCGCGTCACGTGCGCCGCGCGCGGGGGCGCGGTCGCGCTCGCCTCCGCGCGAGCGTCCGCGGAAGCGGGAGCGGGCGAGGAAGCAGCCAGCATCGCCGCGAGATTCGCCCGCAGCGCGTCCGGCGCCGCATGCCGCGTCGCCTGCGCGCGCACCGCGTCGCGCAGCGCGCGGCGTTCGTCGTGGCGCCGTTGCAGCGCGGGCTCAGTGGCCAGGCGTCGTTGCAACGCGAGGCTCGCGGCGGCGTCGAGCTCGTCGTCGAGCAGCGCGTCCAGCCAGAGATCGTCGTCGTTCATGCCAGGGTCCTCGAAGCGGTGGGCCGCAGCGCGGCGGCCAGCAAATGGCGGCCGCGCGAGAGCCGGGACATCACCGTGCCGATCGGCACGTCGGTGATGCGCGCGATGTCGCGGTACGACATCTCCTCGAGCTCGCGCAGCACGACGGCCTCGCGGAACGCGATCGGCAGCGCCGCGATGGCCGCGTCAATCTCGGCCCGCTCGGCGCGCCGGATGGCGAGCGTCTCGGGGTCGCTGGGCGGCGCGCCGTCGGCGAGCGCGGCGTCGAGCTCGTCGTCGGGCACGTCCACCTCGCCGGGGCGGCGCGCGCCCAGCCACGCGAACGCGGCGTTGCGCACGATGGCCAGCAGCCACGGGCGCGGATCGCCGCCGCGGAAGCCGTCGAAGTGGCGCAGCGCGCGCACGAGCGCGTCCTGCACGACGTCCTGGGCGTCGTGCGCGTCGCGCACCAGCCACCGCGCGAGGTTGTAGGCCGCGTCGAGGTGCGGCAGCACGGACGCGGCGAAGCGTCCCTGGCCTTCTTCACTCATCTCATGGTTGAACGACGAGGTGACCGTTCATCCCTTCGTGTCCGTCGCCGCAGAATACATCGCACAGGAAGTCGAAGCGACCCGCCTTGTCGGCCGTGAACGGCACCTTGGCCACCTCGCCCGGCACGATCAGCGCGCGCAGGCCCAGGTCGGGCGCGTAGAAGCCCATCGCCACCTCGGGCGCGGTGAACTCCAGCACCACCGACTCGCCCTGCTTCACCGTGATCTCGTTGGGGATGAACACGAACTTGCGCGCCACGACCGGGATGCGGCGCGGCTCGCCGCCGGCCAGGGCGCGCGTGGCCAGCACCACCGTCGACGCGGCGAAGCCGGCGAGGAGAAGACGTCGATCCATGCTCAGGCCTCCTTCACGCCGTGCTGCGCGATCGCGAAGTCGGCGTCGCCGCGGCGTTGCACGTCGCGCCAGCCGAGGCCGCGGAACGGCTGCGTCGCGTCCCACTTGATCGGCGTGCGCGACGGCTGCGAGCCGGGCGCGGGCAGCGGGAAGATCAGCGACGTGGCCGCGTGGTGCGCGATGTGGCCGGTCTGGTGGTGGTGCTCCTGGTGGATGTGGCCGTAGAACACGGTGACGTTGGTGTGCGGCATCAGCTGCGCCACCACCTGGTCGCCGTCGCGCGTGGCCCAGTCCCACTGCGGCGCCAGGTCGAACAGCGGGCGATGCGTGAACAGCACGATGGGCGCGTCCTTGTCCAGCTTCGCGAGGTCGGCGGCCAGCCACGCGAGCTGCTCGTCGCCGACGCGCGCGGCCGGGTCGGACACGTTGTCCAACGCGATGAAGTGCACGCCGCCGTGGTCGAACGTCCAGTGCGTCGGGCCGAAGAATTCCTGGAACGCGGCGCCCTTGTCGAGCGACGCGTCGTGCTCGCCGGGCAGGAAGCGCAGGTCGCGCACCTTCAGGTCGGCCACGATGGCCTTGAACTCGCGCAGGCGCTTGCGGCGTTCCTGCGGGTCGTCGGTGGTGTGCGTGAGGTCGCCGGTGAACACGATGAAGTCGGGCTGCAGCGGCAGCGCGTTGACCTCGGCGACGGCGCGGGCGAGCGTGGTCTTCGCCTCGGGGTTGACGGCGGGGCCGTCGAAGCCCCAGTGGCTGTCGGACAGCTGCACGAAGTGGAAGTCGCGGGTCGGCGCGGCGGCCAGGGACGCGCAGCCGGGCAGGCCGGACGCGAAGACCACGCCGGCTCCCACGCCGGCCAGGCGCAGGAAGTCGCGGCGATCGAAAGGGGCGGGCATGGGAGGCTCCTCGAAATGAGTGGTTGTGTGTGCAAGATCGGGGGGCGTGCTGGTTTATTCCCAGCTGTTCGAAAAACTTTCGGAGGGGTCAGGACTCTCCGTCATTCGCTGCAACACCGCCCGCCGCCAGCCGGGATGCCGAACCGCGAATGGCGGCGAAGGCCTGACCCCGATCGCCTGAGACAGCAGCGCGCGATCGGGGTCAGGCCTTCGCCTCGATTTCGCGACCAGCGTGTCGACCTTCATTCGGCGACTTGGCGCGAAATCAAGGAGAGTCCTGACCCCTCCGGTTGCTGCGGCAAAATTGCTCGCATGCCCTACACGCTCGAATTCCCCGACTCCGAACTCCGCGATGTCGTGCAGGACGGCGCGCTCGTGCGCGTGCGCCTGTCCGCCGCCGCGGCGCGCAACGACGCCGGCGAGCGCGGCTGGCTGTCCTCGGTGACGCTGGAGATCAGTGCCGCCACGCTGCAAGGCGATGCCACGCACGCGTTCGGCCGGATCGTCGAGGGCTCGCTCGATGGCGTGGCGCGGTTGACTGTCCCCGGCGCGCTGGCGGGCGGCATCCGGCTTCTCATGCGCCTGGCCAATGGCACGCACTTCATCATCCGCGGCGCTGCACTCGAGGCTCTCGTCGACGCCGATGCCCACTTCCGGGAGGACTTCTCTTGCTGACCGACACCCGAACCGCCGGCGACGTCGGCGAGTGGGATCGCCGCCACGGCCACTGGCGCACCCAGCCCGCGTTCGAGGGCGGGCTGCGCGGCATCGTGGGCCGGCCATGACGGTCTGGTCCTCCACCTTCATCTTCGCCAGGAAGCAGTTCGACGACGAGTTCCACCGCCTCGACCAGTCCATCGCCGCCGCGGCGAAGAACCTGCCGGGGTACCTGGGCGAGGAGGCGTGGGAGAACACGGCCACGGGTATCGTGTCCAACGTCTACTACTGGTCGTCGCTCGAGGCGCTGCACGCGCTGATGTCGCACCCCGACCACCTGAAGGCCAAGGCGTCGCAGGCCCACTGGCTGGACGGCTACCGCGTGGTGATCGCGCAGGTGATGCGCAGCTACGGCAGCGGCCAGCTGCCCGGCGTCGTGCCCTTCGACGCCGCGTGAACTTGCGACGCCGGTGTGGCGCACACGCGTCACCCCGTCGGGGTCGGTGCGAAGTCCGGCACGCGAAGCGTCACGAGCCGCTTCCCCGGCCACGGCCCGCGCGGGATAGTCCGCTTCAACCAACCGGACTGCCACCATGACGCTGATGCTCGACAACTCGATGTCCCCCGACGACGTCACCGTCTGCACGTCCGACCTGCTGGTCGCCACGCCCGACTCCTGCGATCCGCTGGTCGACGGCGCGGTGCTGAAGGCGCTGCAGCTGCTGCGCAGGATGCTGAAGGTGGACGCGGTGTTCGTCGCCGAGCTCATCGATGGGGCGCGCGTCACGCGCGTGGGCGCGACGACCGGCGCGATGCCCATGAACGTCGGCGAGGTGGTGCCGCTGGAACGCACCTACTGCCGCCTGGTGCTGGAAGGCCGGCTGCCGGAGTTCATTCCCGACGTCGACGCGCTGTGCGAGGACGAGGCGCCCGCCGGCCTGCTGCCGGGCCTGCACGGCCACCTCATGGCGCCCATCGTGCTGCGCGACGGCCGCGTCTACGGCACGCTGTGCTGCCTCAGCGCGAGCCCGCTGGCCGTGGAGCGCGAACGGGCGCTGAGCAACCTGCGGCGCTCGGCGAAGTTCGTGGCCGACCAACTGGACGGCGCGACGCACTGAGCCGAGGCGCCCTGGCAGGGGTGGGTCCTGCGACTTCGCGCAGGATGACGTCAGCTTTCAGGCGTCGCGGTCGCCCGCGCGACGCAGCAGCTCCGGCGCCCGCACCCCGTGCTCCGGATGCGCCGCTCCGCCGACGCGCACCACCACCTGCAGCAGCTCGCCCGCCACGCGGTAGTCGCCGTTGACCAGGTGCTCGATGCGCTTGCCCACCTGCGCGGCGACCCCGGCGTCGGCGCCGGGCATCACCACGCAGGTGTCGCGGTCGCTCTCGCGCAGGATCGAGTCGCTGCCGCGCACCGCGTTGCCGATGCGGTTGGATACCTCCTGGCGTACCCGCTGCTCCATGTGCGAACTCACGGTGCCGCCGCCGCTCGCCACGGCGTCCACGCTCACGCACAGCAGGGCCAGCACGCCGCCGCGGCGCCGGCACTGGGCCAGGTGCAGCTCGAGCCGCGCCTGCACCTCCGCCGGGCCCGACACGGGCGTCGTGCGTGGCAGCAGCGGCCGCCGGTCGGGCGTGCCGGGCGAGCGACCGAGGTCCTCGTCGCGTTCGGGTCGGGTGGGCGCCATCACGGGATGTCCTCCTCCAGGGGTTGCCTGGCGCGCGGAGACAGTCGCACGCCCTGACAGGTGAGGGGCGGTATTCCGAGTCGGCCCTCCGGCCTCCCTTCCGCCGAAACACCGCCCCTCCTTCAATAAAACGCAAAGGAAGAGCAGAACCCGACATCGACAGCCGAAAGAAATGTGTAACTGCGCGTTAAAGTAGGGGAATGCAGGCCGCACCGCCTGAAACGTAAAAGCCATGCCCGACATCACCTCCCTGTTGAAGGCTGCCGCCGAGGGCGATCGCGAGGCGGCCGACCAGGCGTTCGCCCTGCTCTACGCCGACCTCCAGCGCCTGGCGCACAGCCGCATGCGCCGATCCGGCAGCATGACGATGCTGGACACCACTGCCCTCGTCCACGAGAGCTGGCTGCGGTTCCGCGGCGCCGGCGAAGCCGTCTTCGCCGACCAGCGACACTTCATGGGGTATGCCGCGCGCGTCATGCACTCGGTGATCGTCGACTTCGTGCGCGCCCGCCAGGCCGCCAAGGCCGGCGGCGACGTGGAGCACGTCACGCTCAACACCGCGCTGGGTGACTCGCTGTCCAACAACCACGACGAGATCCTGCGGGTCGACGAGGCCATGCAGGCGCTTGCCGAGGCCGACCGCCGGCTGCACGACGTCGTCGAACTGCGCTACTTCGGCGGGCTGAACGAGGCCGAGATCGCCGGCATCCTGGGCGTCACCGAACGCACCGTGCAGCGCGACTGGCAGAAGGCGCGCATCTTCCTGTCCGCGGCGCTGAACGCATGAGCGTCGGCAAGGAAACCTGGAGCGTGCTGTCGCCGCTGCTCGACGAGCTGCTCGACCTGCCCGACGACGAGCGCGACGCCCGCCTGGCCGAACTGCGCGAGCGCGACCCCAAGCTCGCCGACGCCGTCATCGCGATGCTGCAGCACCTGCCGGCCATCGAGCGCGGCGAGTTCATGCCGTCGACGGCCATGCCCAAGCCGGTCGGCCTCGCCGGCCAGGCCATCGGCCCGTACTCGCTGGTGCGCGAGATCGGCCACGGCGGCATGGGCACCGTCTGGCTGGCGCGCCGCACCGACGGCCGCTACGAGGGCGAGGTGGCCATCAAGTTCCTGCGCTCGGGGCTGTTCGGCCACGGCGACGCGGCGCGCTTCGAGCGCGAGGGCAGCATCCTCGCGCGGCTCTCGCACCCGCACATCGCGCGGCTGCTCGATGCGGGCGTCACGCCCGACGACAGCCAGCCCTACCTGGTGCTGGAGTACATCGACGGCGAACCGATCGACAAGTACTGCCAGCGCCTCGCCCTGCCCGTGGCCGCGCGCCTCACGCTGATGCTCGACGTGCTGGCCGCGGTCGAACAGGCGCACAACCGACTGGTGCTGCACCGCGACTTGAAGCCCAGCAACATCCTCGTCACCAAGACCGGCGACGTGAAGCTGCTGGACTTCGGCATCGCCAAGCTGCTGGACGACACCGGCGGCGGCGAGCAGACCGCGCTCACCGCGCGCGCCGGCAACGCGTTCACGCCGGAGTTCGCGGCGCCCGAGCAGCTGCAGGGCGGCGACGTCACCACCGCCACCGACGTCTACGCGCTGGGCGTGCTGCTGTACCTGCTGCTGGGCGGCGACCATCCCACCGGCGTGCCGACCGGCGCGCCGCTCGACCGCATGCGCTCGGTCATCGAGACGGTGCCCAAGCGCCTGTCCGAGGCCGTGCTGCGGCGCGGCGGGCCGACGCAGCGGTGGTCGATCGAATCACGCCGGCTGGCGGGCGAGGTCAAGGGCGACATCGAGAACATCGTCGCCAAGGCGCTCAAGAAGGTGCCGGCCGAACGCTACGCCAACGCGTCCGCGCTGGCCGACGACATCCGCCGCTACCTCGCGCACGAGCCCATCTCGGCGCGCCCCGACACGCCGCTGTACCGCGCCACCCGCTTCGTGCAGCGCCACCGCGCGGGCGTCGCGATGGCCACGGTGGCGGCCACCGCGCTGGGCGTGGGCATCGGCGTCGCGCTGTGGCAGGCGCGCGAGGCGCGCGCGCAGCGCGTGCAGGCCGAGGGGCTGGTCGAATACATGATCGGCGACCTGCGCAAGAAGCTGCAGCCCGTGGGCCGGCTGGACGTGCTGGACGGCGTCGGCGCGAAGGCCCTCGCCTACTACGCGGCGCAGGATCTCTCGACGCTGGACGCCGACTCGCTCGGTCGCCGCGCCCGCGCGCTGCACCTGATCGGCGATCTGGCCGCGCAGCAGGGCAAGCTCGAGGAGGCGCAGAAGGATTTCGCGCAGGCCGCGGCCACCACCAGCGAGCTGCTGGCGCGCCATCCCGGCGACGGCCAGCGCCTCTACGACCAGTCGCAGAGCGAGTTCTGGGTGGGCTACGCGGCGTGGCAGGCGGGCCGGCTGCGCGACGCCGAGGCCTCGTTCCGACAATACGCCGACCTCGCCGACCGCATGGTGCAGGTGCAGCCGAACAACCACGACTGGCTGCTGGAGCGGGTGTTCGCAGGCCAGAACGTGGCCGTCGTGCTGATCGACCTCGGCCAGGGGCAGGACGCCCTCGCGATGTCCAATGCCGCGCGCCGCCAGATCGCCGAGCTGGTCAGGACGCACCCGGAGGATTCGGTCAGCTTCGGCAACACCATCGGCTGGAGCGCGCGCGCCGAGGAGCTGCTCGGCCACTACGACGAGGCCATCGCCGACGAGAACGCCAAGATCAAGACCGCGCAGCGCGCCCCCGACGCCGACAAGAACGAGGACGTGCAGTACCTGGTGGGCAACGGGCACGTGGAGATCTCGTACGACCTGCAACGGCTCGGCCGGACGGCCGAATCGCTGCAGCTCGCGCGCCAGGGCATCGCCGAACTCACGCGGCTGATGGACCGCGACCCGCGCAACACCGACACCCGCGGCGAGCTCGTGGGAGCCCACCAGGCCGTGGCCGCCATGCTCGCCGACACGGCCGATCGCGCCGGCGCCCGCGCGGAGCTGGCGACGGCGTCCGGCCTGCTCGACACGCTGCTCAAGAATCCGACGCCCAAACGCGCGTGGCGCCTGTCGTACAAGGGCCGCGAAGCGGTGCTCCGCGCGCGCCTGGCCGACTCGCCCGCCGAGGCGACCGCCGCCAGGGCCGCACTGGTGGCCTACCTCACCGACATCGGCCGCTTCGAGTTGCGCGGGGGCACGGTGCCGGCTCAGAACCAGAACGTGGTGGCCGAGGCGGATCTCACGCTGGGCGACCTGCTTGCGAAGGCAGGCGACACCGCCGGCGCCCAGCGCGCCTGGCAGGATGCCTCGGCACGGCTGCGTCCGCTGGCCGAACGACTCAATCCAGTGGCCATGACGCTGCTGGGCCAAGCCGACTTTCGCCTCGGCGGCACTCAAGACGCGCGCTCCTGGGCCGATAGGGTCAGGGGTACGTCCTATCGGCACCCCGCATATGCCGATCTTCAGCAAAAACTCGGGCAGGCGCAGACGTCGGGGGAGACGCCGGGGCCCTGATCAAGGGAAATTCAGATGGTTCAAGAGATTCCGAATCCGGTCGTTCCGGTCTCCGTCACTGTCACCACGAAGGACGACGGCACGGTCGACATCCAGTGCTTGCCCAACCCCGTTCCGGTGGATGCGCTGCACACGCTGATCTCGTTCAACATGGACACCAAGGGCTGGCGCTTCCGCACCACCAACGCGGTGCAGCTGGACACGCCCGATCCCGATATCCCGTTCCCGTCGTGGACCATCGCGCCCGACCAGTGCATGCTGTTCGACCTGTGCCAGACGAACGTCACGCTCAAGTACACGGTCAACGTGGTCAACGTGCTGAACGACGCGGAGTACAGCGTGGACCCCGAGATCAAGAACGGCGACGGCGGTCCCAGCGGCAAGTGATCAGTCGCGGTACAGCGCCGCGACCGCGTCGACGCGCTCCAGCAGCGCGCGACGCAGGGCCGCGGGCTTGAGCACCTCGGCCTGCGCGCCGAGGCGCAACACCTGGGCGGCGGCATGCGCGATCGATTCGATCGGGATCGTCACGCGCCGCCAGCCCTCTTCGTCCGGCTCGCCCGCCGACGCTTCGGCCGCCTGGGCCACCGATGCGCCCAGGTCGCGCATCGCCTTCAGGCCCGCGGCCGTCACGCGCAGCTGCGCGGTGTCGACCGCCAGCTCCTTCTCGAAGCGCTTCGTCGACGCGAGCCACCACGCCGCGAGGTCGAACGCCGCGGGGCGCTCGAACGTCTCGTCGGTGAGTTCGAGTGCCAGCACGTTCGACAAGCGGTACGTGCGAACGCCGTTGCCGACCTGCGCAGCCAGGTACCAGACCCCCGCCTTCAGCACGAGCCCCAGCGGATCGACGCGCCGCGACACCTCGCCCTTCCAGCTCTCGTAGCGCATCGCCACGCGGCGCTCGCCCCACACGGCCTGCGCGATCGCCGGCAGGTGGTCGGTGGCCGACGGGCCGCGATACCAGTCGACCGGGTCGAGGTGGAAGCGCGCGCTGACCCGGCGCGCGTCCTCGCGCCAGCCATCGGGCAGCGCGGCCAGCAGCTTCAGTTGCGCCGACGCCATCGCCTCGCCCAGGCCCAGCTCCGCGGCCGGGCCCGGCAGGCCGCCGAGGAACATCGCCTGCGCCTCGGGCGCGGTCAGGCCGTCGACGCGCGTGCGCCAGCCGGGCTGCAGCTGGAAGCCGCCGGTGCGGCCGCGGTCGGCCCAGATGGGCACGCCGGCGGCGCTGAGCTCGTCGACGTCGCGGTGGATGGTGCGCACCGACACCTCCAGCGCCTCGGCCAGCGCGGTGGCGCTCACGCGTCCGCGCGACTGCAGGAGCATCAACAGCGACAGGAGACGGCTGGCACGCATGAATGCAAGTCTGCCACCAAAACATGACACGCCGCGGCAGGTATTGCTTGCGAGGATGACGTCCATCGCAAACACCGAGGCCGAACGCCATGAAAGACTTCTCCGTGCTGGAGCTGCGCCAGTACACGCTGCACCCGGGTCGCCGCGACGACCTCGTCGCGCTGTTCGAGCGCGAGTTCGTCGAGCCGCAGGAGGCCGCCGGCATCGCCGTGTGGGGCACCTTCCGCGACCTCGACGCACCCGACCGCTTCGTCTGGATCCGCGCCTTCGCCGACATGCCCGCGCGCGCCGAGGCCTTGAGCGCGTTCTACGGCGGTCCCGCGTGGAAGACGCATCGCGAGACGGCCAATGCCACCATGGTCGACAGCGACAACGTGCTGCTGCTGCGCCCGCTGGACGGCAACGAGGCGCTGCTCGCCGCGCTGCAGCCGCGTCCGCCGACCGACGACGCGCCCGCGGCGGACGGCGTCTTCACGATCACGATCTGCCCGCTGCGCGCGCCCGCCGACGCCGCGCTGGTGCACGCGTTCGACCAGTGCGTGCACGCGTGGTGGGTGGGCGTCGGCGGCGACCTGCTGGCCTGCTGGGTCACCGAGCCGGCGCCCAACAACTTCCCGCGCCTGCCCGTGCGCGAGGGCGAGCACGTCATCGCCTGGCTGACGCGCTTCGAGGACGAGGCCGCGCAGCAGCGCCACGCTGCGTTGCTCGCCGCGTCCGGCGGCCTGCAGCGGCCCGAGTGGCGCGACCTTCTTTCCGGCGAGCCCGCGCACCTGCGCCTCGCCCCCACCCCGCGCTCGGCCCTGCGCCGTCGCCAGCTCCAGGAGAACTGACACCATGACCGCAAGCTACATCGGCCGCCCCCACGACTTCGATTTCCTCGCCGGCGGCACCTGGCACGTCGTCAACCGTTCCCTGCGCCAGCGCCTGTCGGAGCAGCCGGCATGGAAGACGTTCGAGCACACGTTCAAGGCCCAGGTGCTGATGGACGGCTGCGTGTCGATCGACGAGAACGTGTTCGCGAGCGAGGGCTTCACCGGCCTCACCGTCCGCACGCTGGACGTCGCCGCGCAGCGCTGGGCCATCTACTGGATCAGCAGCCGCGACGGCAAGCTGCAGCCGCCCGTGCACGGCGGCTGGGACGGCGACCGCGGCGTGTTCTTCGGCGACGACGAGGACGCCGGCCGCCCCGTGCACGTGCGCTTCCTTTGGGAGCGGCTCGGGCCCGACACGGCGCGCTGGTCGCAGGACTTCCAGCTGATCGGCCCCGACGACGCGCCGTGGGAAACCAACTGGGTGATGGAGATGCGGCGCGTCAGGGATTGACCGTCGCGCCCGGCACGGCGGCCACGCGGTCGTCGTCGGCGAAGTTCGACGGCACGCGCCGGTCGCGCCACGCCATGAACGGCGCCTCGACGAGCAAGTACATCGCCCCGCCCACCGCGACGCACGCGATCGTGATGGCGGCCAGCCGCGCGCCGTCGGACACCCCCAGCGGCTGGAGCTGCTTGCCGATGAAGTACGCCAGCGGCTTGTGCGACAGGTACGTCGAGTACGACCACACGGCGAGCCGCTGCGCGCCGGGCACGTGCCAGCGCAGCACGCGCGCCGACGGGCTCAGCGCCGCGGCCACCAGCAGCGCGAACGCCATCGCGATCAGCGTGTAGCCGAAGCCGGTCATGAAGAACCCCCACCCGTATCCGGCGATGTCGTAGAACTTCAGCGCGAGCCCGAGCATCACCACCACGGCCACCGCGCCGATCGCCTCGAGTCGGCCGCCCTGCGCCATCAACCGATCCCACGTCGGCCGGTGGAAGTTCCTGAGCATCGCAATGGCGACGCCGGGGATGAACTCGTCGAAGCGGCACAGCGTGTCGTAGTAGATCCACCGCATGTAGTCGGCGCCGTTGCCGTCGGCGGGACGGCCGAAGCGCTGCCACAGCACGCAGCGCGCGGCCACGCCCAGCGCCACGAGCGCGCCCATCAGCGCCCACCCGTGCGCGCGCGTGAGCGTGACGCGTCCGCGCGCGAGCCACGCGCCGGCCGCGAGCAGCGCGGGCAGCACGAGGTAGAACTGCTCCTCCACGCACAGCGACCACGCGTGCGAGAACGCGGTGCCGGGCTGCAGGCCGAGGTTCTGCGTGAACGTGAGGAAGCGCCACCACGGCGGCGGCGGACGTCCGCCCATCGCGACGGGGAACAGCGCGAACGCCGCGAGCACGAGCCAGAAGACCGGCAGCGTGCGCAGCGCGCGGCGCGCGTAGAAGCGCGGCATCGACAGGCGCTGGCCGCGCGCCATGCCGGCGAAGAGCTGGTTGGCGATGAGGTAGCCGCTCAGCACGAAGAACAGGTCGACGCCGGTCCAGCCAATGGTGCTGAGCCAGCCGAACGTGGCCTCGCCGCTGACGAAGATGGCGTAGTGGTACATGAACACCAGCGCGATGGCGCAGGCGCGCAGGGTGTCGAGGCCGGGGGTGCGGGAGCGGGTCATGGCGACTTGTGAGCACGGAACCAACTGGAAGTTCAGTCGCCTTGATGCTTTTCTTGGGCGCCCTGGCGGGGGATCGGGGTCAGGCCTTCGCCTCGATTCGCGGATCGCGTTTTCGCTTCGGCGTAGACCTCGCCGCGAATCGAGGAGAGTCCTGACCCCTCCGATGACGCGGTGCCGGCAGGGCATCGAAGGCACGTCGTGCGCCGAGGGGTCAGGACTCTCCTTCGCCCGCGGCGTCGTGTTGGCGATCGAGCTTGCGCTCGTTCGCGGACGAAGGCGAAGGCCTGACCCCGATCGTGAGCCGTCACGTCAATCCCGGTACTTCTCCACCAGCTTGACCACCGTCCGCCAATTCCGCGTCGTCGCCGGCTCGCCCAGTTGCCGCTCCAGCCACGCATTCGGCGAGCCGCCCGACTTGCCGAGCCACCGGCTCACGCTGAACACATGCGTTTCGTCGTGATGCAGCAGTTCGAGATCGCCGCGCGACGTCGTGAGCGGCAGCAGCGGCAGCGCCTTGCGCGGCGCGCCGAGAAAGCTGATGCACAACGAGTCGAGTCCTTCGGCCACCTGCCCCGCGAACGGCTCGGCATCGACCAGCACCCGCAACTCGTCGACGCTGCGCACGAACACCGGCTCGCGCATGTCGCAACTCGCCGCCAGCGCCTCGCACGCGCGTGACGCCACCGCGCGCGGACGCGCGCCCGGCGCGAGCGTGAACACGAGCGTCCCGTTGACCTGGAACGACACGGCACTCGCCGCGCCGGCGTCGAGGAAAGCGGCTTCCAGCTGCGAACGCGTCGGGCTCTTCGGCCGCCCCAGGTTCACGTTGCGCAGGAACGCGGCGTAGCGCATCAGCGAGTTGCCGCCGATGCCGACGCCCCGAACGCCGCCAGCGTCTTCACGTACAGCGGATCATCGAGGATCGTGTTGTGGCTCGCGCCCGGCACCACCACCAGCTGCGCCTGCCCGGCGGGAAAGCGCGCGGCGAGCTGCTCGGTGCTCGCGGCGGGAATCGTCTCGTCGCGCTCGGCGCGCAGGATCAGCACCGGCGCCTTGATGCCCGCCACGTAGCGCCACGACTCGTACTTGTCGATCAGGATCCAGCGCACCGGGAAGATCGGGAAGCCGCGCTGCGCGATGCCCAGCAGGCTGTCGTACGGCGTCACGAGCACCAGCTTCGAGACGGGCCGCACGCTGGCCAGGCGCGCGGCCACGCCGGTGCCGAGGCTGCGCCCGATGACGATGACGTCGGGATGCTCGGCATGCACCTTGTCGAACAGGCCCAGCGCGTCGGCGGCGATGTCGGCCTCGGTGGGCGAGCCCGCGCTGCCGCCGTAGCCGCGGTAGTGCAGCGCCACGATCTCGCGGTCGGGGAACGCGGCCACCAGCGAGCCGACGCTGCCCGACACGTCCTCCGCGTTGCCGCCGAAGTACAGCACCGCGCCGGGCCCCGGCAGCGGGCGCACGGTCAGCTGCAGCAGCGTGCCGGCGCGCTCGTACGTGCCCGCCATCTGCGTGGGCCCGAGGCGGCGGTTGGTGGGGAAGTACTGGAAGCTGCGCTGCTTGAAGAACAGCACGACGCAGGCGCCTGCGTACAACGCGGCCAGGACGACGATCAGGGTCAGCATGCGCTTCACGGACGACGGGACGGTGGACGACCCGACGCATTCTGCCCGCGATCGGTGAACGGCCCCGGCGGCGCCCGACAATGCGTCGATGCGCCCGCTGATCGCCGCCCTCCTGCTCGTCGCTGCAATCACGTCGTCGCGCGCCGCGCCGCTGCCGCCGGGCGGCGTGGCGTGGATGTGGGACGGCGCGCGCGTGCCGCAACCGCTGCCCGCCGAGATCGCCCCCGTCACGCGGCAGATCCTGTTCCGCGGCCGCCAGGTGCTCGTGCGGCCCGGCCACCCGCCGCGCGGACTGCCGGCGAGCGTGCGCGTGACGCCGGTGGTGCACGTCGAGATGAGCGTCGTGCAGCCGCCGGTGGACATCGACGACCACGAGGCCATCGTCGTCGACGCCGTCGTGCGCGCCGCGCGCCACTCCACCTCGGGCTGGGTGCAGCTCGACCTCGAGGCGCACCCGTCGCAACGCGCGTTCTATCGCCGCCTGGTGCACGACGTGCGCGCCGCGCTGCCGCCGACCACGCGCCTGAGCGTCACCGCGCTCGCCTGGTGGTGCCGCTCCGCCGACTGGCTGGACGGCCTCGATGCCGACGAGGTCGTGCCCATGTTCTTCCGCATGGGCCGCGACGGCCCGGCGCTGCGCGCGCTGCTCGCCGACACGCCCGAGCGCCTGGACGCGCGCTGCCGCAACGGGGCCGCGGGCTTCGCGCTGCAGGAGCCGTTCGCGCCCCCCACGGTCGCGGCATACCGCCGCACGTACTGGTTCGACAATGCCCATTGGCGCGCGCCCTCGCCCGCCGCCTCTTCATCGACTCGCCCATGAACGCCCTTCGCAAGCCGCACGTCCTCGCCCTCGCCGCTGCCGCGCTGTTCGCCGCGCCCGCCGTCCTCGCCAGCGGCGACTACGGCGAGCCGCGCGACGAACTCGTCTCGCGCGGCGGCCCCGACGTCGATCGCGACCCGTTGCTGCACGGCCAGGTCGGCATCGTGCTGCCCACGTGGGACACGATGTCGCAGTACCTCGCCTGGCGCGCCATCGTCACCGCGGGCAAGCCGGCGTTCCATGCGACGACGCCGGCGCGCGTCGCGAGCGACGTGCCCGCGGGCTGGACGGACGCCGCGGCCCCGGAACACGCGGACGCCGGCGACGCGCCGCACTTCTCGTCGCGCGACGACCGTCCCAACTGCAGCCCCGACGCGCAGTCCTTCGCCGGCACGACCCTGGCCGCGATCAAGGCGCGCGCCGACAAGACGCCCGCCCGCATCGACGCCTGGATCGCCGCGCAGCAGCAGGTGTTCGCGCTGTGCGAGCGCGATCCGCTGGAGGTGCTCGCGTCGCCCGACCCGCTCGTCGCGCCGCTGCCGGCCGCCGAGCCGCTGTACTGGCGCCAGCTGCGCGAGTACCAGATGGCCGCGGCCGCGTTCTATGCCGCGCACTATGGCCAGAGCCGAGCGGCGTTCGAGCGCATCGGCCACACGGCCGGCCATCCGATGCAGACGTGGGGCGCGTACCTCGCGTTGCGCTCGCACCTGCGCCAGGTGCAGTTGCCCACCGGGCCGGCCCCCAAGCCCGACGCGAAGGGCCGGATGCCGACGCCGCCCGAGCAGGTCGCCGACCTCGAGGCGCTGCGCAAGGAAGGCGCGCTGATCCTGCATGACGCCGCGCTCGCGTCCGTGCACGAGGCCACCGCCGCCACGCTGCGCCGCGCCGCCTTCCTGCTCGCGCCCACCCACCGCTTCGCCGAGCTCACCGCGATGCTCGACGACCTACGCGCCGACCCCGACCGCGACGACGCGCTCGACGATTGGCCGTTCATGGGCTATGGCACCGGCGACGACGCCGCGGACGCGCGCACGCTGGTCACGTTGCGCGCGGCGCATCCGTGGTTCGACTGGGTCAACACCATCACGCGCGACAACTCGGACGACGCCAGGCGCCTGTCGTCCGCGTCGCGCGCGCCCGCCGCCGCGTCGGGCGCGTGCGCGGGCGAGTGCGCGCATGCGACGCAGGCGTGGTCGCACAGCCCCGCCGTCAGCCAGGGCCCCGAGGACGCCGCGGCGGGCCAGCATCGCGCGTGGCTGCTGGCGACGCTGATGACCCAGGCACCGCTGACCCCGGCCGTCGAACGCGAGGCCCTCGCCGTGCTGACGCGCGCGCCGGAGTACGCCAGCGTGCGCTACTACCTCGCCGACCGGCTCGCGGCGTCGGGCCAGGCGGAAGGCGCGCGCACGATGTCGGAGGGCCTGCTCGCCCGACTTCGCGCGCAGAAGCCGGCGTCGACTAGCGCCATCAACCTCGTCACGCAACAGCGCTTCGGCCTCGCCACGTCGGTGGCCGACGCGACGACGTACCTGCTGATGTCGCCCGAGGCCGCCACCAACCCCGACACCGGCGAGCGCGCCGCGCCCCCCGACATCGTGCTGATGCCGTCCGACGGCGGCGCGCACTGGCTCGACCGCAGCCTGTCGGTGGCCGACCTGCTCGTCGTCGCCCGCGCGTTGCCCACGCCATCGGGTTGGCGCACGCGCATCGCCGTGGCCGCGTGGATGCGCGCCGACCTGCTCGGCGACGCGCCCGCCGCCGAGGACGCGAGCAAGCTCGTCGAGGCCTGGGTGCCGTCGCTCAAGCCCGTGACGTCGCGGTACCGCGCGCTGCCCGCCGGCGCCGAGCGCCAGCACTGGCTCATCGTCAACGCGTTGAAGCGCGGCCTGTCGCCCGACCCGTTCGCCGGCTATCGCGACGGCGACGGCCAGTACCCCGTGCAGAAGCCGGACGAGGTCGTGGCCGACCTCTGGTGCCGCATCGGCGCCGCCGACTCGCCCGACGACGCGAAGGGCCCGCTGCCGCTGCCCGACGTGAGCGGCGACCGCGCGCGCCGCGATGCCGATCGCGCGCGCCTGCTGAAGCTGCACTCGGCCACCGGCTTCGTCGGCCTGCACGCCATCGATTGGGCCGAGACGCATCCGACCGACAAGGACGCGGCGTGGCTGCTCTACGTGGCGATCCAGTCGTCCAAGCGCGGCTGCATCGACCCCGACCACACGGCCATCTCGAAGAAGGCCTGGCAGGTGCTGCACAAGCGGTTCCCGCGCAGCACGTGGACGGAGCAGTCGCCCTATTTCTACTGAGCCGGACGACATGGAACATGCTGCGGCGCAACACCGCGGCCACTGTTCCATCCTGGTACAGCCGCGACGTGGCATGGCGCGACATGATGCGCCGGGCACGTGACGGAACGTCGGTGTTTACGTTGACGGCATGACGTCGGCGCGGGCTTTGGCGGCCCGGTTGACAGGCTGGCACGCGACTCGCAATGTGGATGTTCGACAGTGCCCCGCGCATGGGCGCCGAGAGCGCTTGCGCACGGGAACTTGTTCCGCGTCAAGACCACCTCAGGAGACTCGCAATGGACATGCTCGAACCCGGCCGCTTCGGCTTCGCCGTCAACTTCAAGAAGCGCTACGGCAACTACATCGGCGGTGAGTGGGTGCCGCCCACCAACGGCGAATATTTCGAGAACATCACGCCGATCACCGGCCGCACGTTCTGCGAGATCCCGCGCTCCACCGCCGAGGACGTCGAGCGCGCGCTCGACGCCGCGCACGCCGCCAAGGTGGCCTGGGGCAAGACCTCGCCCACCGCGCGCGCCAACATCCTCAACAAGATCGCCGACCGCATGGAGCAGAACCTGGAGCTGCTCGCCAACGCGGAGACCTGGGACAACGGCAAGCCGCTGCGCG
>FSXQ01004451.1_pt1 | contig 27052 bp, 22 predicted proteins | sample 1638011 | NCBI WGS metagenome assembly FSXQ01 (sample SAMEA3914789, study PRJEB12502) | metagenome | biome: forest; material: soil | place: Canada | collected 2011-07-03 | depth 0.3 m | reverse complement strand
GCGCTTCCAGCAGGTAGTACGCCTCGAAGACGGTGGACGGGCTCACGCCCCGGCTGCGGCTCGCCTCCCGCACCGAAGGCACACGCTCGCCCGGCCGCAACTGGCCGTGTGCAATGGACTCGGCGATCTCTTGTGCCAGGGCTTCATAGCGCTTCATGGTGCGTCGTCATCGCGTGCAACTGATCTGCACAAGTATCCGATTGATCACCACTGTACTTTGGCGAGAAATTTGCTGGGAAAGCCCCCGCGCCGTTCATCTGATCCGCTGTTTTTTGGCGATTCTGAGTCTGTGATTTCGGGGCCTGTTTTGGCACAGTTGCGGCTACAGGCCAAAGGATCGTCATGGGGCTCCCGTGCAGCATCCGATCCGGCTTGAACCAGTGTCCAGGCTGCTGATGCAGCGCATCGAGGAAATCATGGATTGGATTCCCATCGTCTTCATCACGTTCAAGTTGACCATCATCGCCGCGGCCGTGTTCTTCTCCATCAAGTCTCATCACGCCAAGGAGAAGGAAGAGCAAGAAGAAGAACGGCAGCGGCAGGCGCGTCCAGCCCGAAAGGACAGCCCCATCCAGCTGGGGCTAGGTCAACAGCGCGTTGAATCGTCGCAATGCGCCAGGCAAGGTGGCCCCGGCTAGCCAGGACGACCTCGTCGACCGCATCGAGGCGGCGCTCAAGCGCCACGGCCTCGAGCCCGTGCAACTGCTGTGCGAGGCGACGGAGTCGGTGGCGATGGGCGACCCCGAGACGCTGCAACGGGTGTTCGACGGCCTCGCGCGCATCGGCGTGTTCATCTCGATCGACGACTTCGGCACCGGCTACTCGAGCCTCATCAACCTGCGCCAGCTGCCGGCCGCGCAGCTGAAGATCGACCGCAGCTTCATCAACGACATCGAGACGAGCAAGGACGCGCTCGCCATCGTGAGCGCCGTCGTGAACCTCGCGCACTCGCTGGGCCTGAAGGTGGTGGCCGAAGGCGTGGAGACCGTGGGCCAGCGCGACATCCTCATCGGCCTGCAGTGCGACGAGATGCAGGGCTTCTACTTCGCGCGCCCGATGGCCGCGGACTCGCTGCTCGAATGGTTCCTCGGCAACAAGCCGGACGGCTCGGTGGACTTCTCGCCGTCGGCGATCATGGAAGACCTGCCGGCCTGAGGCAGCGATCTCATTTGTCTTGCAGGCCCTTCAGGTTGCGCAGCCGCGACAGGAACAGCTTCAGCGCCACTGACGTGTTCGACCGGCTGTAGCCCACCACGAGTGCGATCGTGGGCACCTTCCCGGCGAGCGGTCGGCTGACGACGGACCAAGGCAGCAGGTTCTCGACGTAGTCGGGGATCAGGCTCAGGCCGCGCGTGGACGCGACCAGCGACATCACCATCGCCGGGTTGTCGACGCCCTGGGTCACCTCGAGCTGCACGCCTTCGCGCGCGAGGTACGCGTCGACCACCGCGCGCAACACGCTCGCCTTGTTGGCCATGCCCACGAAGGGCTGTCCCACGAGCTGCTGCGGATGGATGCGCTCGTGCGCAGCCAGCGGATGGTCGCTGGGCATCAGCACCACGAGCGGCTCGTGGCGCACGGTCTCGTACTCGAGATCGAAGCCGGTCTCCGCGCGCAGGAACGCGAGATCCAGCCGGCCGCGGGCCAGGGCATCGGCCAGGTCGGGCGAGTAGTCGCTCGACACCGTGACGTCGATGTTCGGCAACTCGTCGCGGAGGATGCGCATGGCGCCGGGAAGCCAGGTCATTTCCTGGCCGGTCAGGAAGCCGAGCGCCAGGCGCTGCTTGGCCGGTTGCGCCGCCCGGCGAGCCGCCTCGACCGCGGCGTCCACCTGGCTCAGCGCCAGGCGCGCGTGATCCATGAACGCCTTGCCGGCGTCGGTGAGGTCGACGCCGCGCGGCGTGCGGCGAAACAGCGCGACGCCCACCTGGTCCTCGAGCTCGCGGATCTGCCGGCTCAGCGACGGCTGCGACGTGTGCAGGCGCCGCTCGGCCGCTTCCGTGACGCTGCCGGTCTCCGCGACCGCGATGAAGTAACGCAGGTGACGCAATTCCATTCGAACCTCATCCCATGCCTGCCAGGCATGTCAGCAGGCCTACAAAGTCTTTTCAAAGACGACGGCGAAGCTCTAGATTTCATTCCACGGCGCCGGGATGTTCCGGCGCTCGAGAGATCGACCTGACCCGCGGCGCCATGCGCCAGGAGTCATACCTTACAGGAGTTTCACCATGAGCCCATCCGTTGTCCTCATCACCGGCGCGCTGACCGGCATCGGCCGCGCGACCGCACTCGCTTTCGCCAGCGCTGGCGCCCACCTCGTCGTCTCGGGCCGTCGCGCCGAAGAGGGCAAGGCCCTCGAGGCCGAGTTGCAAGGGCTCGGCGCGCAGGCGCTGTTCGTGCGCGCCGACGTGCGCCACGACGAGGAGGTGCGTGCGCTGGTCGACCAGGTCGTGGCGCGCTTCGGCCGCCTGGACGTGGCCGTCAACAACGCCGGCACCGAAGGCCGGCCCGGCCTGATCGTCGACCAGACCGCCGAGAGCTACGCCGCCACGTTCGACACCAACGTGCTGGGCACCTTGCTGAGCATGAAACATGAACTGCGCGTGATGACCGCCCAGAAGCGCGGCAGCATCGTGAACATCTCGTCGACCTACGGCCACGAAGGCGCCGCGTGGGCCTCGGTGTACGCCAGCAGCAAGCACGCGGTGGAAGGCCTCACGAAATCGGCGGCGCTGGAGGTGGCGGCCGTGGGCGTGCGCGTCAACGCGGTCGCGCCCGGGCCGACCGACACCGGCATGCTGGATCGCTTCACCGGCACGCCCGAGAACAAGGCCGCACTCGCGGCGCGCGTGCCGCTCGGCCGCGTCGGCCAGCCGGCCGACATCGCCGCCGCGGTGCTGTTCCTCGGCTCCGACGCCGCGTCCTTCGTCACCGGGCAGGTCTACACGGTCGACGGCGGCAAGACCGCGGGCTGACCTGCGCTGCCCCTTCGACGATTCATCCATCGATTCCAAGGAGTTCGACATGTCCTCACTCATCGGCAAGACGGCGCTGGTCACCGGCGCCTCGCGCGGCATCGGCCGCGCCACGGCCCTGGCGCTCGCCCGCGCGGGCGCGCAGGTCCTGGTTCACTACGGCAACAGCGAGAAGGAGGCGACGGCGGTCGTGGACGAGATCCGCGCCGCCGGCGGCAAGGCCGAGAAGATCGGGGCCGACCTGCGCACGCCGCAAGGCCCGCACGAACTCGCGCAGCGGGTGCGCGCCATCATCGGCGGGCGGCTCGACGTGCTGGTGGCCAACGCCGGCATCGCGAAGGCGGCGTCGATCGCGGACACGACCGTCGAGGACTTCGACGCGCTGTTCGCCGTGAACGTGCGCGCGCCGTTCTTCCTCGTGCAGCAACTGCTGCCGTCGCTGTGCAAGGGCAGCAGCATCGTGCTGGTGTCGTCGCTCGCGGCGCATGCCAGCGTCGGCGAGCTCGCGGCCTACTCGGCCACCAAGGGCGCCATCGACACGCTCGTCAAGCACTTCGCGGCGGCGCTCGGCTCGCGCGGCATCCGCGTGAACGCCGTGGCGCCGGGCGTCGTCGAGACCGACATGTCCAGCTTCGCCGGCACGCAGGCGGGGCGCGCGTCGACCTTGGGCATGCAGGCCCTGCAGCGCATCGCGCAGCCGGACGACATCGCGGCGGCCGTCGCCTTCCTCGCGTCCGACGACGCGCGCTGGGTGACCGGCGACACGCTGCGCGTCGACGGCGGCTCCAAGCTTTGAACCCCTCGCCCGATCGCATCCAGGAGACCCTCATGAAGCTCTACCAATCCCCGGCGTCGCCGAATTCGCGGCGCGTGCGCATCCTCATCGCGGAGAAAGGCCTCACCATTGCGCGGGTGGACGTCGATCTCGGCCAAGGCGAGCAGCACGGCGAGGCGTATCGCGCGATCAACCCGCGCCGCGTCGTGCCGACGCTCGTGCTGGACGACGGCACCGCCCTCGGCGAGGTGCCCGTGATCAGCCGCTACCTCGACGACGTGTTCCCCGACAAGCCACTGTTCGGTGCCACGTTCGAGGCCAGGGCCGTGGTCGCGATGTGGGAGCGGCGCATCGAGCAGGAAGGCTTCGCCGCGGTCATGGAAGCCGTCCGCAACAAGGCGCCGGGCCTGAAGCGCCGAGCCATCGCCGGACCGCACGACTAAGAACAGATCCCGGCTCTGGTCGAGCGCGGCGCCCTGCGCGTGCAGAACCTGTTCGGCGACATCGACGCCCGCCTGGCCGGCTCGACCTGCGTCGTGGGCGAGACGTTCTCTGTCGCCGACATCACGCTGCTGGCGACCGTCGACTTCGCCGCCAAGGCGATGGGCTGGACGGTGTCCGCCGACCATCGCCACCTGCAGCGCTGGCATGCCGCGGTCTCGTCGCGCGCGAGCGCGGCGGCGTGAGCTGGCCCTACTGCCCGGAGACGGGCTCGAGGCCTGGCTCGTCGCCCTGCGTGCCCGTGCGCGTCGCCTGCTTCGCCTGCCGCGACCGCAGGATCTCCTGGTAGCGCTCGTCGAGTTGCTGCTGCCGACGCGCGGTGGCGTCCTGGCGCTGCTGCTGGCGCGCGGCGTCGATCGGGTTCGCGCCCGGGCCGTCGACCGAGGGGCTCGAGTAGTCAGGGATGGCCTGCTGGCCCTGGCCGGCCAGCGCGCGGATGGACTGCGCCTGGGTGGGCGGCGGCTCGGCGGGGAACGTGACGCTCTCGCCGCTGGGCATCGGCGGCTGGGCAGGCGCGTGATGCGACGGCGAGCCCATGCTGCCGAAGAAACGCACGAAGCCGGCGATGCACGCCGCGATCACCCAGCGCGTGCTGCCGGAGCCTTCGGAGCCGCCCCAGAAGCTGCGCGTCGTCTTGACGTAGGGCTGCACGGGCGGCAACGGCGCCGGGCGCGTGGGCGCGCGCGCGGCCTGCACGGCGGCGCGCGTCGCGGGACGCGCGGTCGCGCGCGCGGGCGCCGGCGCGGAGACGCGTGCGAACTCGGGCTCGGGCGCGGCCAGGCCGCGCGCCGCGGCGCGCTCGCCGTCCGACAGCTCGTTCCAGGTGTCGATCCAGTGCTGGACGACTTCCTTGCGCGTCATCACGCGCATCCAGCTGGGAAAACGCTGCATCAGCAGGCCCAGCCGCGCCATCTCCGGCGCGAGCTCGCGTGCGTTGCTCGGCCGCTCCTTGCGCAGTCGACGGATCAGCGACTTCTGCGCCTCGAACACCACCGCGGGCTGCGCGAAGAAGATCAGGCGCTCGCGGACGGCCGCGTCGAGGATCTCGCCGGTGCCGCCGAAGATCTCGAGGCGGCGGCGGTCGGACTCCCACTCGAAGACGTCGCACGCGGGCTGGAACAGCGACTCGTGGCCCGGTCGCCAGCCGCCGGCGAGCAGCGCGGCCACGTTGCCTTCGAAACGCGTGCGCGCCTCCAGGTTGAGGAGGCGCTCGTCGGCCAGCGCCTCGCGCAGCAGTCGCGCGACGTCGGCCTCGTCGCTGGCGGTGCGCTCGAAGCGGTCGGCGAAGTCGGCGTAGACGATGTCGGCGGGATCCTGCTGCAGCGCGATCGACAGCGGTTGGGACGGCAGGCGCGGCGCGCCGGGCGGGCGACGCTCGGGCGCGGGCGTCGCGATGCGCGGCGGGCGCGCGGCGGGGGCTCGGTGCGCCTCTGCCGGGATCGCGGGAGCGTCGACGGGCTTGCGGCGCGGGGGCGGCGGGGTCGCCTGGGGCGACGCGCGCTCGTCGGCGGGCTGGGCCTCGCGAGCGGGCGCGGGCGTGGGCTCGGGGACGGGGAAGAGCACGGGCCTGGGCGCCGGCGTCGGTGCGGGCTCCGCCTCGCGCGGCGCGGGCGCGGAGGACGTCGCGGGCGCAGCGGTCGCGCCCTTCGCATCGTCCATCGTCCACGAGAACGACCCCGTGGACCTCGCCGGCATCTCGATACCCGATGCCGTATCCGCGGAAGCAGGCGGCGCGGGACGCGCGACCGGCGCGCGCGGCGCCGGAGCGCTCGCGCCGCCGTCGTGGCGCGTCACCCGCACCAGCCGCTGCCCCTTTGGCTGCGCCACCCACTCCAGCGCCGCCTCGAACACCTCGCGCAGCGCCTGGAACCCCTCGGGGTCGGTCTCGGGATCGATGCGCTTCAGCCGCTTGGCGTAGGCGCGCCGGATCGCGCGCTCGTCGGCCTCGGCGTCGAGCTCGAGCGCCTGCAGGAAGGGCGGGACGTCGTCGGCCATGCGCGTGATGGCGTCAGGAGCGCGGGCCGCCGTCGAGGAAGCTGTCGCGCTCGAGCTGGTCGAGCAGCGTGCGGAACTTGCGCTGCGCAGGCTCGATCTGGCGGTTGTCCTGCGTGGCGAGCACGCGCTCGAACGCCGTGATCTGCCCGCCGATCCAGCTGCGCTCCTCGGCGCGGCTCTGCTCGAACATGCGCTCGGCGCGCGCGAGCAGCGTGCGGTTGACGGTCTTGTCGCGCGGGTGCACCTTGAGCTCGGCGAGGTCCTTCAGGCGCGTCTGGATCTCGTCGTCGGTGAGCACGCCCGGGTTGCCCTCGATGACCACCGCGTAGCTCTGGCCGGTCTTCTGCACGGTGGCTTCCACCTGCAGCAGGCCGTTGACGTCGTACGTGAAGCGCACGTCGACGCCGCGGTCGCTCTCGGTGCCGGTGGGCAGCGGCACGTGCAGGTTGCCCAGGTGGATGTTGTCGCGCACGAGGCGCGCTTCGCCCTGGTAGATGTTGAGCTCGGCGCTGCGCGACGATTCGCTCATCGGGTAGTACGTCTTCACCCGGCTGATGGGCACCGTGCTGTTGCGCTCGATGATGGGGTCGAAGTGGCCCGAGGACGTCTCGCTCTTGTCGAGGCGCACGGCGATGGCCACGCCCAGCGAGTAGGGCGCGACGTCGGTCATCACGATCTCGCTGAGCGCCGCGTCGCGCGCCTTCAGGCCGCACTGCACGGCGACGCCGAGCGCCACGACCTCGTCGGGATTGATGTCGATGGCCGGAAAGCGGCCGAACATCGTGGTGGCCAGCTTGCGCACCAGCGGCATGCGCGTGGCGCCGCCTGCGAGCACCACGTTGTCGAGCTCGCTGCTGCGCAGGTTGGCATCGCGCAGCGCGCGTTCCACCGGTGCGCGCAGGCGCGTGAGCAGCGCGCGGCCGGCTTCCTCCAGCGTGGACTCGTCGACATCGAGCGCGTGTTCGTTGTCGCCGTCGCGCACGCGAATGCGGGCGAGCGGCTGCGTGCTGAGCGCGCGCTTGGCGGCCTCGGCCTGCGCGGTCAGGCGCTGCATGAAGCCGGCGTCCTGGCGCAGCTTCTCGGGCAGGTTGAGCCGGCGCAGGAACAGCTCGACCAGCGCCTGCGCGAAGTCCTCGCCGCCGAGGAAATTGTCGCCGGCCGAGGCGCGAACCTCCATCACGCCGTCGTACATCTGCAGGATGGAGACGTCGAAGGTGCCGCCGCCCAGGTCGAACACGAGGAAGCGCGATTCGGCGTCGCCCTGGTGGATGCCGTAGGCCAGCGCCGCGGCGGTGGGCTCGTTGAGCAGGCGGTCGACCCGCAGCCCCGCCAGCTGGCCGGCGGCGCGCGTGGCCTTGCGTTGCGCGTCGGAGAAGTACGCCGGCACCGTGATGATGGCCTCGGTGACAGGCGTGCCCAGCGCGGCCTCGGCGTCGGCCTTCAGCGACTTGAGGATGAACGACGACAGCTCCTCGGGCCGGAAGTCCTTCTTGCCCAGGCGCAGCGTGCGGTTGCTGCCCATGTAGCGCTTGAACAGGGCCGCGCTGCGGTCGGGATGGGTCTGCAGGCGCTCGCGCGCGGCGGCGCCCACCAGCACGCTGCCGTCGGTGTCGAGGCTCACGCACGAGGGCGTGAGGAATTCGCCGAGCCCGTTCGGGATCAGCTGCGCGCGTCCATCCATCCACACGGACACCAGGCTGTTGGTCGTGCCCAGGTCGATCCCGACAATCATCGTTCCTCCCTCAGTGCGCGTGCCGCGCTTCTCGTCGTCCCCGATTTTGACCGATCGCGGCCCGCCGCCTCGCCGGCCGGGCCGCGCGATGCATGAATAATGCACGGCCCACCCACCGCCGCCGCTGTCACGACATGGCCTTCGACGACCTGTACCGCCTCAGCGCCCACGCCGTCATCACGGACGAGCAGGGCCGGGAGGCGCGGTACTTTCCGCTGGACGAGCTGAGCGCCGTGCAGCGACGGCGCGTGGACGATTGCCTCGCGTTCGACGGCGACGTGCAGAGCGGCAAGTTCTGACGCAAGCACAGGCCGCAGGCCGCAGGCCGGCGCCATCGTCGGTCCAGCAGCGGTGGATCCTGCGACTCCGCGCCGGATGACGGGGCGACGTTCCTGGCGCGCCGGGCGGCGACCTGGCGTGTGCCCGACGGCGTTTCATGTCCGAACCAACGCCTGCACGTGAAGAATCGGCATGCCGGGCGCCCTGTCGCATGGTGGAACGGCCGGCGTCTCTGTAACATGGGCCCCATGCCGGTGCGCCGCATCGGCGCCCGCGCGTCCATCCATCCGACAGCGTCCGTCGAGACCTCGTCCGCCATGCCTGTTCGCCCACCGTCGACGTCGAGAATGCCGCATCGCAGCATGCGACGCCTGGCCGTCGCGGTGCTTGCCGGCTTCCTCGTCTGCGCGCGGGCCGCGGTGCCCGAGCCGCCCTCGGCGCAGGATTCGGCGGCGCCTGCCGCGCCCGCGGCCGTGCCCGCGTCGGCCGCCGCCGCGCCGGCCAGCGTGCGCGCCGACTGCTCGCGGCCACTCACTCTGGGCCTGCACGAGCACGGCCTGCTGTACGCCGCGCAGACGGGCGAGGGCATCGACAAGGACATCGCCGACGAGATGAGCCGCCGCAGCGGCTGCCGCATCACGCTCACCGTGCTGCCGCGGGCGCGCATCTGGCAGCTGATCGAGACCGGCGCGCTCGACTTCACGCTGTCGGGCATCACCAACCCGCAGCGCGACAAGTTCGCCGGCTTCGCCTGGTACGTGTCCAACAAGTACTACCTGCTGGTGCGGCGCGACGCCGACGTGCGCAGCGTGCGCGACTTCCGCCGCAAGCACGGCCTGAAGCTGGGCCTGATCCGCAGCTTCCGCTACGGCGACCAGGCCAACCAGTTCGTCGACGCGCTCGAAGGCGAGGAGCGCATCACGTACGCGGGCAGCCTCGACCCGCTGTACACGATCCTGCTGGACGACGGCATCCAGGCCATGATCATCGAGCCGTTCGACTTCCCCGTCATCGCCGGCGCGCAGCTGAAGGCGCAGACGTCGATCCTCGAGTTCGGCGACCCGTCGGTGCAGCACGGGCTGGTGATGTCGCGCAAGTCGCTGCCGCCGCCGCAGCAGCAGGCGTGGCGCGACATCGTCAATTCGATGCGCGCCGACGGCACGATCCGGCACATCTTCGAGAAGTACTTCCCGGCCGACCTGGCCCGGCAGATGACGCAGTACTGAGAACCTGTGAACGAATCCCACACGCCCGCTCGTCACGCCAAAACGCGCCCGCTCGGCGTTGCAAATGCTCGCCGTAGCCCGAGCTACGTCTGTGCTTTGCGCCTTGAGCGGACGCGTTTTGGCGCGCCGCTCGGGCGCGCGAGATTCATCCACAGGTTCTAGGAACCGGCAGCCGCTCGTGAAACGCGCCCTGCCTCCCCTGATCGCCCTGTTCGTCGGCGCCATCACGCTCGCCTTCACCATCGGGCTGTGCGTGCACGAGCGCGACAACGAGCAGGCACGGCTGCGCGCCGTGTTCGACGCCAACGCGCGCCAGACGGCCGGCCGCATCGAGCAGCGCATCGCCAACTACGAGCAGATGCTGCGCGGCGTGCAGGGGCTGTTCTCGGCCAACGACCAGGTCGACGCGCAATCCTTCCGCACCTACGTCGACACCGTGATGGCCGGCCCCGACGCGGCGGGCCTGCAGAGCGTCGCGTTCTCGCGCCTGACTGCGCCCGCGGACCTGCCCGCGCTCGTCGCGCACATGCGCGCGAGCGGCCAGCCCGAGTACCGCCTGCGGCCCGACGGCGTGCGCGACGCCTACGCGCCGATCACGCTGGTGGCGCCCGACAGCGTGGCCAACCGGTTGGTGATCGGCTTCGACTCGCTGTCGGAGGCCACGCGCCACGCCGCGATGGTGCAGGCGCGCGACTCGGGCAACGCCACGCTGACGGCGCTGGTGCAGCTGCGCGTCGACGCCAGCTCCGAGCTGCGGCCCGGCTGCCTGATCTTCCTGCCGGTGTACGCGCGCGGCGCGTCGGTGAACTCGACGGCCGACCGGCGTCAGCACGGCATCGGCTGGGTGCGCGCGGCGTTCCGCGTGGGCGACCTCATGTCCACGCTGTACGGCGAGCAGAGCCCCGGCCTGGTGGTTCGACTGCACGACGGCGCCGACACCAGCGAGGCCTCGCTGATGTACCGCTCCGACAGCGGCGGCGACCTCGCCGGGGGCACCGATGGCGACGCGGCGATCCGCAAGGCGCGCTTCCAGGCGCAGGAGTACGTCACGCTGGCCGGCCACACGTGGACGGTGCAGCTCAGCTCGCTGCCCGAATTCGAGCGCGTGCACGAGCGCAACGCGTCCACCGTGATCCTCGTGGCCGGCGTGGTGCTGAGCCTGCTGCTGGCCGTGATCACGCATCAGCTCGTCACCGGCCGCGCGCGCGCCTACGCGGCGGCGCAGGCCATGACGCGCGAGCTGCGGGCGAGCGAGGAGCGCTACCGGCGCATCGTCGACACCGCCAGCGAAGGCATCTGGCTGCTCGACGCGTCGCGCCGGCTCGCGTTCGTCAACCCGCGCATCGCGCAGTGGCTGGGCGTGCCCGAGGATGCGATGCAGGGCCGGCTGGTGGACGACTTCATGGACCCCGAGGAGGCCGAGCGATGCCGCGCCGCGCTGGCGCACAGCGCGGGCGGCGACGGCACGCTGGAGCTGCGCCTGCGCCGCGCCGACGGGTCGCCGATGTGGGTGTCGCTGTCGACGCGGCCGATCTTCGACGATGCCGGCCAGCCCTCGGGCGCGCTGGGCATGCTCACCGACATCAACGAGCGCCGCTTCGCCGAGGAGCGCCGCGCCGCGCTCGAGACGCAGTTGCGCGACGCGCAGAAGATGGAGGCCATCGGCACGCTCGCGGGCGGCATCGCGCACGACTTCAACAACATCCTCGCGGCCATCATCGGCAACGTGGCGGCGGCGCGCGCGGACGCGGCCATCGGCCTGTCGGGCGACACGAGCCTCGCGCAGATCGAGCGCGCGGCGGTGCGCGCGCGCAGCCTGGTGCAGCAGATCCTCACGTTCAGCCGCATGCAGGCGCAGCAGCTGCACAACCAGCCGCTGCAGCCGGTCATCGACGAGACGCTGGACATGCTGCGCGCCGCGATGCCCGCGCAGGTGGAGCTGCGCGTGCACCTGCCGAAGGAGCCGGTGCACGTGCGCGCCGACGCCACGCAGGTGCAGCAGATCGTGATGAACCTGTGCACCAACGCCTGGCACGCGCTGCCGGCCGGACGCGGGCGCATCGAGGTGGGCCTGGCCATCGAGGCGGCCGACGCCACGCCGCAGTCCGACGCCGCCAGCACCTGGCCGCCCGCGCTGCGCGACGGCCCGCGCGCGCACCTGTGGATCGCCGACAACGGCTCGGGCATGGACGAGGCCACGAAGGCGCGCGTGTTCGAACCCTTCTTCACGACCAAGCAGGTGGGGCAGGGCACGGGGCTCGGGCTGGCGGTGGTGCACGGCATCGTCAGCGTGCACGGCGGCGCCATCCACGTGAACAGCGCGCCGGGCATCGGCAGCCGCTTCGACCTCTGGTTCCCGCTGCAGGACACGCCCGACGAGATCGTCGACTCGCAGCACGGCGCCCTCGACGCGCCGCCGGGGCAGGGCGAGCACGTGCTGTGCGTCGACGACGACCCGGCGATGGTGCTGATGGTGGACGGGCTGCTGCGGCGCGCCGGCTACCGCGTCACCACCTTCGAGCAACCCGCCGCGGCGCTCGCCCGCGTGCAGGCGGACCCGTCGGCGTTCGACATCGTCGTCACCGACTTCAACATGCCCGAGATGAACGGCATGGAGCTCGCCACCGCCATCGTGCGCGCGGCGCCGCGGCTGCCGATCATCATCACCTCGGGGTTCATCTCCGACGACATGCGGCAGCAGGCGCTCGACCTGAACGTGGGGGCGCTGCTGCAGAAGGAGTACACGCTGGAGCGGCTGGCGGGGGTGGTGAGGACGGTGCTCGAACAGCACAAGGATTGAGGGCCGAGGGGTCAGGACTCTCCTCGCGATCGCGCCGTCACCTCGATCGAAGCATCACCGTCGAACGCGATCGCGAGGCGAAGGCCTGACCCCGAACGTGCGCCGAGGCCTTGGCCGGGGATCGGGGTCAGGCCTTCGCCTCGAATCGCGATTCGGCCTTGCCTCTTTAGACGAGGTTCTTGCCGCGATTCAAGGAGAGTCCTGACCCCTCCGGTCGCGCGATGCGAAGCGATCTCCGATTGCGGCACACTGCCCATTCGACTTCACGCACCTCCACCATGACCACCCCGATCACCGCCCCCTGCGGCACCTGGCCCTCGCCCATCACCGCTGCCCGCGTCGCCGCCGGCACGCGTCCCGTGGCGGCGCCGCGGCTCGTCGACGGCCGCGTGCTGTGGCTGCAGAGCCTGCCGGAAGAAGGCGGCCGCATCGCCGTCGCCACGCTGGGCGACGACGGCGCGGCGCGCATCGTCACGCCCGCGCCGTTCAACGTGCGCTCGCGGGTGCACGAGTACGGCGGCGGCGCGTTCGTCGCGTCCGGCGACACGATCTGGTTCTCGCACTTCGCCGACAACCTCGTCTACGCGCAGGTCGGCGACGCCGCGCCCGTCGCGTTCACGAGCGACGGCAAGCAGCGCCACGCCGACCTCGAGCTCGACCCGCGCCATGCCCGCCTGGTCGCGGTGCGCGAGGATCACACGGCCGACGGCGAGCCGCGCAACACGCTCGTCGGCCTCGCGCTCGACGGCAGCGGCTCGACCACGCTGGCCGAGGGCGCCGACTTCTACATGGCCGCGCGCGTCTCGCCCGAAGGCCGCCGACTCGCGTGGCTGCAATGGAACCACCCCGACATGCCCTGGCAAGGCACCGAGCTGTGGCTCGCCGCGATCGCCGACGACGGCACGCTCGCGCACGCGCGCCGCGTGGCGGGCGGGCGCGAGGAGTCGCTGTGCCAGCCGGTGTGGGCGCCGGACGGCAAGCTGCACGTGGTGTCCGACCGCAGCGGCTTCTGGAACCTGCATCGCCTCGAGGCGAGCGGCCTCGTGCCGGTGTTGCCGATGGACGCCGAGTTCGGCCTGCCGCAATGGGTGTTCGCGCAGTCGTCGTACGGCTTCACGGGGCCGGACGAGATCGTCGCGACCTGCCGCGAGAACGCCATCAGCAAGCTGCTGCGCATCGACCTGCGCACGGGCGTCGCGACGGCCGTCGACACGCCGTTCGAGGACATCGCCGAGCTGCGCGCCGGCCCCGGCTTCGTGCTGGTGGAGGCGGGCTCGCCCACCAGCACCACGTGCATCGCGCGCGTGTCGCTCGACGGCGGCGCGGTGAGCGTGCTGGCCCGCAGCGCCAGCGAGTTGCCGGACGCGTCGCTGCTGTCCGCAGCGCGCGCCGTCAGCTACCCTAGCGCGAACGGCCGCACCGCGCACGCGTTCCACTACCCGCCGCGCAACGACGGCTACGCGATGCCTGCCGGCGAGCGCCCGCCGCTGATCGTGATGGGCCACGGCGGCCCCACGGCCATGGCCAACAACACGCTCAAGCTCGCGACGCAGTTCTGGACGAGCCGCGGCTTCGCCGTGCTGGACGTCAACTACGGCGGCAGCACCGGCTTCGGCCGCGCGTACCACCGGCAGCTGAGCGGCCAGTGGGGCGTGCTGGACGTCGAGGACTGCATCGCCGGCGCGCGGTTCCTCGCCGAGCAGGGCCTCGCCGATGCCGACCGCCTGGCCATCCGCGGCGGCAGCGCCGGCGGCTACACCGTGCTGGCGGCGCTCGCGTTCCACGACGTGTTCAAGGCCGGCGCCAGCTACTACGGCATCGGCGACCTGCGCGCGCTCGACGCGGACACGCACAAGTTCGAGGCGAGCTACACCAACGACCTGCTCGCGCCGTTCCCGGAGCGCGAGCGGCTGTACGTCGAGCGCTCGCCGATCAACGCGGCCGACCAGCTGTCGTGCCCGGTCATCTTCTTCCAGGGACTCGACGACAAGGTGGTGCCGCCCGCGCAGGCCGAGTCCATGGTCGCCGCGCTGCGCTCGCGCGGCATCCCGGTGGCCTACCTGCCGTTCGAGGGCGAGGGGCACGGCTTCCGGCGCAAGGAGACGCAGCAGCGGTCGCTGGAGGCGGAGCTGTCGTTCTATGCGCAGGTGTTCGGGTTCGAGCCGGCGGGGGACATCGCGCGCGTCGAGTTGTCTTGAGAGCCTCGCGTGCGATGTGACCGGAGGGGTCTGGCCTCTCCTTCGTCCGCGGAGAGAGGCAGGCGACCGCGACTTCCTTTTCGCGGATGAAGGCGAAGGCCTGACCCCGATCGTGCGCCGAGGCCTTGGCTGGCGATCGGGGGCAGGCCTTCGCCTCGAATCGCGAATCGACATTGCGACCTCCAGGAAGCGTTCTCGCCGCGATCCGAGGAGAGGCCAGACCCCTCCGGTACCGCTTGCGCTGCGGTGTCCTGGTGTATTACATTAGTGATACACGCACACAGACACCCTCCGTGACCGACCTTTCCCTCTTCACCGTCGTCGCCGGCTCCACCGAGCCGATCTACCGCCAGCTGGTCGCGCAGGTGCGTCGCTGCGTGGCCGGCGGGCAGCTCAGGGCGGGCGACGAGCTGCCGTCCGTGCGTGAGCTGGCGCAGTCGCTGGCCGTCAATCCGATGACCGTGTCCAAGGCCTTCGGACTGCTGGAGTCCGAGGGCCTGGTCACGCGCCGTCGCGGCCTCGCGATGGTGATCGCCGAGCAGCATCGGCGCGCGCAGCCCACCGCCGACCGCATCGACCTGCTGCGCCCCACGCTCGAACGCGCGGCGCAGGAGGTGCGCGAGCTCAAGCTGCCGGCGGCGCAGGCCCTCGCCCTTTTCAAGACCATCCTGAACGAACAAGAAGGACAGTGAGATGAGCACCCCATCGACCGAGACCTGCCTGCGCCTGCAGGGCCTGAAGGTGGCGTTCGGCGCGCAACGCGTGCTGGACGGCCTCGACTGGTCGCTGCCCACCGGCCAGGTGGTGGGCCTGCTGGGCCGCAACGGCGCCGGCAAGACCACGCTGATCGAGACGCTGCTGGGCCTGCGCGAGCCCGACGCCGGCGCGGCGCTGCTGTTCGGCCAGCCCGCCGAACACCTCAGCGACGACGCCCGCGCGCGCATCGGCTACGTGCCGCAGCGCTCCGATCTCTTCGAGTGGCTCACCGCCGACCAGCTGCTCGCCTACTTTCGCAGCTTCTACCCGCGCTGGAACACGGCCAAGGTGGACGGCCTGATGTCGCGCTGGGACATCGCGCGCGACAAGCCGATCGGCAAGCTCTCGGGCGGCCAGCAGCAGCGGCTGTCGATCGTGCGCGCGCTGGCCCACGAGCCCGAGCTGCTGGTGCTGGACGAGCCTGTCGCCAGTCTCGACCCCGCCGGCCGCCGCGACTTCCTCTCCGAGCTGGTGGACCAGGTGGTCGACCGCCGCACGACGATCGTGTTCTCGACGCACATCCTGTCCGACCTCGAACGCGTGGCGCTCGATGTCGCATTCCTCACGGGCGGCAAGATCGCGCTGCACGCACCGCTCGACGAGCTGCTCGAATCCAGCGTGCGCCTGGGCGGCGTGCCGGCCGACATCCAGCGCTTCGTGGCCGAGCACCAGCTGCAGGCGGTCTCGCGCGCGCCCGGCGTGCCCGTGATCGCGCGGGGGCGTGACGCGGCCAACATGCCGCGGGCCACTCCGACGGTCAGCGTCGACCCGGTCACGCTGGAAGACCTGTTCCTTGCGTTGACGGCCTGAAGGAGCGCCTCGTGACCACCTTCCTGTTCTCGTCGATCGGGCCCGCGCTGGCCGCGCCGTGGCAGCAGCGCCGCAATGCCGGCCCGCTGTGGGGGATGGGCATCGTCGTCTTCATGATCATGCTGGGGCCGATCGTGCTGCTGGTGGCGAGCGTGCTCGCGCAGCTCGGGGTAGGGATATTCGCTCTCCCTGACCCCGGCGCGCAGGCGCAGCTCGCCGCCGACATGCGGCACAACGCCGCGAGCGTGTCCATGTGGTCGCTGTCCGCCGTGGTACTTGCCGCCTGGGGGCTCACCGTCTCCAACCTGCTTGACCAGAACAGGCCGGTGCTGGCGCGCCTGGTGCCCGCGCATGCGGCCCGCCTGCGCGCGGCGCTGATCGTGGCCTGGGCCGCGTCGGTGGGCCTCGTCACGCTATTCGTCGGCGTGCGCTTCGACCAGCCCCTGCTGACGGCGGCCGTCACGGCGCCGGTATTGGCCTTGCTCGCGCTGTCCGTGCGCTGGCCGGCGGTGTGGATCGCGGGCACCATCGCGCCGATGATCGTCGACGCGGTGCGGACGTGGCAGGGCTTCGACGTGCTCATGGCGGGCCTGCGCGCGCAGTGGGTCGCGCAGTCGGGATTGATCGCGTCGATGCTCGTGGGCGCGTCGGTCGTCGTCCTGGTGAGCATGATCCAGACGGGCGGCCGACACCACATCGCCAATGACGAGGCGCGGCGCAATCGCGTCAAGCGTTTCCAGATGCGGGCCACGGGCGCGCAACCGATCGTCGCCGGCAAGCGCAGCGCGTTCGACCGCTTCATGAGCAGCGCTTACTTCGCATGGTGGCAGCGCGTGTTCGCGCGCCCGCAAAGCTCGGCGTTCTCGCGCGTGATGCTGGGCCTGGGGCCGGGCGTGCACTGGACGTACGTGGCCACCATCGTGGCGTCCTGCGGCGTGGTGATGGCCGGCGTCGTGGGCGTCATGAAGCTGGGGACGTTGCTCTTGCCTGTGCTGTTCCGCGACGTCGTGCAACTCATGGTGATGGGCGCCGTCGTGGGCCTCGTCCCCGGACTGATGGGCAACTCGCTGCAGGTGCACGCGCGCCTGCAGCAGACCCGGCGCGAACAAGCGCTGCTTTTGCTGCTGCCCGGAGCGCCGCGCGGCGCCGCGCTGAGCCGCGGCCTGGCGTGGCAGTTCACGGGCCAGTTCGCGATCTCGCTGGGCGGCGCGGTGCTGCTGGCGTGGTTGCTGAGCGAGATCCACTGGTTCGTGCCGATCGTGCCCGTGCTGCCCCTGCTGAGCCGCCTCGCGTGGTTGTTCGCGCTGGGTGGCCTGCCCTTGGCCGTGATCCAGTGGCGGCGCTGGGCGCGGGTGGCGCCGGCCACCTCGCTCAGCGCGGTGATGCCGATGGTGGTCGTGGCGTTGGTGATGGCCGCCGTCGCGATGGGCTCCGACCAGGACTGGTGGACCGACGCGCAGGCCGCGCCGGTCGTGCTGGCTGCCACCGTGGCCCTGTGCGCGCGCCGCTGGTGGCGCATGGGCCGCGAGCCCGAGGCGCTGCCGATCGGGCGGCTCGCGTGACGCCGGGCCGCGCGGACGCCTAGCGGCCCGCGCTCGCCGGCACCGGCGCCCCGCGCGGCAGGCGCAGGCGTTCGGGCGCCAGGTACTGCTGGCGGTAGATCTCGAACGGCATCGAGTCGGATTCCTCGATGCGCTTCTGCGCCGCGAGCGACTCGCCGGCCAGCTCGGCCATGTGCGCGGCCACGTTGGCGGGCAGGTCGAGTTCGAGCATGTGCGCGCGCGTCTGCAGCGAGCGTGCGCGCACGAAGGCGTCGTGCGAACCGTTGTGCTTGGCGATCATCTCGGCGAGCACGCGCGCCGACGGCAGCGTGTCGGGCGCGAGCACCGCGGCGCGCGCGCCGGCCAGCGCCTGCGCGTGGGCGTCGGTGCCTTCCTGGGCGTCGAGCCAGGCGGCGATCGGGCCGCATTCGGTGAGGATCTCGCGCAGCCAGTCGGTCATCAGCACCTCGACGCCGCCGCGCTCCAGCTTGAGGCCGGGCTCGCGACCGCGGGCGGCCACGCGCTGCTGGTTGCGGCCCAGCTCGGCGATCTCGTTGGGCGAGTCGAGCGGGCTGTCGTCGAGCAGGCAGTGCAGCAGGAAGATGTCGATCATGCGCATCGTGGACGGCGCGATGCCGGCCGGCACGAACGGGTCGAGATCCATGCAGCGCACCTCGATGTACTCGACGCCGCGCTCGCGCAGCGCGTGCAGCGGCCGCTCGCCCGGGAAGATCACGCGCTTCGGACGGATGGTGCTGTAGAACTCGTTCTCGATCTGCAGCAGGCTGTCGTTCAGCTGCTTGTACGTGCCGTCGGCCGCGCGGATGCCCAGCGCCTCGTAGGCCGGGTAGGGCCGCACGAGCGCGTCGGACAGCGACGCGGCATAGCTGTCGAGGCTGTTGTAGCTGACCGAGAGCGAGTTCTGCGCGTCGCTCTGGTAGCCGAGCCGGCCCATGCGCAGCGACGTGGCGTGCGGCATGTGCATGGTGTCCTCGCCCAGCGGCACCAGGTCTTTCGCGTTCTCGGCGAAGCCGCGCGGCACCGCCGGCGACGCGCCGAACAGGTACAGCAGCAGGAACGAATGGCGGCGGAAGTTGCGGATCAGCCCGAAGTATTCGGCGGTCGTCACCTCGGGCAGCGACCAGTTGTAGTGGATGCCGGAGATGGTCTGCATGCGGCGGCCGTAGCGATGGCCCAGGCCCATGCGATACACGGTCTTCGACTGGCCGACGTTGGACGTGCCGTACTGCCCCAGCGGGATCTCGTCGTCGGGCGGCAGCGTGCAGGGCATGCTGCTCACCCACATCATCTCGTCGCCCAGCGCGCGGTAGACGGCCTGGTGCACCTGCGTGAGCTCGTTCTCGGCCAGTTCGGCGCTGCGGTGCACGCCGGTGATCAGCTCGAGCTGGGCTTCGCTGAAGTCGGTGGTGATGTGCGGATGCGTCAGCGCGGCGCCCAGCGTCGCCGGATGCGGCGTACGCGCGAGCTTGCCGTCCTGCGACACGCGCAGGCTTTCCTTCTCGATGCCGCGTCCCATGCCTTGCAGGCGAGCCGCGCTCAGTGCCTTCAGGCGTTCTTGTATGCCGCGCATGCGGACTCTCCTCGTGCTTGTCAGGCGCGAAAGGTACTGGAATTTCGTGACTCTTGCTGGCGGCGGGATGATCACGCCAATGGCAGAGTTGTGATAGGTCAAGGCCCTGGCAGGCGGCGGGCCTGCTCTCCCGCCGTCACCCTGCGCGAAGTCGCAGGGCCCACCGCGGCCATGGCGCGTCCGGCACGCGTACGGTCACGGTGACTGACACCGTCTTCCAGACTGCGGAATGACGTGCCTGACACCATGTTCCGCACTACGAAACGGCGTGACTGGCACCGCGTTTCAGACTGCGAAACTGCGTGACTGGCACCGCGTTCCAGACTGCGAAACGGCGTGGCGGACACCGCGTCAGTGCAAACCCCGAGTCGACCACCTAGAACGTCATCACGAACGCCGCCCCGCCGCTGGCCGGCCGCACGTGTCGCGCGCTCCCGCCCATGCCTTGCACGAGGTTTCGGACGACGGCCAGCCCGATTCCGCTGCCGTGCTCGCGCGTGCTGAAGAACGGCATGAAGATGTCCTGCTCCAGTCCGCTGGCGACGCCGGGCCCGTTGTCGCGCACCTCGATCGCCAGCCGGCCGCCGCGGACCAGCCGCGCGCTCACCGTTACGGCGGGCTCGTCGACGCGCGACGTCGCGTGCGCCGCGTTGCTGAGCAGGTTGAGCAACGCCTGTTCGAGCTGACCGCCGTCGGCCATCAACGTGAGCGTCGTCGGCGCCACCTCGAAGCGCGCGTCGCCGCCGCGCGCCCGCCAGTCGGGCGCCACCAGGCGTTCGACGCGCGCGAACAGCGCCTCCAGCGCGACGGGCGCCAGCACCGGCTCGGGCCAGTCGCTCACGCGCCGGTATTCGGCGACGAAGGCGGCGAGCGACTCGGTGCGGCGCGCGATGGTCTCCAGCGCCTCGGCGAGGTCAGCGTCCGCACCAGACGCCAGCTCCTGCGCCGTGCCCGCGAGCGACGCGATCGGCGTCAGCGAATTCATGATCTCGTGGGTGAGCACGTGCACGAGCTGGCGCCACGCCTTCAAGGTCTCGGCCTCCAGCTCCGACTCGATGGGCATCAGCGCGTGCAGCCGCGCCTCGGCGCCGTCGGCCACGACGGTGCGCACGGCGAGCAGGCAGCGCTCGGTGCCGCGCTCGCTGTCGTACGCGAAGGCCTGGCGCGGCGCGGACGGCGGTGCGTCGCGCAGCCGCGCGAGCAGCGCCTGCGGGTCGCTCGCGCCACCGGGCGCGACGAGCCGCCGCGCCGCGTTGTTCAAGGGCTCGACGCTTGCGCCGGCCTGCCACCACAGCGCGACGGGCGCCTGGTCGAGCTGCGACTCGGTGAGCGCGGCGCGCAGGCGCAGCGCGTCCTGGCTGCGGCCGAACGCGAGCTCGGAGGCGTCGGGCGCGGGCGCCGGCACGCTCAGGCGCGCGAGCGCCGCGCCCGCCCACGCGAGCGCGCCCGCGCCGGCGAGCACGCAGGTGACCAGCACGCGCGGCGAATCGAGCGACAGCGTCGCGCCGACGGCCGCGCCCACCGCCAGCAGCGCGCCGATGGCGGCCTGCGCGCGCTGGCGTCGCGTCGCGCGGGCCGCGAGGCGGGCGCCGTCAGAGGCCATGCTTGTCGAGCCTTCGGTACAGCGCCGCGCGGCTCACGCCGAGCCGGCGCGCAGCCTCGCTGACGTTGCCCTGCGCCACGCGCATGGCCTCGGCGACGGCGTCGCGTTCGAGGTTCTCGAGAGTCGCGGCCTCTCGTGTCGATGGCGTGGGCGATGACGGCCCCGCGCCCAGTTGGAAGTCCGCGGCGTCGAGCCGCGATTCGCCACCCAGGATCACCGCGCGTTCGCACGCGTGCCGCAACGCGCGCACGTTGCCGTGCCACGCGTCGTCCTGCAACGCCTGCACCGCCGCCGCGCTCAACGCACGCGCAGGCCGGCCGTACTGCGCGGCGTAGTGCGCGAGGTAGTGGTGGGCCAGCGGCAGGATGTCCTCGCGCCGCTCGCGCAGCGCGGGCACGCGCAGCACGATGGTGTTGAGCCGGTACAGCAGGTCGGCGCGGAAGCACGCCGGGTCGAACAGGCGGCGCTCGTCGAGGTTGGTGGCGCTGACGATGCGCACGTCCACCGGCTCGCCGCGGTCGGCGCCCAGCGGCGTGACCTCGCGGCGCTCCAGCACCGTCAGCAGCTTGCCCTGGTGCGCCAGCGGCAGGTTGCCCACCTCGTCGAGGAACAGCGTGCCGCCGTGCGCGGCCTGGAAGCGGCCCGCGCGGTCGGTGCGCGCGTCGGTGAAGCTGCCGCGGCGATGGCCGAACAGCTCGCTCTCGAACGTGGACTCCGGCAGCGCGCCGAGATCGACCGGCAGGAACGTGCGGCCCGCGCGCGCCGACTGCGCGTGCAGCTCCTGCGCCACCAGCTCCTTGCCGACGCCCATCTCGCCCAGCACCAGCACGTTGGCGCCGGTGGGCGCCACGTTGGCGATGAGGCGGCGCAGCTGGCGCATCGGCGCCGACTCGCCCAGCAGCGCCGACGTGCGCGACGCTGCTGGCGCCGCGGGCTTGCGCGCGGCCGCGGCGGCCTGCACGATGGCGACGAGGCGCGCGTTGTTCCAGGGCTTGGTGACGAAGTCGAACGCGCCGAGCTTGAGCGCCTGCACCGCGAGGTCGACCTCCGCGTAGGCCGTCATCGCGACGACCGCCGGCGCATCGACGCGCGCCACCACCTGGCGCAGCAGCGCGAGGCCCTGTTCGCCGTCGGTGTGGCCGGGCGCGAAGTTCATGTCCAGCAGCAGCACCGACGGCGTCATCGCGTCGATCGCGGCGGCGAGTTCGGCCGGCCGCTGCAACACGCGCACCGCGCCCACGCGGCGTTGCAGCAGCAGGCGCGCGGCGGTGCCGACGTCGGGGTCGTCGTCGAGGATCAGCACGGAGTCGTCGGACATGGCCGCCACGTTATCAGCGTCGCGCGAAGGTGCCCACCGGGTGTCCGGATCCGGACAGGTGACCGTCCGCGTGCGGACACCCGTGGCCGTATCGCGCGCTGCGCTCCCTCGTGGACGCGATTGGCATGGCGATTGCGATCGAGAGGACATGAACGACCGCGCCACCCCTTCGACGCTCCAAGCCGCCCACGCCGGCGCCGCCATGGATCGCGTCGTGCCCGGCGCGCGCCGCGCGCGCTGGCAGCGCGTCGCGTGGGCCGCGATCGCGCTGGTGGCGTTGCTGTCGGCGCTCGCCTGGTGGTGGCCGCGCGGCCTGCCCGTGTCGCGCGACGATCTCAAGCTGGCGACCGTGCAGTCCGGCACCTTCGACGACGAGCTCGTGCTGCGCGCCACCGTCGCGCCCGCGCACTCGGTGCTGCTCGATGCCACCGACGGCGGCCGCGTCGACGCGGTGTTGGCGGCCGACGGCGCGGACGTCGAGGCCGGCCAGCTGCTCTATCGGCTGTCGAACCCGCAGCGCGAGCAGGACGTGCTCGCGCGTTCTGCCGACGTCGCGCAGCAGCTCGCCAACTTGTCGGTGCAGCGCGCCGCGCTCGCCGCCGCGCGCGCCAGCCAGCGCCGCGAACGCGCCAACCTGCAGTTCGAGCTGGACAAGGCACAGGCCGACACCGACCGCACCGCACGCCTCGCCGCGCAGGGCTTCGTGTCGGACGTCGCGCTGCAGGACGCGCGCCGACACGCCGATCTGCAGGCGCGCCTGCTGGCCCAGGAACGCGAGGACGGCGACGCCGAGATGGCCACGCGCGAGCAGTCGCTGCACGAGCTGGAGCGCGCGGTGGCCGGCCTCGACGACGGCCTGCGCCTCGTGCGCGTGGCCGCGGCCGGGCTCGCGTCACGCGCGCCCGTGCGCGGGCGGCTCGCGGGCTTCGCGCTGCAGGTGGGCGCGACGGTGCACCCGGGCGACCACCTCGGCCGCGTCGACGAGGCCGGCGGCTTCAAGCTCGCCGCGTCGGTGGACGAGTTCTACCGCGCCCGCCTGCACACGGGCCTGGCCGCGCGGCTGGACAACGTGGCGCCGCCCGTGGCGCTCACGCTGGCGCGCATCGACCCGCAGATCCGCGACGGCCACGTCGGCATCGAGCTCGAGTTCAGCGGGCCGCCGCCCGCAGGCCTGCAGGCCGGCCAGGCGCTCGACACGCGCCTCGTGCTCGGCGCCGCCAGCCCCGCGCTGCTGGTGGCCGATGGCCCGTTCTTCGCCGATTCGGGCGGCACGTGGGTCTACGTGCTGTCCGACGACGGCACGGGCGCGCAGCGGCGCGCGGTGCGGCTCGGGCGGCACGCGGCGGGCAAGGTCGAGGTGCTCGACGGCCTGCGCGAAGGCGAACGCGTGGTCGTCTCCGGCGTGCGCCGGTTCGGCGACGCGGCGCGATTGCGCATCACCCCATAGTTCCATTCATTGAAAATCACGCTCAGGGAAACGAGGACGACTCCGATGATCAAGCTCCGCCAACTCAGCAAGCTGCACCGCAGCGGCGAGGTCGAGACCACCGCGCTGGATCGCATCGACCTGGACATCGAGGCCGGCGAATACCTCGCCGTGACCGGGCCCTCGGGCTGCGGCAAGTCCACGCTGCTGGGCATCCTCGGCCTGCTGGACGCGCCCAGCGAGGGCGAGTACTGGTTCGACGGCGCGAACGTGGCGGGCTGGAGCGAGACGCGGCTCACGCACCTGCGCCGCGGCCGCATCGGCTTCGTGTTCCAGAGCTTCAACCTCATCGACGACCTCAGCGTGGCCGAGAACATCGCGCTCGCGCTCGAGTACGGCGACGTGCCGGCGCGCGAGCACGCCAAGCGCGTGGACGAGGCGATGGCGCGGCTGGGCATCGCGCATCGCGCGAGGCATCGGCCGTCGCAGCTGTCGGGCGGCCAGCAGCAGCGCGTGGCCATCGCGCGCGCCATCGTGTCGCGGCCCGCGCTGCTGCTCGCCGACGAGCCCACCGGCAACCTGGACAGCGCGCACGGCGACGAGGTGATGCGCATCCTGCGCGAGCTCAACGCCGAGGGCACGACGCTGGTGATGGTGACGCACTCGCCGTCGCACGCGGCGCAGGCCACGCGCACGCTGCGGCTGCTCGATGGTCGCGTCCTCGTCGACGCGCTCGCGGCGTGACGAAGGGACACGCGATGTTGCTTCTCAAGTCCTTTCGCATCGGCTGGCGCCGCTTCGTCGACGATCCCGGCTACACGGCGGTGGTCGTGGGCGGCCTGTCGGTGGCCGTGGCCGCGTGCTTCCTGGCGCTGCAGGTCCTCTTCAACGAGGTGCTGCCCGATCCCGCGATCCCCGATGTCGATCGCGTGGTGCAGATGGAGTCCAACTTCGACATCTGGCGCGGGGAGACGCCGTTCGTGCTCGCGGGCGCGCTGCGGCAGTCGGGCGCGCCGGTGAGCGCGGTCGCGCGTTCGCTGGAAGGCGACGTGATGGCCGTGCACGCGGGCGAGCGCAGCGCGCGCCTGGGCGTCGTGTTCGCCGATGGCGAGGTCGTCGACATCTTCGACCTGCGCGCCAGCGCGGGCGACCTGCGCGGCGTGTTCAAGCGGCCCGACGCGATCGCGCTCACCGAGGCGTCGGCGCGCAAGCTGTTCCCGGGCGGCGACGCCCTGGGCAAGAGCGTGACCGTGCGCGGCCACGCGCTGCTGGTGCTCGCGGTGGTGCCGGCGCGGCCGCGGCTGTTCCAGTCCGTCGGCGATGCCTTCGTCGCCTTCGACTCGCCCGTGTCCAACTCGAGCCCGGGCATGTTCACCGACTGGCAATGGACGCAGGGCAACGTGTTCGCGCGTGTCGCGCCGGGCTTCCGGTCGGAAGACGTCGGCGCCGCGGCGCAGGCCCTGTTCGAGAAGGGACCGGGCTATCAACAGCATGCCGCGGAGCGCCACGAGACGGGTGCGCACGAGGACCTGCGCGCCACGCCGCTGGCGCGCCAGTACCTGCATGGCGCCGAGGGCCGCAACCACGCCACGGTGCTGTTGGGCGTGGCGGGCGCCGCCGCGCTGATGCTCGTGCTGGCCGTGGCCAACTACGTCAACCTCACGAGCGTGCGCACGCTCGCCCGGGCACGCGAGATCGCCGTGCGCAAGACGCTGGGCGCGAACCCGTGGCGGCTGACGGGGCAATTCGTGCTCGAGGCGACGTTGACGGCGGCCCTGTCGGCGGCGATCGGCTTGCTGCTCGCCTGGTGGCTCGCGCCGACGGTGGGCAACCTGCTCGACCTTCACCTCGTCCGCGGCCTGTTCTCGCCAGTGCGGCTCGCGGTGCTGCTGGCCGCGGCGCTCGTGCTGGGCTTCGTCAGCGGGCTCTACCCGGCGCGGATCGCGCTGGGCGTGAACTGCATCGCCGCGCTCGCCGGCCGCTCGCACACCGAGACCCTGGCCGGCCGCGCTGCGCGGCGGGCGCTGACCAGCCTGCAATTCGGCATCGCCCTGGTCATCGCGGGCGTGGCGGGCGCCATGCTGTGGCAGAACCACTATGTCGCCTCGCTGTCCTCGGGCATCCACACCGAGGGACTGCTGGAAGTGGACATCCCGGGCGCGTTCTACGGGACCGACGCCGCGCTCGCGACCCGCACGGCGTTCCGCGAGGCGGTGTCGCACGAGCCCGGCGTAAAGGCGCTCGCGTGGAGCATGGACGTGCCGGGGCGCAGCTCGGACAAGACCTATCGGATGGTGTACCGCGGCCCCACGACGCCCCTCTTCAAGGCGAACGTCATGCCGGTGGACGTCGGCTTCTTCGACGTGTATCGCCCCCATTTGCTGGCGGGCCGGCCGCGTGCGCCGTCAGCGGCCGCGCCGGCTTCGGCGGCGTCGGCGCCGGTGGCCGAATCGCTGGTGGTGCTGGACGCGTCCACGGCGCGCGAGCTGGGCTTTCCCACGCCGGAGTCGGCCGTCGACCAGGTGATCCTGTGCGGCGGCGACGACCACGATCGCCACAACGAGCCGATGCGTGTCGTGGCCGTGGTCTCGGACGTGCGGCTCGACCATGCGCGCGAGGCGTCGCGTCCGCACGTGTTCCAGATCAGCCGCCAGCCGCAGGCCGTGCTGACGCTGCAGGGCACCGACATCGCGTCCTTGCGGCAAGCCGTGGCCCACGTGTGGCCGCGCTTCTATCCCGACGAGGAGCTGGATCCGTCGACCGTTGCCGAGGCCATCGCGGTGCCGTACGAACGCGAGCACCGCTTCGCGCAGGTGGCGTTGGTCATCACGCTGATGGCGCTGCTGCTGGCGGGCTTCGGCGTCTACGCGCTGGCCGCCTACACGGTGCGCCGCAGCGCGCGCGAGATCGTGGTGCGCAAGCTGTACGGCGCGGGCCGCGCGCGCATCGCGCGCCTGCTGGCGGGCGAGTTCGTGCCGCTGCTGGGCGTGGCCGCGGTGGTCGGGCTGCCCCTGGCCGCGTGGCTGGCGTCGGCGTACCTGGCGTCCTTCACCGAACGGTCGCAGCGGGTGCTGCTGACGCTGCCGCTGGCGCTCGTGGCGCTGGTGGCGATGACGGCGCTGGCGGCGTTGCGGCATGGGCTCATCGCGATGAACATGCGGCCGACGGCGGCGTTGCGCGATTGAGCGTCGGCGACACCTCGGCGCGCCGTCGGGGGCGGCTTCAACCCGCCACCAGCATCCCACGCTTCTCGATGAACTCGATCACCTCCGCCAACCCGCTCTTCGTCTTCAGGTTGGTCATCACATGAGGCCGGTTGGGCCGCATGCGGCGCGTGTCGGCTTCCATGATGTCGAGGTTCGCGCCCACGTGCGGCGCGAGGTCCGTCTTGTTGATCACGAAGAGATCGCTCTTCGTGATGCCCGGCCCGCCCTTGCGCGGGATCTTCTCGCCGGCGGCGACGTCGATCACGTAGATCGTGAGGTCGCTCAGCTCGGGGCTGAAGGTGGCGGCGAGGTTGTCGCCG
>FSXQ01002266.1_pt1 | contig 27172 bp, 22 predicted proteins | sample 1638011 | NCBI WGS metagenome assembly FSXQ01 (sample SAMEA3914789, study PRJEB12502) | metagenome | biome: forest; material: soil | place: Canada | collected 2011-07-03 | depth 0.3 m | reverse complement strand
GCAGCCGCGGATCACGCAGGTGCCGCCGAAGCGGTCGGCCTCGACGATCGCGACCTTCGCGCCATGCGCCGCCGCGCGCCGCGAGCCGGCCACGCCGCCCGAGCCGCCGCCGATCACGATCAGGTCGTGGGTCATTTCCATGGGATGCCTTTGCGCTTCAACGATGCGACATGCTCGCAGACTTCCGGAGCCCGCGCGCGGCCCCGGGACAACTCGACGGTGGCGACGGCCGGGTTACGCACGCAGCGTTTGCTTACAGGCGCGGCATCCGCCTTGCCGCATGAGCCCTCGCCAGAAGGCCCGGCAGGTGCCGAGCCGCTACACCCCAACCACTGGAGAGATCCCCATGCATAGCTATCAGAAGAAGTTGTCCGCCGTCGCCGCCGCCGCCGCTCTGCTTGCAGGCATCGGGGCCGCCGTCGCCCAGTCCACGGACTCGTCGTCGACGACCGCGAACACGACCACGACGACCCAGTCGATGCCGGCCGACACGACCACCACGACGACCACCACCACCGCCGATCCCGCGGCCACGCTGAACAGCACCGCGCCGGCCGACACGTCGACGTCCGTCGTGCAGCCCGCCGCCGACAACTCGAGCGCCGCCAGCAGCACCGACACGTCGTCGAGCAACGACACCTCGGCCGCCCCGGCGCCGCGCTCGGACCGCAACTAAGACGCCTCGCGTCAACGAGTGACCCGGGCTCCCTGCCCGCTCGCAAGGGCGGGCCCTCGGAGCGCGGCTCGATCGCCGCCACTGCCCTCGGGCGTGGCGGCGATCTTCATTTCGGCTCGCTCTCGCGCGCGCGTGACGCGCGATCCGCGACGAAGCGATCGAACGCGTCCAGCAGCGGCGCGTAGCGCGCGGGCGCCTGCTCGATGTCGGCCAGCGCCGCGCACGCAGCCTCGAGCGTGCTCAGCTGCGACGGCACGCGCGCCTTGCGCAGCGCGGCGTAGCGCGACGGCCTTGCCGAAGAGATCGCCCATCGCGGCAAGGACTGCAGCAAAGGATTCGCGTGCAGCATCCGCAGGCTCTTGCGCCACGTGCCGTCGAGCACGACGAGGCGGGTCGGCAACGCGTCTGATGAGCGTGGAACGCCCGCCGACGTGTCGGATGGGTAAAGCAACGCGACGCCGGATACATCACCGTCGAGCAGCGCGAGCAGCTCTCCGGGATCGAACGTTTCGCCGACGACGACGCGGCAACGCGCCAGGCTCAACCGCAGCAGCCGCGCGCTGTTCTTGGCCTCGTGCTGCTCGTCGGGATGCTGCAGCACCAGCACGTCGACGTCGTTGCGCACGGGCGTGACGAGCGCGCACACGCACGTGCGCGCGGGCAGGGCGCACGTGGCGCAACGGGCGCGCCGCGAAGGCGCCTCGACGAGAGGGGACATGGGACGCGTGGGCCTCGGCCTTGCTGCGTGGGGGTCAACACCGACACCTTACAGGAGCAACCATGTACGACACCCATGACCAGACGGCCCACGGCCAGGACAAGCTCACCGAACTCATCAAGGACATCAAGTTCGGCATGTTCACCACGCACAAGATCCAGGGCCACCTGCACTCGCGCCCGATGACCACGCAGAACAAGCGCATCGAGGACGACGCGCTGTGGTTCTTCATGTCGCGCTCGGGCGACCCGGTCTCGGAGCTCGAAGGCGACACCCAGGTCAACGTGGCCTATGCCAACCCGAGCTCGGACACTTACGTCTCAGTCTCCGGCGTGGCCGAGATCGTGGAGGACAGCGCGAAGAAGCAGGCGCTGTGGAACAAGGCCGCCGAGGCCTGGTTCAAGGGCGGCGTGAACGATCCCGACCTCGCGCTGGTGCGCGTGCGCATCGAGCACGCGGACTACTGGGACGTGAAGGAAAGCAAGCTCGTCCAGCTGTACAAGACGGCCGTGGCCGCGGCCAGCGGCACGCCGCCGAAGCTGGGTGAGCACGGGCACATTCGCCCGCATTGAACCCTCGGTCGCGGAACGCGCACGGATGGCGGGCTACCGACCCATTCGGTCGTAGGGCGGGTTAGCCGAAGGCGTAACCCGCCATGCGTGCCCGACCAGTCGCCGCCTTCAGATGAACATGCCGCCCGACACCTCGATGCGCTGCGCGTTGATCCAGCCGTTCGGCTCGACCAGCAGCGCGGCGACCGCGTTGCCGATGTCATCCGGCAGACCGGCGCGGCCCAGCGCCGTCTGCGAGGCCACGAACGCGTTGAGCTGCGCGTTGTCGCGCACGCGGCCGCCGCCGAAGTCGGTGGCGATCGCGCCCGGGGCGATCGTGTTGACCGAGATGCCGCGCGCGCCCAGCTCCTTGGCCAGGTAGCGCGTGAGCACCTCGATGCCGCCCTTCATCATCGCGTAGGCCGCATAGCCGGGCAGCGCGAAGCGCGCGAGGCCGCTCGACGTGTTGAGGATGCGGCCGCCGTCGGCGATCAGCGGCAACAGCTTCTGCGTGAGGAAGAACGTGCCCTTCAGGTGCACGTTCACCAGCAGGTCGAACGCGTCTTCCGTGGTCTCGGCCACGGTCGCGTGGTCGACGCCCATGCCGGCGTTGTTGACGAGGTAGTCGAACGAATCGCGCTGCCACGTGGCGGACAGCGCGGACTTCACGCGGTCGGCGAACCCCGCGAACGACGCGCTGTCGCCGGCGTCCAGCTGCAGCGCCACGGCCTGGCGGCCCAGCGCCTGCAGTTCGCGCACGACGGCGTGCGCCTCGGCCTCGTTGCTCTTGTACGTGAGGATCGCGTCGACGCCGCGCTCGGCGAGCTTCAGCACGGCGCTGCGGCCGAGGCCGCGGCTGCCGCCCGTGACGAGGGCGATGCGTTGGGTGGGAGAGGTGGTCATGTCGGACTCCTGGTTCGGGGTGAATCGATGAAGTGACTTTAAGAATTCTTCCCCGCGAGATAAAGTCTGCATCCAACGCCACACTGTTCCCCCAAACAGAACAATGGACTTCCACGAGCTGCGCATCTTCGCCACCGTCGCCGAGCTGGCGAGTTTCAGCCGCGCCGCGGAACAGCTGGGGCTGGCGAAAGGGCGGGTGTCGACGGCGGTGCAGCAGCTGGAGGCGCAGGTCGGCACGCGGCTGCTGCAGCGCACCACGCGCAGCGTGCGGCTGACGCCCGACGGCGAGCGCTTCCTCGAGCGCTGCAAGGAGCTGCTGACCGAGGCCGAGCAGGTGGAGGCGATGTTCCGGCCGGCGTCCACGGGCCTCACCGGCCGGCTGCGCATCGACCTGCCCAACCGGCTGGCGCGCGACATCGTGCTGCCGCGCCTGCCCGAGTTCCTGGCCGCGCATCCGCTGCTGGAGGTCGGCATCAGCACCACCGACCGCCGCGTCGACCTGGTGCACGAAGGCTTCGACTGCGTGCTGCGCGTGGGCGCGCTGGTCGACTCCGACCTCGTCGCGCGGCCGCTGGGCTTCCTGCGCATGCGCAACGTCGCGAGCCCCGCGTACCTGCGCGCGCACGGCACGCCGCGCACGCTGGACGATCTCGCGCGGCACCGCGTCATCCACTACATGCCGTCGCTCAACGCGCAAGGTGCCGCGTGGGAATGGCTGGACGGCGACGGGCGGCGGCAGGCGAGGCCGATGCGGGCGCAGGTCACCGTGAACGGCACCGACGCGTACCAGGCCGCGGCGCTGGCGGGGCTCGGGCTGATCCAGGCGCCGTGCTTCGGCTCCGATGCGCTGGTGGCCGATGGCGCGCTTGTCGAGGTGCTGCCGGCGTTCGTGGCGCCGTCGATGCCGGTGTCGTTGATGCTGCCCAACCGGCGGCAGCTGGCGCCGCGCGTGCAGGCGGTGATGGCGTGGCTGGAGCAGTTGCTGTCGCCATTGCTGGCGCCGACGGCCTGATCGCGAAGCGCGGGACGACGCGACCATCGAGCGTCGGCCGCTGCGTCGCGCAGGGTCGTTCCCATTCCCTGTCACCCTGCGCGAAGTCGCAGGGCCCACCCCCGCCAGGGCGCCACCCCGGCCATCGTGGGTTCTGCGACTCCGCTTCGCTCCACGCAGAATGACAACGGGGGGAGTGCCCGCTTCATCGCCCGCTCACGCAGCGCATCGCGCGCAAATTGCACCTCGTCGCAGCACCCTGGCGCGCGGCCGAACACGTCGCCAGAATCGACCGCATCGATCCAGCCCCACGAGGACAACACCATGCGCTACGCCCTGACCCTGACGCTCGCCACCGCCACCGCCGCCGCCCTGCTGTCGATGCCGGCCCACGCCGCCGATCAGCCGCGCAGCGTCGCGCCGTTCACGTCGGTGTCCAACGAGGGCCCCGTCAACCTGTTCATCGAGGTCGGCAAGACGCAGTCGGTCACCGCCAGCGGCAGCGCCGACTACCTCGCCGACCTGCTCACCGAGGTCGTCAACGGCGAGTTGCGCATCCACATGCGCCACGACACGCACATCGACGACCGCCACTGGGGCGACATGAAGATCACGATCACCGTGCCCCAGCTCACGGCGTTCACGATGGCCGGCGCGGGCCAGACCACCATCACGCACATGAGCGGCGACAAGCTCGCCGTGCAGTTCGGCGGCGCCGGCAGCCTGAAGGCCGACGGCACCGTGCGCGACCTGCAGCTCAACGTCGGCGGCGTCGGCTCCATCGACACCCGCGACCTGCACGCCGCCACCGTCAACGCCAACATCGGCGGCGTGGGCTCGGTGAAGGTGTGGGCAGGCGAACGCCTGGACGCCTCGGTCGGCGGCGTCGGCTCGCTCACGTACTACGGCGATCCCAAGACCGTGCACACCAGTGGCGGCGGCCTGGGCAGCATCTCGAAGGCGCGCTGAGCGTCTACCTCGCGCGCGCCTTCCACTCGCGCGCCAACAGGCCGTACAGCCCCGAGTCGCTGATCTCGCCGGCGACGATCCAGCGCTCGCGCAGATGGCCCTCGTGCTGGAAGCCGAGGCGCTCAAGCACGCGCGCGGACGCCGCGTTGCGCGGATCGATGTCGGCCTCTACGCGATGGAGGTTCAACGCATCGAAGCCCCAATCCAGCAGCGCCGTCATGGCCTCGCTCGCGTAGCCCTTGCTCCACGCGGACGGCAGCAGCGAGTAGCCGCACTCGGCGCGGCGCGACTGCGCGTCCAGGTGGAACAGCGTGCAGGTGCCGATGACGGCGCCGTCCTCGCGCCGCGAGAGGCCCAACTGCACGCCGCTGCCGTCGGCGAGTTCGCGCATGTCGCGCTCGATGTAGGCGACGGCGGTCTGGCGATCCGTCCACGGCGCGTGGCTGCCGTAGCGCTGCACGATCGGATCGGAGCGCATGGCGAACAGGGCGTCGACGTCGGCGTCAGCGAGCGTCAGGGGGCGCAGCACCAGGCGGTCGGTGTGCAGGGTCAGGGTGGAAAAGCTGGGCATGGGGGATTGTTCCATGGCGTCAGCGTGCCGCGGCGCACGGCTGGAGGCGACCCGTTGCTGGCCTTCACGATCGCGATTGCGACGCCGAAAAGCAGACGTTCGTACATCGGGCAGCAGGACGTATTGCTCGCATTGGGCCGGCGCCCTCGACCAGGCTACGGGCGATTCCTTGGTGGGCGTTAGCGGCTCCCAGGGATCGGCAGGGCGATCAACGCTGTCGGTGCTTTGCTGGTCTTCACTTGGCCAAGATGGCCGCTATTAGAGTCTGCGACATCCAGTCTCGAAACGCCTCGATTGGGTACTCAAGTCGACGAACGATCAGTTCGTAACTCTCGGGGCTGGCGATGGCCCAGGCCGTGTCAATGGCCGCCTTTCTGGTGAGCGACTCAGCAAGCGCGCCGATCGGAATATCGCCGACGACGCGCGCGAACAGCCGGTGACGCAACATCTGGAGCTCGTCCCAGTCACGTGCAACTTCGGGGTCGACTGCAGACGCGTCTCGATAAAGTTGCCAGCCTGTGGCGGCCCGACTGGCCACTTCCGCGACCAGCGCCGCCAGTTCGATAAGCCGTTGCCTGGGTTGAAGTCCGGCGAATCGAAGAACGGCGTCGTCCGGCGTCGACGCGCCCGTTGCAACATCGGTGAGGACGTGCTCCATGTAGCCGCGCAGCAGGTCGCGTTTGCTACCCCAGGCTAAGTAGAGCGTCTGCACCGAAACGCCGGCCGCCACTGCCAATGCGGTGACGGTCGTTCCAGCATACCCACGTTTTGCGAACTCTTGGGCCGCGGCTTGGAGGAGTCGCTCTCGCGTGTTCTGCCGAAAAACGTCCCCCACCAGCTGCTGCCGGCTTTTCCTCGTCGAGTCGTCGTGCTGAACCTTGCTCATGAGAACGATTCTAGCTCATGCTTGTGAACGACACTCCAATGCTTTAGACTATCGTTCTAAGCCTTGAGGAGGACACACGCATGGTGCCGACTTCGCTTGACCGACCTTGGCGCCGCGCCGGAGTACTTGCGTACGCGCGCGCCCGCTTGCGCGCCTTCTTGCGCCCGCCGATCACCGTCTACCCGATGCCGTCAGAAGTCCGAATGGATTTCGATGTCCCGGTGCGCATGCGCGACGGTGTGGCCTTGCGACTAAACCTGTTTCGTCCATTGGGCCAGGAACCGTTCCCGGTCATCCTGTCAGCTCACCCGTACGGCAAGGACGCCGTGCCCCGCAGGCGGCTCGGTGGGTGGAAGTTGAATGCGCAGTACCGGATCATGAATCAACCTGAACCGCTGCGGATCTCCGATCAGACCAGTTGGGAGGCGCCCGATCCAGCGTGGTGGACAGCGCAAGGCTATGCAGTCATCAACCTGGACACGCGTGGCGGCGGCCGCTCCGAAGGACGTGGCGATCTGCTGTCGGATGAGGAGGCCGCAGACATCGCCGAGGTCATCGCATGGGCTGCGCGCCAGCCCTGGTCGAACGGCCGGGTTGGGATGCTTGGCGTGTCCTATCTCGCGATGTCGCAATACAAGGTAGCAGCACTCAATCCGCCAGCCTTGAAGGCAATCTGCCCATGGGAAGGATTCACAGACGCCTACCGCGACTTCTTCAACCCCGGCGGAGTGACCGAAGATGGATTTTCGCGAGTTTGGCTGTTCATGACGGACCGCCTCGCCCGCCTCAACACAAAATTGTCAGTCGAACGTCAGCGGCACCTGTTGCTCGACAACTGGTGGGAGGCATTCGCTCCCGACCTGTCGAAGATCACTGTGCCCATGCTCGTCTGCACGAGCTTCTCGGACGCCAACTTGCACAGCGGCGGGTCGATGCGCGCGTTCCAACGAGTGAGCTCGCAGGAACGCCACGCCTATATCCATCGAGGCCCAAAATGGTCGACGTTCTATGGGGAAGAAGCTCGTCAAGCGCAGCGAACGTTCTTCGATAGACACCTGCATGAGCGAGACGTGGCGCCGCTGCCGCCGGTTCGCCTGGAGATCCGGGAGAGCGCCGACAAGGTCGTCGCTGTTCGTGACGAACAGGAGTGGCCGCTGGCCCGAACGAACTGGAAGATGCTGTATCTCGGCAACGACGGAGTGCTGGGCGAGAGCTTCCGTCGCGACGGCCAGCTCACTTTCGATCTAAGGTGTGACGCCGCAGCCTTCGAGTATCAATTTGATCAGGACACGGAAATCAGCGGACCGATGACCCTGACCTTGCAAGTGGCGGTCACGGGCACGCCGGACCCACGATTATTCGTCGGGGTGGAGAAATGGTCGCAGGGCGTGCCGGTTCCTTTTCATGGATCCTACGGTTACGTGCGCGACCACGTTGCCCAAGGTCGGCTGCGGCTTGCGTTGCGCGAGCTCGATCTGCAACACAGCGCCGTGCACGAACCCGAGCACACGTTTCGCACGCTGCAGCCGCTTGTCGACAATGTACAGGTCGAGATACTCATTCCGTTCAGTGGCTCCGCAACTCTATTTCGCGCGGGAGACAAGCTGCGCCTCATGATCGCCGGCAGGTACTTGCAGCCCCGAAACCCGCTGTTCGGTCACTTTCCGACTCACTATCAAGCCAGTCGCAGGGGGACCGCCACGATTTTCTGGAACTCAGACCGCCCTTCGACGCTCGAGGTTCCCGTCATCCCAAGTAGCGGCATATCGCCGCATTCCGGGCCGCTTGGCAGCGGGACACGGCCGGCCCGCCACAGGCCGGCCGCCTAGCGCCGGAAACCGCGACGCGGACGGTCGCGACCGTCTGGTCATGGCCGCAAGCCGTCTTCCGCTCAAGCCCGCGCGGAAGTCTCCAGCGACATCCGCCGCTCACCCCAGGCCTGCACCATCGCCGGCGGCCAGAAGGTGGACGGCATGATCATCGGCACCACGCTCGACGGATGGATCAGCACCGGGAACCAGCTGCCCGCCAGCACGCCGTCCGGCAGGTGCGCGCGGATGGCGATGAAGCTGCTGAGCATCGGCTCCTTCGCGCTGAGCGCCGCCGGCACCGCCACGCCCAGCGGGCGGCCGGAGTCGTTGCGAACGGCCTGCGCGAACTTGGCGACGTCGCCCCCGGTCGGACCCGCGGTGCGCAGTTCGCGCAGGCGCGCGCCGATGGCCGCGAGCTCCGCGGGGCGGGCGTCGAAGTACTCGTCCTCGCTGAACACCAGCACGCCCGGGAGGTCGTCGCCACCCGGCGCGTAGACGCCGTCGTCGGCCTCGACCACCGCGCCCCAGCCGATGCGGCCCTTGCGGAACAGCGTCTCCTGCTTCTCGTAGAAGATGCGCACGGGGTCGCCGTTGGCGGCCAGCCAGGCCGGCGGCTCGGTACGCACCTGCTTCATCCAGCGGCCGCCCTGCAGCAGGCGGCCGGCGCCGAACGAGCGGCGCAGCGAGGCGATCAGGCCCTTCATGTTGGCGTCGGGCGCGCGCTCGACCGGGCCGGACGGCGCGGCCGGCGCGGGCGGCACGAACTGCGATTCGAGCAGCGACATCGGCGCCGTGGCGCCCGGGCCGGTGGCGACGGCCACGTCGTCCTGCGCCGCCTCGCGCGCCGCGACGGCCGCAGCGGCCACGGACGGCGGACGCGGCGCCATCGGCCGCGCGCCCACGCGCAGCGGCTCGGGGGCGGCGGTCGGCACGCCGGCCGGCAGGTCGGACACGCTCGGGCTGCGCAGCAGCGGCAGCCGCAGGCGCCAGGCGACCTCGGGGAACCTGGCGGAGTCGACGACGACGAACACGCCGATCTCGCCGTTGTTGTAGCGGCCCGGCGCGAGGCGGTAGGTGCGCTCGGTGCGGCCGATGCGTTCGAGCAGCGCGTCGACGGCGCCCATCACGGCGTCGACGTCCAGCGACGAGCCGGCGGCGCGCGCCTCGAACACGCCGGGCTGGTCCTCGTACGTGTACTCGATGCGCCAGACCGCGACCTCGTCGGCGCGCACCTGGCTCTGGCGCAGCTGCTGCAGGCGGGCCTGCGGGATCAGCGAGGCGACGAGGCCGGCGAACAGCGTCTCGTGCGCGGGCGTGCTGCCGTCGTCGTGCAGGTCGTACGACACCAGGCGCTCGCCGAACAGCGCCTCGATGATCTCGGTGGCCTGTCCCAGCGCCTTGACCGGGTCGCCGACCCAGCCGTCCAGCGCCTCGAGCGAAGCGGCCTTGAGCGGCTTGTCGAAGCCGGCGTCGCGCAGCATCAGCGCGATGCGCGGGGCGCTGGCGCGGCGCTGCTGCCACTCGAACATGAGCCCTTCCCAGGGATGCAGCGCGGCCATCGTCGGCTTCTGGCGGCAGCCGTAGCGCACCAGGGCCCAGGACACGTAGTCGGCCGACTCGCCGCCGAAGTTCTCGCTCAGGACGGCGCGCAGGGCCGTGACCACCTGCGAGTCCGTCGGCCCCGACTCGCGTCGGACCTTGGCATCGGGTTCCTGGTACAGCCTCAGCATCAACGACACCACGGCCGTCCAGATCACGTGCACTTCCTCGGCACGCGATACGAAAGCCCGCACGGCATCGAGCCCGGCAAGCCGCAGCAGCGGTCTCGTCCCGGGCTTGAAATCTTCGCTCATCCTGACAGTATGCAGTGCGCCGAGGGCCTCAGTCGAAAGAGCAGCTGTCGCAGACCGTCCAGTTCTCCAGTTGTGACGACTGAATCCGGCGGTTACATGCGAGCCACACGTCGATCGACTGCGGGTAAATCGGGAGGGGGTTGATGGGCCGATGCCACGCTCGCGGCCCGGAGGCGCGAGCGTCGACACTGGATGATGCCATCCCTTGGCACGCCCGGTGCCCGGGAGCGCGCGCGTCACGCGCGCGAGGAAGGCCGGCGGTCAGCGGGTGAGTTGGCCGAGGGAACGGGCCGGCACCGTGAGCTGGGTGCCGTCGCTGAACGTGACCGCCAGCGGCGCCGCGCCGGCGTTGTAGGCCAGGTACGTGTGGCTCGCGCCGTCGCGGAACACCGAGTACAGCGGGGTGTCGGCCGACACCGAGAGATCGGCCGTGCCCATGTGCTGCAGGCTCAGCATGAAGTGCAGCGCGTGCGAGCGGCTGTCGCCGGCCTCGACCGCGCCCCAGCGGTTCCACTGCGCCAGCGCCGCCTTCGGGTCGGCGGTGGCGAGGGTCTCGGCGAAGATGTCCTGCCAGATGTCGGGCGGGTCGGCGCGGTGCAGGCCCTTCTCCCACGCGGCCGTCTGCGCGGGCAGCTCGGCGATGCTGCGGCGGACGAAGTCGGGGTCGGCGCCCAGGTACAGCGACGCGGTGGTCACCGGCAGCAGGTTGATGCCCTTGATCTGGCGCGGCTCGTCGATCCACCAGGTGTTGTGCGCGTACTTCGCGCCGAACAGCATGCTCGCCTCGATGTTGCGGTACTCGGGCGCGAAGACCAGGTGGTGCAGGTCGAACCAGTAGTGCTGCACGGCGTTGGTCTCGTTCGCGTACAGCCACACGCCGAGGTCGCGCAGCTGCGGGTTGCCGGTGGCCTCGCCCCACAGGATCAGGCCGGCCCACGCGTTGACCGCCTCCGACGACGACTCCTGGTTGTTGCCGGTGTCGCCCAGGCCGACGCCCGAGGCCCACGAGTGGCCCTCGTAGGCGTCGAAGTTGCGCACGAACGGAAAGTCGGCGCCGCCGCGCTTCGTGGTCGCGATGTCCTGCACCATCACCTCCGCGACGCCGCCCCAGCGATCCTTCGCGGCCCACGCCGGGTCGCGCAGCGCGATCTGCGCCATCGCGTGGATCCAGTAGCCGTAGTGGAAGTGGTGGTCGTTCATCTGCTCGACCGAGAAATACTCGTCGGGGTATGAGACCAGCGTGCCCAGCGCCTTCGAGTAGCGGAAGTAGGTCTTGTTGCTCTCGCCCGAGAACCAGTCCTGCACGCGGCCTTCCAGCAGCTTGAGCAGGTCGTCGCGCGCGTCGAGGTCGCCCTGCTGCTCGGCGATGTCCATCACCGACGCGATGCGCTGCAGGCCCTTGCCCTGCCAGTACGCGCCCCTGCCGTTCTCCAGCAGCATGCGGCGCGCGTTGCGGACGTCGGTCTTGAGCAGGCCTTTCAATTCGTCCGACGGCACCTTGGGCCAGAACGGCACGAAGCCGGTGTAGCGCAGGCGGGTGTCGAAGCGGTTGCCGGCCAGCAGCTTCAGCTTGCCGCGCACGGTGTCGAACACCGGGCCCAGCTGGCCGTCGACGCTCGCGTTGCCGAACCACTGGTGCGGATAGAGGCCCAGCAGCGGCGTCGACGCGTCGCCTTCCTGTGCCTGCGTGACGGCCTCGAAGCTCGTGGTGACGCTGCTGGTGGCCGGGTCGTAGCGCCACGCGACGTGGGTGTCGGCGATGAACGCGTAGGCGTGCTGCGTGAACAGGGCGAGGGTGGCGGGCGCCGCGTCGGGCAGCACGGCGGCCGACAGGTAGTCGCGGCCGGCGGGCATGTGCGCGATCCATTCGGTGGGCGACGCCTGCTCCCAGCGCGCGCCGGTCGGCGCGAACAGGGCGTAGGCGCTGCCCTTGACCTGCAGCGCGAGCACGCGCGCGTCGCTGCCCGGAGCGATGCGCTCGCCCGCCGCCGGCAGCGTCACGCGAACGTCGCCGCGCGACACGTGCATAGCCACGAACGGGCTGCCGTGCGCCACGGTCTCGACGAAGCGGTCGGCGCCGTTGGACTGGTCGATGTCGATGGACCAGTCGCCCGCCTTGGCCAGCCGCCCCGCGCCGGGCGCGAAGGCCACGGGCGCGATGACCAGCGGGTCGCGGTGGCGGTAGTGGATCTCGGTGTCGCCGCGGGTCGTGGGCACCACTTCCTTGTGCGGCAACGCCAGCTCGAGGCCCGCGGGCGTCGGCTTCACGCTGAGCGGCTGCGCGTAGATCACCTCGGGGGTCGGCGAAAAGATCAGCGACGAGTACCACTGGTTGGTCTGCGCCGCGGTCGTCGCCATCGCGGGCGTGCGGTGCGGCGCGGCCGGCGGGTCGCGGTCGGTGCCCTGCGTGGACTGCCACACGCCGCCCGCGCCCACCTTCTCGCGCTGCGCCGCGACGGGCGCGGCCAGGCCCGCGGCCAGCAGCAAGAGGGCGCTCGCGCGCAGCGTCGGATTCATGGGCGGCTTCCTTCGAAATTCGGGGACGGGGGTCGGGTGCGCGCAGTGTGAAATCGCTTTCACAAAAGTCAATAGGCATGTGCCCAACCCGCCTGTAGCAGGCTTGAAATATTCAAAATTCACCCCAACCGGGCAGGGGAAAACACCTCCCTCGCAGGCGTTGACGCTCGACCGTTCGGTCGACTATCCTTTGAAAGCGCTTTCAATGCGCACCCATAAAAACGGCTCCGAGACAAGGCCACCCAGATGATTCGAACCTCTGCCCGCACTGGGGGTGCGGCATCCGCTCGCCCCGCGCGAACCGCGTTGCGCGCCGCCATCCCGGCGGCCGCCCTGGCGCTGTGCACCGGCGCCCACGCGATCGACTACGGCCCGTTCAGCCTCACCGGCTTCGGCAAGGCGGAGATCGGCCGCGAGAGCAACCAGTGCAACGAATGCCAGCGCTTCCAGGGCGAGGACAAGCAGCGCGTGTGGGCCGACCAGCTGGTCGTCGGCGCGCCGTACAAGACCGAGACCACGCACCTCACGCTGTTCCAGCCCTACCTCGGCGCCCACTTCGACCTCGGCGGCGGCTTCAAGCTCGCCGGCCTGCTGAGCCAGCGCTGGCGCAACGGCAAGGTCGACATCCCCGGCACGACGTACGAAGAGAACATCTCGATCAGCCATGAGGACTACGGCACCCTGAAGATCGGCAAGATGACCACGCGCGGCTGGGCGCTGGCCGACTTCCCGTACGGCAGCAACGTGGGCCTGGCCGACGAATGGGGCGCCAGCGGCGCGGGCTACGGCATCAACAAGGCAGCCGTCCGCTACACCACGCGCACCTTCGACGTGGCCGGCGGCGACCTCGTGCTCGAGGCCACCTACGACCGCGGCGACACGCGCTGGAAGATCCACAAGCCGCGCTTCTGGGAGTTCTACGGCCAGTACCACCACGGCGACCTGGTCGTCGACGCCGTCTACCAGGACAGCCGCAACGGCAACCCGCAGGCGTGGGGCCACGGGCCATTCAGCGCGCTCACAGGCAACCCGGCCGACGACACCAAGGTGGGCGGCGCCGGCCAGAGCATCGCCGAGGTCATGGCGCGCTACCAGGTCACGTCGGCGGTGGAGATCTCGGGCGGCTACCGGCGCAATCGCTGGAGCGGCGCCGACGCGGTGATCACGCAGTACGAGGCGTCCGGCTCGCTGTGGAACGACATGTTCAACGTCGACTGGAACGGCACCCGCAACGGCATCGCCAACCCGGGCTACTCGGCCACCAACAACGACGCGTTCGCGGGCATCCGCTACAACATCGACAAATGGACGGTCTCGGCCGGCATGGCGTACCTGGGCAAGGCGACGACGTCCAACCCGAGCGAGCGCGGCCAGTCGAACTGGGCGTCGTTCAACACGCTGGGCCTGAACTACGACGTCTACAAGGGCTTCCAGGTCTACGTCTCGGGCAACTTCGTGCACTACGGGCGCCTCGGCCTCTCGCCGATGTCGATGCCCGGCAACGCCGCCTTCACCGGCGTCGACTCGCGCGTGACGCGCAACGGCAACGGCTTCCTGCTCGGCGCCGTCTACGTCTTCTGAACACCGGAGCACCGTCATGACCCAACGTTCCTTCATGCGGCGCCTGGCGCTGCTGGCGCCCCTCGCATTCGCGCTTGCGGCCTGCGGCGGCGGCGGCACCGTGCCCTCGGGCGGCGTCGCCATCCGCGCGCTGCCGGCCGACTACGCCACCCGCCACGCCGTGGCCTACTCGCCGTTCCGCACCGGCAACCGCGACACCGAGACCATCACCTCCGCGATGGTGCTGCAGGACCTGAACCTGCTGGTGCAGGGCAACTTCAAGCTGATCCGCCTGTTCGACAGCTCGGATGCCGTGTCGAAGCTCACGCTGCAGGTGATCCGCGACAACCACCTCGACATCAAGGTGCACCTCGGCGCCTACGTGCTCGCCGGCAACGACTCGTTCAACCAGGCCGAGATCGCGCGCACGATCGCGCTCGCCACCACGTACTCCGACATCGTCGAGGCCGTGAGCGTCGGCAACGAGACGATGGTGAGCTGGTCGTTCAACAAGTTCACGCCCACGCAGATCGGCGCGTTCCTCACCACCGTGCGCGCGGCCATCACGCAGCCCGTGACCACCGACGACAACTGGGCGTTCTGGGCCTCGGCGCCCGCCGAGTTCCTGAAGACGGTGGACTTCGTCTCGCTGCACACCTACGCGCTGCTCGACACCGTCAGCGACCCCAACTCGTGGGACTGGCAGCAGGCCGGCGTCGCCGCCAACGCGCGCGCCGCCGCGATGATGGACGCCTCCCTCGCCAAGACCAAGCAGGACGTCGCCGCCGCGCAGACCTACCTCAACGGCATCGGCTACACGAACCTGCCGATGGTGATCGGCGAGACCGGCTGGAAGGCCGTGGCCACCGGCGGCGAGACGCAGCGCGCGCATCCGGTCAACCAGAAGATGTACGTCGACCGCCTCAACGCGTGGCACGGCACCGCCGGCGCGCCGCTCAACATCGTCTACTTCGAGGCCTTCGACGAACCCTGGAAGCAGGGCGACGACGGCTGGGGCCTGTTCGACGTGGCCCGCAAGGCGCGCTACGTGGTGCAGTCGCTGTACCCGCAGTCCACGTGGGAGGCCGGCACGTACACCGATGCCGACGCCGTGTACTACATCCCCGTCGTGGTCTCCGGACCCGTCACCGCCAACCGCTACACGCTGTATTCCGAGACGGTGACCGCCGGCGAGGCGCTGCCGACGCAGCCCTGGAGCTGGAACGCGTGGCAGAGCGGCACGACGTCGACCGCCGCAGAAGTGACGACCACCGCCTCCGAAGGCACGAAGAGCACGCTGATCACGCCGACCCCGCTCAGCTGGGGCTGGGGCATGACGATGAACTTCGCCACGGGCTCGGAGAACCTGGCCAACTTCCAGGCGAGCGGCACGCTGAACTTCAGCATCAAGACGACCTACGCCGGCAAGATCGAAGTGGGCTTCCTCACCGGCACGGCCACCGCGACGAGCCTGTACGACGTCTACATCCCGATCGCGTCGGGCCAGTACGGCTACGTCAACGACGGCGCGTGGCACGACGTCAGCATCCCGATCGCCGACATCACGCCGCACGGCGCGATGGCCTTCGGCATGACCGACCCGACGAAGGCGAAGCTGGACCTCACCACGGTGACCAACCCGTTCGTGATCAACGACACCTACGCCGTCACCGGCAAGGCCGACAGCAGCGGCATCACGACGCCCATCTACCTCGACAACGTGTACTGGTCGAAATGATCGCCCGCGCCGCGCGCGTCGGGTGACGCGGCGGCGCCGTTCCCGGTTCTCGATTCCTGGTTCCCGGAGGAGGCGGCTGGCGCGACGGCGTCGCGGCCGCTGCATGCCCGCAGGCGCGCGCGCCGCGAGGGCACACGTGAGACGCCGCCGTCCCAACCATCCAGAAGAGCACATCATGAGACAAGACCGCGTTCGATCCGTCCGTCGCTTCGGCCTCACCGCCGGCGCGTTCGCCGCCACCGCCTTCCTCGCCGCGTGCGGCGGGGGCAGCGCCGGCGATCCGCCGCACCAGCCGACGGCCCAGACCATCAGCTTCACCGCGCCAGGCAGCCAGACGATGGGCACGGCGCCGCCGGCGCTGTCGGCCACCGCGAGCTCGGCGCTCAGCGTCACGCTCGCCAGCACCACCACCAGCGTGTGCACGGTGAGCGGCACCACGCTGACGCTGGTCGCGCCGGGCACCTGCAGCCTCACCGCAACGCAGGCCGGCAACAGCACGTACGCCGCCGCGACGGCCGTCACGGTGAGCTTCACCGTCGCCGCCGCGCCGGCCGCGCAGACCATCACCTTCGCGTCGCCCGGCGACCAGGTGATCGGCGTCGCGCCGCCCGCGCTGGGCGCCACGGCGTCGTCCGGCCTGGCCGTGAGCTATTCGTCGTCGACGCCCTCGGTGTGCACGGCCAGCGGCACCAGCACCACGCTGACGCTCGTGGCCGCGGGCACCTGCACGATCGTCGCGAGCCAGTCGGGCGACGCGACGCACGCGGCCGCGCCGTCTGTGACCGACACGTTCCAGGTCAGCGGCGGGCTCGCCGCGCAGACCATCACGTTCCCGACCCCCGGCAACCAGACGCTGGGCACGGCGACGCCGGCGCTCGGCGCCACGGCGTCGTCGGGGCTGACCGTGAGCTACGTGTCCAACACGACCTCGATCTGCACGGTGAGCGGCACGGCGCTGTCGCTGGTGGCCGCGGGCACCTGCAGCCTCACCGCGAGCCAGGCCGGCGACGCCACGCACGCGGCAGCGGCCTCGGTCACCGACTCGTTCACGGTGTCCAGCGCCACGGTGCCGACGCTGACGTTCGCGTCGGGCCTGGCCACCGGCGGCAAGACCGTCGAAGGCGGCGCGTTCGGCGGCTACAGCGGCTCCGACCTCGACGGCTGGAACTGCGGCGGCGGCTTGCCCACCTGCGGCTCCGGCGGGGCGTTCACCGACACCGTCACCGCCGACGCGACCTACTTCTACTACTACTACCAGACGCCCTCGATCCCGACCGCCGGCGAGTACGTGGGCATCTTCCTGCAGTACCCGGGCCTGACCTCGGCCTTCCCTTCGGCGACCGACCAGCCCGGCCTGCAGCTGGGCAACCAGACCGTCATGAAGTTCAACTTCAACCAGAACCAGGAATGGTTCTCGAGCGCGACCAACAACGTCGGCATCCTGCTCACGCTGGGCAAGCACTACGTCGACGTCAACGGCAACAACTGCAACGTCAAGCTGCTGTCGGTGTTCACGCCGACGTCGGTGTCCGGCACGGCGTACGCGATCCCGCTGAGCTCGTTCGTCGTCAACGCGGATTGCAGCGTCGCCGGCCTCACGGCGGCTTCGGCGCTGGCGGCCTCGCCGATCTCGCAGATCGACTTCCAGGGCGACGGCGGCAGCGCCAAGCTCACGGCCGGCAGCGTGTCGACCGGCTCCAACATGAGCGTGCCGACGGCCGCTCCCGTGGTGTATCCGACGACGCTGGTGATCGCCGGCGCCATCACGTTCCAGTAGGTGGTTCGAGACGCCCGGGGGTACAGCCGGGCGTCTCCTTTTTCATTCCGCGCGGGCAGCCGGGCACATCGTGACGGGCTGCCCGTTTGTCGTGACCCCACGCGGGCGCGTGCCCGCGTGGCGCCGTACCATTCCGGGATGAATTCCGCCCGTCCCCTGAAGATCTGCATCCTCGACAACGACAACCTCGACCCCGCCGTCGTCGACACCTACGTCAGCTACGGCGCCATGACCGAGACGCTGTTCGCCGCGGCCGGCGTGCCGTGGAGCTTCGAGCGCTTCAACACCACGCAAGGCCAATATCCCGACAGCTTCGACGACTACGACGCCGTGCTGCTCACCGGCAGCAAGGCCGACTCGTTCTCCGACGAGCCGTGGGTGCGCACGCTGCGCGAACGCACCACCGAGCTGTTGAAGCAGCGCAAGAAGCTGCTGGGCATCTGCTTCGGCCACCAGCTGATCGCGTACTGTCTCGGCGCCGAGGTGGGCCGCGCCACCGGCGGCTGGGGCATGGGCCGCATGGACTACGAATGGGTCGGCGCGCGGCCGCTCAAGCCGGGCGCGGCCGACGCGTCGGTGGCGCTGCTCGCGTCGCACCAGGACCAGGTGAAGACGCTGCCGCCCGGCGCCACGCTGCAGGCGCGCAGCGACTTCTGCCCCGTCGCGGCGTACAGCGTCGACGACCACGTGTTCTGCATCCAGCCGCACCCCGAGTTCGTCGAGGATTACAGCGCGTGGATCCTGAAGAAGCGCCCCGAATCGGTGGCGGCCGACCGCCGCGAGCAGGTGCGCGCCGACATGGCGTTGCCGCACGACGGCCTGGCCGTCGCCCGCTTCATGCGCGACTTCGTCGAAGGCTGATTCACGCCACGGCCCGCACCACGGGCTGCGGCACGTACAGCGGCAGCCGCACGGTGAACGTGCTGCCGCAGCCCAGGCCGGGGCTGTCGGCCTCCACGCGGCCGCCGTGCAGTTCCACGAGTTGACGCACCAGCGCCAGGCCGATGCCCAGGCCGCTGTCGGCGGGGCGGTCGTCCATCGGCACCTGCATGTACATGTCGAACACGGTGGCGATCTGCGCGGCCTCCAGGCCGATGCCCGAATCGGTCACCGACAGTTCGACGGCGTGGCCCTGGCGCAGCGCGCGCAGGCTCGCGTGGCCGCCGCGCGGCGTGTACTTGATCGCGTTGTTGACGAGGTTCACCAACACCTGCGTGAGGCGCACGGCGTCGCCTTCCACCACCAGCGCCTGGTCAGGCAGGTTCACGGCCAGCTGGATGTCCTTGGCCGACAGCCGCTCGTCGCAGGTCTCCAGCACGCTGCTCACGATCTCCTGCACGGGCACCAGCGTGCGGTGCAGCGTCAGCTTGCCGCTGCGCACGGCGGCGATGTCGGTCATGTCGGAGATCAGCGAGGCCAGATGGCCCACCTGGCGGTCGATCGACGCGGCCGTGGCGACGCGCTTGGCCACGTCGCCGCCGGCCCGCTTGATCACGTGCACGCCCAGCTTGATCGCGCCGAGCGGGCTGCGCATCTCGTGGGCCAGCACGGCCAGGAAGCGATCCTTGCGCGCGTCGACCTCGTGCAGCTCGGCCACCGAGCGCACGCGTTCGCTGCTGTCGTAGCCGTTGATGAAGATGCCCGTGACGACGCCGGCGGCGTCGACGTCGGGCCGCAGCACCAGGTCGAGGTGCGACGGGCCGCCGAGCAGCGGCTGGCCGCGGACGTCGGACAGCGCGAGTCCCTGGCCGGAGAACGGCTCGCCGGTGCGGCGCACGTCATCGAGCATCGAGCCCAGATCGCGGCCCGCGATCGCGACGCCGTAGCCGCCCGCCTCGGCCGCCGGCTCGACGGAGCGGCGCAGGCGCGCGAACGGCTCGTTGGCGAACAGGAAGGTGTGCTCGGCGCCCGTGACGTACGCGGCCAGGCCGGTGCCGATGTCGAACCAGCGCTTGAGCTGCGCCACCTGCTGCGCGCGGGCGTCGAGCTCGAGGCGCTGCACGGCGTTGGCGTCGGCGAGCTTGCGCACGAGTCCGGCGTTCTCCACCGCGGCGCCGGCGAAGCGGATGAGCGTCTGCATCATGCGCAGGTCCTCGTTGTCGAAGCCACGCTGGTCGTCGTGCTGCACCACCCACACCGTGCCGACGGCCTGGCCGCCGTGCTGGAACGGCACCAGCAGCACCTCGCGCGGGTCGTCGGCCAGCGCGCCCTCGATGTAGGTGTAGAGCCGGCGCATGTCGCGCATCAGCACCGGCGCGTTGCGCTCTACGACCACGCCGCACGGGCTGAAATGACGCGGCATCGTGCCGTTCTGGTAGCAGGCATAGGTGCCCGCGGTGGCCACCCAGCGGAAGACGGACGGCGACGAGCCCTTCTCGTCCAGGCTGATGCCGGCGGCCCTCGCGCCGGTCATCTCCATCGCGGTCTCGGCCAGCGCCTGCGCCAGCCGCTGCGGCGCGTTGGCAAAGACGTCGGCCAGTTTTCCCAGCGCCTCCGCCTCGCGCCGCCAGTCGGGCTCGCGCTGGGGCCGCGCGCGCAGCAACGCAGTGGCGTCGATCTCGTCCAGGAGCGACGGTTCCCTGTCGGCGACTGCGGTGCTCATGGCGTTCCTTCTTGCGGCTCTCGGCGGCCCGGTAGGCGCCGAATGGTCGAGCAGCAATCGGTGTGCCTTGTCCTCGTTCAGCCAGCGCTTGCGCTCACCGCAGCGCCTTCAGGTGCAGGCCGTAGTCCTCGGCCCGCGGCGCGACCTCGCCCTTTTCTGCAAAGGCGCGTCCGATCACGTAGACCTGCGGCTCGAGCACCAGTCCGTCGTGCACCAGCGCTCGGCCCGACGCATCGACGAACGCAGTCGCGTTGCCGGCACCCGCGCCCAACGCGGGCACGCTCGCCCGCGCGAGCTTGGGCGACAGCGTGTAGACCGGCACGGCGCCGTGGCCCGAGCTCGCGAACTGTTGGTAGTAGCCGTGCCAGTCGCCATAGGCCTCGGACGCCAGGAGCGCCTTGTCCGACTGGTCGATGACCACCAGCACGAACGGCCGGCCCGCGCGGAGATCGGCCGCGGGCGAGGCCTTCGTGCCGGGATCCGAAGCGCAGGCCTGGCCGATGCCCGCCAGCAGCACCAGCAGGAACGTCAGCAGCGCCGTACCGATGCGGCGCATCATGCCGTGCGCACCGGGTGCTGAGCGGCGAAGGCCCGCTGCGCGAAGTAGAACGAGTTCTTGTAGTCGTCCGAGTTCGGATCCACGAAATCGTCGAGATGCGGCGGATCCCGGTCACTGAAATCACCACCCCAGCGCAGGCCGAGTGCCTTGACGGCGGCGATGAAGTCCTTGGCGGCTTGCGTCTGCCGACCCGCCAGCGCCATGGCCGAGGTGTTCACCGTGGCACCGTCGACGATGTTCACGTCCATCGCATGCCCGATCAGATGCTGCGAGGTGGTGGCGGGCGGGACGACCGCGCCCGATACCGGCAAGCCCTGCACGCGGAACGACTGATTGACCTTCACGGTGACCTTCGCATCCTTGGCGGCGCCGTTGATCACCCCGACCTGCGCCACGAAATCCTTGTGGACCAGCATCTCGCCGCTGGCCGCCGACGGATACGCCAGCACCGTGAAGGTGTCGGACAACTCGACGTTGGACAGGCTCGCCAACCGCATCGCCACCAGCGGGCTGGTGAGCTGGAAGCCGCCGGCCTGCCAGTCGAGCAGCTCGCAGCGCGTCGACTCCTTCACGAAGCCGTCAGCCAGCACGCCGTCGGGCGCCACGTACAGGCCCAGCGTGCCGTGCAGCGCGTCGGAGCCTGGCGCCACGCGCAAGCGCCAGGTGATGTTCAGCAGGTACCACTGGAACCGCTTGACCGCATCCAGCGTCTTGCCGCCGAAGTCGCCGTCGGGCGCGCCACTCATCGCCCCGACAGCCACCAACGCGGCCTGCAGGTCACGCACCACGGAGCCGCTGGCACCATCGCGCTTCTTGCCACCCCAGACGCCCCGTGCATCGTTGTCGCCCCGCTGCAGCATCACCTCGGAAGGCAACCCGGCCAGCGTCCACGCGGCAGAAGAGTCGGTCATCGCGTCCTTTCGAAGGAGAAAGGCCGCAATCTAGCATCGGGGCCGGGCGCGAGGAACACCCAGTTCGGCAGTGCGGCGCGACTGCTGGGCCCGGCGCTCAGCCTCCTGCTGCTCTTCCGGTCAATGCGCAGGAACGACACGACGTACGCCCTGATCGTCGCAATCGCTTCCGTGCTCATCGACGGCAGAGGGCGCACTGCCTTCGCGACTAAAGCCCTTCGCGTGGAAGATCTACTTCAACGACGCTGACAACGGCGTTTTCCTTCCAAGGTTCGAAAACGTCAAAGTCAAAGGCCTGTACAGGGCGACCTGGCACGCTGTGATTTATACGCCGACGTAGCATAGCCGTGGTTTCGCGAGGCTGATGCAAGCTGACCCGCTGGACCCAGAATCGACACGACTGAAGCTGCAGGGAACGAAGGCGGAAATGCAGCGCGGAAAGTTCCGCTACACCTGATTGGATTCAATATGTCTGTTTGTGAACTTCGTCCTGGTGCGGCCAACGACCACGCCCCGATCGTTTCGCTTGACACGGGTGACCTCATCTCCGGCAAGTTCGAGACGAACGGCCTGGCCAAGGATTGGATGTCGCGACCGCACGTGAAGTTTGAAACGGAGCCACGGAAGAAGGTGCGGAGGCCGGCCGCCGACATCAGCAGGTTTTTGCCGGGCTCAATCGTGCTGAGTCAAGAGGCTCGGGCAGCGCTCGGTGTCTTCTTGTCCCGGTTTGGTCAGCTGCTCGAGCTCGATGTGCAAGGGCAGGCCAGATACCTCTACAACGTGACCAACATTATCGATTGCGTTGATGAGGAGCGCACGACCCGAACCAAGGACGGCTCGCTGAAGAAGATTGTTTTCGACTCGAGCAAGGTGCCGGAGGACGCTTGCGTGTTCAAGGCTCCACTGACGGCGAGATTCCAGCTCTATGTCAACGACGCGGCCAAGAAGCTGCTGGAGCAACGAGCCAGAGACGCGAAGCTGACTGGCTTCGAAGTCGGTAAGCCCAACGTCATTTGAGGCCGGCCGCGTAAGTCCGAGCCGCCGCAGCAATCGCGCCTGACTCAAACACTGCGCGGCAGCGCATATGAGGCTCGATCGTTCTAGTTCCGGCTTGCGTGATGCGCTCAATCGGCTGACTTAACTTGTCCAAGCATCCGCCGGCGTGGTCGCCATGTTGGGGACGTCATTCAGAACGCGCATTTGAGTGGGCGGCAACGACGGCAGCTTCTCGCGAAGGCACTTCAACAACCAGTACACGTCTTGTGGGGTGTTCGGCGTGCCGCAGTCGTGCTGTCAAGACGCTGATCGCCGGCGGCATAGCCCCGGCTTGGGTGCTCGCAGAGTCGGCCTCCGACGCCGATCCCGATACACGCGCACTCGTCTCCGCAGCCCGCCGCTAGGCGCATCACGAACGACGGCCATTCGGATACGGTCCTCATGCCCGTCCTCGAGGTCGCCTGTCGTCGGTGTCGGATGCTCTTAGTCAATAGCAGAGCGGCGGCCACGAACGACCGACAGCACGCGGCCGCTCGGAACTCGATCTTCACCGTCGTCGTTGAATGCGCGTAGCGCCCTTGTTGGGGTATGGGCCTCCGTTTCGCGTCTTATGCCTGACTCAACACACGTGTGCGGTGACAGCTTTTGTGAAAACCGCATCGTTGATTTGGTTGAGCTTTTTCATCAATGCTGTCGCCAGGGTATTCGGTTGATGACATGAAAAATGAAAACCTCCGCCGTTGGTGACACGATAAGTGAAAACCGAGCCGACGCGCTCATGCGATGACGAGACGCGTTCGCCTCATCGGCGTAGCATTCCGCCAAACGAGGAATGCTATGGATCGATTTTTCGCTCGTTGGTTCAAAGCGCAGTTCGCCGATGTTCGCAGCGCTCGGCGCGGCGTGTTGACCACTGCAATGGTTTTGGGAGCGCTTGGGTTCTGCTTGGCGTTCGGAGCATTGCTGCTCGCCGCTCGCTGAGCCCGCTGAGGCCCGAAAGCACCTGGAGGCGAAAGCGGTCGGTTGTGGCGAGTAGCCAGCCCCGGCTTGAGCCACTGCGCAACGCAAGCCAGCTCACTGCGCGAAGACCTGGTTCAGAATCTCCGCGACCAATTCAAACGTCCCCAGCACGTTGGGCATCAGATGAGAGCTGCCGTGCGCGTAGACGTTGCGATGCTTGTGTAGGGTTTGCAGAAGAACGGCAACGAGATCCCAGTCGCGGTCCTGAGGCTGCACGACTGCGTCCGCATCGTTGAACTTGATCCTCTCCAGACCCTCATCGATCATTCTCTGGAGAGTCTCCCACTGGAGCCGCTCGATGGCGCGTTGCTCTCCTGCGCGATGCCATCGCCCGAATCCTTCATTTCGGATCAAACCGAGCTCGACGGCCTTCTTCAACAACGGAGCGAGAGTGGGCGGTCGACTGGGCCGCGCGTTCGCTGGAGTGGCAAACTCACTTTGGAGACGTTCCCGGAGCCCAAACTCCAACGTCGTGAGGGCAAGCGACTCGGCCACCGGGTAGAAGCGATAGACGTTCCAGGCGTACAGATACAGGTTCTTCGCCGTCTCGAATTGAATCGCAATAGACGCCGGCACGAATGGGGAGAGCTCGAACTGCGCTACCCGCTGATGCTGCCGCTGCAACGACTCATGTTCGTCTTCGCCGTGGGTATCGCTGCGCGGGTCAGGGCGACATGCCGATTCCGGGGTGCGAAGTGAATCGGCAGAACGGATCTCTTCACGAACCGACATGTCGTCGTTTGTCCTGGTTGAAGTGAACGCCCGGGAACACGGGGGACGAGTTCTCGCGGGCTACCTGAGCGCCTGATCGCTCAGTGGTAGATGCGAACGATCTTCCGGCCAAGCAGCACGAGGTGAACACCAAAGGAAGCCGTGATGAGGTAGGGGACAGCGCCCCAGAGACTCTCGGAAACCCACCAACTCCAAAGACTCGGATACAGGTCCGCCAGACTCAGCGAACTCTGGGCCGAAGCAGCACCGAAGCCGTGTGCGAACGCAGCACCTGTTCGCACGACAAGTCCCACCATTCCAGCACAGATGGCTATGGCGCAGCAGCCCACCAGACCACGGCCCATCGATATGAGACGCTGGGGACGCTCCAGGAAGAAGCCCATCAATTCATCCATCTCTACTCCTACAAGGCAGCTGCTGGGTTGGAGCGCTTTGCGTGGCCTCCAAGCTCCGCATGAATTTGGTCGTTGAGAGTCTATGGCCTCCCGCTAGCCAAATCGAGCCATCCAAGTCTTGGTGTAGTGCAACGCCGGCAACTGCTCTGGCTCCGCATCACGGTTCCCAGCCTTCGAGGTGAACCCCGCGGGTGCTTCATAGCCATCGGGCGCCTTGAACCACGCGTCGGGAATGTCCGAGCGCAGAGGAGCAACCAGGCGCCCCAAGATCGCATAGGCCTCGGGAAACTGACCCGTGCTGGCGTCGCCGATCTGAGGCGCCTGACCCGCGACGAAGATCGTTCCACCGTCGTAGTCCATCGCCTGGATGTCCGGCGCGCGCGCGCGAGTCACCCTGGCCGCTTCCCCGACCTTCTCCAACCTCGTTTTGTCGATTGCGGTCAGCCAGTTGACGGTCCTGATACCGCCGTGACACCGGAACGCGACGGTTTGCGGATAGTCCAGATCCAGGCCGACGAAGCGCGTGGCGTACGGCCCGCAACGCTTGATCGCCGCCGACATGACCGTGCCTCCAACCGGCAACGCCAGACCGAGTCCGGCATAGGCATGAGTCACGCGCAGTGCGCCACACCAGCGCTGGAAGGTGTTGCGAAAGCTGTGCGGCGCCGCGCCCCTGAACGCGCTGACGGGGAAGTGAACGAGCAGATAGCCATCTTCACTGGCCACCGTCTCGAGCGACCAGAGACTCGCCACCGAAATGTCGGACTCGGAGGACATCTCCAAGCTCCAGGACGTCCGGAAATCTTCGACTCGTTGACGCAACACGCCGAGATCTACAGGCTTGGCAGGCGTCGCGGACTTGCGACGACTATCGCCCGAACGTTGGTAGGCCCTCATCTGCCCGCCCGACGCGGCCAGGTACTCGTCCACGATGCTGATCAGGGCGGCTCGAAGCTCGCGCGTGTAGCCGCTATCGAAGTAGAAAGCCATGCGCAGCCCGACACGCGCCATCGGAAGACCATCCGAGGGCTTGCCTTCATCGGGCCAAGGCAGTGCCAAGTTGTCCAGATCGTCGAGTTCCATGTGAGCCATTGGGTTGTCAGGCGAGTAGATCAGAAACGGAAAGCGTGGGCACCGACTAGAGCACGAGCAAGGCGAGCAGCCATGGTCCTGCGGCTTCTGCGGCCGCGCTGGCAGCGGCCGCCAGTGCAGCGAGCGCGCCACCACCAACAACGATCTTTCCTGCAGTTCGCAGACGCTGGGCCCGGCGCTCAGCCTCTTCCTGCTCTTCCGGTGCCCTCTACGGGTTCAGCCTTCCACTGCTAGAACACTGCATTTGACCTTGGAGGGCCTGCTTTGTTCGATAGCTCTCCTCCGAGCAGCGCTTCGCGAAGGGCTTTGCAGCGGCAGCAGACATCAATTTGGCTTAGCCGGCAGTCTGCATCCCGCTTCAAAGCGGACAGAACGACTAGTCATCATCCCGACGACCAAATGAAAACGCCCGATCAAGTCGGGCGTTTTCACTTTTCGTGTCAGCGTCTTTTCACTTACTCGTCGCTTTTTTCACTTTATCTGTCACCCAACAGCTCAAACGTCGATGTTCGCCGCCCGCAGCGCGTTCAGCTCGATGAAGTTACGGCGCGGCTCCACCTCGTCGCCCATCAGCATCGTGAACACGTGGTCAGCCTCGATGGCGTCCTCGATCTCCACCTTCAGCAGGCGGCGGACGGTCGGATCCATCGTGGTCTCCCACAGCTGCTCGGGGTTCATCTCGCCGAGACCCTTGTAGCGCTGGCGGGCGACGGCGCTTTCGGCCTGCGTCATGAGCCAGGCCATGGCGGCGCGGAAGTCGGCGACCTTGCTGTCCTTGGCGCGTTCGCCTTCGCCGCGCTTGACGACGGCGTCGCCACTCAGCAGTCCCTTGAAGGTGACGCCGGCGGTGCTGAGGGCTTCGTAGTCGGCGCCGTGCACGAACTCCTGCGTGATGACGCTGGCCTTCGTGTTGCCGTGGTGCATGCGCTCGATGCGCAGCACGTGCTTGTCGGTGCGTTCGTCGAACTGCGCGCTCACCTGGGCGCCGTGCAGCGCCGCCGACAGGGCGACAGCGCTGGCTTCGGCATTCGAGGCGTCGTCGAGGTTCAGCGTGAGGCCGTCGGCGATGGTGCGCAGCGCCTCGACGTCCATCCAGTTCGACAGGCGATCCATCACGCTGGTGGCCAGCAGGTACTTGCGCGCCAGTTCCTCCAGCGTGCCGCCGCTCAGGGCCGGGCGGCCTTCGCCGGGCTCGATGGACGCGCCGTCGAGCGCCACCTTCAGCAGGAACGCGTTCAGCTCGTCGCCGTCCTTCAGGTACTGCTCGTGCTTGCCCTGCTTGACCTTGTACAGCGGCGGCTGCGCGATGTAGATGTGGGCGCGCTCGACGAGGTCGGGCATCTG
>FSXQ01004092.1_pt1 | contig 27695 bp, 22 predicted proteins | sample 1638011 | NCBI WGS metagenome assembly FSXQ01 (sample SAMEA3914789, study PRJEB12502) | metagenome | biome: forest; material: soil | place: Canada | collected 2011-07-03 | depth 0.3 m | reverse complement strand
GACTACATCGGCTTCATCCGCCGCTTCGGGCCGCGCATCTTCAACGCCCACATGAAGGACGTGTGGTGGGGCAAGGGCGACGGCACGGTCGGCACGTTCGGCGGCCACACGTCGTTCGGCGACCCGCGCCGCACGTGGGACTTCCGCAGCGTCGGCCGCGGCATGATCGATTTCGAATCGCTGATCGTCGCGCTCAACGACGTCGGCTACGCCGGCCCGCTGTCCGTCGAGTGGGAGGACAGCCGCATGGACCGCATCCACGGCGCCACCGAGAGCGCCGCGTTCTGCCGCCGCCTGGACTTCGAGCCCGCCAAGGGCGCGTTCGACGCCGTGTTCGACAAGGCGAAGCAAGGCGGCATGGCCGGAGAAACGCGATGACGCGCAGGCTGCGCTATGCGATGGTCGGCGGCGGCCGCGACGCCTTCATCGGCGCGGTGCATCGCAACGCGATGGCGCTCGACGGCCAGTACGAACTGGTGGCGGGCGCACTGTCGTCCACGCCCGGGAAATCGCGCGCCTCGGGCGAGGACCTGGGCCTGGCCGACGACCGCAACCACGGCACCTGGCAGGAGCTGCTGGCCGACGAGCTGCGGCGCCCGGCGGACGAGCGCATCGACGTCGTCGCCATCGTGACGCCCAATCACGTGCACCACGAGGTGGCCCGCGCGTTCGTCGATGCCGGCTTCCACGTGGTGTGCGACAAGCCGCTGGTGCACACCAGCGCACAGGCCGACGCTCTTGCCGAGCGCGTCGCCGCGAACGGCACGCTGTTCGCCGTCACCTACAACTACAGCGGCTATCCGATGGTGCGCGAGGCGCGCGAGCTGGTGCGCACGGGCGCGATCGGCGCGGTGCGCAAGGTGGTGGTCGAGTACCACCAGGGCTGGCTCGCCGGCGCGCTGGAATCGTCGAACAACAAGCAGTCCACCTGGCGCATCGATCCGGCACGCGGCGGCCCGGCTGGCGCGATGGCCGACATCGGCTCGCACGCGGAGAACCTGATCTCCGTCGTCACCGGGCTCGAGCTGGAAAGTCTTTGCGCCGATCTCACCGCCTTCGGCGCCGGCCGCCAACTGGACGACGACGCGAGCCTGCTGCTGCGCTTCGTGGGCGGCGCGCGCGGCGTGATGACGGCGTCGCAGATCGCCGTCGGCAACGAGAACGACCTGCGATTGCGGGTGATGGGCGAACGCGGCATGCTCGATTGGCGCCAGGAGGAGCCCAACCTGTTGGTGCACGCGCCGATCGACGGCCCGCGTCGCGTTCTGACGCGCAACGCGCCCTGGCTCAGCGAGCCGGCGCGACGCGCGTGCCGATTGCCGCCGGGCCATCCGGAGGGCTTCATCGAGGCCTTCGCCAACGTGTACCTGGGCGTGGCGGCGGATCTGCGCCTGCGCGCATCGCAGGGGCGCGCCGCGACGGTCGACGAGGCCGAATACCCGCGCATCGCCGACGGCGTGCGCGGCGTGCGCTTCATCGAGAAGACGGTCGAGTCCGCGGCCAGCAATGTGAAGTGGACGCCATTGCGCTGACTGCCGGCGCGGCGCGGGAATCCGGCTTGCCGAGCAGGAAACCCCCGACTTGGCACAATATGGCGATGTATCCGGCTCCCCGACTCACTGGCACGTCCTCTCCTGCGCCGCGCGGCATCGCGCTGGCCGTGCTCGCGTGGGCGTTGGCCGGCACGGCCGTGGCCGCCGACGACGCCGACGAGGCGTTCTACCAGCGCGCGGCCACCTGCGCCGCAGCGATGCAGATCGACCAGCTGGCGCTGGCCAACAAGGCGCGCGCCAACGACGTCGAGGCGCGTGCGCAACTGCTGCAACTGACCAGGCTGGGCTTCGCCTATGTCGGCACGGCCTATCTGCACGGCCTGCGCGACCCGCGCGGCAGCGACATGCTCAAGGCTGCCACGGTGGAGCAGAAGAATTGGCCGGCCGCGCGCCACGCGGCCCTGGCGGCCGAGTGCCACGTCGAGGCGCAGAAGGTCTACGACAACGCGGGTGGCATGTGGCAATGGGCGGTCGACAGGAAGGCGAAAAGTCGGGTCGACCGCTTCCTGGCGGCACCGGCACCGGCCTCCTCGGCGAGCCGTTAAGGCTTCACGAACTTCAGCACGAACTCATCCTTGGGTTGTGGCGGATTCGGTGTGTTCTGGTCGCGCGGATCGCTCGGATTGCGCAGGAAGTCGCCTTCGGCGGCCAGCTTGAACCCGGCCGCCTCCACCTCGCCGCGCAGGAACGATTCCTCGATGCGATGCAGCGTGCCGGCTTCCGAGATGCCGGTACCAGGACGACCGGCATGGTCGGCGATCACGTAGAAGCCGCCCGGCTTGAGCGACTGGAAGATCGCGCGGTTCATCGCCGTGCGATCGACGCCCATGTAGCCGAAGTCGTGATAGTTGAACATCAGCGTCACGAGGTCGAGCTGGCCGTTGGCCGCCTCGGGTGGCACCGGGTTGTCGAAACGCTGGCCGACGTAGGCGATCGGGGCGGCGGCAATGCCGGCCGCCTTCATCTCGGCGCCGCGATCGGCGAGCACATCGGCCGTCGTGCGCGGCTTCGCCGGCGCCGGGGCGGGTGCCATCGGTGCGGCACCGCCTTCCGGCGCCGCCGGCTTGGTCACGGCCTTGTTCGGATCGCGCGGCTGGCTTTGTGCCCACACGAGACCTGTCGGGCCGATCGCGCGCGCGAGCAGCTCCGTCGTGTAGCCGCCGCCGGTGCTCACGTCGAGTGCCGTCGAGCCTGGCTTGGGGCCGATGAACATCAGCATGTCCGCGGGATGGCGCCGCAGGTCGTTGGTGCGGTCGGCGGCGCTGCGGTCGGGGCTGGCCACGATGGCGGCAATCTGGTCACGCGACAACGGCGCCATCGTCGTGGTGGTCGAGCTGGCCGTCGACGAGCTGGTCGACGTGACGGCGACCATCGGGGGAGCGGCGGGCGTGGCGCAGCCAAGCAGGGTGGCGGCCAGCAACGCGACGGCGCCGCCGCGAGACGCGAAAGGGTGGGGCATGGGCTTGTCTCGTCATTGTGGTGTGCGGGCGATGTTGCCAGAGCGACGCTTGCCGCGTCCTTGCGCTTCGCCCCACTGCCGTGTCGGGTGCGACCGAGGCTCGTCGGACTGGCCCGGATGCCTTGAGAATGGCGCATCGGACCCGATCTGTGCGTGTCCACGCCCATGCCTCTTCAACACTTCCACCCTGCCGTCGCCCGCTGGTTCGAGCGCCGCTTCGGCACGCCCACCGCCGCACAGGTCGCGGCGTGGCCGCCCATCCGCGCGGGGCGCGACACGCTGGTGGCGGCGCCCACCGGCTCGGGCAAGACGCTGACGGCCTTCCTGGCCGCGCTCGACGACCTGGTGCGGCGCGGCGTGGAAGGCCGGTTGCCGGACGAGACCGCGGTCGTCTACGTGTCGCCCTTGAAGGCACTGTCCAACGACATCCGCGCCAACCTCGAGGAGCCGCTGGCCGGCATCCGTGCCGAGCTGGCCGCGCTCGGATTGCCCGACGTCGACGTCCGCACGGCCGTGCGCACCGGCGACACGCCGCAGCGCGAGCGCCAGCAGAGCCTGCGCCGGCCGCCGCACATCCTCGTCACGACGCCCGAGTCGCTGTACGTGTTGCTGGGCTCGCTGTCGGGCCGGCGCATGCTGTCGACGGTCCGCACGGTGATCGTCGACGAGATCCACGCGCTGGCCGCGAACAAACGCGGCAGCCACCTGGCGCTGTCGCTGGAGCGGCTGCAATCGGTGGTCGACCAGCCGCCGTGCGCGCCCGTCTCCGGCGAACCCGACAGTGAAGGCGTGCTGCCCGACCCCAAGGCAGTCCAGCCGTTGGGCGTGCCGCGCCGCGTCACGCGCATCGGCCTGTCGGCCACGCAGAAGCCGATCGCCGAGGTGGCGCGTTTCCTGGTCGGCAGCGCCAGCATGGTGGACGGCGTCGCGGCCTGCGAGATCGTCGACATCGGCTATGCCAAGCAGCGCGACCTGGCGCTGGAGGTGCCGCCCACGCCGCTGGCCGCGGTGATGTCCAACGACCAGTGGGACCAGGTCTACGAGCGCATCGTGCAACTCGTCGCGCAGCACCGCACCACGCTCGTGTTCGTCAACACGCGCCGCATGGCCGAGCGTGCCGCGCGCCACCTGGGCGAACTGCTGGGCAAGGAGGCCGTGGCGGCCCACCACGGCAGCCTGTCGCGCGAGCTCCGGCTCGACGCCGAGCAACGGCTCAAGCGCGGCGAGCTGAAGGTGCTGGTGGCCACGGCGTCGCTCGAACTGGGGCTGGACATCGGCGACATCGATCTCGTGTGCCAGCTCGGCTCGCCGCGCTCGATCGCCGCGTTCCTGCAGCGCGCCGGCCGCGCCGGCCACGCCGTCGGCGGCACGCCCAAGGCACGGCTGTTCCCGCAATCGCGCGACGAGCTCGTCGAATGCGCGGCGCTGCTGGACGCGATCCGGCGCGGCGAGCTCGACGCGCTGCATGTGCCGCCGGCGCCGCTGGACGTGCTCGCGCAGCAGATCGTCGCAGAGACCGCATGTCGCGACTGGGACGAGGACGCCTTGTTCGCGCTGATGCGCCGCGCCTGGCCCTACGCCGCTCTGCCGCGCGAGCGCTTCGACGCGGTAGTGCGCATGCTGGCCGAGGGCTACACCACGCGCCAGGGCCCGCGCGGCGCGTACCTGCATCGCGACGCCGTGCAGCACCAGCTGCGCGAGCGCCGCGGCGCGCGCATGACGGCGCTCACGTCGGGCGGCACGATCCCCGAGACCGGCGATCTTACGGTGGTGCTTGAACCTCAGGGGGACCGCATCGGCACCGTCAACGAGGACTTCGCCGTCGAAAGCCTGGCCGGCGACATCTTCCAACTGGGCAACACGAGCTACCGCATCCTGAAGGTGGAGCCCGGCCGCGTGCGCGTGGAGGACGCCAAGGGCGTGCCGCCCACCATCCCGTTCTGGCTCGGCGAGGCGCCGGGCCGCAGCGACGAGCTGTCGTTCGCGGTCGCGCGCCTGCGCCAGGAGGTGGGCGATCGCGTGACGCAGGACGGCGTCGCTGCCGCGATCCGGATGCTGGTCGGGCAGACCGACGGCGGCATCGACGAAGAGGCCGCACGCCAGATCGTCGATCACCTCGCAGTGGCGCAAGCGGTGCTGGGCGCGCTGCCGACGCAGCGGCGCATCGTGATGGAGCGCTTCTTCGACCAGTCCGGCGGCATGCAGCTGGTCGTCCACTCGCCGTTCGGCAGCCGCCTGAACCGCGCCTGGGGCCTGGCGCTGCGCAAGCGCTTCTGCCGCCAGTTCAACTTCGAGATCCAGGCCGCGGCGACCGAGGATGCGATCGTGCTGTCGCTGTCCACCAGCCACAGCTTTCCACTCGACGAAGTGGCGCGCTACCTGCGCTCGGCCACGGCGCTCGGTGTGTTGATCCAGGCGCTGCTGGACGCGCCGCTGTTCGCCGTGCGCTGGCGCTGGAACGCCACCACGTCGCTCGCGTTGCCGCGCTTTGTCGGCGGCCGCAAGGTGGCGCCGCAATTGCAGCGCATGAAGTCGGAGGATCTGCTCGCGGCCGTGTTTCCCGACCAGGTGGCCTGCGCCGAGAACCTCGCCGGCGAGCGCGAGGTGCCCGACCACCCGCTGGTGGCGCAGACGATGTTCGATTGCCTGCACGAGGCGATGGATTCGGACGGCTGGCTCGCGGTGCTGCGCGGCATCGAGTCCGGCGCGATCGAGGTGCTCACGCGCGACCTGCCGGCGCCGTCGCCGCTGGCGGCCGAGGCCCTCAACGCGCGGCCGTACGCCTATCTCGACGACGCGCCGATCGAGGAGCGCCGCACGCAGGCCGTGCAGAACCGCCGCTTCGGCGACGCCGACAACGTCGACGGGATGGGTGCGCTCGACGCGGACGCGATCGCGGGCGTGCGCGAGGAGGCGTGGCCGCGCGCGCGCAACGCGGACGAGGTGCACGAGGCCTTGATGACGCTGGGCGCGATCACCGAAGGCGAGGCGCACGCCAACACGCATTGGGACACGGCGCTGGCGTCGCTCGCGCAGGCCGGTCGCGCTACACGGCTGGTCTCCGCGGATTCGGGCTTGTGGGTCGCTGCCGAACGGCTGGCGACGATGCGCCAGCTCTATCCCCAAGCCACGCTGCAGCCGACGATCGCGCACCCGCAGGGCTACGAGACCGGACTCGAATCGCCTGAAGAGGCCCTGCGCGAACTGCTGCGCGCGCGGCTGGGCGGGCTCGGGCCGGTGACCGTCGATGAACTGGTCGCGCAACTGGGCCTGCCGCGTACGGACGTCGAGTTCGCGCTGGCCGCGCTGCAGACCGAAGGCAGCGTGTTCCAGGGCCGCGTGACGCCCGGCCTGGCACAGATCGAATGGTGCGAGCGCCATCTGCTGGCGCGCATCCACCGCTACACGTTGAAGCGCCTGCGGCGCGAGATCGAGCCGGTGGAACCGCGCGACTTCGTGCGCTTCCTGTTCGAGTGGCAGCACGTGGCCGGGGCCGCGCGTGTCAGCGGCCCCGAGGCGCTGCCGGCCGTGCTGGCGCAACTGGAAGGCTTCGAGGCGCCGGCCGCGCTGTGGGAGGCCGAGGTGCTGCCGGCGCGCGTGAAGGACTACGCGTCGTCTTGGCTCGACGACCTGTGCACCTCGGGCCGCACGACGTGGACGCGGCTGCGCCCGCTGGCCAGCGGGACGCAGGGCGGCGGCCGTTCGTCCTTGCGCACGACGCCGATCCTGCTGCTGCCGCGGCGTGCGGCGCCGACGTGGTCGCGCCTGGCCGCTGTGGCCGCCGATGACGAGTCATTGGGCGGGCGCGCGCAGCGCGTCTTCGACTATCTGGAGGCTCACGGCGCGTCGTTCTTCGACGAGATCGCCGAAGGCGCGCACCTGCTGCGTGCGGAACTGGAGGACGCGCTGGCCGAACTGGTGGTGCGCGGTCGCGCCAACTGCGACAGCTACGCCGGCCTGCGCGCGCTGCTGGTGCCGGCGGCCAAGCGGGCGACGGCCGCCTCGCGCTCGCGGCGCCGCGTCGCGCTCTTCGGCATCGAGGACGCCGGCCGCTGGAGTGTCGTCCGCGCGCCGCAGGCTGCAGACGCCAAGCTGTCGGCGGAAGCGATCGAGCATGTGGCGCGCACGCTGTTGCGTCGCTACGGCGTCGTCTGCTTCCGGTTGCTGGAGCGCGAGGCCGCGTGGCTGCCGCCCTGGCGCGAACTGGTGCGCGTCTTGCGCCGGCTGGAGGCGCGCGGCGAGATCCGCGGCGGCCGCTTCATCGCAGGCGTGACGGGCGAGCAATTCGCGCTGCCCGATGCCATCGCCACGATGCGCCAGGTGCGGCGCCAGCCGCCCGATGACGCCCTGGTGTGCCTGTCGGCGTCCGATCCGGCCAACCTGCTGGGCACCGTGCTGAACGGGCCCAAGGTGCCGCGCGTGGCCGGCTCGCGCGTACTCTATCGCGACGGCCTCGCGATCGGCACCAGCAGCGCCGGCCAGATCGAGCTGCTGGTGCCGCTGGATCTCGCGCAGACGCGTGCGGCCACGCGCGCGCTGGCGCTCGATCCGCAGGTGCGGTTCCTGGAGGCGCCCGCAGCGGCGTTCGGCGACTTGCAGCTGTCGCCGCCTTGATGCGTCGAGGTCAGCGCAGTTGCTGGCCGAAGAACGTGAACGTGCGATCCCAGGCCTGCTGTGCCCACACCGGGTCGTACTGCGTTGCCGCGATGCGGCCGGGGCCCACCGCCTGTTCGTTGCCGAACGCATGGTGCGCGAGGTAGTGGTGGAAGTCGAACTTCACGCCGGCTTCCTGCAGCTTGCCGGTCAGCCCCTCGATCAGCGAGATCGGGAAGAACTCGTCCTGCGTCGCCCAGTGGCCCTGCAGCGGAATCCTGATCTTGCCGGCAGCTATGTATTCCAGCGGCGGGCTGCCGTACCAGGTGACGGCGGCGTCGAGCTCGGGCACGTTGGCCGACGCGAGCAGCGTCAGCGCACCGCCCATGCAGAAGCCCACGCAACCCACCTTGGCGGCTCGGGTCTTCAGGTACTGCACGGCGCCGCGCACGTCCTGCGTGGCGGCGTCGCCGAAGTTCAGCGCGGTCATCAGGTGATGCGCTTCCTCTTCCTCGACGGTGATCTTGCCGCGGTACAGGTCGGGCACCAGCGCGAGGTAGCCCGCATGGGCCAGCCGGTCGGCCACGCCGCGGATCTGGTCGTTGAGACCCCACCATTCCTGGATCACGACCACCGCGGGCGCGCCGCTCGGCTGGGCCGGCTCGGCCAGGTAGCCCTGCAGTTCCTGGCCGTCGGGGCGCTTGAATGTGACCATGGTTCCCATCGAAATCTCCTGAGCGTGTTGGACCCGAGCCTGCGCGGTCCGGGGTCGACCGGCGAAGGCCGCAGCTTAATCGGAATGCGAACCCGGGCAGGCGATCAGGGACTTGGGCGATCCCGACGCTGGCCGGCACGGGCAACGAGGCGCTGCGCGGACGTGACGTGGCCGTGCGGGTCTTCTAGAGCGACGCCGTCATCGCCGGCGCGTGCTCCCAGTCGTCGTGGCGGCCATCCTGGTACGCCACCGCCAGACCGGCCTTCACGTCATCGGGCATGTCGTCCAGGCAGGCGATGCTGACGACGTCGAAGTCCTGCGGGAAGTGCGGCCCCTTGGTGCCATGGCCGCCCAGCTTGACGCCGCAGCGCGCGCAGAAGCGGTGCTCGACGCGCTGCCCCGCGAAGCGATAGGCGGCGACGGCGTCCTCGCCTTGCAGGAACGCGAAGCTGCCCGGCTGCGCCATCGTCTTCCACAGTCGCGTCTTCGTGCAGATCGAGCAGTTGCAGCGGCTGGTGGGCTGCGCGAGGTCGATGTCGCAGCGAAAGCGCACCGCGCCGCAGTGGCAGGAGCCGTTGAAGCTGCGGATCATCGCGCGCCTCCGGCCGTGCGGGCGATGTCTTCGGCCAAACGATCCAGTACCGCGCCCCAGCCGGCGGTGTGGCCGTCGCGCATCTCCTCGGACGTGAACGGCGACTGCGTGAACGTCAGCCGCGTACCCGCCTTGCCTTGCTGCTCGAACGTCACCGTGATCAGCGTCTCGTCCGACGCCTCGGGCGCCCATTCCCACTGGAACGTGAACTCGAGACGGCGATTCGGCACGATCTCGCGGAACGCGCCGTGAGCCCAGGTCTCCTGGCCTTCGGGCGAACGGATGCAGTAGCGGTAGGCGCCGCCTGCGCGGAAATCCATCGTGAATGCGGTGCAGGCGAAGTCCTTGCCGCCCTGGCGCGGATACCACCAGCGTCGGGCGTGCTCGGCCGAGGTCCAGGCTTCGTAGACGAGCTCGGGTGGGGCGTCCAGCGTGCGGACGATGGTCAGCGACAGGTCTGCGGATGTCCGGGTCATGGGAGTCTCCATCGAGGGTCAGCGCGAGGCCGTGCGCTTGCGTGTCGGTTTGGCGGGTGCCGCTCGCTCGGCCTTGAGCTCGCGCACGTAGTCGTCCAGGTGATCCAGCGTCGACTCCCAGAACGGCCGGTAGGAGGCCAACCACTCGGTGGCCTCCGCCAGGGGCTTGGCGACAAGCCGGCGCGGGCGCGACTGCGCGCTGCGGCCGACCTCGACCAGGCCCGCGCGCTCGAGCACCTTCAGGTGCTTGGAAATCGCCGGTGAGCTCATGTCGAAGGGTGCGGCCAGCGTGGCGACGCTGGTCTCGCCCGTGGCGGCCAGTCGCGCCAGGATCGCACGCCGGGTCGGGTCGGCAAGGGCGCCGAAGGCCAGGCTCAGTGAGTCGGTGGACATATTTATAACCAATTGGTTGCGTAACCATTTGGTTTTTAACAAGAAGACATCGAAATGTCAACTCGCTCCGGTTGTCTAGGGGATCGACCCGGCCCGGGCGGAAACACCCTGCGGCTATGATTTCGGCCATTTCCCGCGCCCGGTTTCGAAGGCCGCGGCTCCCTCCTGTCGAAAGAAAAAACGCGAATGTCTTCCCTGAAAGCCCGGATGGGGCACATCCCCGAAGGCTCGGCCGTCCTGTTCTTCATCCAGATGTTCTCGACGCTGGGCTTCGCTGTCCTGCAGTCGTCGCTGGTGCTCTACGCCACGAAACACCTGCATTTCACGGACGAGCTGGCGCTGTCGTTGATGGGCGTCTTCGGCGCCTTCAACTACGGCCTGCACCTGTTCGGCGGCTACCTGGGCGGGCGCTTCCTGAGCAACCGCAACCTGTTCGTCGGCGGCATGGCGCTGCAGGTACTGGGCTGCGCATGCATCGCGATGGGCAGCGGCCCGATGATGTACTGGGGCCTGGCGCTGTTCCTGACCGGCAGCGGCCTGAACGTGACCTGCATCAACATGATGCTGACGCAGCGCTTCACGCCGGACGACCCGCGCCGCGAAGCCGCGTTCCTCTGGAACTACGCCGGCATGAACATCGGCTTCTTCATCGGATTCCTGGTTGCCGGGTACTACTACAAGACCCAGAGTTGGGCGAGTCTGTTCACCTTCGCCACGTTGGGCAATCTGGTGGCGATCGTGCTCGCCGTGTGCTACTGGCGCGTGTTGACGGATCGCAAGACGCCGTTGCTCGAGGCCTCGTCGGCGCAGTTCCGCACACGGTTCGCGGTGGGCGTCGCGATCCTCATCGGCCTCGTCCCCCTGGTCTGGGAACTGCTGCAGCACCCGGAGTCCACCGAGACCATCGTCAAGATCATCTGCGCCTTCGTGTTCGCGTCGCTGATCTGGCTGACGATGCGCCATCCGGTGCGCCGCGAGCGACGCAACATGTGGGCGTACCTGGTGCTCGCGATCGGCTCGCTGGTGTTCTGGTCGCTGTACCAGATGTCTTCCAGCGGCTTGTCGTTGTTCTTCGATCGCAACGTCGACCCGCTGGTGCTGGGCGTCACGATACAGACGCAGTGGGTGCAGAACATCAACACGTTCGTGATCTTCGCGGGCGGGCCGCTGCTCGCCATCCTGTTCGCGCACCTGCGAGACCGCGGCTGGCGCATCGACGTGCCCAAGCAGTTCGCCACCGCGCTGGTGCTGATGGGCGTCGGCTTCCTGGCGCTGCCGGTGGGCATCGCGCTCGCCGATCCGGCCACGGGCCGCTCGGCGTTCTTCTGGATATTCCTCAGCTACGTGCTGCAGAGCATCGGCGAGCTGCTGATCTCGCCGGTGGGCTACGCGATGATCGGCAAGCTCGCGCCACACAAGTACCAGGGCGTGATGATGGGCGCGTGGATGCTCGTCACCGGCCTCGCGTCGCTGTTTGCCGGCGATCTGTCCAAGTCGATCCCGACCGCGCAGGACGCTGCGCCGCAGGTCACCAACGCGTTCTATTCGATGCTGTTCGGTCGCCTCGGCTGGGCGACGGTTGGCGTCGGCGTCGTGCTGGCCCTGCTGATCCCGTTCCTGCGCCGCCTGATCAGCGACAAGGACACGCCGGAAGTCGACGAGCTGGTGCCGGCGGTGCTGCCGCGCTGAGCGATCCGATCCCTCGAGAGATCGCCGCGGGGCCGTGACGCTCAGGCGGCCGGCAGCGCCGTGCCGCACGCGCTGCAGAACTTCGCCTGCGGGCCGGCCTTCGTGCCGCAGGCCGTGCAGAAGCGCGAGCGCTCCGCGCCCGCGGGCGCGGCTGTCACGCGAGGCGCGTCGGGCGCGCCGGTGAGCGCGTCCGCGCGCGCGGGTGTCGCGCCACCCAGCAGGGATTCCGTGGCCTGCAACGCCTCGATGCGACGGCGATCCTCGGGCGCCCGCGGCGCGATGAACACGCTCTGGCGACCGGCAAACGCCTCCAGGTCGTTGGCCAGGCGCTCGGCCTCTTGCGACGTCGCGTACATCGCCGTGACCTGGCGCACGCCATCCTTGCCGAACACCACCGACTCGACGCGGGCGCGCCAGATGCGCAGCGTCATCGCCTCAACGCGCACGACGTCGTTCTCGGTCTGCAGGCGGCTGTTCAACTGGTTGCCGGTGCCGATGCGCGACGATTGCCAGGTGCCCTGCAGTTCCACCCACACGAGTTCCGACTCGAAGTTGAAGCGGCCCCAGATCGCGCCGGCCGACTGGAAGCAGAACGCGGCGATGGCCAGGCAGACCGCGGCGTAGCCCACGGTGGCGGTGTTGCCCCAGCCGTCGGCCAGCACGTGCGACGGATCGAACCCGCGCACGTAGACCAGCGCGCAGACGACGCCCACGAGGGTCAGCAGCGTGCCGTACAGGTCGAGCATCACGAGCCAGCTGTGGCGCGCCGCGGCCAGCGCACTGCGCATCGTCACGGCCGCGGTGCCGGACATCGGCATCGGCTGCGTCTCTTCCAGCAACTCGCCGGCGAAGCGGCCGGAGCCGGCGGCCCCCTCGGTCACCGGCTCGATGCGCGTGTAGCGGCGGTTCGGGATCTTTTCCACCCACTCGTTCTGCAGCGTGCGATCGAGCTCGGTGATCAACGACGCCGGCGGCCCGTTCATCGACAAGGTGCGTTGCTCGCAACTGCGCTCGGTCTGCGGCGACGCGTCGAGCTGCGCGTGCAGCGCGCACAGGATCAACACCACGGCGACGAGCGCGCACAGCAGCAGGAACGTGGCCTGGCCCGTCACGGAATAGCGCACCGACGGCAGGGCCGATCCCAGCAGGCCGGCCGCGACCGGGCCGACGATGGCGGCCACGATCAGCGCGATCAGCGCGCCGGTGCCGAGCGGGGCCTGGTTGCCGCTGACCAGCGGACGCAGCAGCACCACGGCGCCGAACACGAAGTACACGATCGAGATCAGCGGGCGCGTCCCGTCGGTGCCGAACAGGCCCCACGCGAACAGGAAGCTCAGCAGCGTGACCAGGAAGGACAGCGCGTTGAAGAAGTGGCGTTGCGCGAGCGCCTGCACGACGACCGGTGCGGTGATCAGGCGCGGCACAGCGTGGTACAGCACGCCGTTCAACGCGCCTTGCGGCTCGGGATACTCGAGCCCGCCCTGGCGCAGCGTGGCCTTGTAGAAATCGGCGCGGGCCGAGTTGCCGGTGGCGCCGATCGCCACTTCCGGCGCCAGCGAGCGCGGACGCCCGCGCCCGAAGAAGAAGCGCAGGCGGCGTGCGGCGATCACGGCGAACGACAGGCCGGCCGCCAGCAGCGCGACGCCCACCAGCAGCGGCGCGATGCCCAGCCGCGCGGAGTGCGACTGGATCGCGGCGCGCGCCCACAGCAGGCCCGTGAGCCCGCCCAGCAGCGTGATGGCGGCACAGGCGAACAGGAACGTGTTCTCCACCCGGAACGGGTTCGGCAGTTCGAGCCGCTTGTTGTCCGAGCTGTAGTCGTAGGCCAATCGTCGCTCCCTGGGGTATGCGGCGATTCTAGGGTTCGGTGATATCACTCCAGGACTCGTCGTGCTGGTCGGCAATTCCCCGCAGACGTGCGTTCCTGCCGCTTTTTTTCGGGGCAGCCTCGTGCGAAGGGCGCGTCGCCCCCTAACATCGCGGGCTGCCGAAGCCGAACCCGGGAACCCTTGTCGTGAACCTGTTGCCGCCGCCGCATGTGCGCCGCGCCCCTGCGTTGAAGCGGGCGGCCGCGGCCGTTGGGGTGGCCGCGATCGCGGTGTTGGCGGCGTGCGCGGGCGGCGGCGCGCCCGCCGGCGTCTCGGGCGAGGTGCGTACGCCGATCGCGCCCGGAATGCGCGGCTATCCGTTCGCCGCCTCGCGCACCGCGACCCAGGACTACTTCGGCGTCGCCGTCAGCGACGACTTCACGTGGCTGGAGAACGCCGCGGATCCGTACACGCGCTCCTGGACGGCCGCCGAGAACGCCTACAGCCGGCGCTATCTCGATGCGATGCCAGCGCGCGCGGCCTTGCGCCAGCGCCTGCAGTCGCTGATCGGGTCGACGTCGAATGCCTATTCGGCGCTCGTCGAGCGCGGCGGCGTCGTCTTCGCGCTCAAGAACGCGCCGCCGCAGCAGCGACCCGTGCTGGTGGTCCTGAAATCGGTGGACGACGTGGCCAGCGAACGCGTGGTGTTCGACCCGGGCGCGGCGGCGCCGGACGGCTCGCTCGCGATCGATTTCTTTCGCCCCTCGCTCGATGGACGGCGCGTGGCGATCGCGGTCTCCGCGGGCGGCAGCGACGGCGCGACGCTGCGCGTCATCGACGTGGCGACGGGCCAGGCCTTGGCCGACCAGATCCCGCGCGTGACGTCCGCGGCCGGTGGCGGCGACGTCGCCTGGAGCGTCGGCAGCGCGGGCTTCTTCTGTACGCAAACGCCGGCGCCGGGCAGCCGGCCCGCGGACTATGCGCAGTCCCTCGAGCAGGTGGTCTTTCACAAGCTGGGCATGGCCCCGGGACAGGATCGCCTCGAACTCGGCGCGGGCCTGCCGCGCCTGTCGCGCGTGCGCCTCGAGAGCTCGCGCGACGGCCGCAGCGTGCTGGCCCTGGTCGAGAATGGCCGCGGGGGCGACGTCTCGCTGTACCTGAAGCCGGCCGATGCGAACGGCGAGGGCGCCTGGCGGCGTCTCGCCTCCGAACGGGACGGCGTGCGTGACGCGCAGTTCGGCGACGACGACGCGCTGTACGTCAGGTCGATCGTCAATGCGCCGCGCGGCAAGGTGCTGCGGCTGCCGCTGGCCGAGACGAAGAACGTCAACTGGGACAGGACGGCGGCGATCGCCGCCCCGGTGGAAGGCGCCATCCAGCGCTTTGCCGTGGCCGGCGGCACGCTGTACCTGGCCGAAGGCCAGACGGGCGCGTCGCGCCTGCGCGCGATCGACGTGCGCACGCGGCGCGCCACGGCGGTGAGCCTGCCTGCGATGAGCGGCGTGACGGCGCTGGCGCGCGTGGGTCGCAACGACGTGGTGGCGCAAGTGGCCAGCTATCTCGAACCGCCGCTGTGGACGCGGGTGGGCGGCGGCCATGCGAAGCGCACCGCGCTGGTGATGACATCGGACGCCAACTTCAACGACAGCGACGTGGTGCGCGAGTTCGCCACGTCGCGCGACGGCACGCCGGTTCCGCTCGACATCCTGCGTCGCAAGAGCACGCGCCTGGATGGCCGCAACCCGGTGCTGCTGACCGTGGGCGGCGCCATGGGGCAGGGTGCCACGCCCGACTTCGACGCGGCGCGCCGCGTGTGGCTGGATCGCGGAGGCGTGATCGCGGTCGCCACCCTGCGCGGCGCCGTGGAGCCGGGCGAAGCGTGGCATGCCGACGGCGTACGCCTGCACAAGCAGAACACCTTCGACGACTTCATCGCGGCGGCGGAGTATCTCGTCAAGCGCGGCTACACGCAGCCCGCGCTGCTGGGCGTGCGCGGGCGCGGCGACAGCGCCCTGGTGATGGGGGCAGCGCTGACGCAGCGGCCGGAATTGTTCCGCGCCGTGGTGTCCGCCACCGGGGGCTACGACATGCTGCGGCTCGAGCGCGAGGCGGCGGGCGAATACGACACCCCGGAGTTCGGCAGCGTGAAGGATCGTGCGCAGTTCGATGCGTTGTTGGCGTACTCGCCGCTGCGCGCCGTGCGCGATGGCGGCAACTATCCGGCGGTGCTGCTCATGGCCGGCGGGCGCGACGGCCGCGTCAACCCGGCCCACTCGCGCAAGATGGCGGCACGGTTGCAGCAGGCCAATCCGAGCGGACGCGTGATCCTTCTTCTAACCGATGCATCCAGCGCGCAGATGTCGCAGGCCAGCCTGGCCGAGACCGTCGACCAGGCGACCGACGAGATCGGGTTCTTCCTGCACGAGGTGGTCGCGGCGCAGTGACGCGTGGGCGAGGGCGCAAAAAAAAGGAGGCACCGAGATGCCTCCTTTGCCTTGAGCCGTGAGCGCTGGAGCTCAGCGATCGCGTTCGCCGTCCTTCTTCTCGCGCTCGGCCTTCTTGCGCTCGTCCTTTTCCTTGCCTCCCTTGGGCTCCTTGCCGGGCTTGGCTGCCTGCGGTTGCTGGCCTTGCGGGGCCGGCTGGGCGCCGGGCTGCGCGCCCGGTTGGCCCGCAGGCTGGGCACCGGGCTGGCCCTGGGGATTGCCGCCGCGGCCACGACCGCGCGGATCCTGCGGGTTCGCCGGCTGCGGCTGGCCGGGTTGCGCCGCGGGCTGCTGCATATGTCCTTGCGGCTGTGCCTGCGGCTGGCCCTGCTGCGGCTGTCCGTTGATCGGTGCCGGTTGACGCGGAGGCTGGTCGAACTCGGGACGACCCTGGCCGGGCGCAGGGCGCGGCTGGCCTTGCTGCGCCTGGCCCTGTGGCACCGGTGGCTGGCCTTGCGGTTGCTGCATGGCCGGTTGCTGCATCGCCGGACGCGCGCCGCCGTTCGGCGGGCCACCGCGATCGTTGCGAGAGGGCTGGCCAGCCGGCAGTGTCATCGGTTGGTGTCCGGACACATAGCTGGGAATCGCCTGCGCCGACGTCGGCTGCGGTGCCATCGGGCGGCCGGCCGGCGCCATCGCGGCGGCCAGTTGCGCACGCGCGGGCACCGAGTTCTGGAACGCCTGGCCATTGGCCGTGGCGCCCGCCGGGGCCTCGATCGTCACGTTGGTCACGTTCGTGATGTTGGTGACGTTGTTCGTCGTGTTGTGGCTGTTGATGTCCACGTTGCCGTGCACGCGCATGCCCACGTTGACGACGGCCGGTGCGCTCACCACCACCGCGGGCGGGGTACCGATCGGTGCAGGGATGATGATGCCGGCACGCGAGCCCGGCGGCGGCGGCACGAACACGCCTTGCGGCCCCATGGGCGGGCGACCGAAGCGCACGCCCGGACCGGCGATGGCCACGGTGATGCTCAGTCCCACCGGCGGCGGCACGAAACGGGCCTGCGGCGCGCACCAGAAGCCCGGCACGAAGACGACGACATCGCCCCGGTGTTCGTAGTACGGCTGCACCCAGCCGTAGTCGGGGCGCGGCGGCGGCGCCCAGCGGCCGGCGCTCCAGAACCAGCGGCCTTCCCAGGCCCAGTAGCCGCCGGTCCAGATGGCTTCGCCATAAGGCTGCGGCGGCGGCACTTCCACCAGCATCGGCGGCGGCGCCCATTGCACGGCGATCGGCTCCGGTTGCACCAGCGGCGGATCGACGTAGACGCTGACGACCGGTTCGTTGTCTGGCGCGTAGGCGGGCTGTTCGTAGACGGGCACCGGGCGCGGCGGCGGCGCGACGTAGCGCGGTGCTGGCAGCGGTTGCACGACGCAGGCGGACAGGATCGCGGCGGCCCCGAGGGCGGCGCCCAGGGTGCTCAGGCGCCGGAATGCCTGGCTTGTTGGAGTTGTCATGTCGAAAGAGTCCTCTGGAATCGCCCCTGCACCGCGGGCTGGAATGGGCCATTGTCACGGCTCGTGTCGTCTCAACGCGGCAGCCCCCGGATTGGTGGGCAGCGGACACGCAAAATTACATTCGGCTATCGGGAAGCTGAATGGCAAGAGCGGACGTCCGTCGACACGTCGTCGACAAGGAGCGCAACTGCAACGGCATGGCAGCCTCACGTCAGGCTGATGTCGACATGCGCGCTGGCGATGAGGCGCTCGAGGATGGCCGCGAAGGTTGAGCTACGCGTAGAGCGTCACGTCAGCAGCGCGTCGAGGTCGCCGGAGCCGGCGTGGCGCAGGTGCGGGGGGACTCATGCGGACGGCGGGCCCTTGAGTTCGATGATGTTGCCCTGCGGATCGCTCAGGTAGATCGACGGGCCCTCGCCTTCGGCGCCGAAACGCGATTCGGTGGGGCCGGCAGCAATGCCCAACGACGCGAGGTGGGCGCGGATCGCAGGCTCGTCGAAGGGCTCGACGCGAAAGCACATATGGTCGACGTTGTGGCCTTGCCTGCCGGGCGCCGCGCCGCCGGCTCGCCCCAGCTTGCCGTCCAGCGGCACCAGGTCGATCATCGATCGCCCCGCACGCAATTGGATCAGCCCGATATCGTCCTGGCGCCGTTCGATGCGGCAGCCGAGGGCGTCGCAATAGAAGCGCAGCATGGCGGGGAGGTCGATCACACGCAGCACGATGTGGTCGATGTCGCGGATGTGGATCATCGTCGGGGCTTCAGGAGTGCCGTGAGCGTCCCACGCGATGCGGATGCGTCGCGTGGGACGGTCGGTGGATCAGCCGGCGTGCATCGCGTCGTCCGGCGCCGGCAGGTACAGCTGTTCCTGCGGCACCAGGATCCACAGCAGGATGTACAGCGCAAGGCCCGAACCGGCGAAGACGATGCCGAACGTGAAGATCAGCCGCCACACCCACGACGGCACGCCGGTGGCTTGGGCGATGCCACCGCACACGCCGCCCAGCCAGCGGTCGCTGAGGCTGCGCCGAAATTGGTTGAGAGCACTCACCGGAGGGCTGGTGCGTGCTGCCGCGGGCATGCCGCTGAGCACGCGGGCCTTGGCGCGGGCGAACTCCTCGTCCGAGAGGATGCCGCGCTGGTGCAGGTCACCGAGTTTGCCGAGTTCGTCGCTGTCTGACATGGTCTGCTCCTGAGGGGGTGTGTTGAACCGATGACTGCAGATTACGCTCGGGCCAGGCACGCTGCCAGCAGGGTGCGACGGGCTGCGTCGGGGGGCGACAGGAGCGCGCATCGGCCGGACAGGCCGGCGCGCCACCGTGCCTGCATCAATGCTTCGCGTTGATCTTGTTGAACCCCGGCGTGGGTGCCATCGTGGGGCGTGGCCCGTCGTTGGAGTCGCTGCAGGGCGCCTGCCATTCACGCAGCTCGGTCTCCAGCAACTGATGGCCGTCCTGATGGGCCAGCGCGATGAGGGCGAAGACGTTGCCGTCGTTGACCAGTTCGTGTCCGAGGCCCAGCTTGAGCTGGCGGTAGATGTGTTGCGGATCGGTCGAGTTGTCCTGCGTTTTCATGGGCTCTCCAGTTGTGAATCCCGGCGCGGCAACGCCTGTGCCCGTCCGCGGACGGACGGGCCGTGCGCTGCAGTGTGCGCGTCGTTCAAAGGCCCTGCCAGTCCTACAGGCGCAAGCGCCCGGCGTAGCCGGTGAGCTCCAGGTAGCCCCAGCCGACCGTCTGGCCGTCCGCGCTCTTCAACGCGGACAAGCCCTCCCAGTAGACCGAGCCCGTGGAGTCGCGGCTGTCGAGCTCCTGGTCGTCCTGCAGCGCGGCGACGTTCCACCGGCCCGAAGGCGTGGTCAGTGTCCAATCGACCGGGTAGGTGGCCCGGGTGCGCGGGCTCGTCCAGTGCCGCAGAGGCTCGAAGCGGACGTCGCCGGCACCGAAGATCCGGAGCTCGCCGGACGCGCCGCGGTACGAGCCACCGGCCCACAGCAGCGTGCCGTCGGCGCGGCGCAGGCGGAACGCCATCAGCGCGGCGCCGTCGCTGAGGTTGAAGCCGACCCAATCCCAGCCGACGGCCTCGGCCGGCAGCAGTTCGTTGCTCCATTCATGGTCGAGCCAGGCGCGCCCGCTCACGTCGCGTGCTGGCGCGCCCGCACGCTCCACGCGCCCGCGCACCGCGAGTTGCGGCTCGCTGTAGTAGTGGCTCGCCTGGCGCGCATCGGGGCCTTTGCGCGAGTAGCCGGCGTCGCCCTGCAACAGGATGGGCTGCGTGCCGGAGAGTTCGAGGGCCAGCGCGAAACGGTCGGTGCGCACGGCGATGCGCATCTGGCTGGCCGCGGCACCCGATGCGGATGCCGCGGAGCGCTGCAACGACCAGTCGCGCAGCTGGACGACCTGCGTGCCCGTGGCGGCTGGCGTCTGCACGAGGCCGAAGCCTTCACGGCCGGCGCGTTGGTCATGCATCAGGCCGCCGCCGTTCTTCGCGCCCGCCGCGAGATCGGTCAGGGCGACGTGCGCGAACACGAGTTGGCGCGCCGCGAAGCGGCTGGCGGACGTTTCGGCGAGCCCGGTGCGCGTGCGGAAGAACGTCACCTGGAATCCGAAGTCGGGTGCCGGCGTCGCCGCGGCCTCCGTGCCCAGGCGCAGCCAGCCGGTGACGTACCACCACTCGATGTGGGTGTCGGGGTGCGCGCCATGGTCGGCAGGAAAGCGCAACGCGCGATGCGTGACGCCCAATGGCACCGCGTCAGGCAGCTGCGCGGTGGCCGGTGTCGCCGCGTGGACCTGCTGGCGCAACGCGAACATCGTCGGCAGCAGGCCGGCAACGAACGGACGACGGCGCATTACCACCGCGCCTGAATGTTGCTGACAGATAGTAAAGTGTAAGTCCCTGATTTCATTGAGTTAGACGTCATCGTCGCGCGTTGAGCGCCAGGGGCTCGTCTCCAATATCGTGGGTTGCGCACCGAAGTGCGCCGAGCCACATGCGACTGGGCGGGCCAGGCGCAGCAGAAGGAGACGAGCCATGGGCGAGGGTATCAAGTTCTTCGTTGGTTTGGATGTCCACAAGGACAGCATCAGCGTCGCGGCCTGCGATGCGAGCCGAGGACAGGCGCGATTTGTCGGGACGGTCGATTCGGATGTGAACGAGCTGCTGAAAGTGCCGGCCAAGGCCGGCGCCCCGGCCGCGGGCGAGCTCAAGTCGATCTGGGTTCCCGGCGAGGCACATGAAGCGATGCGCGATCTGTGTCGGACACCCGAGGATGCGGTGTCGGCGCGGCAGCAGGCATCGAAAGGGTGACGAGAGGTTCGAAGAGCATCGTGATCTCTGGTTGAAAGCAGGGCGCTCGCGCCCTTGTCGGTGACTGCGATCCGGTCGAGTTTCGGGTTCAGGACGCCTGCGGAAGGTAGCTGGGCTTGGCGGCTGTCATCCCTTGCTTGACCTGCTGAGTCAGTTCGTCGGCCAACACCTCGTCCAAGCCGGACTCGAGTCCGTCGAGGGCACGCCTGGCGATCTCCTCCGGGCTGGACTTCGGGACATCGAACCCGCGCGTGAGATCGGTATCGACGTAAGCCATGTGCAGCGCGAGCACCTGGGTCTTCTGTGCTGCCAGTTCGTTGCGCAGGGCATTCGTGAGCGACCAGGCGGCGGACTTGCTGGCCGAATAGGCTGCCAACTCGCCGCCATTCACCCAGGAGGCGATCGACAGCACGTTGAGGAACGCGCCGCCGCCGTTGGCTTTGAGAATCGGCGCGAAGGCCTTGCTCACGCGAAGCATGGCAAAGAAGTTGGTCTCGAAGATGCGTCGCGCGACGTCTTCGCTATCGGCGGCGAGAAAGCCGCCCGGTTGGGCGATGCCGGCGTTGTTGATCACCAGCGTGACATCCGATGCCAGTGCCGCGGCGGACGCCACGTCTTCCGGCTTGTTGACGTCGAGTCGCAGCGCCTGCACGCCGGCTTGCGTGACGGCCGCGGGGTCGCGCGCACCGACATAGACCTTGCGGGCACCGCGGGCGAGCAGGTCACGCGCAAATGCCAGCCCGATGCCGCGATTGGCGCCTGTGACGAGAGCAACAGCGTTTTCAATCTTCATGGGATTCTCCAAAGTGGGGACAAACAGATTCAAAGGGGGGGCGGGCCATCGCTATCGCACCTTGACGACGACCTTGCCTTTCGCACGGCCGACCTCGACGTAGGCGATGGCCTCGTTGGTTTGTTCGAACGGGAAGACCCGGTCCACCACGGGGCGGATGACACCGGCATCGAAGAGGCGGGTGATCTCGCGCAACTGGCGCCCATTGGCCTTCATGAACAGGAACGAGTAGGCGACCCCGCGGCTCCTCGCCCGCCGCCGGATTCCCGAGCTCAGCAGCCGCAGGACCAGTTTCACGAACCCGGGTGCGCCGCTTTCCTTGCCGAATTCGGGATCGGGCGGCCCGGAGATCGAGATGAGCTTCCCGCCACTCTTGAGCGCGCGGAGGGATTTTTCGAGCGTCTTGCCGTCCTGGCTGTTCAGCACCACGTCGTAGTCGCGCAAGATCTGCTCGAAGTCCTGCGTCTTGTAGTCGATGACGACGTCGGCACCCAGACTCTTCACGAGCGCGAAATTCGTCGCGCTCGTCGTCGTGGCAACGGTTGCACCCAGATGCTTGGCCAACTGGATGGCAAACGTGCCGACGCCGCCGGAGCCCGCCTGGATGAAGACCTTCTGACCCTTCTTGAGGTCGGCCCTCTCGATCAGAGCTTGCCAGGCAGTCAGAGCCACCAGAGGTATGGAAGCGGCTTCCTCCATCGTCAGGTTCTTGGGCTTGTGCGCCAGCGAAGCTTCCTTGACGGGGACGAATTCGGCGAACGTGCCGATCCGAAAATCATCCGGCCGCGCGTAGACCTCGTCGCCCGCCTTGAACTGCCGCACGCGCGGGCCGACCTTGACCACGACCCCCGCCACATCGTGGCCCAGCGCGGTGGGGAGGCGATACGGCAGGACGAGCTTGAACTCACCGTCCCGGATCTTGGAGTCCAGCAGGTTCACGCCTGCGGCATGGACCTGAACCAGCACCTCGTCTTCGTGCAGTTCCGGCTGCGGCATGTCTGCCAACCGCAACGCGCGCTTCTTTCCATATCGTTCAAGAATGAATGCTTTCATGACTTTCCTTGTTCCTGGACTACCCAAGAGTTCGTTGATGCTCCGGCCTGGGCGACAGCTTGGCCAATGGCGGTGTCGGAGCGCGAAGCGACTGCACTGGACGGGGCTCGTAAGGCCCGTTCAGGCGTCCAGCCGCAGGTCTCTTCGAACGCCCGCGTCGAGCACGCCAGCGGGCGCGAAGCGGCGCAGCAAGCGCATGCGGCTGGCAAGCCCGGGGGCGTAGTGGATCCTTGGCCGCGTGGCCTGCGCCGCCTTCAGCACGATCCCGGCGACAACTTCCGGACCATCCGCATCCACCAGCACCTCCTTGACCCGCTTCTCCACGCCTGCGCGGATATCGCGATAGACGTCAAGGGGCGCGTCGGGCTTCATCAGGTTCGCGTCGAAAGGCGTGTTGATGTAGGCGGGCTCGACCACCGAGACGCGAATGCCCTGCGTGCGCAATTCATGGTCGAGCGCCTCCGAATAACCTGCGACCGCATGCTTGGTGGCCGAATACAGCGCCATGTAGGGCATCGGCAGGAAGCCCAGCACGGAGCCGATGTTGATGATCCGTCCAGCCCGTTGACGGCGCATGTGCGGCACCACGGCGCGGATCATCCGGATCATCCCGAAGAAGTTCGTGTCGAAGATAGCCCGGGCCTGCTCGATCGAGCTCTCCTCCGCACCGGCCGGGGCCACCCCGAAGCCGGCGTTGTTGACGAGGAGGTCGATGCGGCCTTCCAGGCGCACCACCGCACGGACGGCGGACTCGACCGACTCGTCGCTGGTCACGTCGAGAGGCAACATCTCGAAGGGCCGACGATCCGCCTGGCCACCGCGCCGGCTAGTGCCGTACACCTTGTAGCCGGCCTTCGCGAGCTGCTGGGCCGTGGCCTCGCCAATGCCCGAAGAGGCGCCCGTGACGAGGGCGACCTTGCTATTCATGTTCACGACGATTCTCCTGCATGTGTGATTTCGAAGGCGGTCGGCGTGCGCGGCGCACTGCCGGGGAAGAGATCTGTTCCAAGGTCATTGTTCAGAGATCGCATGATGTGTGTAATATGAAAATTCGAACCAGAAGACGGCCAATCCTGTGGACTCAGGCGGGGGCCAAGGTCTTCAGCGTCGCCTCGCAGAGATGCTTGGCCAGCCCGGGATCGTCCACCGCGCGAGCCAGCAACAACGTGCCCACCATCGCGGAGACTGTCACCAGCGCTCGCTCGTGGGCGCCGGGCTGTCCCCAGTCAGGCAATTGCCGCGCCACCAGGTCGATCATTTCCTTGATATGGCGAGTTGTCACCCGACGCACCTCGGGCTCCTGGCGCGCCGTCTCCGAGCCCAGTGCGGCGAGAGGGCACCCCTGCTCGACCTGTGCCAGGTGCTCCGGCGAAAGGTATGCGCGAAGCATGGACGCCAACGCCTGGTCGGGCGCAACGCTGGCGACAACCTTCGCCGCCACAGCCGCCGACTCCGCGCATGCCCGGGCCGCTGCTTCCGCCAACATGGCTTCGCGCGACGTGAAGTGGGCGTAGAAGGCGCCATGGGTCAGGCCGGCTTCCTTCATGATGTCGGCGACTCCGGTGCCGTCGTAGCCGCTGCGACGGATCGCCCGCGCCGCGGCCACCACGATGCGCTCGTGTGAGGCTTCCTTGGCTGCCGCGCGGTCGTTGTGTCTTGAAGTTCGCATGATGAATATCATACGTTATTTCGGTGGCTCGTGTTGTGACCCTGCTGGCAATGGCTTTGCTGCCGAATTCGACCCGCATTGCGCTCAACAATGACCGGCGCCGTCAGGCAGCAATCCCGTCTGGATACGATTTCTCGCCAACGGATTGAGGTTCTCTTACCAGTCCTCTTTCACCGCGCGCACGACGTCACGGCTGGCGGCCGCATGGCCGCTGCCCCAGGCCGTCAACGCGCCGGCCACGATCACGCCCAGGCCCAGCGTGAGCAGCGTGCCGATCGGCACGCTCATCTGCATCGTCCAGTGAAAGCTCTGCGGGTTGACGACCTTGACCAGCACCACGCTCACGGCGAGGCCCAGGATGAGGCCGAGCACCGCGCCCACCGCGCTCCACAGCGCGCCTTCGGATGCCACCAGCGTGAGCACCTGGCGGCGCGTGAAGCCCAGGTGCTGCAAGGTGCCGAACTCGCGCCGGCGCGCCAGCACCTGCGCGGAGAAGCTGGCCGCGATGCCCGCCAGCCCGATCGCCAGCGCCACGCCCTGCAGCCAGCGCGTGACGGCGAAGCTGCGGTCGAAGATGCGCAGCGAGAAGGCGCGCAATTCGCTGGCACTCGACACGTCGATCGGCAGGTCGGGCGAGGCCGCCTTGATGCGCGCGGCCACGGCCGCGGCTCCGGCGCTGCCAGGGCTTTCGTCCAGCCACACCACCAGGTCGCTGACGCGATCGTCCTCGGTCAGCCGCAGCCAGTCGCTGCGCGACATCAGCAGCGCACCTTGTTGACGGGCATAGTCGCGCCAGATGCCGCGCACCACCGCTTGAACCACGACGGGCGGTCCGGGCAACGTGGCGCCAGTGCCGCGCCGCGGCGGCAGCGGTAGCGCGACGACGTCCCCTTTCTTCAGGTGCTGCAGCGCCGCCAGCACCTCGCTGGGATAGACCGACAGCACGCCCGGGGGCACCGATGGCGCCGGTGCGGCATCGGGCGCGACGATCCACGGCAACACCGGTGCGGCACCGTCGGCCGGCGTGTCGCGCACCAGCAGCGTGGCGTCCGGCTGCTCCGGCGCGAGCGTGATGGGCAGCAGCCGTTCCGTGCGCATCTGGCGCACGCCCGGCCCCGAGGCCGCGGCGACGACGGCCGGCGCCAGGAAAACCGGGCCCTCGCTGGCGCCCGGCGTCGGCCGCACGTACAGGTCGGCAGGCAGCACGTCGTCCAGCCAGGCGATCAACGAGTCGCGGAAGCTGCTGACCATCACCGTCAAGGCGACGACCAGGCTCAGGCTGGCGACGACGCCGGCCACCGCGGCGGTGGCGGTGTGGCGCTGGTCGACGGCCCGGGCCACGGCGAGCGCAGCGACCGGATTCCTTGCACCGCGAAAGCCTTTCAGCAGCAAGGACACGACCTGCGGCACGAGGCTGATGCCGCCCAGCAGCAGCACCCCCACGCACGCGTACGCGCCCCACGGGATCGCGTGCCAGGGCGGCACGAGTGCGAGCGCGCCCGCGAGCGCGATCAACGCCAGCCCGGCCGCGGCCGGCCAGTTGCCCGCGCTGGCGTTGCTGAGACCCTTGAGGCTTTGCGCCGGCGCCAGGCTCTGGGCCGCGAGCGCCGGCCACCAGCCGCCGGCGAACGCCGAGGCGACGCCCAGCGCGCCATAGGCCAGCGCGGCCAATGCGCTCCATTGGAGGTGCGGCATGGTGCTGCCCAGCGTGCCGCTGCCCAGGTCGCCGCCGAGCGCGCGCAACGCCGCCGCGGCGAGGCCGGTGCCCAGTGCCAGGCCGGCGAGGCCGCCGAGCAGGCCCACCAGCAGGCTGTCGGCCCACACCAGCGTGCGGCGCTGGCGGCCGCTCATGCCCAGCACGCCCAGCAGCGCCAACTGCGGGATGCGCTTGGCGACGGCCAGCGACTGCACCGAGAACACGAGAAAGCCGCCGGTGAACAGCGCCACCAGCGACAGCACGCTCAGGTTGACGCGATAGGACTGCGACAACCGCGCCATCCGCAGCGCCGCCTCGTCGGGCGCTGCGGCACGCACATCCGGGCCCGCGTTCAGCGCGGCCATCACGGCCTCCTGGCGCGCGCCCGGTGCGAGCCGCACGTCGATGCGCGACAACGAGCCGACGCGGTCGAAGTGGGTCTGGACGCCGGCGATGTCCATCACCAGCAGCGGCGGCCCGTCGGCGGCGATGCGCCCGCCGAGCGCGAACGTCTGCCAGTGGCCGTCGACCTGCAGTGCGACGTGCCCGGCGGAGCCCAGCAAGGCCCGTGCGGACGGGTTGGCGAACACGAGGTCGGGGTCGAGCGCGGACAACGGCGCGACGGGCGACGCCGAGGCACCCGACGCGGACGATGCCTCGGGCTGCACCAGCCAGCCCGGCGAGATCCACGGGGCGACCAGGGCGTCGAGGCCCAGCAGGTGCGCCGGATGCGATTGCCCGTCGGCACCACGCAGCCCGATCGCGAGATCGATCACCGGGCTGGCCTGCGCCACGCCCGGGGCAACTGCGACGCGGGCGTACAGATCCTCGGGCAACAACCCGTCGCGCGGCCGCACGCTGAAGTCGGGCGCGCCGCTCGCGGCGTGCACCGCGGTCTCGAACTCCGACAGCGCCGAGGCGTTGATCAGCTGCACCGCGAACGCGAGCGCCACGCCCAGCGCGACGGCCAGCACGGCCGCGGCCTGCCGCCACGGATGGTGGCGCCACTCGGCCCACAGCAGTCGGGCGAACAGCGCTGCCATCGACAATGAAGGAGGGCGGCGCGACGACGAGGAAGGCAGGGCGGCGGACAAGGGAACACGAATCGGGAGGACAGGTGCATCCTGCCATCAATCCGGGACGTTCCCAGGCGCAGATTGGACGGTTTTGGCCATGAAACGACGCGCCGTCGCATCGCGCCGGCATTTGTCGCCGATGTGGCAGCCGCGCCGTCGCATCGCCACCATCATCGCGCTGACCGCCGTATGCTTGTCCCAGGCCACGAAGCCGAACGGCCTACAACGAACGAGACATCGCCATGACCCTTGCCACGCCCACCGCCGACGCAGCCACCACCGCCGATATGCCCACCCGCGTCGTCCAGCGCATCTGTCCGCTTTGCGAGGCCTGCTGCGGCCTGAGCCTGACGGTGGCCGGCAGCGGCGCCCAGGCCCGCGTGGTCGCGATTCGGGGCGACGAGCAGGACGTGTTCAGCCACGGATATATCTGCCCGAAGGCGGTGGCGCTGAAGGACCTGGAGGACGATCCCGATCGCCTGCGCCACCCGCTGATCAAGCGCGACGGCCGCTTCGTCGAGGCGAGCTGGGACGAGGCCCATGCCGAGATCGCGCGTCGCCTGCCGCCGCTGCTGGCCGAGCATGGCCGCGACGCACTCGCCTTCACGCTCGGCAACCCGAACGTGCACCGGCTGGGCCTGGGCCTGTACGTGCAGCGCCTGTTGCGCGCGGCCGGTTCGCGCAACGTGTTCAGCGCCTCCACGCTCGACCAGATGCCGCGCCAGCTCGCCAGCGGCTGGATGTACGGCCACGCGTTGACGGTGCCGGTGCCCGACATCGACCACTGCGATTTCCTGCTGATCCTGGGCGCCAACCCGATGGCCAGCAACGGCAGCATGTGGACGGTGCCCGATTTCCGCGGCCGCGCGAAGGCGATGCGCGCG
>FSXQ01001697.1_pt1 | contig 27925 bp, 20 predicted proteins | sample 1638011 | NCBI WGS metagenome assembly FSXQ01 (sample SAMEA3914789, study PRJEB12502) | metagenome | biome: forest; material: soil | place: Canada | collected 2011-07-03 | depth 0.3 m | reverse complement strand
GGGCCCGTTGTACCAGGTGCTCGCGTACCAGCTGTCGCCCTCGAGCAGCCAGTACATGCCGTCGTAGTAGAAGAGATTGGTGGCCAGCCCAGGCGTGTAATAGACCGGGTAGTCGGGCACCTGCGCGAAGTCCGGGTACGTCGGGATGTTCACGCCGATGCTCAGGCTGGGCGTGCTGAAGGACAGGCTGACCTGTGCCATTGCGGGCGCAGCGGGCATCGCTGCCAGGGCCATCGAGACCGCAAGAATTGAAAGGCGCATTTTGATTCTCCAGCTCGCCGACACGCGATCGAGCACAGGTTGAAACTTCGGACTTCAGTAGCCTGGCAGCCACACGATGGGTCAACCTTTCGTGCCTCCAATCGACAGCAAGGAACTCTCCGCCGCCACGACCGACACGCCCTGCCGTCGGGCAGCGTTGACGGTACTCGTGTGAGTCAGAGCAAATTCGATCGGATGGCACCCAGTCCCGCCATCCAGATCATTCTTGAAAGTTGGCATCACGACTCTCCCTGGCAATGCGGAAGCCTGGGGTGTCTCGACAAGCCTGTCGACGAACCAGCACGCTGCCTTTCGTGGGCAGGCGCCAAAGACCAGCTTGAGCTTGGCAGTCAAGGCACTCGGCCTGCGCCTGCTCAAGATCGGTGTCTCCTGGCCGCTGGAGCCGCAGTGCATCCGCGAATTCGCGGATGGGCTCGATGAGACCCTGGTTGTCGAGGAGAAGCGCCAGATCATCGAATACCAGTTAAAGGAGCAGCTGTACAACGCTCCTCCCAGTGCGCGGCCGCGCGTCGTCGGAAAGTACGACGAGACGGGCGAATGGGTGCAGGTTCCCCACGACGGCATCCTGCTGTCGCCCAACGGCGAGTGGGGAAACGGTGGACATCGAAGTGCTCATGCGCGAACGGAACTGGGATCGGGTAGTCATCAAGCCAACTGTCTCGGCCAATGCAAACGAAACACACGTGCTCGCTCGCAATATGCTTGGGTCTGCACAATTCGTGCTCGACCGTCTGGCTGGCAGCCATGACGTGATGATTCAGCCCTATCTGTATTCTTTCGAATCTGAAGGCGAGCGGGCTTACATTTTTTTCGCAGGCGCCTTCAGCCACGCCGTTCGGCGGCCTCCGACCCTGCAGTCGGCCCCTCGGGGATTTGATCTCGCGACTCCCATCTTTCCGTTGATAGCGGTCGAATTGGAGCTGGCACTCTTTGCGCTCAGCAAGTTGCCGGTGGCTTCTGTATACGCCCGAGTCGATGTCGCAACTGACAACGACGGAATCGTTCGATTGCAAGAGATCGAACTGATCGAGCCTTGCCTGTTTACATCGCTGGTTTCCGGCGCAGCAGCGCGTTTTGCCGGGGCGATAGCGGAGTGTCTATGAAGGGTGGGGCAGGTTGCCTCAGGATGGCGTCGCGGGCTCAGGCCCGGCGCGATCGGCTTCGGGTCGGTCGCGACGAGGCGAACGACAGCCTACCGCTGGCTGCCCAGGCCGTTGAAGGCCGGGCCATCATCGACCACAGTGCCGCGGGTGCTGCCATGCATCAAGACGAAAGTGGTGCCGTTGGCGCCGTCCTTCCAGCTCAGGAAGTCGTCGTCGCCGAGGTTGTCGAGCGCGATGATCTCGCCGCTCTCGACCACGGTATAGGTTCGCACGCCCTTGACGACGTGCTCCTCGAGCTTCACCTGCGCGCCGATGCGGTGACCGGTCTTGAAACGCAGGAGGAACAGCGGCGGCGAATGCGAGAAGTCGACGTGGTAGGAGCCTTTCGGGACGAGGTCCCAGCGCGCCGCATCGAGGATCTTGAGCATCGCCGCGGTGGATTCCGCAGTCGAGCCAGGCTTGCCCGCGCCCTTGCCCGACCCGCCCGCGCCTTGTGGCGGCGGCGGATCCGGGATCTTCGCGGTCGCGTCCGTGACGTTGACCTTGCCGGTCTTGTCAGGCGTCAACAGCTTGCGGAATTGCGACGGCGGCAGGCCTGACGTCTGCATCTTCTTCACCAGCGCGTCGATGTCCTGGCGCGTCGCCGGCTGCTTGTCGTCGCCCTGGAGCGTCTGCTGCAGGTCCTCGACCATCGCGTGCGGCGCATTTTCCTTGGCGAGCTCGTTGCGGGCCCGAACCACCTCCGGGTCCGAATTGCTGAACTTCACGTCGCGGCTGAGGCGTGAGCCACCGATCGGCCCGACGGGCGCGCAGGCCTGCACGCCCGCGAGCAGGTCGCCGAATCCGATCTTGACGATGATCGAGGAGATGAAGTTGCGGATCCGGTTGCCGATGCCCGTGGCGTCGAGCAGCTTGCGTGCCGCGGGTTCCGCGATCCTGGTCTTGAACAGATCGGTCGCGATCGCCTTCGCGGCCGCGAGCGAGAAGCCGACCTGGGCCACCAACCCCCACAGGCATCCCAACGCCGGTGGAGTTGCGCAGGAGATCGCCTCGATCAGCAGGCGCAACCCGTACTCGATGTCGGAGAGCATGGACGCGATTTCACGCGCCTTGTCCAGCGCGCTCAGCACCTTGGCCACGGCCGAGATCAACGGCTCGAACTTCTCCTCGAGTTCCTGCTTCACCTGCTCGAACTTCTGGCGGATCGGCTCGAGGATCTCCTCGATCTTCTCGGTGACCTCGCGCGTGTAGTAGTCGATGACCTTGGAGGCGACGCCGTAGACGCAATCGACCGCGACCGTGAACGCCTGCGAGACGAATTCCTTCAGGAGGATCACCAGGCTCTTGCCGATGACCTCGACCGCCTGCTTCTCCCATCCGCCGCCCCCGACGTCCGCCTTCGCGCCATCCTGGAACGACTTGAACTTCGCGCCGATCCGCTTGAACAAGGCGGCGACGCGATCGAACAGCCCGCCGAACCGGAAGCGCAGCATGCCCAACCGCCGGCCCCACTTGCCGGCCCAGAACGACACCCCGCCCAGCGCGGATTTCTCATGGGGGATGGCCTCGTACGGAATCTTGAAATGATCGAGGACCTCGATCTCCTCCTTGCGGCCATCGGTCTCGTGCTTGAGGAATTCGGAAGCGGTTCCGGGGGTCTTGTCCGTGCCGCTCCAGGCCGCGCGCTTGTCTTCCCAGGCTTTCCATTGGTCGCGCCAGGTCCCGGTCAGATCGCCCGGCACCGTGTCGGCGGCGTCGCGCTGGATGCGCAAGGTGCGCGCGGGCACCGGTCCCGGCTTGCGCTTGAGCGCCGGCTTGTTGGGCCACTTCTCGAGAGGCGCCTGGAGTCCCTTGACGAGCGCCTGTTCCTGCTCGTACTGGGCCTTCAGGTCCTTGCCATAGTTCGCCGGCCTGGTGTCGTCGGGCAGCGACGTGTAGCGCAGCACGCCCTTTTCCGCAGGGTCGGCCACGACCCACAGCCGCTCGTAGCGGCCGAGCTTCTCATCGCGCCGCAGGATGGCGCCCGCCGGGGCGGCCTTCCCCAGCTGGCTCTGCCGCTTCGTGAGATCGATCGCGTCCGGTACCGTCAGGACGTTGAAGCCGCCGGGCGACGCACTTCCCGACTTCACGGCCATCTCTGAACCGCTCGGGCCGCCCCCGATGGATCGATGCGGGAAATCCTTGCGGACGACCTGGTTGGCGAAGGCCTGGAAACCCTGGATGTAGGCGTCGGGCTGCAGGCGGCCGGTGGCCAACGAGGGGTGAAAGAATCCCGAGTAGTGCGGCTTGATTTCCCCGATCTCGAACTGGTCGGGGAAGCGCGGATTGCTGGCGAGCACGTACGGGCGCCGGCTCTGGATCTTGGGCGAATAGACCGGATGCGCGCCGCCGATCTTGCCCTCACCGATGTTCACGTACCTGTGCGGCGGATCGCCGATCGCTTCCTTGTTCGTCTCGTCCGTCGGCATCGCGCGGATGCCGGAAACCAGGTTGCCGGTGCTGCGGTACAAGTCCGCGAAGCCGCGCTTGCTGAGGTTGTCGGCGTCGAAACCCGGCCGCGACTGGTTGTCCGGGCTCAGCGCGCCGGGGATCGGAACCTCGTACATCAGATCGCCGTTGGCCAGCGCGAGCCGTTGCTGGATCTGCGCGTGCTCGGACGGGCCGCTGCGTTGCACGCGTCGCCTCTGGGCGTGGCCCGACGGCCCGGCCTGCTGGATCACGTGCGTCAATTCGTGGGCGAGCAATCGATCGCCTTCGCGCGTGCCGGGCTGGTATTGGTCCTGGGCAAAGAAGACGTGGCGGTTGAAGGTGAAGGCGTTGGCGTGCAGGTCGCGGTTCAGCGCGTGCGAGTCGGCATCGGTGTGGATGCGGACGTCGCCGAAATCGACGTGGAAGCGGCTCTCCATGAACTCGCGCGACGCCTGCGTCATCGGCGACCCGTGGTGCTCCCGCGCTGCGATGCGCTGCTCGATCGGTGCCGCCGCAGGCCCGTCCCCCTCGCCGTCGCCCTCGTGACGGGCCGATGGAGCCGCCTGCCGCTGCACGAAGCGCTGCACCGCCATCACGGGCCCGGGCGGCGCCGCGGCAGGGCCGTTCGCGGGTGTCGAGACCACCAGGTCCGCCATCCGGTCCGCCTCCTGCTCGTACGGATCGCCGGGGGTGTCGACTTCGAGCTTGGCCTGGACGGCGTCGAGCGACAGCGCGTCCTTGTCGGCGCACGTCGGGCAGCCGCCGCCGCAGGGGCAGACCTTGCGCTGCAGGAACGGGACGCCCGCTGGCGCGTTGTCGCGCTGGCGGGGCGCGCGCCCCGGCGCGGGTTGCTTCGCTGCGGCGAGAGGACGTCGTTCAGTGGCGAACATGGCGCGATCCGGGGGGCGTGCGTCTCACGGCCGGTTTCCTTGCCTCGATCAGGAGGCCTTGCCCTTGGCGGGCGGCAGCGCGATCTCGCGGATCGGTACCGGCGGATCGCCGATCGGCTTGGCGCCCGCGGGCAGCACCACGTCGACATACGACGCGGCCCCCGCCACCGGCTCGAACGGCGTCGCGGCCAGGTAGACCGGCAGCGCCGCGGTGTTCGCGACCTCGATGAACAGAGACGACGCGGCCGGTGCCGGTGCCGTCGGATCAGCGCCGGCGTAGCTCAGCGCGAACCGGCCCTGCGCGTCGGTGTAGGCGAAGCCGTACTGGCGCAGGAAGGCCTTGCGCTCGTCGACGATGAACACGGTGTGGCGGGCCAGCGCCTGCAACTTCGCGTCGACCACGCGGCCCTGCAGCGTCCAGCCCGCGGCCGACACCTGCACAGCCGGCAGTTCGAACTGGCCACACATCAGCGCGACCCGCGCCACGGCGGACTGCGTCGCGGCGACGTAGGCCTGCGCCGCCGTCACCCTCGGATCGTCCGCGCCGTACTGCGCCGTCAGCGTCGCGACGCTGCGGGTTGCCTGCGACAACCGGGCCTGGTGGATTCGCTGCAGGCCGGCCGCGCCGTCCTTCACCCGGGCGTCGGCCGCGGCGAGCCCCGCGTTCAGCTCTTCGGCGGCCTGCGCCGGCCCGGTGCCCGCGCCGTCGGTGGGGATGGTCGTGCTCATGATGATCTCCTAGCGCCCCAGCGCGCCGGCCAGTTCCTTGGCCAGTTCGGCGCAGGACAGGCCGTCGACGTTCGGGACGAGCTCGATGTTGTTGTCGTTTGTCGTCGGCAATGCGCTGAGCGCGATCAGGCAGTGGGTCGAGATGTTCTGGTTGGTGACGTTGGCCGTGCCCACGGTGAGCCCGGACAGCAGCACCGCGTTCGGCGCTTCCTGGAAGCGGTTGCCGATGACGTTGAGCGTGCCGCCCGCGAGGAGCGCGTTCGCGATGGCGCTTGGCCGCAGCGCGTCGAGCCAGCACTGGTTGGTGGAGAACACGAGGTGGTCGGGCGTGACGACCGCAATGGCGGCGATCTCGGGCTGCAGGCTGGCGCGCGCCTCCAGTTGCACCACGTTGTCGGCGAACAGCACGCTGCCGCACGACACGGGGCCCAGGCCGATGCCGCCCACGCCCGTGTAGCCCCGGTTGGCATTGCCCAGCACCTGGCTCGGCAGGCTTGCCGCGTCGATACGGTCGATCGACGTGCCCAGGTCGATGACCAGCACTACTTGCGCCAGCGGCACGTCGGTATCGCGCACGAGGCCGCCGCATCCGAAGTGGTTGCCGATGATGCTCAGCGGGCCGATGCCGAGGATCGCCAGAGCCTGTCCCAGCGGCACGCGCACCACGTTGTGCTCGATGCGCATGGCGGGCAGGCCGGGCTGGTAGGCGGGCGTCGAGAGAATGCTCGCGCCGGCAGCGTTGGTCAGGCTCGCCCCGCCCCAGGCCGAGGCCGGAGGCGCCTCCCGCCAGGTGGGTGCGGTGCCCATCAGCACCACGATCCCGCCGCGCGCGCCGCCCGTCGACGTCGCGCGCTTGGCCTGCGGCTGTGTCCAGTCGCGCGTCTCGATGATGTGGTTGCGGCTGATGTCGATCAGCTCGCCGTGCAGCACGAAGATGCCGCAGACGTCCAGTCCCGGTGCCGCGCCGAAGTCGGTGACGGCGTTGTCGTGCACGACGAGGTCGCGCACGTCGGGCACGCAGATCGCGCCGTAGCCGATGGAGGTGCGCGCGCCTTCCATGACGTTGTCGAGATCGCGCAGCAGCGTGCGCGCGATCTCGTTGGCGGAGATGTCCAGGCCGACGATGGAGATGATCTCCAGCTCGCGCGCCAGGTCGAACAGGGCGACGGGGCCGATGCCGCACAGGCCCATGTCGCGGATGCGGTTGCGATGGATCTGGATGTCGAGCAGCGGGCCGCCCGCCGCCAGCGTGCCGGGACGAGGCGGCTTGCCGATGGGCGGCCGCAGGGTCCCGGTGCAGCAGTCCTCGCCATCGCCGACGACGCCCACGCCGGTCCACACACCGCTGTCGCCGCCGTTGGCGTCGAGCAGCACGAAGCTGCCGAGGGTAATGCCGTTGCGGCTGCCGCCCTCGATCTCGTTGTCCAGGATGGCGACGTCGGTCGAATCGCCGCCGATCTGGATGCCGCCGGGATGCAGCACGGCTGGAGTCGGAGGCGCTGTCGCGAGCGAAGTCGCGGCCGCTGGTTCCGACGCCGCGAGATCGCCGGCCACCGTGAACGGCAGCCGCACGCGCGTGTTGGCCGGCGTGCGTAGCCCGACCCAGTTGCGTTCGATGCGGATCTCGCGGCCGCTCGCGAAGACGGCGGGCCACGGGCTGCGCACGTTCGTCATCGCCACCCGGTTGCCGGCGATGCGCAGCAGGGTCACCTGCATCGCCAGGATGGCGGGCAGCGTCGACGCCGTCAGCACCATGTCGTCGATCGCCACGTCGGTCGTGCCGCGCGAGAGGATCTCGGCGCGTGCCAGCTGCGGCGGCGGGGCTTGCTGCGACGAGCCGATGCCGTCGACCAGGATCGCTACATCGCCGTCGCCCGCCTCGACCGCGAACGAGCGCAACTGGACGTGCTGGGAATCGACGATGGTGAAGACCGCGGCCAGCGCGTTGACGGGGCCCGTGTCTGTCGCCTTGCCCTTGGTCGCCGACGGCACCGCTGCCGGCGGCGAGGCCACGCGCGTCTGCCAGCCGCACCCGTGGATCACGAGGTCGCGGCAGCCGCGGATCAGCACGCGCTCGTGGTAGAGGCCCGGCAGGATGCAGACCTCGCCGCCGTGGTCCGGCAGCGAGTCGATGGCGGCCTTGATCGAGGTGAAATCGCCGAAGCTGCTCACGCCGTCGCCGACGCGGCAGGTGCAGCATCCCTTCACCTGGGACAGCGGCGGCACGAGCGTGCGGCAGTCCTCGATCGCCTCCGCGGTCCAGGTGATGCCGTCGATGCTGCCCCAGGTGATTTCGGCCAGCGGCACGCGCCGATAGACGATGCCCTGCGGCTTCTTCGCGTCGATCAGCGTCTGCGGGTTCGCGATGCCGCCGGCACGGACCGGAAACATCCAGTAGTCGCCCGGGAAATATCGGCCGGGGCCGCCCGCATCGAACTGCAGCAGGATGCCGCTCTCCAGTTGCGCGGGCGCCGCGGACAGCGGATAGCTGGCCACCGGCGCGATGCCGTCCCACAGGCGCACGAAGACGCTGCCGGCGGCAGCCGGCCAGGCGCCGAACGCCGGCGCCGCCGCGCATTGCAGCGTGCCGTCGGCGAGCGTCGCCGCCGCCCCGGCGATCACGCGGAAGTGTCCGAGCGCATCGTCCCAGGCTTCGATCTCGAGGTAGAAGTCGGACTGCCCGACGCTCGTGATCGCGGCCAGGTTGGCGGTGACGGCGACGCTGGTCGTGCCGGGATCGAAGCGGCCGCGACCCACCAGGCCGCCGTTGCAGCGCGACCACTTGAACTGGCTCGCGCCGCCGTCGGTGTCGGCGATCTCGATGCGGTACAGCTGGTGCTCGAACCCGCTGTAGCCGCCCGATCCCTCGACCGGGCAATCGCCGCCCATGACGATCTCGGGCACCAACGACGCGGTCAGCGCGCCGCGACCGCTCTCGTCGTAGGCGAGGTCTGCGCAGACTTGTCCCGCGCCGAGGCGTGCAAGGCGGAACGCGAACGCGGTCTGCAGGCGTTCGGCCGTGTCGGGGCCGCCGAGCGCGGGCTCGATCAGCCGGTCCGGCAGCTGGTAGCCGTTGACGGCGTGCTGCCAGACTTCGAGCACCACGGCGTCGGTGGTGCCGTCGTCGGGCGCGCCGCCGGCGCTCGCGACCAGCGGCGGCGCGAGCCACGTCGCAGTGCGCACGCGGGCGCCACCCGGTTCATCGAGCCGCACGAGCAGGCCGTCCGCCCAGGCGTGGCCGGTGCCCACGGTCACGCTGGCCACGCCGTTGGCGAAGCTCGCGGCGCTGACGCGGAAGCTGTCGGGCGTTGCCGCGGGCACGCCCGCGACGCGCCCGACCCAGTCGCGCGCGGCAGTCTCGTGCCAGTCGTTGGTGATCAGCGTCTGCGCGATGCCGTCGCTGTCGAGAAGCACCTTGCCCTGCTGCGGCAGGATGCCGTTGAAATTGTCGCGGCGCGCAGGCTGCACGCGTGAAAAATCGCCTTTCACGGAAGTCTCCCCTCAGGTCACTGCAATCAATTCGGGCCGGGTGCCGGGCGGCACGAACTCACGCAACCGGACGGTCAGGTTGCGCCACCGATGCGCTTCGAGCAGGAAGCCGAAGGCGCCCATGCGGTCGTCGCCAGGGCCACCTTCGAGCACGCGTGGATCGCTGCGCGACGCGAGCTGCCCATACCCCGGGCGGTTCCATTCGACGTCCGTGAACGCCACCGTCGCGCCGGTCACGCAGGCGAAGTTCTGCGGCAGTCGGTTGGCCGCCGCCGCGAACGACGACTGCCGGATGCAGCCAACCTGGTTGTTCCACACGTCCAGCGCCTGCGCGAACACGCCGCCGCCGCCGCTCGCGCTGCGCGGGCGGACGAGGCCGAAGAACGTGCACTGCTGGAAGGCGAGCGGCGGACCGTGACCGAGCACCGGGTCGGCGGCCGAGCCGACCGCGACGCCCGGCACACCTGCGAAGCCGGGTGGCGCGCCGGCGTCGACGATCGAATCCTGCAGCGCGAGCGCGTACAGCGCCTCCATCAGCAGCGGACCGGTGATCGAACGCGCGATCGCGACCTGCGGCGTGATCTTGAAGTCGACGTACTCGCCCGGGTCGGCGAAGCCGAAGCGGTCGTCGAGCGACAGGCTCGTGAGCACCGGGCCTGGCGTGCCGTCCAGGCGCAGGGCGCAGCCGGGGTCCAGCGTGCAGCCGTCGATGTCGAGGCGCGCGACGGCCGCGCGCGCGACCAGCGCCGGCAGGCCTGCGCCGTCGGGCGTGAGGGCGAGCCCTTGCAGCAGCACGTCCAGCGTGGCGACGCGCGCGTCGACATCGACCTGGGTCTCTCCGCCGGACGCAGTGACCTCGCGCGGACGAAACGCGAGCGGCGTCTTCAGCCGGATCGAGGGCCGGTTGCCGTTGACCGCGACGATCGCCAGCGGGAAGGCGAGGGCCAGCGACGCGACGCCGTTCTCGACGCGCGTGCCCGCGACCGCCGCGAGGTCGAGCACGTGCGTCAGGCTGTCCTCGATGGCGACCAGCACCGGGCCGGTCGCGCTGTCGAGATCGTCGAGCGCGTGCTGCAAGGCCAGTGGATCCTGGCGGCGTTGGACGTTGCGCCTCTGGACGCCCGGATCGGACCAGGGCGCGGGCAGCGCCGTGGCGACCGGATGGGCGCCGACCGGGCCGGGCGCGCCGTAGGCAAAGGTCACGAGCAGGGCGTCCGCGAGAGCCGTTGCCTCGGGCGCGTTCACGACGCCGAACACCGCGCGGCCGATGCGGGGGTCGATGGCGATCTCGCGGTTGCCCAGCGGCGGCGCGAGCGGCGCCTCCCACGCGCACAGGTTGGCGCCGCGCAGGCGCCAGATGTCGCCCGCGAAGTTCGCCTGCGGCAGGGGGAACTGCAGGCCGACTTGGGTGACCACGACCGACGCGAGGTCGCTGGCCGTGGCATCGTAGACGTTGACGTCGACATATTCGGCCGGCACGCCCAGCGCCGAGCCGGAGGTCAGACGCGCCGCGGGAATCGGGCCGGGCACCTGGTCGATGTCCGACAACACCGGCGGCTGCGCGTCGGGGGCGATGCGCGCGGTGTTGAAGAGTTGGCGCGGCAGGCCGGCCGGATCGATGTCGAAGCGCGCGGCGATCGATGCGAGGTCCGGTGTCGCCGGTGCCAGCGCCACCTGGCCCCGGTAGAACGGCATCGTCGCCGGCGCCTGGAACGCGGACAGGCGCCAGAGGTAGATGGCCAGCCCGGGCAGGTTGGGGCGCAGCACGCCCGGGGCCAGGCGCTTGAGGTCCGGGTGCCGGGCGAACGGATCGAACGGCGTGCCGAGCAGGCTCAGCAGCTGCGGGTTGCGGATCGGCACGGTGCCGCCGCGGGCGACGCCCGCGAGTTCGGGCCGGGTCGATTGCACGTCGGGTCGCTGGTGGTTCAGGTGCTGGTGCCAGGCGAGGACCTCGCGCAGTTCGACGCCATGCGCGGGCCAGCGCGTGAGGTCGAAGGCCAGCAGCTCGATCGCGTGCAGCGTGCCCTTCATGCGCCGCAGCTCGATCGTGTCGGCCACGTCGGCCCGCAGCGTCCACGGGTCGCCGGACAGCACCGAGACGCCCAGCAGATCACCGATGTACGGAATCACCCACGGGCTGCAGGTCTCGATGAACAGGTCGCGGTACAGCGCGCCGATGTCGGCATGCAGCGCGCCGAAGACGTCCTCGACCAGCGCCAGGTAGGCCTGCAGCTGGCCTGGGGGCTGCTGCTCGGCGTCGCGCTGGCGGTAGATCTCCGGCAGGCGGTCGTAGAGAGGCACGGCGGGCGAAGTCATGGCGTCCCCAGCGACGCGCTGAAATGCGCCGCGTACAAGGCCAGCACGCGATCGCCGGCGCAGGCGACCGCGGGGGAGAGGGCGGCCGGGGAAGCCGGCGTCAATGTCGACGGATCGTCGGCGACGCCGAGCGCGCCGAACGCGGTCACCTCGACCCACGCGACGCCGTCCACGTTCTGCAGCGCGCCCTCGATGCGACTGGCGTATTCGGCCTCGCCCAGGTCGCGGGCGTCGACCGAGAACACGCCGCCCGCCGGCGCGGCGCTGCCGTCGGCGGGCAGCACGCCGAGCGCGGCTGTCAACGCCGCCAGCACGGGCTCGGGCTGGTAGCCGGGGCGCAGCGCGAGCGCCAGCGCGACCTGCACATACTCGAGGCGTGCCCGCGTCGCCAGCACCGCGAACCGCGCCGCGCCGCGGTCGGCATTGGCGGCGCTCAATGCCGACTGGACGCTGGCGAGCTGGGCCGGCGTGTCGTCGGCAAGCAGCACGGTGAGCGCGAGCAGCGGCACGTTGTCGTCGATGTCCCATGCGGCGAGCGCCTTCTCGACACCCGGCAGCGACAGCGCCTCGAACTCGAAGTCGCTCAGGCTCACGACGCGACCGAGTTCCTGCACGCGACCCGGCGCCGTCGTGCGCGCGTGCGAGGCCTCCTCGTCGACGCTGCCGCCGGTCACCTCGTCGTAGAGCCGCAACTGGCCGAGGTTGGGCAGGTTGCCGGCGGCCTGCGGCTTCGCGCCCGATCGGCGCGAGCCGTTGGCGCCGTTGCCGGTGCGATAGACCGCCTGCACGTTGCCGACACCCGACGACAGCACCGCGCCGTTGACGCCGTCGCCGAACTGGATCCAGGTGTTGCCGGCGGCGTCCTCGCGCAGGATGTAGACCTGGTCGCGCGGGCCGCTGGCGAACAGCGTGTCGACCGGCTGCCATGCGATCTGGTCGACCAGCACCGTCACGGCGGCCGCGCGCGGCGGCGCCAGCGATTCGTCGGCCAGCCAGGTGAGCGGCGCCTTTGGCAACTGGAAGCTTTGGTGACGCTGGCGCGCGTCGCCGTTGCCCAGCGAGACCTGCGCCTGGGACTTGCCCTGCGTCATCGGCGCCACGTTGCCGAAGACGACGACCGCGGGATCGACCAGCGGGAAATCGGCGACGCCGAATTGGGCGAGGCCTGGCGCGAGCGTGACGCGGCGGAGCGCGACGGCCGTCGCGTCGCCGATCCGGCTGCGGTCGATCGCGACGCGCGCCTCCTCGACGCGGGCGGCCGTGTCGTCGGCGTCGAGCGCGACGAACTGCACAGTGCGGCCGTCGAGCGCGGCATAGCTGGCGCCGTCGCCGAAATGGTCCAGCGCGTCCGTGCCCGCGTCGTTCGCCACGCTGCGCACGCCGTTCAGCGCGAAGCCCTGGCCGGACACCTCGTGGCACACGGCCGTGCGGCGGTCGACCCATTCGACGAGGTGGTACGGGCCGGTGCCGACGCCGCCCTGTTCGAACGCGACGCGCGTGATGCCGCCCTGCAGCGGTCCGACCGCGTCGTGGTCGCTGCGCACCGAGAGCGCGGTGAGGGCTTCGAAGCGGTCGGTCGGCGTGCCGCCCAGGTCGCTGACCTGCAGCTCCAGCAGCATCGTGATCCCCGCGCCCAGGTCGTCGACCTGGCGCTCGAGCGGGAACCCGAGCAGCAGCGAATCCAGCGTCAGCGTGGTGTCGACGGGCGTGCTGGTCAGCGCGCTCGCGGCGTCGAGACCGAACTGCAGCGCGGGCGCGTTGTAGCCGAACGCGCGGAACGTGCGCCCGAGCTTCCAGGCACTCACGCCGCCGGTGGGCGGCGACCCCTGCCACGCGCCGGCGATCGCGACCATGACCTGGTCGAGTAACGGCGTGACGCTGCGCACGACCGCGACCTGGCGCCGCGCCGGGTCGTTCGCGTCGACCAGCATCAGCCGATCCTTCGCTTTCAGGCCGACGCCCGCCGCGCCGAGCTGCACCGCGTCGGCCGCGAACGCGGACTGGCCCGGCGCGATCGTCGGCACGCTCGATGCCGCGTAGAGGGCGAAGCGGTTCAGCGAGGGCAGCGCGACGATGGGCTGGGCCGTCTCGAACTCGGCCGGCGCGGCCATGCCGGCGATCTGCGCGCTGAACGCGATGCCGCTGGGCACCGTGACGGGCGAGTCGCCCGTGATCTCGAAGGCGACCTGGCCGGTGCCGCCGAGACCGGGCGCGGGTCGATAGCCGGTCAGGCGGACCAGCGCCGTGATGCTCTGCGGCCAGGCCGCCGTGCGCAGCCAGGCCTCGTTGGCGTAGAGCTCCTGGTAGAAGGTGAGGATGTCGCCCAGCAACGCGGCGCCTTCCAGCAGCGCGATGCCCGGGTCGTCGCTTGCGCGGTGCGTCCAGCCGAGCAGCAGCGGCGAGCGATCGAGCGCGCCGAGCAGCGACGAGCGGAAGTCGCTGTAGCGGCCGATGCGGTACGCGATGCGCGGTAGCGAAGGCCGGTTGAAGATCGGCGCCGGAAAGGTCGGGGTCTCGCTGCAGGCATTCATTGCGCGCCCCCCTGGAATTCGAACGCGATCGATCCGAGCTCCATCCGGCTCGGATCGTTGGCGACACGCACGATCTCCTGCGGCGCGATGGCCATCGTCTCGCTGGAACTGACGGCCTGGTTCCACCAGCGCGTCATGCGGATCGAGACGACGTGCTCGACGCCGGCGATCCCGGCGAGCACGCCCTCGATCTGGCTCGCGTGCAGCGACTGGCCGAAGGTCCAGCGATCGGGGTTGAAGAACGCCGGCGTGCCGTCGGCGAGGCGGCCGTCCGAGAACGACTCCTCCACGACTGGCGCGACGTCGCCGATCCAGTAGCCCGAGGCGACGCAAATCACCACGACGATGGTCAGCGGAACGAACTCGGGCGCGCGCACTTCGACGTCCTCGCCGATCAGGTGCACGGCGTCGAGCTGGCGCTCGACCGCCGCGCGCAGCGTTTCGTCGAGCGTGGTCGTGCCTTGCGGATCGACCACCACGCGCACGGTGCGCCAGCTGCCGGTCCAGCGATAGAACGCAGCGGCGTTGGAGACGCCAGGCACTTCCAGCGCGCGCGCCACGTAGTCGGCCAGCGTGACGGCCCGCGACTGCCGCACGAGATAGGCCTCGGGCACGCGGCGGCGGATGACGTCGGCCGGCTCGGGCGCCAGGCCGTCGACGACGTCGAACGGGTTCCAGCAGCGGCCCAGCGCGATGTCTGGGAGGCCGGTGGCATCGAGGTTGACCAGCGCGTCCTGGCCGATGTTGCCGTCCGGCCCGAGCCCGGTGAGCCATTCGCACTGCACGCTCGCGTCGTCGGGCAGCGCGAGGCCGTTCGTGCCGTCGCCGAAACGGACCAGCGTGCGCAGCGCTTCGTCGGTCTCGACGACGAAGTGGCGATCGGTGATGCCGTCGCTGTGGATCAGGTCGGGTTGTTCGAGCCACGCGGCGGAGCCGCTGGCATCCGTCACCGTCACGCGCAGCGTGCTCACGCTGGGCTGCTGGCCGCCCGGGACAGTCTGCGTCCACAGCACGGGAAACGCCGGCGGCAGGCGGCATTCGGCGGCCCCCGCCGCATTCGTCGACACGTGATAGACGCCGGGCGCCGCGAAGGCGCCGGCGGGCAGGTACGTGAACTGCGCGGGTCGCCCCTGCACCATGTCGAGCAGGTTGCCGTGGAACAGCGCGACGTCGGGCACGCGGACGCCGGCGATGTCGCCGACGAAGCAGTAGTCGGCGACGAGGGCGTCCTCCGCGCGCCAGGCGACGCGCACGACGGGCGCGCCCGTGAGCGGATCGGTGAGCAGTCGCGCGCCGGTGAGCTCGAGCAACTGGCGCTTGCGCGGATCGCGGTCGGCGGCACGGCCCGTCGTCGGGTTGAGCCATTCCTGGACGAGCAGGCGTCCGATGCTGCCGTCGGCGATCAGGCCCACCGCAGCAGTCGCGTCCGCGAAGCTGTCGAAGGCGAGGTCGGCCTGCGTGCTGCCGGTGCGCAGGCCGGGGAACGCGTCGCTCCAGGTGTACAGCGACACCCGGCTGAACAGCCCGCTGACGAACTGCGCGCCGTCAGTGACGAACCAGACGGCCGCGGGGCGCGTCGCGTCGGGGCCCGTCCAGGCGGTGCGCAACGCGGGCACGGTGTAGGCGGCCGCGCCCGGGAAATCGAGCGCGAGCACGGTGCTCGCCTGCTGGCCCTCGTGGATGAAGTAGTCCATCAGCCGCGCATGACGGCGCAGCGACAGGCGACGGCCGGCGGTGGCCCAGGTGGCCTCGCGCATCACGCGATCCTGGTAGTTGCTCAGTTCGTCGGCCGCGGCCGCGAACAGATCGAGCAGCACGACGTCGAACGCGGCCTCGGACGTTGGTTGCCAGGCCGGCACGCGCTGCATCATCGCGGCGATCAGGACGTGGCGAAACGAGTCGTAATCCTTGGCGAGGTAGTCGATCGCGGGTTCGGCCGGCGCGGCCGGATGGTGTACCCGCGGCGAGCAGTCGGCGCTGAAGCAGCCCGGCCGGAAACGGAAGACGAACTGCGCGAACACCGGATCGAACTCGGGCTGGGCCAGCGTGAGCGTGTAGCGGCTGTAGTCGCCCACCGGCGCGATCGTGGCGGCCAGCACGGCGGGCGCCGTGTGCGCGAGCCGGGTCACCTGCACCTGGCCGGACAGGGGCCCGGCCACGACGCGGTCGCCGCCGCTGATCGGCGCGAGCGACCACAACGCGGCCGGCGTGTTCGCCGCGGCGACCAGCTCGTCGAGATGCTGGTCGTTGAAACAATGCAGTTCGAGCACGGCCCAGGCCGGCGGGCTCGCGGCGTCGAGCCGCACCAGCGCGAAGTCGATGCCGTTGAGCGCGCCGAGCGAACGCGCGCGGGCGGCGAGGGCGTCCGTGTCCACCACTGCGTTCGTCATGGCGCGTTCCGCTGGAAGACGGCCTGCACCGCGGTGCCCGCCACGCTGTAGGCGATGCTGACGCGGATGGTCGAGCCGCTGGCCGACACGTCCACGCCCTGCAATTCGGCGCGGCCCGCGAGCCAGGTCTGGATCGCCTGTGTCAGCGTGGCCTGCGCCAGCGACGTGGTGTTGGCGTCCGCGGCGTCGAACAGCAGGCGGGTGACGCCGCCGCCGAAGGCGGGCAGCATCGCGCGTTCGCCGGGGTCGGTCAGCACGAGCTGCTGGAGTTCCTGCAGCACCTGGTCGGCGAGCACGTCGACCGTGCGGCTGCGGCCGTCGTCGGCGATGCCGAACGGAAACGAGAGATGCCGGCCGGTCGGGTTCGCGATGCTCACGAGGCCTCCAGGTCGGCGGCGCCGCCGCCGACGATCGCGATGCCCTGGGGCGCCCCTGCCGCGTTGAGGCACTCGCCGAGACTGGTGGCCAGCAACACGCGCGCGCCGTCGACCTCGAGCAAGGTGGCCGGCGCCTGCCACTGCACCAGCACGCACGGCGTGTAGACGGTCGAGACGGTGAACGGGCAGCCGACGACGGCATGCTGGTCGCTCTCGAGCAGCACGGGGCTGCCGTCGGCGAACAGCACGCCGTTGGTGGTGGTGAGCAGCACCTGTCCGCCGTGCATGCACTGCACCTGGCTGGCGATCGTGAGGACGGCCGGCATCAGTTGCTCACCTGCGTCAGGCCCTGGATGCTGATGCCCTGGGCGTCGAGCGTGATCGTGGCGCTGTCGGTCGACAGCGTGATGCCGTCGGAACTCAGCGTGATCTTCGGACCGTCCGGATGCTGCAGCGACAACTCCTTGCGATCGTCGTCGAGCACGACCGCCAGGCCTTGCGTCGTGACAAGCGAGCGCACCTTCGCGTCGGCGGGCGAGGGCATGTCGCCCGAGCCCCACCAGCAGCCGACCCAGATCGGCTGTGCCGGGTTGCCGCCCTCGAACTCGATCCAGACGCCGTCGTCCTTCTCGGGGATGAACACCAGGCCGTGCTGCGGGCCGGCGAACGGCACGCAGGGCCAGGCGACGCCGGGCTGGTCGTCGAGCACGTCCGGCACGGAGACCTTGAGCTTGCCCAGGTCGTCGCCGGTGAGCGCCTCCAGCACGACGCCGCGGTACTTGCCGTAGAAGCGCGTGCGGCGCTCTTCGGCCATCTCCTGAAGCGTGTGTTCGGCGGTCGAGTCCATGGCGTGATCCGAAACCTCAGAAGACCGCGGCCGGCACCTGCGGCGCGGGGCTGTTGGTGCCCGCGGAGCGGGCGTTGCGCGCGACCTTGAACGACTGGCCGTATTCGTTGCGTGTCAGCGTGTGCGTCACCTGGCGGATCAGCCAGCGCCCGCTGGTCGTGCCATCGGCGCCGAGCACGTCGACGAACTGATAGGGCTGCAGCACGGACGGGTAGGTCTCCTTCATCACTTCGCCGTGCGCCGACAGCGCGTACGCCGCGCGTTCGGACGCCCCCTGCACCGCGCGCTGCAGCGTCAGGGCGTCGGCCTGCGCCGGTCGCAGCAGGCGGGCGAGGGTCGGGCCGGGCGGGCCTTGGGTGCCTTGCAGCGCGATGTCGTCCTGCCGGGCCGTCGCGTCATCGGTGCTGCGGTCCGTCAGCTTGACCTGGCGCGAGCGGAAGATCGCCGTCTGTCCGACGCGGGTCTCGCCTTCGAAGGAGAAGATGTTCATGCCCGTTCCGAGCAGCAGCATCGGCGCCAGTCCGTAGTCTTTTCCGGGATCCGGGTCGAGCTTGAAGCAGCCGATGCTGGTGCCGGGCGTCGGGCCGCAGGCGACCCAGGCATGCATGTGCTGGCGCCGGGCCAGCACGCGCAGGCTCTCCATCGGCGTGCCGCGCATCACCGTGGTGTCGAAGCCGGCGCCGGATGCGGCGGGTGCGGCGTCGATGTCGGTGCTGGCGATCTGCGGCACGCCGTCGAAAAGTTGCGCGGCGATGCGATCGTCCGAGTCCTCGAACGACTTCACGCGCTCGTCGCGGTGCAGCCAGAAGCTGTCGTCGCTGACCACCAGCGTGAGCACGCTCAGGCCCGGCTCGCTGTGGCGCTTGCCTTCGATGGCGACGACCGGCCCGTCGATCAGCGGAACCCAGGCGCCGGCCGCGACCTGCACCTCGAGCCGGATGCGATTCATGCCCTGCACGAACGCCTCGGTCTCGCCGTCCCACAACCCGCGGTCGTCGGTGCAGATCGGCACCTCGAAGCGCGCCTCGCTGGCCTTGTCCATTTCCTGCTCGATGGTGATGTCCTCGAAGTTCGCGAGCTGTGCCGACGTCGCCGGCGTGCCGTCGAGGTAGAGGCGGTAGCGGGCCCAGTCCACGTCAGTTCTCCGGCACGATGAGCGCCGGCGGCGGCGCGTTCACGTCGTCGGCAAGCCATTGCGAGAACAGGCGCGTCGAGTCGGGGTCGGCGTTCGCATCGGCGACGTGCCACCAGCGGGTCGCGTCGCCGTAGAGCCGCGCGGCCATCACGTCGAGCCGGTCGTTGGACGTCACGTCCGTGAGGTCGCCGGAGGTCGCCGGAACGCCGCGCAGCTGCACCGCGTTCACGCGGCTGCCGTCGGCGAGCGTCAGTTGCACCTGCGGGGTCGTGGCGTAGCGGGACGTCTTGAGGAACATGCGCGTGGCTCCTAGAACGGGATCAGGTGCGTGATCCGCGATGCGACGACGCCCAGGTTGGCGGTGGCCATGGTGTCCTGCACCATGCGCGTGTAGGCGAGGGCGCCGTTGCCGATGGTGTCGCCGGCGCAGGTGTTGGGCGCGATCACGGCCAGCCCGATGCTCATCTCGGCCTCGATCGGGTTGAGCAGGATGTCGTAGATCTGCTCGGTGATCGTCAGCGACTCGATGATCACCGGCACGATGCGCGACGTGCCCCAGATGAACAGGATGCGCGGCGTGCGCTGGCGCGGCATCGGCTGCGTTGGCGCCGGCCCCTGCGCGCCCAGGAGCGAACCGACGGCGTCGACCGCTGCGCCGACCACGCCGCCCGGCGTCCTGACCGGATACACCATGGCCTGCAACGCCGCCAGCTGCGGCCCGACGCCGAACGCCAGCGCGACGGGATCGGCGTTGTTGCGCTGGTCCGCGGCGCTGAAGGTGGCGGTCACCGTCAGGCGCTCGTAGGCCGGCTCGCCGGCCTGGCTGGTCTCGCGCTGGGTCGCGTCCACCGCGCGCGGCGGGATCGACAGCGTGCGCGTGAGCGTTTCGGGATTGAACTGGAAGATCACGGCGTTCGGCAACGGGCCGAGAAAGTCCGTGCCGTATTCGACGAGGGCGCCCATCAGCGGTCCGGCCATGATGTCAGCGCCCCGTCTTCTTCGGCGCGCGCAGCGCCTCGGCGATCGACGCCTCGATGGCGCGCGCGATGCCTGCGGCGTCGGCCTGCGCGCGCGGGACGCGCACGCGCACGAGCGGCAGCGAGGCGGCGTTCGGCGGGAAATCGATGCCGGGCAGCCCTGCGCAGAGCTGGCGCGCCACCGAATGCGTCAGCGCCTGCCCTTCGCGCCGGGCGTGCGCCACGTTCGCGGGCGCCGAGCGCGTGTCGAGCGCCAATCGCTGGAGCGCGATGGTGGTGGCCTTCATTGCAGCGCTCCCGGACGTTGCGGCGGCGCGCCGGCGGCCGCCGACGAGCCCGCACTCCAGCGGGCCTTCTGCTCGCGCGTGAGAGGCCGGCCGATCTTGTCGTACTCGCGGTCGATCGCGCTCATCACGGACGCCATGTCCAGCGCCGGATCGACCCGGGTGGCGGAAGCGGCCAGGCAGGCGTTCAGCACGATCGAGCGGATGTTGCCGCCGGGCAGCGCGAACTCGCGAGCCAGGAGCGCGAGGTCGAGCCCCGCGGTCGATACCGCCGGGGGGATGCATGTGCGCCAGATTGCCAGCCGCTCGGACTCGGACGGCAGCGGAAATTCGATGATGTAGCGCAGGCGCCTCAGGAAGGCCTCGTCGAGATCCTTGCGCCGGTTGGTGGCGAGGATCGCCAGTCCGCGAAACCGATCCATGCGTTGCAGCAGGTAGCTGATCTCCATGTTGGCGAAGCGATCGTTGGCGCTGCGAGCCTGCGTGCGTGTGCCGAACAGCGAGTCGGCCTCGTCGAAGAACAGGATCGCGTCGGACTGCTCCGCGGCGTCGAACAGCTGCCGCAGGTTCTTCTCCGTCTCGCCGATGTACTTGCTCACGACCTGCGACAGGTCGACGTGGTACAGCGGCATCTGCAGCTCGGCGGCGAGCACCTCGGCGGCCATCGTCTTGCCGGTGCCCGAAGCGCCGGCGAACAGCGCGGAGATACCCGCGTCGCCCCACGCCTGTGCCGTGCCCCAGTCGGCGTGAACGCGCGCGAGGTTGCGCATCGCGGCCAGCAGCTGGTCGAACTGCCGGCCGTGTTCGGCATCGAGCACCAGGTCGCGGCGCCGGAAGCGCGGTGTCAGGCGCTGCGCCTGGGTGCCCACGGCCAGGCCGGTCTGCTGCTGGCACGCGGCGATCATCTGCTCGCGGCCCGGCGCGGCGGAGGTGCGGGTCAGCGCGGTGACGACGTCGGCGATGGCCGAGGCATCGAGCCGGAAGCGGAACGCGCATTCGCGCGTCGCGTCGACGTCCATCGCCAGCCCGTGGCGTGCCAACTCGCCGTGCCACGCCGCCAGCCGCTGCGCATAGTCCGGGGTGGGGATGACCAGTGTCGGCAGCGCGTCGGCGTCGCGCGGCGCGCCGTCGTCGCGGGCCGGCGCGAAGACGCAGATCGGGAACGGACGCAACAGGTTGCGCCAGTCGACGCCGTCGACCGCCCCGCACGTGGACAGCAGCAGGTCGGCGCCGCGCAACCAGCAGAAGAGGGCGGTGTCCTCCAGCACGGACGCCGAGGCCGCGACGCCCGCGCGCAGCGCGAGCACCGGGCGCCGGGTCAGGCTGGCGAGCCGCGCCAGCGTCGCGGCGGCGCGCTTCGCGTCCAGCGTGCCGGACGCCAGGGCGATCGCCACGGGCACGACCCGCAGCGCCCGGTGCGGCTGGCGCATGCGTGCGGCGAGCAAGGCGAGGTCGGTGTCTTCTCCGGTTGCCGGATTCGTGGCGGCAGGCCGGCGACGGCCCGGCCGCGCGATGTCCTCGAGTTCGACGGGCACCGCATGAGCGCCGTATTCCAGCAGCTGTGCGACGAGGCCCGGCATGCGGATCGCCGCCGTCCACTCGTCGCGCTCGCCCTCGCGCCGCAGCAGCCCGCGCGCGAACAGCGGATGGGCGCCCGACTGCAGCGCGACCAGCGCGCGCGGCTCGCCCCACAGGCGTTGCGCGAGGGCCAGGGTCGGCGCCGTCTTGCGGACGTCGCCGTGCAGCGCCGCAATCAGGTCGCCCGTCGCGGCATCGCGGGCGGCGGCCAGCGCGAGCGCGAGGACGAAGGTCTCCGCGGCCCCGAGGTGCAGTTCGCGCGTCAGCCACTGAAGGCCACCGCGGTGTCCACTGCGCGAGGGCGGGGCGGTGTCGAGTTCGCGCAACTGCGCGTCGAGATGATGCGCCGCCGGATCGGTGCGGAAGAACTCGAGACGCTCCTGAGCGAGCGACTGCCGCTGCAACGCATCGGCCACGCGGTCGACGCTCTCCTGGTGGCGCCACGCCCACGCGAGCTCGCGGCGCAGGCGCAGCACCACCTGCTGCAGCCAGCCGCGCATGAAGGCGTCGGCGGGCGCGAGTCCTTCGGTCAGCGAGGCGAACGCGGTGGGGTCGGGCGCGGTCATCGGCGGCTCACTCGAGGGCCAACGTCCAGGCCTGGCGGGCCTGCTGGCCGTTGACCCGGTAGACGGCGAAGTAGACGCCGGGCGGCACCCCGACCGACGGCGGGATGACGAACTGCTGCTGGCTCTGGTCGGCCGGCGCGGCGAACGCGGGATCGGGCGCATCGATCAGCAACGCGACGGCGCCCTCGCGCACGAGCGCGAACTCGACGTAGTCGTCGGCCCGGCCCAGGAATTCGCCGCTCAGCAACAGCGTGCCGTGGACGTTCGAGTCTGTCGCCGAGACCGCGCTCAACGCGCCGACCACGACGCCCGTGACCGTGGGCAGCAGGGCGACGCCGACCACGCCGCTGGAGATGGCGAGGCCGGTCGCCGTGCCCTTCGCCAGCGTCTGGCTGACGCTCACCGACAGCATGCCGGCGGAGATCGACGCGGGATCCAGGTCGACGATGCGCACCGACAGCGTCTGCGCGGTCTGCATCCCCGGCGTCAGCACCGCGCTGCCGAATTTCACCGTCAGCGCCGGTGCGGCCAGCCCCTCGCCGAGCAGCGTCAACGAGTCGCCAGATTCGACGGCGGCGGGCCGGGCGCCGTCCAGTTGCGGGCCCAGGCTCGGCAGCACGAAGTTCTTCACGCCGGCGCGGCCGATCGTGGTGCCGAGCAGGTAGTTGATGCCGATCAGTTGCATCCCGGTCAGCGGCTGCGGTTGCGCGATCAGCACCGGCCGCACCTGGAACGCGGCGGAGCATCGGTACTTGTCGTCCGGCCCTTGCATCAGGCGCGACAGCAGCTCGGGCGTGCACGCATCGAAGCTCAGCTTGAGCGGCTCGGGGTTGTCGGCCAGCGCGGGATAGCCGGTGAGCGCCGGCAGGTCGGCGGCCGCGCCGGCCAGGACCTGCATCGCCATGCCGAGCAGGTCGTGGCTGTCCGGGGTGTCGCTCTCGCCCATGCCGTCGAATGCCGTGACGAGATAGCGCAACACGACCCACAGCGGCGCCGGGCTGCCGGGCGTCAGCGAGATGTTGCGCATGGCGCCGTCGACGTCCATCTCGTAGAGGAACAAGTTGATGCGCGGCTGCGTCGCCGTGGTCGTCGCGATATCGGCTTGCGGACGCTGCACGGTGATCTTCGGGTTGTACGGCGGAACGTTCCACAGCGCGTTCGTCAGCGCACCGGAGAGGAAGCGGCTGACCGAGCCGATGGCCAGGCCTGTCGTTGCGAGGGCCATGCGTGCGCTCCGCGCTAGCGATCCAGAAAGCTGCGACGCCAGCGATCGCCCGACCGGGCGGCTCCGAGCACAGGCCGCGCCCGCGGCGCTGGCGCCGGTGCGGGCTCGCCCTCGACCTGCACGACGATCGAGCCGATCTCCACACGCAGCGGCTGCTCCTGCGCCGGGCCGCCATGGCGCGCGCCGAGCTCGCGCCGGCGCGGTGCCGCCTCGTGCGCGGCCAGCGAATCGCCGTGATCGCGGTCGTCCAGCGCCGACTGCCGTCGCGCGATCTCGGCGAGCACCGAATCCAGCGTGGCAGGCAAGCGCGCGGCGGCCGCGTCGCGCGCGCCGGTCGTCGGTCCGCACGTGGCGACGTCGGCGGGGCTGGCAGCGACCGTTGTGCCTGTGCGGGCTGGCGACAGGACGTTGTGGTCGGGGGACAGCGTCGCCGCTGCGATCCCGGTCATCGCTCCCGGCAACCTCGCGCGCATCGCGGGCACGAGCGGCCGCGGGGCGCCCGCCGTGCGCACCGGGTCGATCGGGTCGACGGCCTCCGCCGGCACCGGCTCGGTGCCACGCAGGATCGGGGCAGGTCGCGTCACGACGGTCGTGGCGTGGGAGGCGGGCGGCGTGGCCTCCAGCGTCTCGGACAAGCCGTCGAAGCCGGTTTCCTGCAGCGCCAGGCCCGCTTCGCGGTCGCCGCCGGTGGACGCCAACGGGGCGATCGGCGCCAGCCACGACGGCGCGCGGGACGGCGTCACGCGCGCCGTCGTCTCGTGGGCGAGCTGCGACAGGTAGCGCATGTCAGGCGAGCTCCGCGTCGATGATCTCGAGATAGCGCTCGCGACGCCACGACGGCATGTCGAGGATCTCGCGTTCGCCCCAGTGATAGCACGAGGCGAGGCGATGGACATCCTCGATGCGCGCGCGCTGGGCGCGGGCGAGCCGATCGAGCGCTGCGCCCGCCAGGTCGGGATGCGCCTCGACGCCGTTGCCGCAGCGCGGGCAGACGACGGTCAGGTGAAAGCCGAGCAGCGGATCGAAGCGATCCATGGCCGCGTCGATGTCTCGCGCGATGGCGTCCAGGCTGGTGCCTGCGGCCTGCAGGTCGTCGAGCGACGGCGAGACGAGCATCGACCGCATCATCGCGGCGATCTCGATGTCGCCCGACGGCGTCGACCAGCGCGACTGGTCGTCCGCGGTCGGCCTGCGCAGGACGGCGGCCCGGCCGTCCAGCGAGGTCGTGACGGTCTCGTCGTCGCGCAGCGCATCGCCGAACGACAGGATCTGGTCGGCGCTCAACTCGAAGTTGCAGTCCTCTTCGCAGCCCGACCGGTCGCACCGCACGCGCCATTCGAACGGCCCCGGCATCGTGCAGGCGGCGAGCGCCACGAGCGCCTCGATGCGCGCGCCGATCGGCATCCGCCGCAGCGCCGCCTCGTCGACCTGGCGGCCGTCGTCGGTGCGACCACAGCGATGCAGCAGCGCGGTGACGAGATCGGGACGACGCAGGCGGTGGAAGTCGATCGCCAGGTCCTCTGCCGACGTGCCGAACGGGCGCAGCGTGCGCGTGGAAAGCGGGGATGAGGCCATGGCGCCGCCGCGCGTCACTGCGATTCGTTGGGTTCGGTGGCGCTGGTGTCGCGCTCCCAGCCCTCCAGCTCGAGCTTGATCGTCTCGATGGCGATGGCGTTCGCGCTCGAGTCCAGCCCGGGCATCGCCTGGTACTCGCTCACCCAGCAGCCGTGCAGCAGGAATCGGCGCGCGACCTGGCCCTTCTCGTTGAGCACCTCGAGCGCGCATTCCTTGCGGAAACCGGCCAGGTCCATCGCGGCATCGCCCGCATACGGATGGACCTTGTTGGCCCAGCTCTCGAAGTCGAGGTCCCACGTGACGCCGCGCTCCAGCGTGACGCCGTCGTAGGTCGTGCGGCCCGGCGTCTTGTGGTCGACGCTGTTGTCGCCACCGCTGCGATGCGTGATCACGTTGGTCGTGCGCTTGAGCGCGCTCGCCTTCATCACGCCGAGGACGGTGCGACCGTCCCACTTCAGCAGGAACTTGTAGGTCTTGTACGGGTCGATGCGATTTGCATTGACCTGGAATCCGTTCGGCATCGCGCGCTCCCTGGAGTCAGTTCAGATTGCCCGTCATCTGCTGGATCGTGATCACCACGAACTCGGCCGGCTCGAGCGGGGCGAAGCCGACGACGATGTTGACGACGCCCGCGTCGATGTCGCGCTGCGTCGTGGTCTCGGAATCGCACTTGACGAAGAACGCCTGCGCGGGCGTCGCGCCCTGGAAGGCGCCCTGCCGGAACAGCCCCGTCATGAACGCATTGATGTTCATGCGGATCTGCGCCCACAGCGGCTCGTCGTTGGGCTCGAACACGGCCCACTGCGTGCCGCGGTAGAGCGATTCCTCCAGGAACAGCGTCATGCGCCGCACCGGGACGTAGGTCCAGTCGGAATCGCCCGAGTTGTCGAACCCCGCGACGGTCCGCGCGCCCCACACCAGGTAGCCCGCGGGCATGCGGCGCAGGCAGTTGACGCCCAGCGGATTGAGCAGGCCGTTCTGCTTGTCGGTGAGGATCACCTCGAGCGTCGTCACGCCGGTCAGCGCCGCGTTCGTGCCCGCGGGCGCCTTCCAGACGCCACGGGCCGCGTCGGTGGCCGCGTACATGCCGGCGATCATGCCCGACGGCCCCACGTAGCGCAGCGTGCCGTTGTCGTTGACCTGCACCCGCGGGTAGTAGACGGCGCAGTTGATGTCCTGGTTGCCGATCGCCGCGCGGAACCCCTGGACGTCGGACGTCAGCGCCGCAAGCAGGTTGTTCTTGGTCCATGCGAGCGGCGCATCCAGCACGAGGAACGCGCGCCGACTCTGGCAATAGGCGGCCGCCGCGGCACGGATGGCCTGCCATTCGGTCTCGCTCGCTATGCCGTCGCCGGGTAGCACCATGATGTTGAACAGGTCGACCGAGTCGAGCGCGTAGAAGCCGGTGCGAAGCAGTTCGGAGCCGAGGTAGTCGGCCTGCGTCGGCGGGTTGCCGTCGCTCGGGGCGGGCAGCAGCGGCGCCGAATAGGTGCCCGCGGTGGGCGATCCGAGCGTGTAGGCCGCGGTGTTGGCGACGAATTGCGAGGCGAACGTGCTCGCGTTGTTGGCACCGGTGGCGGTGATGGAGAAGGTGTCGACCGCCTGGGCCGACGCCGGGTTCAGGTTGCGCACCGCGAGGCGGTAGCCGGAGACCGTCGCCGCGAAGCCGGGGAAGCCGGCGTTGATCGCATTGGCGATCGTCTGCAGGTTCTCGCGCACGCCGTCCACGTCGGCGGGGCCGCCGGCGCCCTGGTAGAACGCGCCGGCCGGCAGCGTGAAGGGCTTGGCGAGGCCGTTGATCGTGACGGTCGCGGTGAGGTCGGTCGTGTTCGCGCTCGCGAGTGCGTCCATCGCCGGCGCGATCTGCCCGCCCTGCGCCGCGTCGCCCGCAAAGAAGATGCCGGTGGGCACCGGCCGAAGGTCGGCCGAGTGGGCGAACTCGATGCCGCCCTGGTCCACGCCGAGCATCAGCGCGCGCGCGAGGTCGCCCGACGACGCCATCCGAACCTGGACGCTGCGGCTAGCGGTGGCGGCCGAGTTCGAGGTGATGCGCAGGAAGCCGTTGACGACCGAGCCGACAGTCACGCTGGTGCCCGAGGTCGTTCCGAGTGCAGCGTTGATGGCGTCTTCGAGATAGGCGAAGGTGGTCGCGTCGCTGGCGTTGGCGGCGGTGAGCGCGGCCTGGCTCAAGAGCACGGGGGTCCACATGCCGCCGTCGACGCTGACGAGGAAGCTCGCCTGGTCGCCGACCGGCCACACGGACAGCAATGCCGCGTTCCAGTTGCCGGCGGCGGTCGTCGACAGACCGCGCGCCTCGCTGTAGCCCGCGACGCCGGCCGCCACCGCGGCCGCTGCCGTCGCGCTCACCAGCGACGACGACTGCGTGATGTAGCCGGGCGCGTAGCGCGGCGACGCCGGGTCCATCACAAGGCCGGAGAAGCTCTCGCTGGCGACCAGGTTGCCGTTCCTGGTGTAGCGCACCTGCAGGTTGAAGCTGATGTCGGGGGCCGGCGTGTCGTAGTCGACCGTCACCGACAGGCCCGCCCCCCAGAGGCCGGGCGACGCGGCACTGAGGTTGAGCACCGGCTGCTTGGCGATGTCGAGCAGCGTGATCTGCGCGGCCTGCGCACCGTCGGCCAGGCGGACGACGAAGCAGTCGCCGCCGCCGTTGGCAAAGAACTGCTGCACGCTCTGCGCCAGGTTGGTGCCGGCCACCGGCGCACCGAAGTTGCGCACGTAGTCGGCGACGCTCAGGCACTCCACCGGGCTGTTGATCGGGCCGAATGCGGCCTGACCGAAGAAAGCGGCGATCGAGGTCGCGACACCGGTGATCGTGTGAACGCTGGCGGGCGCTTCCGCGATATAGACGCCGGGGTATGTGGGCGTGATGGGCATGCAGACATCTCCTGGCGAAGCAGGTTGTGCGTCCGGACTGGCCGGTGACCTTGCGGCTCGTTCGACGAGCCTGCGTTTCGAGCCTCTCACCCCGCGCCGATTCAAGCACAAGTGATTGTGTTTGAGTCTTCTGTAACCTCGCTCCGAGGCGTTTGAACTAGGGGGATCCGGGCTGTGAGCGTGCGCCTGCCGCTCAAGCAAGAAGTTAGGAGAGCGGGCGCCGCGGCGCCTGTATAAAGGCGTTCTGAAACGGTCGCGATCGCGTCT
>FSXQ01004100.1_pt1 | contig 27978 bp, 21 predicted proteins | sample 1638011 | NCBI WGS metagenome assembly FSXQ01 (sample SAMEA3914789, study PRJEB12502) | metagenome | biome: forest; material: soil | place: Canada | collected 2011-07-03 | depth 0.3 m | reverse complement strand
TCATGTCGCCCGCGGCGATGTACTCCTTGGCCTTGAGCACGGCCTCGATGTAGGCCTCCTTCGAGAACTCGCGCTGCACCGCGTACGACGGGCCGCGCCTGACGGCCGGGGCGGTCACGGAATAGCGCAGCTTGTCGGCCAGTTCGTTGAGGCGGCGCTTGGTCGCGAAGAACGCGTCGGCCCTGGACGGATCCGCGTAGACGATCAGGTAGAGGCGGCCCGACAGGTTGTCGATGACGGCCAGCTCCTCGGTCTGCAGCAGCAGGATGTCGGGCGTGTCGAGGCCGCCGGCCTTCTGCGTGCCCGCGAGCCTGGGCTCGATGTAGCGCACGGCGTCGTAGCCGAAATAGCCCGCGAGACCGCCGCAGAAGCGCGGCAGGCCCGGGCGCAGCGCCACCTTGAAGCGCTTCTGGAACGCCTCGATGAAGTCGAGCGGGTTGCCGTCATGCGTCTCGACGACCTGGCCGTCGGTGACGACCTCGGTACGCATGCCGATGCTCTGCACCCGCGTGCGTGCCGGCAGGCCGATGAAGGAATAGCGCCCGAAGCGTTCGCCGCCGACGACGGACTCCAGCAGGAAGCTTTGCGGCTGTCCGCCGGCCAGCTTGAGGTACAGCGACAGCGGCGTCTCGAGGTCGGCGAACGCCTCGAAGATCAGCGGGATGCGGTTGAAACCCTGGGCGGCCAGGCTCTTGAATTCGAGTTCGGTGATCACGTTGGAAGGGCTCCGGTGGCCGGTGCGCAGCGACGGCGCGGAAGCGCTGGGTCGCATCTGCAGTGCGGCGAAGATTCTCGACGACGCTGCGCGAAGCGCAGGCGTGACGTCGTCCATGGTGCACGCGCGGGGCACGCGCCGCCGCGGTGCGGCGCCCGCGCACCGCGACGGTGCCCGGTGCGGGCGCAGGTCAGCGGCGGCAAGCGCGCGCGTTCGTCACGAACGGCGTCGCCAGACCCAGGCTCCCTGGTCGTGCGACCGCACCGCGCAGGCTTTCGCGGCGGTGCAGGAGGGGAAGAAGCCTTCGGACATGCGTTCCAGTTTAGCCCAAGGAATCGGCGCGCCGCCCGCGCGCAGGCGAGGCCGTTGCAGCGCGGTGACTTCGGGCCTCGCGAAGCCGCGGCGAGCCGGCCGGGGACCCTGCGAGCGGGCGGACCAACCAAGGGTTGACCCGCAGTCCCGGCCCGCCGCCGCCGCTCCTTAGTGACGTATTGCGCATTCGGAGGGGTTTGGCAATCCCTTTTCTCGGGCATGAGGCTTGCGTGCCGTTGCTTGTCGCTAAACTTCGATCCCTGACTGTGGTTTCCGTCGTTGGGACGCAGCGGGAGTTTCCGGAACCAACACGCACGACGGGGCATGCCCCGTCGTTGCGACCACAACGTGTCCCCTGGGCACGACCGCCATGACTGATTTGAGAATCATCGCGCGCTGCGTCCTGATGCTGGCCGGCGCCGCCGCCAGTTCGGTGACGATGGCCCAGGTGATCGCGCCGTCCGCCGCGGCGTCCGCCGCCGCCGAAAAGGCGCAGAAGGAAACCGACCGGACGATGTACTGGATTCGCGTGCTGTCCACGACGCCCGCGGCCAAGGCCGCCGCGAAGCCGGTTGCCGCCGCACCGGCTCCCGCGCCGCAGGCCAAGGCCGCCGCGCCCGAACGCGCGAAGGTGGCCGCGGCCGCCCCGACCCAGAACTCCGCCGACGTCGCCAACGCGGCGCCGTCGGCGGTCGTCGTCGCCGCACCGCCGGCCGCCGCCGCACCGTCGCTGGCCGCCGCCACGGGCGCCACCGGCATGGGCAAGAACACCGCGATGACCTCCGGCGGCCTCGACGCCGGCGTGTCGTCGGCCACGCTCGGCGGCGGCATCGCCGCGCCGACGATCGCCGCGCCGCCGATCGACGTCCCCGTCGCGGAGGAAGAGCCGGATCCGGGCCTGATCATGACCAAGTCGGCCGAGCCCGAATTCCCCATCGCCACGATGCGCCGTCTGCGCAAGGGCGAGGTCGAAGTGAAGTTCGAAGTCGGCCCGGACGGCGTCGTCGACGTCGTCACCGTGATGAAGACCACCAGCGCCAGCTTGAACAGCGCCGCCGTCGAGGCCGTGCGCCAATGGCGCTTCAAGCCCACGCCCAAGGGTCACACGGCGATGGTCGAGCTGGCCTTCAATCTCGATTCCTGAGGTCCCGGGCGTCTGGCGAAGGCGGCTCGCGGGCCGCCTTTTTTCATGGCGCGCGCGCAGTTTCAGCCCAGGGCGTCCAGCCGATCGATCACTCGATCGGGTCGCGCATCGGCCACCGGCTCGCCATGGTTGTAGCCGTAGCTGACCAGCACCACGGGGCAGCCCGCGGCGCGCGCCGCCTCGCAGTCGTTGCGCGAATCGCCCACCATCAGCGTGTGCGCCGGCAGCGTGCCCAAGGCCTCGCAGCTCTTGAGAAGCGGCAACGGATCGGGCTTCTGGCGCGCGAACGAGTCGCCGCCGAACACGTGGTCGAACTGCGCCGACAGGCCCTTGGCCTCCAGCAGCGCCAGCGCGAACACGCGCGGCTTGTTCGTGACGCAGGCCAGGCGCCAACCGCGCGCGCGCATCGCGGCCAGGCCTTCGGGCACGCCGGGATAGACGTCCGCGTGGCGGCCGTTGATCTCCGCATAGTGGCGCTGGTAGTGCGTCCACGCCGGCTCCAGCAGTTCGGGCGCGCCGCCCGCCTGCGTGAGGGTCTGCGTGAGCAGGTACATGCTGCCGCGGCCCACGGTGCGGCTGATGAACGCGCGGGTCACCGGCGGCAGCCCGAGGTCGGCCAACGTGCGCGCCAGCGCCTGCTCGAAGTCGCCGACGGTGTCGACCATCGTGCCGTCGAGGTCGACGATGGCGGCGGAAATGGAAGCGTGGTTGCCGCTAATGAGGTCCACAACAAGTCAATATGGTTTTGAACAAAGTCTTTCCATCCATCCTCGTCAAATCAATCGGGTCCGGAACAACTCGGATGAATGGCTAGCGCCGCCTCGAAGAGTATGCGCCGAACCGGACCCAACAGTGCCTCGAAACGACTGGCGGCAAGGCCCCAAAAGCCCGGGAAGCCGTAAAGAGCCGCTTCGGAAAGCGACGCCCCTTTTGCTCTCGCGAATCCCGCGCCCGACGACAGGCGCTGGGCTCAGGCGTCAAGTTGTCGGAGAGTCGCCCGCAAGGCCTTGGTGAACCTCGGATCAGCGACGGCTGCCACGTTGATGCGCGACCACTTCGAGACCGGTGCCGAGTCGACATTGAATATCCGTCCCGGCGCCATCACGATCTTCTGCGGCAACAAGGCTTCCGCCAGCTTGATCGAGTCCGAGACGCCAGGAAACGCCGTCCAGACATACAGCGTCTGAGGGTTTCTGGTAAAGATCTCGGCGCCCACGGAATCGAACAGGGTCATCGCAACAGCGCTGGCCTCGCCAAGCCGGGCTCTGAGGCGGGTCAGGTGACGCTGGTAGTGACCTTCGCTCAGCATGACGTCGACGGTGCGTTCGCAGTATTCGGAGCTGCTCACGTGGATCAATGCCTTGAGGTCGGCCAGGTCGTTGGCCAGATCCGCGCCGCACGCGATGTAGCCGACGCGAAGCGCCGCAGAGAACGACTTCGAGAAGCTGCCGATGTAGATCGTTCGTTCCAGCTGATCGAGGGAAGAAAGCCGCGGCGACGACACGGGCTTGAAGTCCGCAAGCGGGTCGTTCTCGACGATCAGGAGGTTGTACTTCTGGGCCAGCTGCAGGATTCGGAACGCCTTGGCGGCCGACAGATCCGAGCCTGTCGGGTTCTGCGCGAGCGACTGCGTGAAGAACAGGCGGGGCCGGTGGACGATGAGCAACTGCTCGAGTGCCTCGAGGTCAGGGCCGTCCGCAAGACGCGGCACGCCGAACACCTGTGCGCTGGCCATCTTGAGCTTGCCGAACAGCGGGTAGTAACCGGGGTCGTCGACCAGCACCGCGCCGCCGGGCGGCACGAAGTATCGGATCACGATGTCCATGGCCTCGTTGGCGCCGTGCGTCAGGACGATCTGCCGCGGCTCGGCGCCGATTCCGAAGTCGGCAAGCTTGCGCACCAGGTGCTCGCGCAGCGGCTCATAGCCGAACCGGCTGCCGTAGCGGAACAGCGCACCCAGCCCCGTCCGCACCACCTTCTGCTGGTACTTGTCCAGCCGCACGTCGGCGAGCCATTCGACGGGCGGGAACCCATCGCCGACCGCGAGCGTGCCGGCGTCGGTCTTGAGTTGTTCGCGCATCAGCCAGACGATGTCCATGACCCGCCCGAAGCCGCTCGCTTCGACAGGCGCCCGGGAAGTGGCCGGCTTGTCGAGAACGAAGTAGCCCGAACCGCGTCGAGGCTCGATCAGGCCGCGTGAGACAAGGATCTCGAACGCGGCCACGACGGTGTTCTTGGCGTACTTGTGCAACTCGGCAAGTTCGCGCAGCGACGGCAGCTTGTCTCCGGCCTTGTAGGCGCCGTCCGCGATCTGCCGCTGGATGGCATCGGCCAGCCTGTTGGGAAGCGACGCGGCCCTGGGACTCGGCGCAGGCCGTCCGGAAGCCGAAGTCTTGATGCCGGGTGTCATGTATTTCACTATGACACATCCCCACCCGAAGGCTACGGATCGGCAACTGTCCCTGGAAACTGTACCTTTCCAAATGGGTACAGCGTGCCTACAGTGACTTCATGCCCAGGCACTTGGAGACAACGATGGTTGCAGATTCCCGACTTCCGAACTTCCGGGCGATGTCGCCCGCCCAACGCCTCGAACACGTTGCAAGCGTCGCGGGCCTGAGCGCCGACGAGATCGCGCTGGTCGCCCAGCCCGGGGCGCTGAGCGTCGAGCGTGCCAACGGCATGGTCGAGAACGTGATCGGCACGTTCGAACTTCCGTTCGGCATCGGCGGCTACTTCCAGGTCAACGGCCGGGACGTCCTCGTGCCCATGGTCGTCGAGGAGCCCTCGGTCGTTGCCGCCGCCTCGTACATGGCCAAGCTGGCGCGGGAGTGCGGAGGCTTCGAGACGTCGAGCACGGGTCCGTTGATGCGCGCCCAGGTCCAGGTGCTGGGCATCACCGATCCGTACGGCGCGCGCCAGGCCTTGCTGAAGCACCGCGGCGAAATACTCGACGTGGCGAACAGCCGCGACAAGATCCTGATCGGACTCGGTGGCGGCTGCAAGGACATCGAAATCCATGTCTTTCCCGACACGCCCCGTGGCGCCATGATCGTCATGCACCTGATCGTGGACGTGCGCGACGCGATGGGGGCCAACACCGTCAACACCATGGCCGAGGCCGTGTCTGCGCTCGTGGAGAAGTTGACCGGCGGCACGGTGCGGCTGCGCATCCTGTCGAACCTGGCCGATCTGCGGCTCGCGCGTGCCCGCGTGCGCTACACGCCCGAGGTACTGAAGACCAGGGAGCGCAGCGGCGAAGAGATCATCGAAGGCATCATCGATGCATACACCTTCGCGGCGATCGATCCGTACCGCGCGGCGACGCACAACAAGGGCATCATGAACGGCATCGATCCGGTCATCGTGGCGACGGGCAACGACTGGCGGGCGGTCGAGGCCGGTGCCCACGCCTACGCCTGCAGGGGCGGACGCTACACCTCGCTGACCACGTGGGAGAAGGACGCCACGGGCGCACTCGTCGGCACGATCGAGATGCCCATGCCCGTGGGCCTCGTCGGCGGCGCGACGAAGACCCATCCGCTGGCGCGGCTCTCGCTGAAGATCATGGACGTGAAGTCGGCTCAAGGGCTCGGTGAAGTCGCGGTCGCCGTCGGGCTCGCGCAGAACGTCGGCGCGCTCCGCGCGCTGGCCACCGAAGGCATCCAGCGTGGACACATGGCGCTGCATGCCCGCAACATCGCACTCGTCGCGGGGGCGACGGGCGAAGAGATCGACATCGTGGCGAAGCGCATGGCCGCCGAGCACGACGTGCGTACCGACCGCGCCGTGGCGCTGCTGGAAGAACTTCGCACCAAGTAGGCCGGCACACGCTTCGGCGCCCACTCGCGACAAGACAGGAAATGCCATGGGCGAATACATCAAGATCATCGAGGTCGGGCCGCGCGACGGGCTGCAGAACGAGAAGCAGGCGATCGACGTGGAGACCAAGGTCGGGCTGATCGAGCGCCTGGTCGCCGCGGGCGTCCGCCACATCGAGGCGGCATCGTTCGTGTCACCGAAATGGGTGCCGCAGATGGCCGGCAGCGCCGAGGTGATGCAGCGCGTGCCACGCGGCGCCGGCGTGCACTACAGCGCGCTGGCGCCCAACTTGAAAGGGCTCGAGGCGGCGATCGCGGCGGGCTGCGAAGAGGTCTCCGTCTTCGGCGCCGCGTCGGAATCGTTCTCCCGCAAGAACATCAACTGTTCGATACGAGAGAGCCTCGAACGATTCCGGACCGTCATCGAGACGGCTCGCGAGCACAAGGTGCGCGTGCGCGGCTATGTCTCCTGCGTGCTGGGATGTCCCTACGAGGGCCCGATCGCGCCCGGCAAGGTCGCGGAAGTGGCCTTGCTTCTCAGCGAGATGGGCTGCTACGAGATCTCGCTCGGGGACACGATCGGCCGTGGCACGCCGAAGTCGACGCGCCTCATGCTCGAGGCGTGCATGAAGCACATCCCCGCCGCACGGCTGGCGGGCCACTACCACGACACCTACGGGATGGCGATCGCCAACATCGGCGCGTCGCTGGAGATGGGCGTGCGCACCTTCGACAGTTCCGTATCGGGACTTGGCGGGTGCCCCTACGCCGCCGGGGCTTCCGGAAACGTCGCGACGGAGGACGTGGTCCATCTTCTGGAAGGGCTGGGCTACGAGTCGGGCATCGACTTGAGCAAGCTGATCGAGGCAGGCGCGTTCATCAGCGACGTCCTGCAGAGAACGACGTCGTCCCGCGTCGCCCGGGCTCTGGGCGGCCTCGCAGGCAACGAAAGAGCCCCGGCCGCTACGGCTTGACCGCCCGTGCACGCGGGCGATACCGCAACATCACCCGGGCGAAGCGCGGATCGACGACGTAGCCGACGTTGTAGCGACTCCAGCTGCTGACGATCCTGGTGTCCAGCCCGAAAAATGCGCCCGGGGCCAGCGTGACCTTGTCCTCGAGCAGCGTCTTGGCGAAGGCCAGCGAATCGGGAGCCCAGGGGAACTCTCCCCAGAGATACAGGGAATGGGACGGCGCGCAGAAAAGCTTGGCGCCAAGCCCGGTCAGCACCTTGATGGCGTGCCTCGTGGAATGCTCGACCTGGTGCTGAAGGCGCTCCAGTTGCCGAGGGTAGTCGGCGGCGCGCAGCACGGCGTCGATGGTGCGCTCGGCGTACTCGGATGTGCTCACGTGGATCAGCATCTTCACGTCGGCGAGCCGCTTGGCCAGGCCGGGCTCCGCGGCAATGAATCCGACTCTCAGGGCAGGAGCCACCGACTTCGTGAAGCTGCCGACATAGACCGTTCGACGAAGCTGATCCAAGGTGCACAGCCGCGACAAGGCAGCCGGCTTCAGATCGCCGACCGCATCGTTCTCGACGATCGTCACGTCGTATTTTTCCGCGACTTGCAGGAGGCGAAACGCCTTCGCAGGCGACGTGTCGGAGCCGGTGGGATTCTGGCCGACCGAATGCGTGAAGAAGACTTTCGCCTTCGTCGCCGCGACCAGGCGCTCGAAGGCGGCGACGTCCGGGCCGTCCACTTCTCGCGGCACGCCGACGATCTTTGCGCCGTGCAACTGCAGCTTGCCGAACAGGGGGTAGTAGCCCGGCTCGTCGACGAGCGCGACGTCGCCGGGCCTCAGCAGACACCTGGCGATGATGTCGAGCGCCTGGTTGGCCCCGAAGGTCAGGACGATCTGGTTGGCGCGGGCGTCGATGCTCAGTCCGCCCAGCTTCCTCTCCAGAGACTCCCGCAGCGGCCGGTATCCGTACGGATTCCCATACTGGAACATGGACGGCAAAGGGGTGCGCGAGACACGCCTCTGTACTTGTTCGAGCCGATTGTCCGCAAGCCACTCACCCGGCGGAATTCCATGCCCGACGGCGAGGTGCTCCGGATCGTTGTTCAACTGCTCCCGCAGGATCCACGCGGAGTCGAGAGCCAGGTCGACGGGACTCGGACTTTCATCCGGTTGCGAAGGCTCGCCCGACGTCCGGATCACGTAGTAGCCGGAGCCGCGCCTGGCCTCCACTTCACCGCTCGCGACAAGCCGCTCGAAAGCCTCGACGACCGAATTCTTGGAGTAGCCGGTGTGCGCGACCAGGCGGCGGATCGAAGGCAGGCGCTCGCCCGCGGCGAACGCGCCCGAGGCGATCTGGTCGCGCAGGTCGGCGACGACTTTCCCGGTATTGGAGCGGAGTGCTTGCACTGGTGTTTTCCCTGCAGATTGCCGTGCGCGCGAGTGCTTCCCGGAGCGAAGCAGCGGCATTGAACTGTCTGCGGACAGTTCGATGAGTGTCAACACAAACTGTACCTTTTTTGTTCTGGACGGTCTCTATACAGTTATGCATGTGCTGCTCGATACACGGCGCATTCGCCGTGAGGACAGCTCGACGGCACCGATCGAACTGCTGGAGGAAAACAAGTCCAATGACCAGATCCGACTTTCCCGGTCTTGCGGGCAACAGCTCTGGCGGCCCTCTCGCCGGCATCACCGTTCTCGACCTGACCCGCGTCGTCGCGGGGCCCTACTGCACGATGATGCTTGCGGACCTGGGGGCCACGGTGATCAAGATCGAGAACCCGCAGGATCCCGACTATGTGCGCAGCTTCCCCCCGATGGTGGACGATGCCGGAGAGGCGCGAAGCGGCTTCTTCGCGCAGTACAATCGCCACAAGATGGGCGTCACGCTCGATCTGAAGTCAGGCGCGGGGCGCGAGGTCTTCTTCGACATGGTGCGCAAGGCCGACATCCTGGTCGAGAACTTTCGTCCGGGGACGATGCGCAAGCTCGGACTCGACTTCGAGGCGATCCGCGCCGTCAACCCCCGCATCGTTTTCACGGCGATCAGCGGCTTCGGCCAGACCGGTCCGCACTCCTCCCGGCCCGCCTTCGACAACAGCGCCCAGGCCGCGGGTGGACTCTGGTCGATGAACGGCCCGATCGGCGAGCCGCAGCGCGTCGGCACCATCATCGGAGACCTTGCCGCCTCGCTGTACGCCGCATTCGGCACCCTGGCCGCGCTGCGGCAAGCCGAATCCACGGGCATCGGCCAGCTCGTGGACATCTCCCAGCAGGACTCGGTCTTCACGCTGACGGAGAACGCTGTCGTGAACTACACGGTCTCGGGCAAGGTGGCGCAGCCTTTGGGCAACGACCATCCGTTCGTCCGGCCCTACGGTCGCTACGCGTGCCGCGACGGCCACGTGTTCTTCGGTGCCTACACCGACAAATTCTGGGCAGAGGCCTGCCGCTCGTTCGGGGCGCCCGAACTCGCCGCGGACCCCGAGATCGATTCGATGGACAAGCGGTTCGCCCTTGCCGTCTACGAACGCAGGGTCCGCCCCATCGTCGAAGGCTGGTGCGCGGACAAGACCAAGCAGGAGCTCGAAGAACTGGCCGCGGACAAGTTTCCACTGTCTCCCATCAAGACGATCGCGGATGTCGTGGCCGATCCGCACATGATCGCCCGCGGCATGCTGATGCCGGTCGACTACGGCGCGGCCCGGACCCGGGTGTTCTCGTCGGCGGTGCACCTCTCGGGGCACCGCCCGGCGGAGGCCGGGCGTGCGCCGCTGATTGGAGAACACAACGACGCCGTCTACCGCGACTGGCTGGCGCTGGATCCCGACCGCATCGAACAGCTGCGAGCCGGCGGAGTGATCTGACGATGTCGATCTCCTGTGAAATCATCGGGTCGACCGCCGTTATCCGTTTCGATCGCGCCGCGAAGCTCAATGCGTTGACACTCGCGATGTACCAGGATCTCGGCCTCGCGTTCAAGGAAGCCGGCGCGGACGACCGGGTGCGGGCCATCGTTCTCACGGGCGCGGGCGACCGGGCGTTCTGCGTCGGCGCCGACCTCGGCGAATCCATTCCCGCGCTGGCCCGCAACGAGATCGACATCTCCGCGTGGGACGACGCGCACCTCAAGCACGTCGACATCGACAAGCCCATCGTGGCGGCCATCAACGGACTGTGCCTCGGAGGCGGGTTCGAGATCATGCTCGCAACCGACATCCGCATCGCCGCGTCGACGGCGCAGTTCGGCTTGCCCGAGATCTCGCTGGGCATCGTGCCGGCGGGCGGGACGCTGGCCCGTCTCGCCCGGCAGATCGGCCATGCGCATGCGATGGAATTGCTGCTGACCGCGGGACGATTCAGCGCGGATCGGCTGCTGGGCATGGGGCTGCTGAACCAGGTCGTCGAGCCCGCGGCGCTGCTTCCCACCGTGATGCAACTCTGCGAGCAGATCGCCCGCCTGAGCCCGACCGCGATCGCCGTCACGAAGCAGGCGGTGCGCGAACTGGCCGACCTGCCGCTGGACGCCGCGTTCCGTCGCGAAGCGGTCCTCGGCCAACTCGCGTTCACCAGCGTCGACGCCAGGCGAGGCCTGGCGGCTTTCGCGCGGGGCGAACGCATCGACTACAGATCATGAACCAGCAACCATCGAATCTTCCGGTTTGCGAAGAAGCGTGACTTTTCGTGGCGTCCTCGAACGGGCAGTGTCGCGCCTCTTGAGACGCGCATGGGAATGCCCCACACTGAGGCGGTTGGTACGCCCGGCGTGCGAGTACGCTCCATGTCGATTCACACTCCGACGTTTCATGGCACCCGACCGCAGACTGCCATGGCATGCAATCTGCGTACCTTTGCAAAAGGAAGCTCCATGATTCTTGACGATCGCACCATCGAGGAGATGCTCGGTTGCGCCGGCCGTCCGACCGAGGCCGTGAGCTGGCGCGGCGCCACGCAGTCCGAAGGCTGGCGCGAGCCGCTCGCGTCGGGCCAGGGATTTCGCCATCGCTATGATGAAATCGTCGGCGACGGCGGCTGGGAATTCCATCAACTCAACGACGCGCTCTCGGTGGCAGTGGTCGACTTTCGCGCAGCCTGCCCGATCTCGCGCTCGCACCGGCACGACGATCACCTGGTGTTCTGCGCGATGCTGGAGGGAAGCAGCACGATCTCTGCCGACGGCGATCCGGTCGGCGACGATCTGGCGCACGGCTTTTGCACCTTCTTCGGCCTGTCGCGCGGCGACGCCGTGCACACGGTCTACGAGGCCAATCGCCCTTTGCGGTATGTGTCGATCTTCTTGCGATGCGACCGGATGCGGGACGTGTTGGGCATCGACGTCGAAGCTCTGCCGGCGATCTTTCGCGACTACATCGTGAACCGGACTCCGATCGGCCTGCGCCACGTTCCCCTCGGCAGCGGCGCAAGCACCGCGGCGACGCAGGTGTTCGAGTGCCCCTATGAAGGCGAACTGCGGCGGCTCTATCTCATTGCGAAGGCGCTCGAGATCGTTTGCTCGGTGATCCAGTCGCATGCCGAGGATGCCGAAGCCAGCGGACCCGTGCTGAGACGGACCGACATCGCGAAACTCAAGCTCGCGCGGCAGCTCATCGAGACCAACCTCGACGAGCCCCTGAGCGTGGCCGACCTCGCCGCGACGGTCGGCATGACCATCAAGAAACTGCAGCACGGGTTCCAGGTATTGTTCCGCGGCAGCGTCGGACAGGTCTACAAGCAAGTCCGGTTGTCGAAGGCCATGGTGCTGGTGAGCAAGAGCGACATGTCGATGCTCGACATCGCGATCGAGTGCGGCTACGAATGTCCTGGCAGCTTCGCGCGGGCGTTCAAGCTGGCGTTCGGCTCCAGTCCCACCTCGGTTCGCACCATGACGCTGCCGCGCGTCCTGGCTGAATCGCAGAGCGATCGCGCCGACCAGGCCGCGCTGGTCAACTAGCGGCCCGTCCAGGCCTTCATGCGGATGGGCACATGGCGCTGCAGCGCCGGGTGCCGTTTCAGCGCTTCCTCGATTTCGCCTCCATCGGCACCGCGCAGCCGGACATCCAGGAATGCCAGCACCAGATCGTCGACCGACGACAGTGCCTCCTTGCCGTCGATCTCCCCCACGCGGGCATCGCGCTTCTCGCCTTCGAGCAGTGCCACGAAGTCGGTGAATCCCATGTGGCGACTGCCGGCCAGTCGCACGCGCATCACGTCGAGATCGGAGCCTGCCGATTTCCAGGGCTCGTAGGCGAGATCGTTGGGACTGAAGGTCTCGTCCCTCGACTGCCCCTTGAGCAGGCCGTAGCGCGGCCAGTCGCTCAGCAGCAGCAGCAGCGGCCGCCCCACCGGTGCATCGAACAGTTCGGGATCGAAGTTCTGCCCGTCGAGGTTCACCGCGGCGCGACACTGCGGCACCCGCTTGCAGGTGGTGGCCGAGGTCGCGCCGCCGAACGACATGCCCGCGAACGCGAGGCGGGATCGGTCGGCAGAAACGAGGGCGGCCCGCAAGGCACCCGCCTCGTGCTTGCCGACGATGGCTTGCGCCACGGCCAGCGTGTCCGATCGCCAATCGACCAACGACCGGCCGATGCGCGTGCCGCCGATCGCCGCAGCATAGGTCACGAGCGCTTCGCGTCGATCGACGAGATCGCTGCCGCCCACGAGCGTGTCGAACGCGCCGGAGAAGCGCGGGTCGTCATGGCTGCCATCGAAGCGGGCTGCGACGACGCGGCCGTCCTCGAGACGCTGGTCCGCCGCGTCCAGGGGATGGGCAATCGACACCACGATGTAGCCGTGGCTCGCGAGGCGCGCGGCCAGCGCACTGTTCTGCTCGGGGAACAGGAGCAGGCCATGGCTGAAGATCACGACCGGGAAGGCGCTTGCCCGCTTCAACGGGCGAGCGCCGACGCGCACCGCGATGCGCGCGGCCGCGACCGGCCTCAGGTCGTCTTCCGTGTACGCGAACGTGCGCGCGATCCCCGCCAAGGTCGCCGTTGCCACATCGGGGCCGAGATAGGCCGAGTCGGCGCCAGGCTGCCGCTCGGCCGGGTACCAGACGACGACCGGCAACCGGCGCGGTCCGCTGTCCGGACTTTCGGGGTCCAGCCGGCGAGCCGCATCGACGAACTCGGTGCGCACCACCCCGACGCCGAACCCGCCATCTGGCGCAGGCAAGGTCACGGCCGCGGCAGCCGTGGCCGATGCAGCCAGCGAGAAGGCGACGAGCGTCGAAAGAATGGACATGAAGGGCTTCGGCGAGAGGCTGCCGCGGCGGTCAGAAACGGTAGTCCATCGACGCCGTGTAGTTGCGCGGCGCTGCATAGTAGCTCGCGATGTAGAGGCTGTTGATGTACTTGTGGTTGGTGATGTTGTTGATGTTGCCGCGCAGCGTGAAGCCCGGCTTGAGCTCCCACGCCGCGAAGGCGTTGGCCGTCGCGTAGCCGCCCTGGCGGACGGTGTAGCCGCTGTAGCTGTCGTTGTTGGACGTGCTGCTCTGCCAGCGTCCGCTCAGGCCCAGCGAGAGCGCCGTCAAGTCCGGCACGCGCGTGGACAAGGTCAGGTTGGCCATGTGGCGCGGCACCCAGGGATAGGTCTTGCCGGTCTCGGCGCCGCTCATGTTGAGATGCGTGTAGCCGAGTACCAGGTCGACGTACTGGTTGATCTTGCCGGTGGCTTCGAATTCGATGCCTTTTGACTCGACGTCGACACCGTCATAGGCGCCGAAGGCACTGCCGTCCAGGAACACCGTGCCGACATAGGTCGCCAGCCCCTTCTGCCTTGCATCGAACCAGGCCAGCGTGGTGAGAAGCCGCTTGTCCAGCCACTCGCCCTTGACGCCGATCTCGTAGTTCGTGCCCTTGCTGGGCTTGATGTAGTCGTGGGTCCGGGTGTACTGCTCCTGCGGCTGGTAGATGTACGAGTAGTTGGCGTACGCGGACAGCGCGCCGGTGAGGTCGTAGGTGACGCCGACGTAGGGGCTCGTGTTGGTCTCGGTCTGGTTGAACGGCACGGCCAGGCTGTCCACGCCGTCGCGGTGGTACTGCGTCCAGTTGACGCCGACGATCGCGTGGAGCGGATCCGCCAGCGTCAACCGCGTCACGGCGTAGGCCCGCTTCACGCGCTGGTTCAACGACGTGTAGAAGGTCTTGTCGCCCCAGGTCGGCTCGGGGATCGCGTCGCCGGCGTACGGGAATCCCGGCAGCGCGCCGAACGCCGGGCCGGCGAACGACGTCGGGTAGTAGTACTCGTTCTGTTTGCTCTCGGACAGGCTCGCGCCGAACGTGGCCTCGTGCTTGCGGCCGAACAGCTCGTAGTGCCCGTTGAACGAGAGGTCGAACAGGTGCGCAGGACTCCCGGTCTTGCTCTTGTAGGCCCAGCCATAAAGTCCGGTGCCGGTGGCGGCATCGAGGCCCGTCGGCGAGTAGCCCATGAACAGCTGCGAGGGGCTCACGGAACTGCGGTAGTTGTACGACGCCTTCGCCCGCCAGTCGTCGCCAAGATCCTGCGTGTATTCGACGAACGCCGTCTGCGTGGTGGCGTTCCAGTACGTCCAGTCCTGCGTCGTCGAGGCGCTGCGCGGCAGATCGAGCTGGGTGCCGGTGTTGCTGACGAAGGTCAACGTGCCCCACATGTTGCCGCTCGTGTCGGACTGCTGGCGCGAATAGCCGAGCGCCAGCGAACCATGGTCGCCGATCTGGCCGTCCACCGTGGCGTACAGGAAGGTGCGGTCGCTCTTGAAGTCGCGCAGGTAGGAATCGCCGTCCTCGTGCGCCGCCACGACGCGGGCGGCCCAGCCGCCGTCGGAGGTCAGCGGGGTCGAGTAGTCCGCCTCGATGCGCTTGGTGCCCCACGAGCCGTAGCTCACGCCGATCGAACCCTTGGCTTCGTTGGTCGGGCGCTTGCGCACGTAGTTGATCGTTCCCGAGGCGTTGCCCACGCCGGTGAGCAGCCCGTTGGCGCCGCGGATCACCTCCACCTTGTCGTAGCCGAAGGTGTCCATGGCGTTGGTGACGATGCCCCAGCCGTTGGGCATGCCGACGCCGTCGATCTGCGTGTTCTTGATCTCGAAGCCGCGCGACAGGAACTGGGTCTGGTTGGTGCCCACCTGCTCGACGCGGATGCCCGTGGTCAGGCGCAGCGCATCGTTGATGTCGTCGGCGCCGAAGTTCTTCATCTGCTCCTGCGTCACGACGCTGATCGACTGCGGGGTCTCCTTCGCGTCCAGGTCGAGGTTGGTCGCCCCGTTGCTGACGCGGTTCGCGCGCTGGCCGGTGATCACAACCGAGGTGACCTCCGTGGACGACGTTGCGGCGGCGTCCTGCGGCGTCGGCGTCGGCGCGCTGGCGGCGGTCTGCGCAACCACCGGCGTCGCCAGGAAGGCCATGGCGATGGCAGTGGCAACGGATGTCAGCTTGCGTGCGGGGTGATTCATCTGGACTTCCATGAACGGAATGGTTTTCGATCTGGCTCAAATGTGAACTGATGAGCCGCGAAATGATTCGCGAATCAGAGCGCCGACTTATCCATTCGATGCTGATTTGTTTCCGCCCGCCTCGTTGATGTCGACTTCGGCGCGCAGGTGGCGCGCCGCCATGACGAAACCGAACACCGAGACGGCGGATCCGGCCGTCGCCGCCAACAAGGCGTAGCGAAGCGCATCGATGCCGAACGACGGCTTCAGCAGATCGCTGACGATGCCGACGAACTGCGGCCCGAGTCCGAGTCCGATGAGGTTGTCGATGAGGATCAATGTTGCGACAGCGGTGGCGCGACTCCGGACCGACACCAGTTGCTGGATCAGCGCGATGGTCGGGCCGACGAAGGCCGCGGTCAGCGACAGCGGCACGATCGCGGCTGCGAGCGCGACGCCGGTGTCTCGCGCGAGGAAGCAGATCGGTGCCAGCGGCAGCGGCGCCAGGGCAGCGATCGCGGGAACCCAGGCATACCAGCGTCGATCGCGTCGCGCCAGGCGATCGGCGACATGCCCCGCGACGTAGGTCGCGACACCGCCGAACACACCGATGATGACGGCCATGGCGATGCCGATCTCGCGCGTCGACAGTCCATGACTGCGCGACAGGAACAGCGGGAAGAACCCGCCGAGCGAGTAGGAGGTGAAGCAGGTGGTGCAGGCGCCGAGTGCCGTCCAGCGAAATGCGCGGCTGCGCCAGAGCTGTCGCATCACGACGCCAAAGGGTTGCGCATCGCCCTTCGCGGCATCGCCGTCGTGCGCGCCACGCGGTGGATTGCGCACCGTGACGAGCAGGACGAGGGAGATGACCAGACCCGGCAGGCCGGCGACGAGAAATGCCGTGCGCCAGCCCCACGCTTGCGCGATCGCCCCCCCGGCGGCGAACGCCACCAGGACGCCAAGGTTCGAGCCGGACGCGTAGATCGCCTGCGCGCGCGCTCGGCGCTGCGGCGGATAGAGGTCCGTGATCATCGTCTGGGAAGCGGGGCCGGTGCCTGCTTCGCCGATGCCCGTGAGCACGCGGGCCATGGCGAGTTGCCAGAACTGCGTGACCAGGCCGCACACGATCGTCATCGCGGAGAACAGGGCCAGGGAGACCGCGATGAGGCGCCGGCGATCGACGCGATCGGCCAGCAGGGCCAGCGGAAGCCCCAGGATGGCGTAGAACAGCGCGAAGGTCGGCCCCACCAGCAGTCCGAGCGCGCTGTCCGACAGACCGAACTCCGCTTTCACCTGCGGCAGCATGATCGGCAGGATCTGCCGGTCGATGAAGTTGACGAGATAGATCGAGGTGAGCATGCCCAGTGTCCAGCCGCGGCCGCCGATGGTCGGCTCACGTGCGGACGCCGAGGCAGCGCTCGGGGTTTCAATCATTTGCACAACTCTTCGATCAGGCGATCCATGAACGACTCTCCGGCAGCGAGCTGGCTGGTTTCGATGTACTCGTCCGGCTGGTGGGCTTGCGCGATCCAACCGGGTCCGCAGACCACGGTCGGCAGTCCGGCAATCTCGAAAAGGCCCGCTTCAGTGACAAATGATGCGGCCTGGCGGTCCAGGACGCCGCACAGTTGCGCCACCAGCTCACGCGCCGGCGTCCCGGCCGTGCCCGTCAGCGCGGGCACGTTGGACAACGCCTCCGTCGTGATGGCGCATTCGGGGAAGCGCGCCTTCATCGACGCCTCGAGCGTCGTGGCGTAGGCCAGCACCTCGTCGACGACGGCGCGTGCCTCCGCGGGCGTGGTGGCGCGGACGTCCCAGATGAACTCGCATTTGCCGGCCAGGATGTTCGGCGCGGTGCCGCCCTGGATCAGGCCTACCGTGACGGTCGCGTGTGGCGGCTCGAAGCCGTTGGGCGCGGGAGCGGCTTGCGCCAGGCGTTCGGCGATCTCGACGATCCGCGCCGTCAGCTTCGCGGCGACCATGTTGGCACTGACGCCCAGATGCGTCTGGCTCGAATGGGCCTCGTGCCCGAGCACCGTGGTGCGCAGGCCCACGATGCCCTTGTGCCGATCGACGATGCGCATGCCCGTCGGCTCGCCGACGATCACCAGGGCAGGCTCCGACACCTGACTCGAAATCGCCTCGATCAAGGACGGGGCGCCCAGCAGGCCCACCTCCTCGTCGTAGGACAGGGCGAAGTGGATCGGCCGCTTCAGGGGGGCGCCCAGCATCCCGGGCACGCGCGACAGCCCGGCGGCGATGAAGCCCTTCATGTCCGCCGTGCCGCGGCCATACAGGCGTCCTTCGCGTTCCGACAGCGTCCACGGGTCGCTGCTCCACGCCTGGCCGTCGATCGGCACGACGTCGGTGTGCGCCGACAGGACCACGCCGCCTGCGATGTCGGGGCCGATCGAGAACAGCAGGTTCGCCTTGCGGCCCTCGGCGTTCGCGACGCGGGTCGAAGCCACGCCGAGCTGCCCGAGCCAGGCCTCGATGGCCTCGATCAGCACCAGGTTGGAGTTGCGCGACGTCGTGTCGATGGCGACCAGGCGTTCGAGCCATTCACGCGCGCCGACGGCAGGTTGGGAAGAGGCAAGGGCCACGAGCTGTCCTGTAAGTTCAAGTTCCCGGAAGGATAGTCAAGCCCCGACGCATCACGGATACCGAACCGAGCTCCGGCTTAGCGAAAACGGTCCGCGCCGGGCCGCCCGGCGCCCGTTCCAGCCAGATGCCGCACCGCTTTGGCGAAGAGCGCCCCCCGTCGGGTCGCTAGGCTCCATGAATGAAATCGCACTCGACTCCACGACGCGCCAACCTGACCATCTGGCTGCGCAAGACCCACGGCTGGATCGGACTGTGGGGCGCGACGCTGGGCCTGCTCTTCAGCGTCAGCGGCATCTGGCTGAACCATCGCGCCGTGCTGGCGCTGCAGCCGGCAATGGCGCACCGGAACAGCGCGCTCGAGCTGGACAATCCGCGCCCCGGGGACGCCAAGGAGATGACCGCCTGGCTGCGGCAGGCGCTGGGACTGGTCTCCGCCCCGACCCTCGTGCGCATCGAGAAGGCCGGTCCGGCGCCGTGGACGGACGTCGCGGCCCCGGGCGCCGCAGCCGCCATGCAGCCCGAACACTGGACGTTCTACTTCCACACGCCTCGAAACCAGGTCCAGGCCGACTACTGGGTCGGCAACCGGACGGTGAACGTGCATCGCACCGACGACGGCCTCGTCGCCACGCTGACGAACCTGCACAAGGGCGTGGGCATGTCCACGGCGTGGATCCTGCTCGTCGACACCCTGGCGGGCAGCATGATCCTGCTGTCCCTGTCGGGCCTGTCGCTCTGGATGCTGACGCGGCGCAAGCGCACGCTGGGCATCGCTGTCGTCGGCATCGCCTTCACCGTCACGGCGGGACTCGCGCTCGCGCGGCTGTAGCGCGCCGGCGACGCCAGGACGCGGGCGACCGCGTCGCACTCCGGGGCACGGCCGGCCAGAGGGCCGCGCGGTGCCTGTTCTGGCTAACCGCCGCGCCGCTTTGGCGAAGAGCGCCTGGCGCGAAGTCGTTAGGCTCACCCCATGAACTCACGTCTGCTCGCAACCTTCGCCTTTGCCGGCCTGATCTCGCTCGGCCTGCCCCTGACCGCCTCCGCCGACACACCGATCAGCGCCTTTCGCTGGGATTCCGGTGCCGTGCTGGCCACCGATCGCATCTTTCGCGGCCAGCAGCAGACGGACGGCAAGCCCGCCGTCAGCGGCGAGGTGAAGCTGAGCCACGACAGCGGCGTCTACGCAGGCATCTGGGCCGGCAACCTCGATCTCGGACGGGGCACCGGCACGCACGCCGAGGTCGACTATTTCGTCGGATGGGGCCGGCGTGACGGCAAGTGGAGCGTCAACACGGGCTACCTCTACCGGCAGCGCCCTTCCGACACGATGTCGCTCGACTTCCAGGAGGCGACCGCGTCGGTCGCCTACGACCTGGGCGTCGTGCGGCCCGGCGTCGGCGTCTACTACTCCTGGGACTACTTCCAGGGCGGAACCTCGACCTACAGCTACGCCAACCTGCGCGTGCCCGTCGGCACCGTCCAGGGCGTGCAGCTGATCGGCATCGCCACGGCGGGCCACTACGACTTCAGCAATGGCGCGATCGGCGACTACAACGACATGGACCTGCGCCTGATCGCCAAGCGCGGCTCCTGGGAATACTCGATCGGCTACAGCGGCACCGACGTCCGTGCCGCGCACTCGGGCTTGCTGACCCGCGACAACGCCGGCGGGCGCCTGCGCGCGCAAGTGCTCGTGATGTTCTGAGGAGCCCGACGATGACCACCGAGTTGACCCTGTCGGATGCCCTGTCCCTCGGCAGGCTCGATGCCCACGCACAGGCGCGCCTGGTGCGCGCCGGCGAGCTGCCCGCCGAGGCTCTGGTCGAGGCGGCGCTGCTGCGCATCGATGCCGTCGAACCCTCCTTGCAGTCCATCAGCCACCGCGCGGACGCTGCCGCCCGTCGCGCGCTGTCGGCGCTGCCCGCCGATGCGCCGATGCGCGGCGTCCCCTGGCTCGCCAAGGACTCGCTGGACTATCCCGGCATGCCCACCACGTCCTGCTCGCGCAGTCGGACGGCCCGGACCATCGAGCACGGCTATCCCTACGCCGATCGACTCCGGCAGGCCGGGCTGGTCGCCGTCGGCAAGACATCCATGCCGGAATTCGGCCTGCTCGCGTCCACGGAGCCGCTCGCGGGGCCGGTCACGCGCAATCCGTGGTCGGTGGCCCATTCGCCCGCAGGCTCGAGCGGCGGTGCCGGCGCCGCGATCGCCGCAGGCCTGGTGCCACTCGCGCAAGGCAGCGACGGCGGCGGCTCGATCCGCACGCCTGCGTCCTGCTGCGGCGTGGTCGGCCTGAAGCCAGGGCGTGACAGCACCGTTCGCGTGCGCGCCCGCCATGCCATCGAGGACCTGCTGGTCAGCGACAGCCTGATGTCGCGCAGCGTGCGCGACACCGCCTGGGGCTTCGCGGCCGCGCATCGAGATCCCTCTCGCGCCCTGGTCGGCCACGCCTCGCGCGATCGACTGCGCATCGCGGTGGTCGATCACAGCCTGCGCGCTCATCGCCCCCATCCGGAAGTGACCGAAGCGATCCGGCGCTCGGCTGATCTGTGCAGTTCGCTCGGCCACCAGGTGGAGGCCGTGCAGTGGCCTGTCGATGGCGAGGCCGTGCTTGCCGCGTTCGAGGACTTGTGGAGCCATCTCGCCGCGGACTGCGTCGATGCGGTTCGTCCGCTGATCGGCGGCCATCGGCTCGAAGACCATCTGGAGCCCTGGACGCTGGCGCTCGCCGAACGCGCCGCCGGTTTGCCCACCGCCGCCCTGGAGCACATCTACGGCCAGCTGGCACGCCTGCCCGGACAGCTGGCCGACTTCTTCTCGCGCTGCGACGTCCTGCTCTCGCCGGTGCTCGGAGCCCCGCCGCCGCTGCTCGGACGATATGGTCCGGGCGTGCCGGCCGCGACGCTGCTGCCCGACATGTTCGAGTGGATCGCGTACACGCCGCTGCACAACCTGGCCGGCATCCCGGCGATCTCGCTGCCACTGTTCCACAGCAGCGAGGGCCTGCCGATCGGCAGCATGTTCTCGGCCGACCGCGGCCAGGAGGATCGCCTGCTGGCGCTGGCCTTCGAACTCGAGACGGCCGCCCCCTGGGCCGACCGCTGGCCCGCGCTCAACGCGGTGGGCGCCAGCCCCGTACATCACCTTTCACCGGCCTCTGACTCATGACCGACCCCTTTCGCACGCTTCGCCCGGACGACCTCGTCGACCTGGTGCGCCAACAGCCCCTGGCCTGGATCGTCTCGGGTGCCGCCGGCGCCCTGAACGCGACGCCCCTGCCCGTGCAGCTCACCTGCGACGCCGAGGGCAACCCGAGCATGATCCTGGGTCATTTCGCGCGCCGCAACGCGCACCTCTCCGCGCTGGCGAGCGATCCGCGCGCGACGGTGCTCCTGATCGGGCCGCACGGCTACATCTCGCCGTCGTGGTTCGCCGATCGCACCCAGGCGCCGACCTGGAACTACGCCAGCGCCGTCTTCGATGTCGAAGTCGCCTTGCTGGACACACCGGCCGACGCACATCGCCTGCTCGGCGGCCTGGTCGACCAGGTCGAACGCGACCGCCCCGCGCGCTGGAGCAGCCACGAGATGGGCGCGCGCTACCACCGGCTCGCCGCCAATGTCGTCGGCTTCGAAGCCAGGGTTCTCCGGGCACGCTCGCGCTTCAAGCTGGGCCAGGATGAGCGCGACGACGTGTTCGCCGACATCCTGCGCGGCCTGGACATCCTCGACGAGCCCGTCCTGGCCGGGTGGATGCGGCGCTTCGCCGTCGCGCGCCCCGCCAGCGCCCTGCCTGCCGCTAGCCCGCCGGCGACCCCGCTGGACCCGGAGATCAAGCGATTCATCGACGACGTCGTGCAGGTGGGCCGTCGCCTCACGGCCGAACGGGAACGCGCCGTCGGCCGCGCGCTGACCTGGCCCGAGCGGCGCGAGATCGCCGAGCAATCGCGCGAACCCTGGCGGACGGGCGGGGCGACCGTCGCGCAGACCCGGGAGACGGTCGTCCAATCCTCCGCCGGACCGCTGCGCCTGCGCATCTACGACCCGGCGCCCGGACAGCCCAAGCCCACGTTCGTCTACCTGCATGGCGGCGGCTGGGCCCTGTTCAGCCTGAACACGCACGACCGGCTGATGCGCGAGTACGCGGCACGCAGCGGGATGGCGGTGGTGGGCCTGGACTATGCGCTCGCCCCCGAAGCGCCCTACCCCGCCGCGCTCGACCAGGTGGTGGCGCTCGTGCAGTGGCTCGCGAGGGACGCCTCGAGCGTCGGACTGTCGGCGCAGGCGCTTGCATTGGGCGGCGACTCGGCCGGCGGTGTCCTGTCGATGGGTGCCGCCCTGCGCCTTCGCGACGGCGGCCAGGGTGGCGCGGTCAAGGCGATCCTCAGCAACTACGGCGGCTTCAGCGCCGACATGTCGCCGACGGCACGCCAGCGCTACGGCACCGACGCCGACATGCTCAGTGCCGCCGAGGTCGATTTCTTCTGGGACAACTACATCGGATCGATCGCCGATCGCCGCGATCCGTACGCCGCGCCCACGCTGGCGGCATTGCACGATCTGCCGCCCACCTTCCTGGTGGTCGGCGAGCGCGATGTCTTCACCGAGCAGAACCACTGGATGGCGGGACGACTGCTGGCGGCCGGCAACGCGGTGAAGATCAAGGCCTACCCCGGTGCGCCGCACAGCTTCCTCGAGGCCATGGCGATCTCGCGCATCGCCAACGAGGCCATCGACGACGGCGTGGCGTGGTTGCGCACGGTGCTGGGCCATCCCGCCGTCGCGCCATCGGCGCCGGACGCCGGAGCAAGCGCATGAGAAGCGCCACGCGCTTCATCGGCGTGCTGTTCTCGCTCTGCGGCGCTGCCGTCCACGCCGGACCGCCCGCATCGGCACTCGCCTATCAGGTGCAGGGCGCCACGGCCGGCCGGGACGGCAGCTTCGACTACGTCTCGGTCGAGCAACCCTCGGGGCGCGTCTTCGTCGGCCGGTCGTTCGGCGTGGCGATGCTGGACGGCGGCCGCATGACGACCTTCCTCGATCGCAAGGTGGTCGCCTCGGCGCTGCTGATCGGCCCCCGCTTGCTGCTGACCACCAATGGCGGCTCGAATTCGGTCACCCTCATGGATCGCACCACCCGCCGCGTGCTGGCCGACATTCCCACCGGCAAGTCGCCCGACAGCGCCGCCTACGACGCGGCCAGCGGGCGCGCCTTCGTCATGAACGGCGGCAGCGCAGACATCACCGTGATCGACATCCCGACACGGCGCGCCGTGGCGCGCATCGCATTGCCCGCCGCGCCCGAGGCCGCCGTGGTCGACGGCTCGGGGCACTTGTTCGTCAATCTGGAGGAGAACAACGAGATCGCCGTGATCGACATCGCGTCGCACTCGATCACGGCCCGGTATGCCCTTCCCGGATGCGAGGAGCCAACAGGCCTTGCGCTCGATCCGGTCAGCGGCGTCCTGGCTGCCGCCTGCCACAACGGCGTGCTCAAGTTCATCGACAGTCGGGACGGCCATGACCGCGGGCAGCTCGAGATCGGCGTCGGCGCGGACGCCTCGATCTTCGACGTCCAACGGCGCGTCGGGTTCGTCCCGTGCCTGGACGGCACGCTGTCGATCTACCGGCTCGACGATGCCGGGCGTGTCACCGAGGCCCAGCGACTGAAGACGCGCGCAGGCGCTCGAACGGCAGCCTATGACAGTCGTCGCGACCGGCTGTACGTCGCCGTCGCCGACGTGGAGCGCGATGCGAAGGGACGATATCTCCGGGCCAGGAAGAACTTCCAGGTGCTGACGATCGCCCCGACCGCCGGTTCGCGCTGACGACCACGCGCGGGCAAGCCATGCCCACGATGCCGCCGCGAGCGGCTCGGCCCGCGGCTTCGCCCGGCCCTTGAGCCGGGCCGTCGGCGGCGAGGTCGTTGCATATCCCCACGCCCCTTCGCCTGCAGCCAATTCGAAGATTGCCTGGCGTACGGCATCGCGCCAACGAGAGGCGTCCTTCTCCAACTCCTGATCGTCTGACATGAACAAGCTCCCTGCCCATCGCGTCCCCCGCCGACTCGCCACGATCGCCCTGACCACCACGCTGCTCGGCTCGAATGCCTGGGCCTATCGCCCATTCGACGGCACGGATGCCGCGGTCGTCGAGCAAGGCGTGTTCGAGCTCGAGGCCGGCGTCGGTCGAACGCGCATCGGCGAAGTGGACAGCCTGGCCTTGCCTTCGCTCGTCTTCAACTACGGACTGCCCTACGACACGGAGATCGTCCTCGAGGGAGAGTTGAACCACGAAATGGGATCCACGGTGGATGGCCCACGCAACCGCCTGGGCGACACGTCGCTCTCGATCAAGCACGTGTGGATCCACGGCAGCCTGCAGGACGGAACCGGTCCCAGCATGGCCACGGAATGCGCCGTGATGCTGCCGGAGGTGCACGGCTCCTCCGGAACCGGTGCCGAGTGCGCGGCGATCGTGTCCAACAAATGGGATTCGATGGCGCTGCACCTGAACCTTGGCATCGGGCACACGCGCGAGCACGAAACGGCCCGCAGCGTCAGCCTGATCGCGGAAGGGTCCGGGAAGTGGCCCGTGCGGCCTGTCGCAGAGTTGCTCGCCGAGCGCGACACCGGAAGCGGTGGCCGTCTCGACTCCGCGCTGGTCGGCGCCATCTGGCAGCACGGCGAAGACCTCGCGTTCGATCTCGCTTTCCGCCACGCACGGACCAACGACGGCAATTTCAACGAAGTGCGCGTCGGCCTGACCTGGAACTTCGCGGTCACGAAATAGACATGGCGCCCCATACCTCCCCTGAAACACCGCATGTCGCTTTCGTTGGCGGCGGCAACATGGCCAGCGCCATCCTGGGCGGCCTGATCGCCGCCGGGCACCCGCGCGAGCGCCTGTCTGTCGTCGAGCCGCATGCGCCGCAAGCGGACATCGTGCGCGAGAAGTTTGGCATCGCGGTCGACGCGACCGGCGACGCGGCCCTGGCTGCGGCACGGGTCGTGGTCTGGGCGGTGAAGCCGCAGGTGTTCCGCGACGCCGCGGCGCCGTGTGCCGCATTCGTCGGCGGTGCACTGCACCTGTCGGTGATGGCCGGCATCCGCAGCGACGCGATTGCGCAGGCAACCGGCTGCGAGCGCGTCGTGCGCGCGATGCCCAACACGCCGGCGCTGATCGGCGCGGGCATCGCCGGGCTGTTCGCGCGGGCGGCCGTCACGGCCGATGATCGCGCCGTCATCGAGAGCGTGCTGGCGCCCACCGGCGAGACGCTGTGGGTTGCGCACGAGGCCGACCTCGACGCCGTCACCGCGTTGTCCGGCTCGGGCCCCGCCTATGTGTTCTATTTCCTCGAGGCCATGGCGCAGGCCGCGGCAGACATGGGGTTGAGCGCCGAACAGGGCCGCCGACTCGCCGAGGCGACGTTCAACGGCGCGACCGCGCTCGCCCGTGCCTCGGGCGACCAGCCCGAGACGCTGCGCGGCCGTGTGACGTCCAAGGGCGGCACCACCCACGCCGCCATCAGCGCCATGGAGGCCGCGGGCGTGAAGCCGGCGATCGTGGCGGCGCTGCGCGCGGCGCAGGCGCGGGCGCGCGAGCTGGGCGACGAGTTTGGCAGCCCCGGGTCGGGTCGCGGACGCCGATGAATGCGTCCGCGCTCGGCCCGAGAGGCGCTCCAGGGGGCGTCGAAAAGGGTGCCGGGCAGTCCGGACTATTCCCCTGCGCCCGCAAACGCATAGAGTGCAAGCCTTCGCCCCTTCCAAGGAACCGCATGCGCTCGTCGCTCCGCCCCGTCGCCGCCCTTCTCGCCTTCGCCGCGAGCCTGACCATGATGGCAACCGCCCGAGCCGAGCCGATCGGCGATGTCAACACCGCCTTCCAGTGGATCGGCCCCGACCACAAGATCGTCGTCGAAGCCTATGACGACCCGAAGGTGGCCGGCGTCACCTGCTACGTCTCGCGCGCCAAGACCGGCGGCATCAAGGGCGGGCTGGGACTGGCCGTCGACAAGGCCGAGGCGTCGATCGCCTGCCGCCAGGTGGGGCCGGTGTCCATCAAGCAGGCGCTGCCGCAGCAAGAGGAGGTGTTCAGCGAGCGGCTGAGCCTGCTGTTCAAGCGCCTGCGCATCGTGCGGATGGTGGATCGCGCACGCAACACGCTCGTGTACCTGACCTACTCCGATCGGCTCGTCGACGGCTCGCCGCAGAACGCGGTGACGGCCGTGCCCGTGGATCGCGGCACGCCCATCCCGGTCAGGTAGCCCCGTCAAGCGGCCGGCTTGCCGCGCGGACGCAGCGCCTTGCGCAGGCGCCCGACCAGGTCGGCCAGGTCGTCGCGCAGCAGTTCCAGCTCGGCCCGCAATGGCTCGTCGCCGGGCTGCGTGGCGCGCTCGCTGCGCACCAGCGTGTCGATGTGGCGCGCCGCGTTCTCGAGTTCGACGGCGCCGAGCGCCGCCGCGGCCCCGCCCATCGAATGGATCTCGCGGCCGGCGGCCTCGCGCGTCGCGCCGGGCGCGCCTGCGATGTACCGCTCGACCTGGGCCAGGCCGTCGCCGTACAGGTCGACGAAGTAGCCCAGCGCCTGCATGTACAGCGCGCGCTGGCCGGCGAACAGGGTCATGCCGCGCGCCAGGTCCAGCGCCTCGATGCCGTCGAGCACGTCGGTGGCCAGGGGCTCGGCGGGCAGCGCGACGGCCGGAGCGGGCGGGTCGACCGGCACCGGCCGCGGCGCCTTGCGCGATTCGTCGAGCCAGCGCAGCATCTTGTCGTACAGCGTGGCCGGGTTCACCGGCTTGCCGATGTGGTCGTTCATGCCGGCGGCCAGGCAGGCGTCGCGGTCGGCGCCGAAGGCGCTGGCGGTCATCGCGACGATGGGCGTCGAGTCGAGCTCGGGCACCGCGCGGATCAATCGCGTCGCCTCCAGGCCGTCCATCTCGGGCATCTGCATGTCCATCAGGATCAGGTCGTAGGCGCCGCGGCGCGCCATGTCCACGGCGATGCGGCCGTTGTCGGCCACTTCCACCTTCAGGTCGACGAGCCGCAGCAACTCGGTGGCGAGCTCCTGGTTGATGCGGTTGTCGTCGGCGATCAGCACGCGGGCGTCGCGGTGGCGTTCCTTGAGCGTCTGCTCCACGCCGCGGCTCGCGACGACGGCCTCGTGCGGGCTCGGCACGGCCTGCTCCCTGGCCCCGGCCGACTGCAGCCTGGCCGTGAACCAGAACACGCTGCCGCGTCCCAGCTCGCTTTCGACGCCCACCGCGCCGCCCATCAACTGCACCAGTTCGCGCGCGATCGACAGGCCCAGGCCGGTGCCGCCGAAACGCCGGGTGGTCGATCCGTCGGCCTGCTCGAACGGGCTGAACAGGCGCTCGCGCGCTTCCGGGGAGATGCCCGCGCCGGTGTCGCGCACCGCGAAGCGGATCGTCCAGTCCGCGCCGGCCCGGGCCAGCACGTCGCAGCGCAGCACGACGCTGCCGCGTTCCGTGAACTTCACCGCGTTGCTCAGCAGGTTCACCAGCACCTGCGCCAGCCGCAGCGCATCGCCGCGCAGCGCCTGCGGCAGGTCGCCGCGGTCCACGGTCAGCGCCAGGCCCTTGCGGCGCGCCCCGTCGGTCACCATCGCGGTGGCGCGGGCCAGCAGCGCGTCGACCGAGAAGTCCACCGGCGCCAGCACCAGCTTGCCGGCGTCGATCTTGGACAGGTCCAGGATGTCGTTGATGATGTCGAGCAGATGCATCGCCGCGTCGCCCACCTTGGCGAGGCGGTCGGACGTGACGGGGTCGTGCTGGTCGCGCAGCATCAGGTGCGTCAGGCCGATGATCACGTTCATCGGCGTGCGGATCTCGTGGCTCATGTTGGCGAGGAAGGCCGACTTGGCGTGCGCCGCGTCCTCGGCCACGTCGCGCGCCGCGACGAGCTCCTCGTTGAGGGCCTGCAGGTCGGCCTGTGCGCGCTTCGACGCCGTGATGTCGGAGGCGAGCTTGAAGAAGCCGCGCACCTCGCCGC
>FSXQ01002894.1_pt1 | contig 27979 bp, 29 predicted proteins | sample 1638011 | NCBI WGS metagenome assembly FSXQ01 (sample SAMEA3914789, study PRJEB12502) | metagenome | biome: forest; material: soil | place: Canada | collected 2011-07-03 | depth 0.3 m | reverse complement strand
TCGCGCGTGACCACCGTCCAGCCGTCGGCCAGCTCGCGCGTGCCCGGCTTGCCGGCGTTGACCATCGGCTCGATCGTGAACACCATGCCCTCGCGCAGCGTCATGCCCTCGCCGCGGCGGCCGAAGTGGCACACCTGCGGCTCGTCGTGGTAGATCTGGCCGATGCCGTGGCCGCAGTAGTCGCGCACGATGCTGAAGCCGGCCTTCTCGGCCACCGACTGGATGGCGTGGCCGACGTCGCCCAGCGTCGCGCCCGGACGCACCGCGCGGATGCCGGCGAGCATGGCGTCGTAGGTGGTGTCCACCAGCCGCTTTGCCAGCACGCTGGGGCTGCCGACGATGTACATGCGGCTCGTGTCGCCGTACCAGCCGTCCTTGATGACCGCGACGTCGATGTTGAGGATGTCGCCGTCCTTCAGTTTCTTGTCGCCGGGAATGCCGTGGCACACGACGTGGTTCACCGAGATGCAGGTGGTCTTCGGATAGCCGTGGTAGCCGACGTTGGCCGGCACCGCCTGCTGCACGTCGACGATGTGGTCGTGGCACAGCTTGTCGAGCTCGTCGGTGGTGACGCCGGCCTTCACGTGCGGCGCGATCACGCGCAGCAGGTCGGCCGCGAGCGCGCCGGCGGCGCGGCACATGGCGATCTCTTCGGGCGACTTGACGATGTTGGCGCCGCGCCTCATCGCGCGGCCTTTCGAATGACCTTGCGCGCCGTCACCGACGCCGCGGTGCGCACCTCGGGTTTCACGAACGACAGCGCGGTGGGCGTGCCGGCGCGTGCGTCGCGCAGCATCAGCTGGCAGATGTCGCCGTAGGTCAGCTCGGGGTGCAGCTCGGACAGCATGCCCACGCGCAGCCAGTGCTCCGCCTGCGCGTTGATGGAGCGGCTCAGCGCGTCGCTGGCGTCGCGCAGGTTGTCGTGCATGAGGTCGGAAATCTTGACGATGCCCATGACGGGATCCTTTATACGTTCTGTATACAGACCGTATATTACATCAAGTGCGCAGGACCTCCGCCGGACGAACCGTCAGGTACACCGGCGCGGGCGTGCGAACGCCGCGGATCAGCTTGATCACGCAGTCGCGGCTGACGCGGCTGGCGTCCAGCGCCTGGTGCAGCGCGTCGACGCTCGCGATGGCCAGGCCGTCCAGCCCGACGATGACGTCGCCCTCGCGCACGCCCACCTGCGCGGCGGGGCTGTTGGGCTCGACGCTCATCACGCGCACGCCGGTGGACTGCGGCAGTTCGTAGGCGAGCACGACGCGGCGATGCAGCGCCTGCGTCTGGCCCGCCACGCCCAGGTAGCCGCGCCGCACGCGGCCGTGCTGCAGCAGCTGCGGGATCACCCAGTGCGCGATGTCCACCGCCACCGCGAAGCAGATCGCCTGCGCGCCGCGGATGATGGCCGTGTTGACGCCGATGACCTCGCCGCGCGAATCGAGCAGCGGACCGCCCGAGTTGCCGGGGTTGAGCGCCGCATCGGTCTGGATGACGTCGGGGATCGTGCGGCCCGTGCTCGCGCGCATGCTGCGGCCCAGCGCGCTCACGATGCCCGCCGTCACCGTGTGCTCGAAGCCCAGCGGGTTGCCGATGGCGATGGCGATCTGGCCGCGCTTCAGGCCCGCGGAGCGGCCCAGCGGCGCGTGCGCCAGCGAGCCTTTCGACAGGCCGTCGATGCTCAGCACGGCGAGGTCGGTGTCGGGGTCGTCGCCCACCCAGCGCGCGTCGAACTCGCGGCCGTCGGCCAGCGAGACCTGGTGGCGCAACTCCGGCTTCGCGGTGGTCGCGGGCTTGCCCGCGCGCACCACGTGCGAGTTGGTCAGCACGTAGCCGTCGGGCGTGAACAGGAAGCCCGAGCCGCCGCCGAGCTTGTCGGTGCCCCCCTGCACGTGCACGGCGGCCACGGCGGGGCCGACGCGCTCCACCACCTCGCTGACCGTGCGCGAGTAGGCGTCCTGCAGGTAGGCATCGTTGGCACCCATGGCGTTCTCCTTCGAGCCCGGACATGCGGGGCGGCGCAGGGCAATTCAAGCCCCGTCGACGGCCGCGCCGCGGGTCGAGAAGGATTCCCGCCAGCCGGACCGCCTGCGCGGTCGTTCGCGGCCACAATGCGCGCATGGCCGCCGTCCCCTCCAACGCCGCCCTGCCGCCCTCGCGCGATCGCGCGCTGTGGCTCGCCACCGTCGCGGCCATCCTGCTCACCTGGATCGCCGTCGCCTTCGCGAGCTGGCGCGGTCGCGAGGACGCCGTCGACGACTGGCGCTTCTTCCTGGCCAACCTGTCCGAGATGGCCGCCCAGCACGCCGACCAGACGCTCGCCGCCGCCGACGGCGTGCTCGAACGCGTGGTGGACGACGTCAACCAGGCCGAGCCCATCGACACCGCCGACCTCGTGGCCAAGACCGGCACGCGCGAGATGTTCGAGCTGCTGCGCCGCCGCCAGGGCGACCTGCCGCAGATCGACGTGCTGTCGATCGTGGCGCCCGACGGCAAGCTCGTGAACTTCTCGCGCACGTTCCCCACGCCGGCCATCGACCTCGCCGACCGCGACTACATGAAGGCGCACCTGGGCAACGACGCGCTGAGCGTGTTCGTGTCGGCGCCCGTGAAGAACCGCGGCACCAGCCACTGGACGTTCTACCTCGCGCGCAAGCTGCGCGGCGTGGACGGCCACCTGATCGGCATCGCCATCGTCGGCATCGAGTGCGACTATTTCCAGCGCTTCTACGAGTCGATCGACTCGGCGCGCGAGGGCGTCACCGTGTCGCTGATGCGCCGCGACGGCATGCTGCTGGCGCGCCAGCCGCCGCAGGACGCCTACATCGGCCGCAGCTTCGCCGACGGCGAGATGTTCAAGCTGATCGACCAGCCCGGCATCGGCACGCCGCGCACCGCGATCGTGAGCGGCCCGCGCGTCGTCGACCAGGGCGATTCGCGTCCGCGGCTGGTGGCGCCGACGGTGTCGCGACGGTATCCCACGCTCGTCGACATCGTCGCGTCGCAGAGCCTGATCCTCGCCCACTGGCGTCGCACCACGCTCGCGCTGGTGGCCATGGCGCTCGCGTTCGACGCCGTGCTGGCCCTGCTCGCATGGTGGATCGCGCGCCTGCTGCGCCGCCGCCGCGAGATCCTGCAACAGCTGAAGACCGCACTCACCGCCGCCGACGGCGCGAGCCGCGCCAAGACCTCGTTCCTCGCCAACATGAGCCACGAGATCCGCACCCCGATGAACGGCATCCTCGGCATGACCGAGCTGCTGCTGCAGACGCCGCTCGACGCGCGCCAGCGCGAGCTCGCGTCGGCCGCGTACGCGTCGGGACAGACCATGCTGCACGTGCTCAACGACGTGCTGGACGTCTCCAAGATCGAGGCCGGCAAGGTCGTGCTCGAACACGTGGCGTTCGACCTGCCCGAGCTGCTGGCCGACGAGCTCGCGCTGTTCCGCGCCACCGCGATGGCCGCCGGCATCGCGCTGGACGGCGAGTTCGACCCCGCGCTGCCGCGCCGCGTCACCGGCGACCCGACGCGCCTGCGGCAGGTGCTCACCAACCTGTTGAACAACGCGGTGAAGTTCACGGAACATGGCGGGCATGTGTCGCTGAGCGTTCTTGCTCTCGATGCCGACGCGTCGATCGCCCGCGTGCGCTTCGAGGTGCGCGACGACGGCATCGGCATCAGCGAGACCGCGCAGCGACGGTTGTTCGAGCCGTTCACGCAGGCCGATGAATCGACGACGCGGCGCTTCGGCGGCACGGGCCTGGGGCTGGCGATCACGAAGGAGCTGGTGACGTTGATGGGCGGCGAGCTGTCGGTGGTCAGCACGCCGGGCGCCGGCTCGACGTTCCGCGTCGACCTGGGGCTCGCGCTCGCGCCCTCGCCCGCGCACGAGGGCACGCCCACGCCCGCGCGCGACGCGCCCGAGGCCGACCGCCGCCTCGCCGGGCTGCACCTGCTGGTCGCCGAGGACAACCCCGTCAACCTGCAGGTGGCCGTCGCGATGCTCGAGAGCCTGGGCGCGCGCGTGGCCGTCGCGAGCGACGGCGCGCAGGCGGTGGCCCAGTGTCGCAACGGGCATTTCGATGCGTTGTTGCTGGACTGCCAGATGCCGGGAATGGATGGCTACGAAGCCGCGCGGCGGATCCGGCAGGAAGGCGCGAGGCGGTTGCCGATCATTGCCGTGACGGCCAACGCCATGGCCGCGGATCGCGAGCTGTGCCTGGCGGCGGGAATGAATGACCACCTGCCGAAGCCGTTGTCGCGGGAAGCGTTGGCGGCGATGGTGCTGAAGTGGACGCGGCCGGGGAACGCGGCAGACTGACGCCCTGTCGAGCGGCCTGGAAATATATGTCGGGCCGCCCCGAGATCGAGCGGCCAAGCGCGTAGCATGGGGCTCGCCAAAAGAAAGATCTTCGTGACAATCGACAATGCCGCAGTTGACTTCGTCCTGCGGGCCGACCCGGAGGCCTTCATCGAACAGTGGCTTGCCGGGATGGCCGCCTCGAGCACGCTTCCGGCCACTGCGCGCAATGACGCGCGCGAACTGCTCGCCGCGCTGTGCACGGCCATCGCCAGGGGTGCCGACGGCAGCCGCCTCGACGAGATCGCATGGGATCCGGTGCGCAGCGTCCTCGCCGACCTGTCGCGGTCGCGCGCAGCCCAGGGCGCGACCGCCGGCGACACGAGCCTGTTCGTCCTGTCGCTGAAGAAGCCGCTGTTCATCGGCCTCCAACGACACCTGGCCGAGGATCCGCAGCGCGCGTTCGACAACACATGGGCCGCCTCCACGCTGGTGGACAAGCTGGCGCAATTCACCGCCACCACCTACCAACGGTCGCGCGAGGAAGTGATCCAGCGCCAGCAGCTGGAACTGCTCGAACTGTCGACGCCGGTGATCAAGCTGTGGGAAGGCGTGCTCGCCGTCCCGATGATCGGCACGCTGGACTCGACCCGCACGCAGCTGGTGATGGAGGCTCTCCTGACGCGCATCGTCGAGACGGGCTCCGAACTGGCCATCATCGACATCACCGGCGTGCCCACCGTCGACACGCTGGTGGCGCAGCACCTGCTCAAGACCGTCACGGCCATCCGCCTCATGGGCGCCGACTGCATCATCAGCGGCATCCGTCCGCAGATCGCGCAGACCATCGTCCACCTGGGCATCGATCTCCAGGGCGTGACCACCAAGGCCACGCTCGCCGACGCGCTGCAACTCGCGATGAAGAAGGCGGGCTTCACGGTCAGCCGCAACAAGGCCTGAGCGTCCGATGGAGCGAATTCCGATCCTGAAGATGGGCCCGGTGCTGCTGGTGACCATCCAGGTCGACCTGCAGGACCAGATCGTGATGGCGTTGCAGGACGACCTCTCCGGCACGATCGAGAAGACCGGCGCGCGCGGCGTGCTGATCGACATCTCCGCGCTCGAGATCGTCGATTCGTTCATCGGCCGCATGCTGGCCAGCATCTCGAGCATCGCCCGCGTGCTGGATGCGACGACCGTCGTCGTGGGCATGCAGCCCGCGGTCGCGATCACCCTGGTGGAACTCGGCCTGTCCTTGCCGGGCGTGCGCACCGCGCTGAACGTCGAGCGTGGCATGGCGATGTTCGCCGAGGACGATCGGAACCGAATTGACCGCTGAGCCCGCCATCGGTTCGATGCCCCTCCAGGACGAGCGGGACATCGTCATGTGCCGGCAGATGGTGCGCAAGCTGACGCAGCAGCTCAAGTTCAGCCTGGTCGACCAGACCAAGCTGATCACGGCGGCCAGCGAACTGTCGCGCAACACGCTCGTGTACGGCCTCGGCGGCGAGATGCGCTGGGAGATCGTGCAACAAGGCACCCGCGTCGGCCTGCGACTGGCCTTCGACGACCACGGGCCGGGCATCGCCGATGTCGCGCTCGCGCTCACCGACGGCTGGACGTCCGGCGCGGGCATGGGCGTCGGGCTGTCCGGCAGCCGGCGCCTGGTCGACGACTTCGACCTGCGAACGGAAGTCGGCAAAGGCACGTGCGTCACCGTGACGCGCTGGAAATAGCGCGGAGACCCCATGTTGCAAGCGAGCCCCTCCGAATCGCCTCTCGACACGGCCCAGGCCCTGGAACGCCTGCAGGCCGAGCTCGCCGATCGCTCGGCGATGGTCGAGGCGCTTCAACATGAACTGGACGAGACCAACCGCGGGGTCGTCGCGCTCTATGCGGAGCTCGATGACCAGGCCGAGCTGTTGCGCCTGGCGTCCGAGCGCAGCGAATCCAAGTTCCAGACGCTTTATGCGCAGGCCCCCAGCGGCATCGCGCTGCTGGACGACTCGGGCCGCATCGTCGAAGGCAACCCCGCGCTCGCCCGGCTGCTGACCATGACCGACGCGAACGTCGTCGGCCACCGGCTCGCGGAGTACGTGCCCGCGGAATTCCAGGCCAGCATCCAGGCGTTCTGCTCGCCGGTGCCGTTGTCGCTGACCGCGCAGGAGGTTCCGATCCAGCGGCCCGACGGATCGCTCGCCTACGCCGAATGGAATGTCTCCTCGCAGATCGAGCCCGGGCTGACGATGGTGGTCGCCACCGACATCTCGCTGCGCGTCGAACTGGAGCAGACTCGCCTGCGCTGGCTCGAGCGCGAGCGAGCGGCGCGCGGCGACGCCGAACAAGGCAATCGCATGAAGGACGATTTCATCGCGGTGCTCGCGCACGAACTGCGCACGCCGTTGAACGCCATCATGGGCTGGGCACAGGTGCTGCAACGGCGCGGCGGCACCGACGAGGCCATGCGCGGCGTCGCGTCGATCGAGCGCAATTGCAAGACGCAGGCGCGCATGATCTCCGACCTGCTGGACATGTCCCGCCTGAACATGGGCAAGCTGGCGATGGCCTTCGAGCGCGTCGATCCGCTGCAGGAGGTGCGCAACGCCGTCGAGGCGATGAAGACGACCATCGAGCAGAAGGCCATCCGCGTCGAGATCGAGGCGGCGGCGAATCATCGGCTCGTTCGCGCGGATCCCTCGCGACTCCAGCAGGTCGTCTGGAACCTGCTCAGCAACGCGATCAAGTTCTCGCCGCACGGCGGTCGCATCGTCGTGTTGCTCTCTGAAAGGCGCACCGGGCTGTGCATTCGCGTGACGGACGAGGGGCAAGGCATCGAGGCCGACTTCCTGCCGTTCGTCTTCGAGCGCTTCGCGCAGAGCGATGCGGCCGGCAATCGCCACCGCGGCGGCCTGGGCCTCGGGTTGGCCATCGTCCGACAGATCGTCGAGGCGCACGGTGGCTTGATCGGCGTGCACAGCGACGGCCCGGGACTGGGAACGATGTTCGAGGTGTGGCTCCCGATCGACCGTGCCCTCTCCGGCGACGACGAGGCCGAGTCTTCGACGATCGACGCCGACGCCGATCGTCCGCTCGCGGACGCGCGGTTTCTCATCGTCGACGACGACCCCGAGGCGCTCGCGATGTTGCGCATCGTGCTCGTCGATCGCGGCGCCACGGTCAGGATCGCGAATGGCGTCGACGAGGCGCTGGCTTCGCTGGAGCAGGAACTTCCCGACCTTCTGATCAGCGACATCGGCATGCCGGGCATCGACGGCTACGAGTTCATGCGGCGCGTGCGTGCGCGCGAACGCGCGGCGCCGGGCCCCGTCCCGGCGCGCCTGCCGGCCATCGCACTGACCTCGTTCTCGCGCGACGAGGATCGCGAGCACGCCCGGCTCGCAGGCTTCGACGCCCATTGCTCGAAACCGCTCCAGCCGAATGCGCTGATGCGCCAGGTCATGGCGCTGCTCCCACGCGCGCACTTGCCGGACTGAACGATCGAGCCGGGGCGTCCTCGACCACGCCGCGCGGCCGGGCCGTCTCCCGAAGTCCTTCGCAGCGGCGACTCGATATCTCGTGTGACATAGTCGACCCCCTCAGGTCACCTCGCCCTGCCCGCCCCACATGCACGACAAACTGCTCGCGCTCCGCCTCTTCGTGCGCGTCGCCCGCACCGGCAGCTTCTCCGCCGCGGCGCGCGAGCTGGACCTGTCGCAGCCCTCGGTCTCCCGCATCATCGCCACGCTCGAGAAGGACGTCGGCGCCGCGCTCGTCACCCGCACGACGCGTGCCCTCACGCTGACCGATGCCGGCACCGACTACCTGGCGCGCGTCGAGGCGATCCTGGCGTCGCTCGAGGAGGCCGATCACACGGCGCGCGGGTCGCTGGAGCTGCGGGGGTCGCTGCGCGTCGCCATGTCGCCCAGCTTCGGCGTGCGCGAGGTCATTCCGCTGATGCCGGCGTTTCTGGCGCGGCATCCGTCGCTGAACGTCAACCTGTCGGTCAGCGACCATCGGCAGGACACGGTCAAGGAAGGCGTGGACGTCGCGCTTCGCCTCGGCACGCTGGCCGACTCGAGCGCCACCGCGCGCGTGATCGCGCGCACGCATCGGCTGATCGCGGCGTCGCCCGCCTACCTGAAGGCGCGAGGCACCCCCAAGGTGCCCGCCGACCTGAGCGCGCACGCGGCCATCGTGGGGCCGGCCGGCACGAGCGCCGGCACCTGGACGTTCCAGAAGGACGGCCAGAGCGTGGCCGTGCGCATCGACAGCCGCCTGACCGTGTCCGCCAACGAGGCCGCGGTCGCCGCCGCCGTGGCGGGCCTGGGCATCGTGACGACGGCGTTGTGGGGCTGCCGTGCCGAGCTCGCCAGCGGCTCGCTGGTGCAGGTGCTTGCGGACTGGTCGATGGGCGACGTCGAAGTCCACGGCATGTTCACGCCGGGTCGGCCGCCGAAGCCCGCGGCGCGCGCGCTGGTCGAGTACCTGGCGGCGTCGTTTCGCGTATAGACGGCTGATCCGTACGGCGAATAAGTCATAGTCGGCTGCGCTCCTACTCATCCGCCTGCCGTTCAGAGAAAGTCCTGACCAGACGCCAACGTGGCGCCGTCGAACAGGACAAGAATCATGAACGCACTCAACGGAAAAGTCGCCCTCGTCACCGGGGCCTCCAAAGGCATCGGCGCGGGCATCGCGAAGCTCTTCGCGACCCAAGGCGCCGCGGTCGTCGTCAACTACTCGAGCAGCCGGGACGCCGCGAACGCGCTGGTCGCGGAGATCAAGGGCGCGGGCGGCAAGGCCGTCGCGATCCAGGCCGACTTCTCGAAGACCGCCGACATCCAGCGGCTGTTCAAGGAGGCCAAGGAAGCCTTCGGCGCGCTCGACATCGTGGTGAACAACGCGGGCGTCTACGCCTTCGCGCCGCTCGAGGCCGCGACGGAGCAGGAGTTCCACCGCGAGTTCACGACCAACGTGCTGGGCGTGATCACGTCGACGCAGGAGGCCGCGAAGCACTTCGGCCCGAACGGCGGCAGCATCATCAACATCAGCTCCATCGCGAGCGTCGGCTTCATGCCCCACTCGGTGGTCTACGCCGCCACCAAGAGCGCGGTCGACTCCATCACGCGCGTGACGTCGGTCGAACTCGCGCCGAAGAAGATCCGCGTCAACAGCATCGCGCCGGGCGCCACCCTCACCGAAGGCATCGCCGCGCTGGGCTGGCCGGAGGAAGCGGTCAAGGCGGTGGTCGCCTCGATCCCGTTCGGCCGCCCGGGGCAGCCGGAGGACATCGCGCGCGTGGCGCTGTTCCTGGCGTCGGACGACTCGGCGTGGGTGACGGGCGAGCGCATCACGGCGTCGGGCGGGCAGCGGGCCTGACGAGCCTGCGGTGCCTCGCATCGCGTCATGCGCCGCATCGCCGTGGCGGCCTTAACATGGGCCGCCTCGCGAGCGCGCATGTCCAAGGAGACACCGATGACCACTGACAACAAGGCCCCCGTCTGGTTCTGGATCGTCGCGATCCTGCTGCTGGCCTGGGAGGCGATGGGCTGCTACGCGTGCGTCACGCAGATCAGGCTGGGCGCGGCGGCGATGGGGCCGGTCGACGACTGGTCGCTCAAGTACTACGCGGCCTTGCCGGCCTGGTACAACGCGGTCTACGCCGTCGCGACGTTCGGCGGCCTGGTCGGCGGCTTGCTGCTGCTCTTGCGCGACAAGCGGGCAGCCCTGGTCTTCTGGATCTCGTTCGTCGCGATCATCGTGATGTTCGGATACGCCTTCGTCGCGACCGATCTCATCGCGCACAAGGGGCTGGCACAGGTGCTGCCGTTTCCGCTGGTGATCGCCGCGGTCGGGGCGTTCGCGATCTGGTTCGCGGGCTACGCCGCCAGGCAACGAGCGGGCAGCGCCTGAGGCGCCCGCGCGCGGCGCGCATCGGGCTCAGCCGTGCGACACGTGCATCATCCAGAGCACGAACAGCGCCAGCACGCCCAGCTTCCACGTGATGCCGCGCATGTACCAGGGCGGCGCCGCGGTCGCCAGCGTGTCGGTCGCATCGCGATTCGCCCGCTTGAAGTGGCGCGCGTAGCGCTCGTCGGCGAACTGGATCTCGAGCACCTCCACGTCCGGGTCGAAGCGCTTGGGCCACACGGACGTGTTCTTGTACGCCCACCAGATGGCCAGGCAGCCGAGGCTGAAGGCCGGGAACATCAGGAACACGCCCATGTCCAGCAGGCGCTGCCAGCTGCCGGGATCGCGCACGAGGCCCGCCAGCGTCGCGACGAGAAAGAGCGCGCCGATGTACGACAACCCGCGCAGTCCGGACATCAGAACGCTGCGCTCCAGGATGAAGTTGGCGGTGCTGTTGGCGCCCGCGTGCTTTTCGCACATGGGCACCGACACCTCCATCACCTTCGAGTGAACCGTGACGCTGCCAAGCCCGGGCCGCATCGACTTCACCTGGCTCACGCGGTTGGTGGACGGCACGAGGTCGCCCTCGGCGCCGCAGCGCGGGCAGCGCGGCGGCCACTGGACTCTCATGACGCCATCGACGATGGCGACGCGGACGACTTCGGACATGTTTTCGGCGGGTGGAAAAGCGACGGCAGCGATTTTGCCTGTTGCCCGGCCGCGATTCCTGACGATCCGGGTCAGACAGCCGACGAGTCCGTGATCATTTCCTGCACATGCGAGATCGCGTCGCACTCGACGACGAACGTGCCGCGCCGTTCGAACATCAACTCGTGGACGATGCCCCCGCCCCCGCCCTCGCGCGCGCGCAGCTCGTGCGCGATGAGGTCGCCATGCGCGACCCGCTCGAACCTTGCGCCAACGGCCGCGGGCACGTCGAATCGATACGCGTGCACGCCGGTGTAGCCGAGGCGGATGCGTCGGTCATGGAAGGCGCCCAGAAGCTCCACGTCGATGCGCAGGCGTCGAATCTCGCGGCGGTCGCCCGACGCGTCCTCGCAGATCGCGATGCGATCCAGCCATGCGTCGTGCAAGGTCTGCGGCGATCGAAGGTCGTGGTGACGCGGATCCGACGCGAAGCGCCAGGCGTCGGCCGGCAGCCGGTCGCGCACGGTCTCCAGGTAGCGGAGGTAGCGATCGAAAGCGATCGTTCCGGAGCCAGGCTGCGCGATGTACTGCAGGGTCAACCCGCCAGTGTTGCGTCCGAGCCGCGATGCCGCTCGAACATCAAGCGGTCGAACCACACGCCACCCAGCTCGAAGCTGCGCCGCGAATGCCCGAAATGCGTGAACCCGTTGCGCTCCAGCACGCGCACCGAGCCCCGGTTCTGGGGCCGCGCCACGGCTTCGATGCGCAGCAGCCCCAGCGGCCCGAAGGCCTCGGCGAGGCACAGCGCGACGGCTTGCGACGCGATGCCGCGGCCGCCGTCGTGCTCGCCGATGCGATAGCCGAGGTCGGCGCACTGGAAGTGCTTGCGGCGCACGTTGGTGAGGTTCACGCGGCCGACGAGCCGGCCGCCGTCCTCGATCAGGTACTGGTACGCGTGGTCGTGCGCCCGGCCCGATTCGGCCGCGGCGATGGCGGCGGCGACGCCGTGCTCGCTGTAGAACGACGGGTCGCGCGAGTTGACCCAGCTCTCGAAGTACGCGCGATGCGCGAGCTCGAAGCGCAGCAGCGTCGACGCGTCCGCCGCGGCGACCGGGCGGATGCGAATGCCGCTCAAGCCGTCGCGCCGAAGTGGCCCGCCTGGGCGTGCTCGACGAGCTGGTCGAGCGCCTTGCCCCAACCGGCGTGGAAGCCCATCTGCTCGTGCGCCTGGCGCGCGGCGACGTCGCCGTGGCGCGCGATGGCCGTGTAGCGCGTGCCGCCGTCGGCGTCCTCCAGCGAGATGATGGCCGACATCATGAACGGCACCGACGCGAACAGCTCCTTGGCCTGCGGGCGGAAGCCGGGGCCCATCGTGCCCGTCCAGGCGAGCAGCTCGTTGTCGACCACCTGGAGGATGCAGCCGGTGTTGGTGAAGCCGGGGCCTTCGGGGCCCTGCATCGTCGTCTGGAAGATGCCGCCGGGCTGCAGGTCGATGGCGGCCGCGGTGGTCTTCCACGGCAGCGGGCAGAACCACAGCTTCATCAGCTCGGGCTGCGTCCACGCGGCCCAGACGAGGTGGCGCGGCACCGGGACGACGCGCTCCAGCAGCAGGTCGAGTTCGAGGTCGGTGTTGAGCAGGGAACGGGGCATGGCGGCTCCAGGGCTTGGCGAATCGGCTGGAGTCTACTGCTCAATCGAGGACGGGAAACGTCACCGGCGTGGCCACGTGTCCGGCGAACCAGTCGTGCACGCGTCGGGCGTCTTCGCGCAAAGTCGCATCGAGGCCGTAGCGTTCCATCATCGCGATGCCGTTGGGCTCGCGCAGCACGCCGGGCTCCAGCGCGAGCGCGCCCCCGCGCTCGCGCGTGACGCGCAAGGGCGCGAGGCGCGCGCGCATGAGCGGCGCGAGCACCGCGTTGTGCGACGACACGAGCACCAGGCCCGATGCCGCCAGGCGATTCAGCACCGCGGCCGCGCACGCCACCGACTCGAGATGGTTGGTGCCGCGGAAGATCTCGTCGATCAGGAACACCGCACCGCCCGGCTTCTGCGCGACGTCCAGCAAGGCCTTCGCGCGGCGCATCTCGGCCATGTACAGGCTGTCGCCAATCTCGGTGGCGTCCTCGTGCACGATGCTCGAATGCACGGGCACCGCCGGCAACGCGGCCTGCGCGGCGTGGCAGAAGCCGAACGCGCGCGCCAGCAGCAGGTTGAGGCCGACGGCGCGCAGCAACGTGCTCTTGCCGATGCCGTTCTCGCCGGTGAGGAAGGCGCCCTGCCCGTGCAGCGCGATCGACAGCGGGTGGGCGTCGTCCAGCAGCGGGTTGCGCAGGTCGGCGGCATGCAGCGTGCGCGGCTCGGCGGCCTGCGCCCAGCAGGTCTGGCGCGGGCCGCGCCGCCACGCGAGCAGGCACAGGCGGCCCTCGCATTCGGCCATCGCGGCGTAGACGGCGCGCAGCGTTGGCAGGCCGTCCTCGAGCACCGCGCGGCGCGCGGGCGCGTCCACGTACTCCTGCAGCGTGAAGAGGTTGAGGTAGTCGGCGCTGGTGGCCTTGGCTTCCAACGCGCTGAGGTCCAGCGCTGCCAGCAGGCGACGCGCGTCGTCGTGCAGGGCGGCGATGCCGGCCAGCACCGGATGCCCGCGCCGCCTCGACGCCGCGCCGAGTTCGACCGCGCCGCGCAACATCACCAGCACGGCGCGGCGCTGGCGTTTCCAGGCCTGCATGCGGGCGTGGAAGCGACTCTCCACGCTGCCGAAGACCGCGAAGTAGCCCAGCGCCAACAACGCCGCCGCGCCAACGTGGCCCAGCAACAGCACCAGCGCCGCGGCGATCCACAGGCCCTTGGCCCAGCGCAGGCGGGGCAGCCACGCCGGCAAGCGCGCGGCCTCGTCGCGGAACAGGAGGCCGGTGATGTCGGTGTCCTGGCGGCGCAGTTGCCGGCGGGCGCGTTCGGCGTCGGCCAGCAGGCGCTCGGCCTCGGCACCGTCGTTGTCGCCGAGCCACCCCGGGCGCACGCCGCGCTCGGCGATGTCCGCGCCGCGGCGCAGGCGGTGGAACAGCCATTGGCGCGCGTAGATGCCGGCGTCGCCGGCGAGGCGTTGCAGCAGCGCGCGGCCTTCGAGGTCGCGCCAGGTGGCGTCGTCGACGCGCTGCGGGTCGTCGCTGGCGAACGTCGCGTCGAAGGCGGCGTCCTCGGCGTCGGAGAACCAGCCGGCGGGCACCGGTGCCTGTTCCGGCGCGAGGGCGTGGACGATCACGGCGTGCCAGGCGCGCAGGCGTTGCGAGGTCTTGTCGACAAGGGTCATTGCTGGCCGAGATGGGGGCGGTGACGCGTCGATCAAGCGAGAGCGGCGGCGCTGCCGCTCCTTGGCATACTGCGCGGATCGAATCCGAGGAGTCCGCCGTGGCCCAACCGTTCAACGCCGGCGTCATCGTCTACGCCAAGGACATCCACCGCCTCGCCCGCTTCTACGCCGCGGTCGCCGACCTCGAGGTCATGCACGAGGTCGACGACCACATCGTGCTGGAGTCCGAGACCGTCGAGGTCGTCATCGTCGCCATCCCGGCGGACATCGCCGCGCGCATCGTCATCAAGACGCCGCCCGACAAGCGCGAAGCCACCGCGTTCAAGATCGCCTTCGCCGTGTCCAGCCTCGCCGAGGCCCGCGAGGCCGCGAAGGCCCACGGCGGCGAGATCTACCCGGCCGGCAAGGAATGGAGCTTCCAGGGCCTGCGCGTGTGCGACGGGTTCGATCCGGAAGGCAACGTGATCCAGCTGCGCGAGCTGCCGGCGAACGCGGGGCTGGGCGACGTCGAGGACTGAGCGCCGCACACGCCTTCGCGCCCTCGCGCGTGACGCCCTCGCGCACGAACCTCAGCCGCCCGCCTTCTTGACGTTCTTGAACCCGAGCCCCGGCAGCAGCGCGATCACGCGGTCGCGGTGGTCGCCCTGCAGCTCGACGACGCCGTCCTTGGCCGTGCCGCCCACGCCGCACGCGGCCTTCAGCTTCTTGCCGACGACCGCCAGCTCGGGGTCGGCCAGGCCCAACCCGCGCACGACGGTGACGCCCTTGCCGCCGCGGCCCTTGGTCTCGAAGAACACGCGCACGACGCCGTCGGTGGGCGGCGCCACGGCCTTCTTGCAGACGCACTGCGCCACCGGCTGGCGGCACGCGGGACACATGCGGCCGGCCTCGGTCGAGTAGACGAGGCCGCCGTTCGGGTTCGACGGTTTCATGAGCCGTATTGGAACCGATTGCACGCGGGGACTCGACCCTGCCCCGATGGGACAATCGCGCCATGACCCTGCTCCGCCGATTCGCCGCCCTGGCCCTCGCCGCCACCGTCACCGCGGCCCACGCCGTACAGCCGCTCGTCCAGCACGACATCGTCCTGCTGCAGAAGGGCGAGCTCATCGAGCAGCGCGTGGACGGCGGCGCCGATGCGATGTCGGCCTACCTGAAGACGCTGGGCGCCGCGCTCACCGACACGATGCGCGCTCACCCGACGCAACTCCCAACGTCGGGCTTCGTGGTCGTCGCCCTGCGCCCCGGCAACAAGACCCACACCTGGTTCGACTTCAAGCCCAAGCTGGCCGACGCGACGATGGCCGCGCTCGCGCAGACGGTGGCCGCCACGCCGACGATGCCGATCAGGCAAGGCGACATCGTGTTCGCGCTGCGCGTGAGCGTGTGGAGCGACAAAGCGCCGCAGGCCTACGCGCCGGCGCCGCAGGAGTGGAAGGACGCGACGAAGGACATGCATCCGAAGCCGGACGTCGACACGCTGGTCGACATGGTGTGGCCAAGGTGATTCGCTGACGAGCGAAGCACCGGCGCGGCAGCCGTGCCAACATCGGCGCTGCTCGAATCCCCGACGCACGCCATGACCACGACGCCCTCGCCTTCCGACATCGCCGCCCGCCGCCACGCCTTCCGCGAACTGCACGCCGCGGGCTGCTTCGTGATCCCGAACCCATGGGACGTCGGCAGCGCGCGCTACCTCGCGTCGCTCGGCTTCAAGGCGCTGGCCAGCAGCAGCGCGGGCTTCGCGTGGACGCAAGGGATCGCGGACAACGCGGTGTCGCGCGACGCCGTGCTGGCGCACTTGCGCGAGCTCGTCGCGGCTACCGAGCTGCCCGTGAACGCCGACTTCGAGAACGGCTTCGGCGCGACGCCGCGCGAGGTCGGCGAGAGCGTGCGGCGGGCCGTCGAGACCGGCGTGGCGGGGCTGTCGATCGAGGATTCCACGGGTGACGCCGTGCATCCCATTCACGACGTTGCCGAAGCCGTCGCGCGCCTGCGCGCCGCGCGCGAGGCCATCGCCGCGTCGGGCGGCGACGTGCTGCTGATCGGCCGCGCCGAAAACTTCCTGCACGGCCGCCCCGACCTCGCCGACACGCTCGCCCGGCTGCGCGCCTACGCCGAGGCCGGCGCCGACTGCCTCTACGCGCCGGGCCTCAAGACGCGCGACGACATCGCCGCCGCGGTGGCCGCCGTCGCGCCCAAGCCTTTGAACCTGCTGGTGGGCGGCACGAGCGAACTCACGCTGGCCGACATCGCCGCGCTGGGCGTGCGACGCGTGAGCGTCGGCGGCGGCCTGGCGCGCAGCGCGTGGGGCGGCTTCATGCGCGCCGCGTCGGCGCTCGCCGGGCAAGGTGTATTCGACGGCTTCGCGGGCGCGGCGAACGGCAGCGAGATCAACGCGCTGTTCCGCGGCTGAGGCGCGCATGTCCGACGCCGGCCATCCCATCGTCTTCGTGAAGGGACGCGGCGCGGGCTCGAACCGCCCGTCGCGTTTCGTGAAGGACGAGTGGGACGCCGCGGCCGACGTCGACCCCGCCACGCGCAAGACCGAGGTCACCGAGCGCCAGGCCAAGTCGCTGTTGAACAGGAACGAGTCGCCCGACCTCTCGTTCGACTACACGATCAATCCGTACCAGGGCTGCGAACACGGCTGCGTCTACTGCTTCGCGCGGCCGACGCACGCGTATCTCAACCTGTCGCCGGGGCTGGACTTCGAGACCAAGCTGTTCGCCAAGATGAACGCGGCGGACGTCCTTCGCAAGGAGCTTTCGCGCAAGGACTTCAACCCGGGCATCGTCGCGCTGGGCGCGGCCACCGACGCCTACCAGCCGATCGATCGCCACTACGCGCTGGCCCGCCAGATTCTCGAGGTGCTGGCGGAGTTCGACGTGGCGGTGGGCATCACGACGAAGTCGGCGCTGGTCACGCGCGACCTCGACATCCTCGCGCCGATGGCCAGGAAGGGACTGGTGCGCGTGCACATGTCGATCCCGACGCTCGACCACGAACTCTCGCGCCGTCTCGACCCGCGCGCGAACTCGCCGACGCGGCGGCTCGAGGCCATCGAGCAGCTGACCGAGGCCGGCATACCCGTGGCCGTCTACATCGCGCCGGTGATCCCGTTGCTGAACGAGGGCGAGCTCGAGGCGATCCTCGAGGCCTGCGCCCAGCGCGGCGCTACCCAAGGCCTCTACACGCTGCTGCGCCTGCCGCGCGAGGTGCGCGACCTGTTCGCCGAATGGCTGCGCCGCTGGTATCCCGACCAGGCCGCCGAGGTGTGGCGCCAGATCCAGACGATGCACCAGGGGCGCGACTACGACTCGCGTTTCGGCAAGCGCATGGTGGGCACGGGCGACGTCGCGGAGGCGCTGGCGCAGCGCTTCGATGCGGCGGCGGCGCGCTTGGGGATGACGTTTCCGGGGCGGTCGTTGAAGACGTCGTTGTTCAGGCCGCGCGGCGCGGAGCCCGAGTCGCAAGGCAGCTTGTTCTAGGCGAGGCGTCGTCTCGGCGCGTCGGCCCTGCGACTGCGCTCAGGGTGACGGGTTTGGCTGGGCAGGTCGACACTGCGCGGCTGCGACCAACCCACTTGTCATTCTGCGCGAAGCAAAGCGCAGTCGCAGAACCCACGCATGCCGATGCGTTGGAACATGATCTCGGCGCGTGGGCCCGGCGACTTCGCGCAGGGTGACGGGCCTGGGCATGCCGCATCACCCGAGCCGCCGGATCGCCTCCCGCGACACCGTCGCCTGCAGCAGCGTGCCTTCGCCCGGCGCCGCATGCACCTCGAAGCGCCCGCCGATGGACGCCAGCCGCTCGCGCATGTTGCGCAGCCCGATGCCGAGGTTCGGATCGAGCTGGATCTTGTCGACCTCGAAGCCGCGCCCGTCGTCGCGGATGTCCAGCGACACCCCCGGCTCCGCGAAGTTCAGGTTCAGCGCCACGCGCCGCGCCTGCGCGTGCTTGGCCACGTTGGCGAGCGCCTCCTGGCTTACGCGGAACAGGGCGGTCTTCACCTCGTCGGGCAGCGGCGCGGGCTCGCCGGCCACGAGCAGCTCGACGCGCGTGCCGCCCGCGTCGTTGGCCTCGCGCGCCAGCAATTCCAGCGCGGCCGGCAGGCCCAGCTCGTCGAGCATCGCGGGACGCAGCCGGTGCGAGATGCGGCGCACCTCGTTGAGCGATTGCTTCAGCCCGGCCAGCGCCTTCTCCAGCACGCGGGGCGGCGCGCGATCCTCGCGCTCCAGCTGGTCGATGGCCGACTCCACCAGCAGCTTGGCCGACACCATGGTCTGCGTCGCGCCGTCGTGCAGCTCGCGCGCGAGGTGGGCGCGTTCGTCCTCCTGGAAGCGCACGACCTGGCGCGCGAGCGTCTGCAGCTTGGCGTCGGCGACGCGGTGTTCGCTGAGGTTGAGCCACAGGCCGCTGAGGCTGATCAGCGCGACGCCGCCGCACGCGATCACCGCGATCCACAGCAGCGTCTGGCCGATGTTGGACGAGGCCTGGGCGTCGAGTTGCGTGGTGGCGAAGTCGATGTCGTCGCGGTACAGGCCGGTGCCGATCATCCAGCCCCAGCGCGGGATCTGCGTGACGTAGCCCAGCTTGGGCGCGACGCGGCCGGTGGACGGCCGGCGCCACATGTACTCGACGAAGCCGCCGCCCCCGCGAGCGCGCGCGAGCAGGCCCTGGATGGTGGCGTTGCCTTGGGCGTCGTGCAGGTCCCAGAGATCTTTGCCGACCAGGTCGAGCTGGCGCGGATGCATCAGCACCTTGCCGTGCAGGTCGTAGACGAAGAAGTAGCCGTCGTCGCCGAACTGCATGTCGCCGAGCAGCTTCAGCGCCTGCGCCTGCGCGGCCGCAGGGTCGCCCTGCGAGTCGACCAGCGGCGCGACCATGTTCATCGCGAGCTGCACGTAGTTCTTCAGCTCGGCCCGCCGCGCGCTGAGGTAGCCGCCCTCGACCAGCGCATGCTCGCGTCGCGCGAGCTCACGCTGCTGCATCAGCACGGCGGCCGCGATCAGCGCGAGCGAGAGCAGCAGCGGGATCGCGGCGACGACGAGCAGCTTGGCCTTGAGACGCATGGGCGGATTGTGCAGTGCGACAGGTCGCCCCGAGGGGTCTGGCCCTTCCTCGAATCGCGCTGCACCATCGCCGTGAGCAGTGGCGCGGATCGCGAATCGAGGCGGGGCCTGACCCCTCCGGTCACGCCTTGCGCGCGACCAGCGCGGGCGCCGGCGTGCGCAGCACCGACTGCACGACCAGCGCCACGACGATGTTGACCCCCAGCGCCATCAGTCCCGTGTAGACGGTGTACTTGTCGCCGCCGATGAGGATCGAGTGCACCGGCTTCACGCCGTCGGCGAACGCCGTCCACGTGCCGCACACGATGCCGGCCAGCCAGCCGACCAGCAGCGCCGGGGCCTGCAGGCGCTTCCAGAACAGGCCGAAAACCAGTGCGGGGAAGGTCTGCAGGATCCACACGCCGCCCAGCAGCTGGAGGTCGAGCGCGAACTTGGTGTCGAGCAGCAGGATGCACAGCAGCGCGCCCACCTTCACGGCCAGCGACGCCACCTTGGCCACCTTCTCCTCCTGCGCCGGCGTGACGTTCGCGTTGACGTACGGCTTCCAGAAGTTGCGCGTGAACAGGTTGGCCGCGCCGATCGACATCACCGCCGCCGGCACCAGCGCGCCGATGGCCACGGCCGAGAACGCGAAGCCGGCGAACCACGACGGGAACAGCGCGTTGAACAGCGCGGGCACGACGTCGTTGTTGGTCTTCACCGTGAGCTTCGCGGCGTACGCCATGTAGCCCAGCAGCGCGATCAGGCCCAGCAGCACCGTGTACGCCGGCAGGAAGATCGCGTTCTTGCGGATCGTTGCGCCGTCCTTGGCCGCGAAGATGCCGGTGAGCGTGTGCGGGTACATGAACGCGGCCATCGCCGAGCCCAGCGCGAGCGTCGCGAACGGCAGCATCTGGCCCGGATGCAGCACGAGGCCGGTGGCGCCGCCCTTGTGCGCGAACGCGTCGCGCGCCGACGAGAACACCACGCCGTAGCCGCCCACCTTCATCGGGACGACGACGACCGCGACCAGCACGACGATGTAGATCATCACGTCCTTCACGAACGCGATGAGCGCCGGTGCGCGCAGGCCTGCGGCGTAGGTGTACAGCGCGAGGATGATGAAGGCGGCGGTCAGCGGCAGCTCGCCGGTGAGGCCCAGCGCGCCGATGACCACCTTCATGCCGACCAGCTGCAGCGCGATGTAGGGCATCGTGGCGACGATGCCCGTGAGCGCGATCGCCGACTCCAGCGGACGCGAACCGTAGCGGCCGTAGACGACGTCGGCGGCCGTCACGTGCCCCATCCGCTTCGCCTCGCCCCACAGCTTGGGCATGATCGTGAAGACGATCGGATAGACCAGGATCGTGTACGGCAGCGCGAAGAAGCCGTAGGCGCCGACGGCGTAGACGAGCGCCGGCACCGCGATCACCGTGTAGGCCGTGTAGAAGTCGCCGCCCACCAGGAACCAGGTGATCCAGGCGCCGAAGTTGCGGCCGCCCAGGCCCCACTCGTCGAGGTGCGCGCCCTTGTGCGCGTCGCCGCGTTTCCAGCGCGCGGCGACGAAGCCGATCACGGTGACGAGCGCGAAGAAGAAGATGAAGACCGACAGCGCGGTCCAGTCGATGTGGCTGGTTTCCATGGTGCTTTTAGTCCTCGTGCTTCTGGTGGCGGTCGACGAGCCAGATCAGCAGCGAGGTGACGGGCACCCACGCGAACATGTACCAGTAGAAGAACGGGAAACCGCCGATGTCGGGCGTCTCCGTGTTGAACAGCGGGACGGCGAGCAGCCCGATGAATGGCAATAGCAGAAGCAGTCGCATGTCTTGTCTCCAGGGTGTGGCGGGAGCATGGCCCGCTCTACATGCCAGTGTCGGCATCCGGGACAAGACGCGCATCCGTCAAGCCGCGCTGCGGGGCGCGCGGCACCACGTACGGGTCAACCCGCAAGCAGCATTTAAACCCGGTGTCAGGTTTTGCGTCCTGCACGCGCGGGCTCCTCCCTGATGGGGTCAGGTCTTGCGTCTTGCGTTTGGCACGGCAAGTTCTCCACAGATCGCCATGTCTTCGTCGTGCCAAACGCAAGACGCAAGACCTGACCCCATTCGCCGACATGACAGCACCTGGCAACACCGCGACCTGCCCGCGCCTACCCCAGCTTGCCCGCGTGCTCCACCGCGTACTTGATCAGCTCGGCCTGCCCCTCGAGCGCCAGCTTGCGCTTGATGTTCTGCCGATGCGTCTCCACCGTGCGCACGCTGAGATCCATCTCGCGCGCGATGTGCTTGCTGGACAGCCCGCGCGCAAGCCCCGCCAGGATCTCGCACTCGCGCGACGACAGCAGTGGACGCGGCGCCTGGTTGCGGAACAGGCGCGTGGACACCGCCGGGCTGAGGAAGGTGCCGCCGCCGGCGACGGCCTCGATGGCCGCGATGATCTCGCGCGCCGGCGAGTCCTTCAGCACGTAGCCGCGCGCGCCCGCCTGCAGCGCGCGCTGCACGTACTCGGGGTTGTCGTACATGGACAGCATCAGCACCAGCAGCCCCGGCTCGCGCGCCAGCAGGGCCGCCGTGAGGTCGATGCCGTTGACGCCCTTCATGCCGACGTCCATCAACGCCAGCGTGGGCCGCAGCGCCTCGAGCTGCGCGTGCGCCTCCTCGGCGTTGGACGCCTCGCCCACCACCTCGAAGCCCGGCACCGCCTCGAGTCGCGCGCGCAGGCCGTCGCGCACGAGCGGGTGGTCGTCGACGAGGAGCAGGCGGATGGGGGACGTGGCGACCATCGCCGCATTAGACCGTAGGGCGAGCGCCCGGCGGACGCCCGGCGGGCGTGGGGCGGGTCAGCCGCAAGCGTCACCCGCCATCGGTCCCGCCAAGGCGGCGCCAGCAAATGGCGGGTTGCAACCCGCCCTACGCACCCGGCCCGGGCGCCGTCCACCCCGCCGCCTCCGGCCAGCCGGTGAACTCGCGCATCTCCGGCCCGTCCTTTTCCGGCCGGATGCGTCGCTGGCCGAACTTGCCCGCGCGCGCCAGCACGCACACGGGGCACTCGATGATGCCGATCTTCTCCTCGTGCGCCAGGTGCACCACGCCGCACTTGGCGCAGTGGCCGAGGTGGGTGTCCTGGCCCTCGCGCAGCGGCGTGAACACGTCGCGCAACATGCGGCTGAGCGTGACGCCGCAGTCGGCGTCGTAGGTGCAGGCGTAGTAGTCGTAGGCCCACACCATCGCCTCGAAGGCCTCGATGCCGGAGTCGACCAGCCGTCGCTGCAGGCACAGGATGGCGGTGGCGCTGAGGCGACGGTGGGCGCTGCCCCAGAGGTCGCGGTTGTCGCGCGTGCGGTCGCGCGGAGCGTTCTTGTCGCGCTTGAGCTTGGGGTTCACCACCTCGGCGATGCCGCGCAGCTGCGCGGCGCGCACGTCGCTGGTGGCCAGCATGCGTTCCTCGACCTCGGTGGGTCGCATCTGGTGGCGCAGCATGGCCAGGATCAGGCTGGACGTGCCCGGCATCAGGAAGTTGGCCGGCGGCCGGCCCGGGCGCTTGCTGACGGGCGTGCGCTCGGCCACGCGGTAGGCCGCGCTCTCCTGCGCGATGGCATGGCGGATCAGCGCGAACTCCTGCTCGCAGCATTGCGTGAGCGCCAGCAGCCCGCGCAGGCCGGGCTCGACGCCGTCGTCGTCGCGCAGCAGCCGGTCGATGACGGAGTCGCTCAGGCGCGGCACCGCCAGCAGCGTGCCGGGGTTGCCGCCCCACTCCAGGAACGCGAACGCCGGCAGTTCCTGCAGCGCGCGGATGACCTCGCGGTCGGTGATGTCGCACACCAGCGCGGCGCTGGCCGGGTCATCGGCGTAGCGCACGAAGGTGGCCAGCGCGAGCCGGTTGATGCGCTTGACCAGCGGGCGGTACACCTCGTGGTCGGGCGTCAGCATGGGACGGCGCTCGGGCAGCCGGCGCACCAGGCGTTCGGTGAGCGCCGGCCGCCACAGGGCCACGGGCGTGGTGGCGAGGTCGTCGATCTGGGCGTCGGGCATGGCGGCCAGCCGCATAGCCACGCCCAGCGGCACGCCGAACAGTTCCACCGCGTGCTGCGGATTTCGCCGCGCCACCTCCACCAGGCCTTCAATGATCTCCTCGTTGAGCGTCTTCTGGTCGCTCGGGCTCTTGGCCCCGCTGGTCTGTGTCATGGTCACCCTCTCTGCATGCCTTTCTCGAGGCACGTGATGTTCGCCACCAGCCGTCTGTTGCGGATGACGCCCTCACAAACTACATTTGAGGGCTATTTTGTTGGCTTATGGAAACTGTGACACACAACTTTCAGCCCAACAAGGCGATATTTGTGGGCATTTTGATGCGAGTGACGATAAACTCGCCACTCCCCCTAGCTTGGCGCCGCCCCTCATGACCGACACCGTGCAGACCCGCCCGACCCAGGACATCGACAGCCCCGCCGAACCCGCCACCAGCCGCGGCGTGCGCCGCTTCCTGGTGTCGTACGGCGTGAAGGAGCACAACCACGCCTCGGAGATCGCCCGCATCATCAACGTCGACCGCTCGCAGTCGTATCGCAGGCTGAAGGGCGACGTCGCGTGGAGCCACACCGACCTGCGCGCCATCGCCCACCACTTCGGCGCCGCCGCCGACAGCCTGCTGCCGCACGACGACCTCGCGCGCGTGGCGCACACAGGCCCGGAGGCGGTGCCGGCCGTCATCCGCATCGCCCACCTGCCGCCCACCGGCCTGCTGGTGCCGGGCCCCGAGCTGGCGCCGGGCGAGAGCAGCGACCTCGTGGCCATCCGCGTGGGCTCGGGCTGGGAGATCCACGCCGCCGGCGACGAGCCGCCGGGCGCCCGCCGCTACGCCATCGAGGCGCTCACGGTGCGCAGCCACCCGCACCTGCAGGTGGCGCTGCTGGAGGACGACACGGTCGCCGCCGCGGCGCTGGTGGAGGCCTTCCGCGCGCTGGGCGTGGTGGCCACGCCCTACGTGGACGCCGACTCGCTGCGCACGGCCATCTCCCACCGCCGCTTCGACGCCTACGTGCTCGACTGGTTGCTGGGCGAAGGCACCGCGGCGCCGGTCGTCGAGGAGATCCGCCAGCACGGCGCGCACATCCCCGTCGTGGTGGTCACGGGCGCGCTGGCCGCCGATTCGGAGATGGAGAAGCGCCTGCTGGAGCTGTCGGCGCAGTGGAACTTCTCGACGCTGGACAAGCCGGTGCGTCCCATGAACCTGGTCAATGCGCTCAAGCAGTTGGTGAGCGCCTCGCGCGGCTGAGACGCCTGGACATGGTCACGAAACACCGGGTGGGCGAAGTCTTCGATGGCCGCCTCGAGCTCCCCGAGGAAGCGCTGGCGCTGCTGCCGGCCAACACCTGGCTGCGCGTGATCGTCGACGCCGCGAACGGCACGGTGTGCATCCACGCAGAACCGCCGCCGGGCCAGGAGATCACCGACGCCGAAGCACGCGAGGCCTGGCACGCGTCGTGGGGGGCGCTGCACTCGGAAACCGACCCCGACCCGCTGTCGCCCGAGGAAATCGTTCGCATGTTCAAGGCGAGGCGCGTCGAACGCCAGCGCGAGGAAGACGCGGCGCAGGCGCGGGGCGACCCGTCGACTCCGGGCTCGGCGCCCTAGCCTCGTCCCGAAGGATCGGGCCGCGGCGTTCAGAACAGCCAGCTGAAGAAGATCAGGTACAGCCCGCCGATGATCGCCACCCACTTCGACACGTAGTACGTGCGCCGATGCGTGGCCTTGAGCTTCTTGGCCTGCAGCCGCAGCTTGTACGCGTTCTGGAAGAAGCGGTTGATGCCGCCGACGCGTTCGCCTGCCTCGTTGGGCGACGCCGACGCCGCCATCACGTGGTTGGCGAACCAGCGGTTGATCATGGCCAGCAGGCGGCCGTGCAGCGGACGCTCGATGTCGCAGAACAGGATGACGCGCTGCTGGTCGGTGGTGTTGGCGGCGTGGTGGATGAAGGTCTCGTCGAACAGGATGGCTTCGCCGTCCTTCCAGAAGTAGCGCTGGCCGTCGACCTCGATGTAGCAGTCGGGCGAGTTCGGCGTGACCAGGCCCAGGTGGTAGCGCACCGAGCCCGCGTACGGGTCGCGGTGGCGCACCAGCGTGCCCTCGGGCGGCAGCGACGCGAACATCGCGCCCTTGATCGACGGGATGCTGTTGAGCAGCGCCACCGTGCGCGGGCACGAGGCGTTGGCCGAGGCCAGCTCGGTGCCGTACCACTTCAGGTAGAAGCGCTTCCAGCCCGAACGGAAGAACGAGTTGAAGCCCATGTCGGTGTAGCCGTCGGCCACGCCGATGCGCCCCGCTTCGTTGAGGCTCAGCGCCTCGGCGCGGATCTCTTCCCAGTGCGCCTGCAGCGGCGCCAGGTCGGGGAAGGCGGTGGCGGGCGCGTACGGCGTGAACTTCACGCGCGAGAACAGCACCATCAGCATGTTGAAGGGCGCCAGCAGCACGGTGTAGTCCGTGAACGCCTTCATCAGGCCGAAGCGGGCGCGCCCGCGCAGGTGCACGAACAGGGCGGAGCCCATCAGCAGCACGAAGATGCCGACACGGATCGCGATGGAGTACGACGGATGAGTCATGGGTGCGCAACGCCGAGGCGCCGCAACATCGGGAGGAACCGGGTATTTTGCCGGGATCGGGCCGCCCTGTCCTCGACCGTGTCATCGAGCTGAAGCGGCGGGTGTGTGGAAGTTGCGCCGGATCAAGGCGGTCGGCGCTCGCCAGCTCGACCACGGGGCTGCCCGGCTGAGGGGGATCCTGCGACTGCGCGCAGGATGACAGCCTTCCTGAGCGCAGTCGTCCCCACCGATGGAAGCCGCGGCGCCTTCAAAAGCGGTTGTCATCCTGCGCGCAGTCGCAGGATCCACCCCCTCCAAGGCGCCACCCAGCAAAGCGCGGACGAGCGAAGGCTCACCTGCCGACTGCCCAAGGCGGCCAGACCGGCCAGGCTCGATAATCCCGGCATGAACCCGCTGCTCGGCACGCTGCACCCCTACCCGTTCGAACGCCTGCGCCTTCTCAGCAAGGACATCGTCCCCTCGCCCGCCCATCGCCCCATCAGCCTGGGCCTGGGCGAGCCGCGCCATCCGACGCCGCAGCTGGTGCGCGACGCCATCACCAGCCACCTGGCGGGGCTGTCCGCCTACCCGAGCACGCTGGGCGACGCGCGCCTGCGCGAGTCGATGGCCGCCTGGGTGCAGGGCCGCTACGGCGTCGCGCTCGACCCGGCCACGCAGGTGCTGCCGGTGATCGGCTCGCGCGAGGCGCTGTTCGCGTTCGCGCAGACGGTGGTCGACCCGACCTGGCGCGGCAGGCCCGGCGCGCAGGCCCCGATCGTCCTGTGCCCCAATCCGTTCTACCAGATCTACGAGGGCGCGGCGCTGCTGGCCGGTGCCGAGACGGCCTTCGCCAACAGCGACCCCGCGCGCAACTTCGCCGCTGACTGGTCCGCCATCGACGAGGCCACCTGGGCCCGCACGCAGCTGATGATCGTCTGCTCGCCGGGCAACCCCACCGGCGCCGTGATGCCGCTGGACGAATGGCGCACGCTGTTCGAGCTGAGCGACCGCCACGGCTTCGTCATCGCCAGCGACGAGTGTTACTCCGAGATCTACTTCGGCCCCGAAGGCGAGCCGCCGCTGGGCGCGCTGGACGCCGCGCGCCAGCTGGGGCGCCGCGATTTCCGCAACCTGATGGTGTTCACGTCGCTGTCCAAGCGCTCCAACGTGCCGGGCCTGCGCTCCGGGTTCGTGGCCGGCGATGCGAAGCTCGTGAAGTCCTTCCTGCTGTACCGCACGTATCACGGCAGCGCCATGAGCCCCGTGGTGCAGGCGGCCAGCGAGGCCGCATGGCGCGACGAGGCGCACGTGGTGACGAACCGGGCCCAGTACCGCACCAAGTTCGCCCAGGTCACGCCGATGCTGGCGGGCAAGCTGGACGTCCGGCTGCCCGACGCCGGCTTCTACCTCTGGGCGGGCATTCCGTCGCATTTGCACGGCGGCGACGACGTCGCGTTCGCGTTGGGCCTGCTGGCTCAATACAATGTGACCGTATTGCCCGGCAGCCTGCTCGCCCGCGAAGCCCGCGGCGTCAACCCCGGCGCCGGCCGGATCCGCCTGGCGCTGGTGGCCGAGACCGCTGAATGCGTCGAGGCCGCCGAACGCATCCTTGCCTACATCCAAGACATCTCATGACCGCACAACTGCAAGCCCTCATCGACGCCGCGTGGGAAGACCGCGCCAAGTTCTCGCCCACCGACGCGCCCGCCGACGTCCGCGCCGCCGTCACCTCGGTGATCGAGGACCTGAACGTCGGCAAGCTGCGCGTGGCCGAGCGCCAGGCCGTCGGCGAGTGGACCGTGCACCAGTGGATCAAGAAGGCCGTGCTGCTGTCGTTCCGCCTGAACGACAACCAGCCGATGAGCGCCGGCGGCCTGCAGTTCTTCGACAAGGTGCAGACCAAGTTCTCCAACCTCGACGAGGCCCAGCTGCGCGCCACCGGCGTGCGCATCGTGCCGCCGGCGGTCGCCCGCCACGGCAGCTTCATCGGCCGCAACGCGGTGCTGATGCCGTCGTACGTCAACATCGGCGCCTACGTCGACGAGGGCACGATGGTCGACACCTGGGTCACCGTCGGGTCGTGCGCGCAGATCGGCAAGAACGTGCACCTGTCCGGCGGCGTGGGCATCGGCGGCGTGCTGGAGCCGCTGCAGGCCAACCCGACCATCATCGAGGACAACTGCTTC
>FSXQ01000848.1_pt1 | contig 28021 bp, 21 predicted proteins | sample 1638011 | NCBI WGS metagenome assembly FSXQ01 (sample SAMEA3914789, study PRJEB12502) | metagenome | biome: forest; material: soil | place: Canada | collected 2011-07-03 | depth 0.3 m | reverse complement strand
GCTGCATCCGACTCGGCGATCGGGCGCTTGAACAGCGCGCTGAAGACGTCGGTGACGCGTCTTGGCTCGGAGATCGCGTTCCTGAGGCGATCCAGTGCCTTTTGCTGTCCGGCGGCGAGCGCGTCGAGGCGCGCGTGCAGTCCGCGAAAGCATTCGTTGTGGGCGGGCAGTACCAGGACGTCGTCCGGAACCTCGCGCTTCAATTTTTCGATCGACGCGAGCCATCCCGTCATCGGATCGGCGTCGGGCTCCGTCGGATAGACGGAGACGTTCGACGAGATGCGCGGGAGCACCTGGTCGCCGGAGATGAACAGCTTGAGTTCGGGACAGTGGAGGCAGGCGTGCTCGGGCGAATGCCCGTTGCCGACGACGACGCGCCACGTGTGTTGCCCGATGACGATCTCCTCTCCGTCTTCGATACGCCGGTAGCCGTCGGGTAGCGGATGGATGTACTTCCCGAAGTTGCCGAAGCGGGCGCGATAAGTCTCGAGCGCGGCCTCGCCCCAGCCGGCCTCGCGATAGAACTGGATCGCCTCGGGCGGCGCCTCGCGGCCCGAGTCGGACACCATCACGCGGCAGGTCAGGTACTCGAGCGATGTCATCCACAGGCGCGCGTTGTACTTGCGCGTGAGCCAGCCGGCCAGGCCGATATGGTCGGGATGCATGTGCGTGCCGAACACGCGTGTCACTGGTCGGCCTCCAAGGGCATTCGCCAGGAGGTCGCGCCAGAGCAGGGAAGTCTCCTCGCTGCGCAGCCCGGTATCGACCAGCGCCCAGCCGTCGCCGTCGGCTATCGCCCAGAGATTGATGTGATTCAGCGCGAACGGCATGGGCATGCGGATCCAGTGCACGCCGGGCGCCACCTCCAGCGTCGTGCCGCGTTCGGGCGCAGCCTCGAACGGATACACCAGTCTTGCCCTGGTGCCCGGCTCGCTGTCAGGCAGACCGTCCATTTGGGTTCACCCCTTCGATTTGGAATGGTCGCATTGTCCTGCCAGGGGCTCAGCGATCGACCGCGACAACCGTGCGGCCCCGCAATCGGCCGTCGAGCAGGTCGCCGGAGGCGGCGATGGCCTCGCTGAGGCCGATCTCGTGCGTCATCCGTGCCAGGGTGGCAACGGACAGGTGCTGCGCCAGCAGGGCCCAGGCCTGCGTGCGCTTCGCGTTGGGCGTGTACACGCAGTTGATGCCGTACAGCGTGACGCCGCGCAGGATGAAGGGGAGAACCGTCGCCGGCAGGTCGGCGCCCTGGGCCAGGCCGCAGGCGGCGACCGCGCCGTTCCAGCGTGTCGCGGCGCATGCGTTGGCCAGGGTGTGGCTGCCCACCGCGTCCACCACGCCGGCCCAGCGCTCGCTCTGCAAGGGCTTGCCGGGGGCCGCCATCGATGCGCGCTCGACGATCTCGGTGGCGCCGAGGTCGCGCAAGTAGGCCGCCTGCTCGGCGCGGCCGGTCGATGCGGCCACCTGGAATCCGAGTCCGGCCAGCAGCACCACGGCCACCGAGCCGACGCCGCCCGATGCGCCGGTGACGAGCACGGGCCCATCGGAGGGCGTCAGGCCATGGCGCTGCAGGGCCATCACGCACAGCGCGGCCGTGTAGCCCGCTCCGCCCGAGCACGCTCTCGTGCTGTGCTGCGACGAGAAGAGCCAGGTTCAGGCACTCGATCGCACGCAGCCGGGGTTGCCGTTGAAAAGGGCCGTGCACAGACGATGACGCACGACTACAAGCGCCATGGCACAACGACGCTGCCCGAACTCGTGACCGCCGTCGATGAACATGTCGCGCATCACAGCACCGACCCCAAGCCGTTCATCTGGACCAAGAGCGCACGCGACATCCTGCAGAAGGTCATTCGCGCCAACGCGCGCTCAAGTTCCAAGCAGAACGAAACGCTGCACTGGTTCATATACGAGACATCGTCACTGGGCGTGAATCGGCCCACTCGATTTCCCGAACAGGTGGGGATGGCGCACTGTGCTCCGCACAACCGGTTCGCACTGTGCTCGTTGGTGTGTGCAATGCGCGCTACGCTGCGCACTCAGTTCGATCATCCGACGGGTGCGGCGGGTGGTGAGGCGGTGCGTCGCTTTTCCTGGCCGCACGAGCAAGTGCTTGCGACCATCATTCCGACAGTGAAGATATCCAGCCCGACACCATCCCTTGCAGATCGCATCCGCCGCCGCTTCGACCACTTCCTGGTGGGCGTCGAAATTGCTGGCCTGGTTCTGATCGGACTCGCCACAGCCTTTGCGATGGCGCAAGAGGCCTTGAAAGTCGTCGTGACCGGCAACGTGACGCTCACCGACCTGCTCCTGATGTTCCTGTACCTGGAAGTCCTCGCCATGAACATTCGGTACCTGCGCCTCGGCCACTTGCCGGTTCGCTTCCCGCTCTACATCGCGATGGCGGCTCTCGCGCGCGACCTCATCCTGCGCGGGGCGTCGGACACTTCCATGCAGGTGCTGATGACGACCATCGGGATTGTCTTGCTCGCTGCCGGGGCGCTCGTTCTGCGCTTCGGCCAGCACCGCTTCCCCACGGTAGATGACGACGAGTCCGCGCCCTGACTCGCTGCTCGCGCGTGTCTTTGCGCCGACCCCCAGTTTGCTCGGGACAGAGGCCTGGGCATAACTGTGCTCTTCTCGGCCGGGCCAATTTGTGACCCCTGCGACCGACGCGCTGCTCTTACCCTTCAGATCATCGAACTCAGCGTGCAGCGAGCCCCGATCTCCGGGACTCCCGTACCGCGTGGTCATGGGAGACAACGGCGTGGAACAGACGAACGGGGTGGTTCGACAAATGCCGCAGCCTGACCAGACACCAGGTGGGCGACTTCCACGGTGTCATTTACTTCGCGTGCCAGCTATCGTTCGTGCCACGGACCAATCTGCTCCAGCGCTCCGTTGCCCGGCAAGTACGACCTCACCCGGGCCCGCGCTGTCTGCTGTCTGTGCACAACAACCAGCGCATCTCTAGAAGCTCGCATATCTAAACGCCCAGGAAGAGAACACATGTCCACCGAAACAAAATGCCCATTCATACACATCGCTGGCGGCGGCACGTCGAACCAAGACTGGTGGCCAAACCAGCTGAACTTGAATGTCCTGCTTCCGCGCTCATCCCTGTCCGATCCCATGGGCCGGGACTTCAACTATGCTGAAGCGTTCAAGAGCCTCGATCTGGAGGCAGTGAAGAAAGATCTCCTGGTACTAATGACCGACTCGCAGGCCTGGTGGCCTGCGGACTTCGGGCATTACGGCGGCCTGTTTATCCGAATGGCTTGGCACAGTGCGGGAACGTACCGCACGGGCGATGGCCGCGGCGGCGCCGGTTCCGGCCAGCAGCGTTTCGCGCCGCTGAACAGCTGGCCCGACAACGTCAACCTCGACAAGGCACGCAGGTTGATCTGGCCGATCAAGCAGAAATACGGCCGGAAAATCTCGTGGGCCGACCTCATCGTCTTGACGGGCACGGTCGCGCTGGAGTCGATGGGGCTCAAGACCTTTGGTTTCGGCGGCGGCCGCGTGGATGCGTGGGCGCCGGACGACACCGACTGGGGCGCCGAAACCAAGTGGCTGGGCGACGACAAGCGTTACTTCGGTGATCGCGAACTCGACAATCCACTTTCGGCGGTTCAGATGGGGCTGATTTACGTCAATCCGGAAGGCCCGAATGGCAACCCGGATCCGCTCGCCGCCGCCAAGGACATCCGCGAGACCTTCGCGCGCATGGCGATGGACGACCAGGAGACGGTGGCACTCATCGCAGGCGGCCACACGCTGGGCAAGACGCACGGTGCGGCCCCGGCGTCGCATCTCGCTGCCGAGCCGGAGTCGGCCGGCCTCGAGCAGCAAGGCCTCGGCTGGAAGAACAGCTTCGGCAGTGGCAACGGCGATGACACGATGACGAGCGGCCTGGAGGTCATCTGGAGCCAGACGCCGACGAAGTGGAGCCATCACTTCTTCGAAAATCTGTTCGGTTTCGAATGGGAGCTGACGAAGAGCCCGGCCGGCGCGCATCAATGGAAGCCGAAAGGCGACGCAGGTGCGGGCGCGATGCCGGATCCTCGGGACCCATCGAAGCGTCGCTCGCCGTCGATGCTGACGACCGACCTGTCGCTGCGATTCGACCCGGTGTACGAAAATATTTCGCGGCACTTCCTCGAGAATCCGGATCAGTTCGCTGACGCGTTCGCCCGCGCGTGGTTCAAGCTGACGCACCGCGACATGGGCCCGCGCGTGCGCTATCTCGGCACGGATGTGCCGGCGGAAGAGCTGATCTGGCAGGATCCGATTCCGGCGGTCGATCATCCGTTGATCGACGCGCAGGAGATTGCCGCGCTCAAAGACAAGATCCTCGCGACCGGGCTGTCCGTGTCTCAGCTGGTGTCGACTGCATGGGCATCGGCTTCGACCTTCCGCGGCTCCGACAAGCGGGGCGGCGCCAACGGCGCGCGCATTCGTCTCTCGCCGCAGAAAGATTGGGCGGTCAATCAGCCGGCACAACTGGCGAAGGTGCTGGAGACGCTCGAGGGCATCCAGCGTGGTTTCAACGATGCGCCGGCCGGCGGCAAGCGAGTCTCGCTCGCCGATCTGATTGTGCTGGCCGGCTGCGTGGGCGTTGAGCAGGCTGCGAAAAATGCCGGTCACGACGTACAGGTTCCGTTCGTGCCAGGGCGCATGGATGCGTCGCAGACGCAAACCGATGCGGCCGCGTTCGCAGTGCTCGAGCCGATCGCGGACGGCTTCCGCAACTACCTGAAGGGCCAGTACTCGGCGCCGGCCGAGGCGTTGCTGGTCGACAAGGCGCAATTGCTGACGTTGACCGCGCCGGAGATGACTGTGCTCGTCGGCGGCATGCGCGTGCTGAACACGAACGCCGGACAGACTCGGGACGGTGTCTTCACCGATCGTCCGGAGGCGCTGACCAACGACTTCTTCGTGAACCTGCTTGACATGGGCACGGAGTGGAAGGCGGCATCGGACGCGAAGAATGTGTTCGAAGGGCGCGATCGCACGACGGGCAAACTCAAATGGACCGGCACGTGTGTCGACTTGGTCTTCGGTTCAAACGCGCAGCTGCGGGCGGTGTCCGAGGTTTATGGAAGCTCGGATGCCGGGGAGAAATTTGTCCACGACTTCATCGCGGCGTGGAATAAGGTGATGAACCTAGATCGCTTCGACCTCGAGTGATCACGGAGGATCGCCTGGCCATAGCGCTCTGCTTGATTGCCTCGTTGCTCCGCGTCTCCATGATGAACTCGGCAGGAGGCTGTGCACGGCTAGAAATTCCTCCTGCGCCGCGCACGTGCCCGAGCCCGGCTCGCGCTCGATGAATCCTTCGGCCAGCGGCGCGGCGGTCGGTACGCTCTCGGCCCTCGCGAACTGGTGGGTCGGCGCCGTTGCCACCACATGCGGGTGCATCGCAAAGGGTTTGGCACGGGTGGGCCACTGCTTGGGTCTCGGCCCGTCACCGACAGGTCCACCTCGTTAGCCTGTATCCGCGCTGCTAACTGCTCACGATTGCCGGGGCGCAGCTGCACTTCGACGGCAGGGTGTTTGGTATGGAACTGCGCAGGAAGTACTTCGTTGGGCTGACCCTGCCGGTCGTCAGCGCGCCCGATGCGACGCCCTTGAAACGCGCCATGGCGTCCTCGGCCTCCTTCAGCGTTCCAGCAGGCGCCGCGGATAGACGAGAAGTACTCGCCGGCGGTGGACAGGGGCAGCCGCCATACGGCGCGGTCGAACAGCGGCGCGCCGACCTGAGACAGCGAACACCCGCAACTTGCGGAAGGCTACGTTCATGACCAATGAAAAGCTTATCCAGAAGCAAACAAAGTCTGACTTCACCTTACTTTGGAGGACTTCTACAGTGTCCCATCGACGCCCACCGCTGCCTGGAGGTCACTGTGAACCAACCCGTTGAACAAGGCGTCATCACCGATGCGAAGAAGCGATACCGTGCGGGTGTCCACCGACATCCGTCTGGCGATGACTGGTGCGATGCGCAAGCGCTTCGTCGCATCTCCAGATGACGGGCGGACCTACCGTGCCCGATCAACCACGTCTCGACAGGGCGACTGAGGCAGCAGCGTCGCCCTTGACAGCGGACGTGCCGGAGACCGACGAGCGCTGGCCCAACGCCAGTGTCCTCGTCGTGGACGGCGAGCCCGGCATGCGCAACTTTCTCGTCAAGACATTGGCAGCGAACGTCGGCGTGGTATCGGAGGCTGGCTCGGCCGAGGATGCGGAGGTGCTTCTCGCGCGCCGCCGCTTCGATTTGCTGATCGTCGACGTCCCGCTGCCGGGCAAGAGTGGCATCCAGCTACTGAAGAAGTTGCGCGCCGACGGTCATCTGGACGAGGTGATCCTCACCGCCGCCTTCGTCGACCTCGAGATGGCCATCGAGGCGTTGCGTGCTGGTGCTGGCGACTTCCTGCTCAAGCCCATGCGGGTGACTCAGTTGCTCGACGCCGTGCGCCACGGGCTTGAGCGCGCACGACTGACGCGCGAGAATTGGCTGCTCAGGCGAACGCTGTCGGGGCGCACGCCGCCCGCCGATGGGTTGGTGGGCCGAAGCATCGTCGTCAAAGGGCTGCAGACGGCACTGCAACGTGTGGCGGCGGTAGACAGTACCGTACTACTGACCGGCGAGTCCGGTGCGGGCAAGGAACTCGCAGCCTTGGCTCTGCATCGGCTGAGTCTGCGAAGCTGCGGCCCGTTCGTGCCGCTAAGCTGCGCCGCAGCCAACGCGCACACGCTGGACGCGGAACTCTTCGGTCAACCCGGGTACGACGGTCTCATCGTCTACGCGCAAGGAGGCACGCTCTTCCTCGACGATGTGGCCGAGATGCCGATGCCGCTTCAGGCAACCTTGCTGCGCGTGCTTGAGGGCGGTCATGTCCGGCCGTTCGGGAGCCAGGAGGAGACCTCCGTCGATGTGCGCGTCGTCGCGGCGACGAGCCGTCCACTGCGTGCCGAAGTCAATGCCGGACGCTTCCGACTCGATCTTTTCTATAGGCTTGAGGTAGTGGAGATCGTGGTGCCGCCGTTGCGCACGCACAAGGAGGACATTCCGGATCTCGTCGCCCACTTCGTCAGTACGCTCGCACCCCGACTCGGTGTGCCGCCGCTTAAGGTCAGCCAAGCGGCGATGGCGCTCCTCCAGCAATACGACTGGCCGGGAAACGTGCGCGAGCTGCGTAACCTGATCGAGCGATCGTTGATCGTCGGAGCGCTCGACGCGCCTTCGTACCAGCATCTTGCGCACCAGCCGGACGTCGGCCATGCCGGCGCCGGGTCGGTGGACTTGGCGACACTTGAGAAGCGCCACATCCACGCAGTGCTCGAATCGGTGGGCGGCAACAGGAGACTCGCGGCCCGGGCGCTGGGCATCTCCTCACGCACGCTTGAGCGGCGCTTTGCCGACTGGGCCGGCACCACGGGCTGAGGAGGGCACCCCGGGCACAATCGTGGCGAACATAGTCGTGTGCATGCCCTCGACGTCGCCCAAGCCCACGGGCAGCAATGCCTGCGTCTCCAGGCGGGGGGGGCAGCACGATCATTCGGGCCGCACGAGGTGCCGAGCAATGAGCCACCGGCTGCGCGCTCGGCGGCCGCCGGCAGCGTCAAACAACCAGTGCCGTCAACTGCGCCACGAACCCGGACTCGTCGTCGAGGCAGCGCAGGTCGAGCCGCAACTCGCCTTCCTCGATGCGCCCGATCACCGGCACCCGCAGTGCCCGGAACGCGGCGGCGAGCTTGTCGGGATAGCCCGGCCCGCCCGCTGCCGCGCCGACGCTCAAGCAAACGCTGTCGAGCCGGTCGACCGGCAGCGAGCCTGAACCGATCTGGCTGCGGCACGCGCGCACCCGCACCTCCGCGCTCGGTCCAACCGCCGTGCGTAGCGCCGGTGCGATGCGTTCGGCGAGCGCACGCAACTCGGCAACCGGCCGCGTCAGCGCGTGCAGCGTCGGTAATCGTTGCGCGAGCCGGTCCGGGTCGCGATACAGCTTCAGCACGGCTTCAAGCGCGGCCAGCGTCATCTTGTCGAGCCGCAGCGCGCGCTTCAGCGGGTTGCGCTTGATGCGCGCGACGAGATCGGCATCGCCGACGATGAGCCCCGCCTGCGGCCCGCCGAGCAGCTTGTCGCCGCTGAAGCTGACGAGCTTGGCGCCGTTGCGGAGCGCCTGCTGCGGCGTTGGCTCCGGCGACAGGCCCCAGCGCGTCAGATCGACCAGCGAGCCGCTGCCGAGATCGATGATCAACGGCAAGCTGCGCTCGCGCGCGAGAGCTGCCAGTTCGGCCTCGGCCACGGATGCGGTGAAGCCTTCGATGACGTAGTTGCTCGCATGCACCTTCATCAGCGCCGCGGTGTCGGCCCCGATCGCTTCGGCGAAGTCGCGCAGGTGCGTGCGGTTCGTCGTGCCGACCTCGACCAGCTTCGCGCCGGCGCGGCGCATGATGTCCGGAATGCGGAATGCGCCGCCGATCTCGATCAGCTCACCGCGCGAGACCGGCACCTCCTTGCCGAGCGCGAGCGTGTTCAGCATCACCAGCACCGCCGCGGCGTTGTTGTTGACGGCGGTAGCGGCCTGCGCGCCGGTCAGCTCGCGCAGCAGGCCCTCAATGTGATCGTCGCGGTCGCCGCGCGCGCCGCCGTCGAGCTCGTACTCGAGGTTCGACGGCTGCCGCATGACCGCTGTCACCGCGTCGATCGCTTCCTGAGGCAGCACGGCGCGGCCAAGGTTGGTGTGCAGTACGGTGCCGCTCAGGTTGAACACGGCCTTGAGTCGAGGCGCGGCGCGCGCGTCGAGGCGCTCGCGGCATGTCTGCTCGAAGCTCGGACCATCGAAGCCGGTGGCTGCCCCGGTGCGCCATGCGTCGAGCTGTTCGCGCACCATCTGCACGACGCTCGGGCGCCCGTGCCGCTCGATCAACGCACACAGCCCCGGCGTGTCGAGCAGCCGGTCGACTGACGGCGGACGCGACGGCAGCGCGTTCATCGCAGCGCGATGGCGGAAGAGGGCGGGAGTCGAACCCACCCGGGACCGCGAAGCGGCCCCACCCGGTTTTGAAGACCGGACGCCCCACCGGGGGACGATCCTCTCCCTTGTATGTCGGACTTCGCGCGTCGGTGGCGAACATCGCGCGCGCGTCGCGCTGCACGTGGCGGCAGTCGGTCGAGGATCCCCAAGTGCGCGGGCGTCTGCGGCATCGGTCCTTCGTCGGCGGCGACGGGCAGCACGTGGTCGATGCCTGTGGCGCCAACCATCAGGTTGCGGATCAGCTTCTCGTGTCCCGGCGCGTTGACGAACGCGAGTACATCACCGTCGGGCAGAGGCCGGTACGTGAAGCCGAGATCGATCGTGATGTCGCGCGCCGTTTCTTCCTTCAACGGGTCGGCGTCGATGCCGATGAGGGCTTCGATCGGCGCCGTCTTGCCGTGGCCGATGTGACCTGCTGTTCCGATGATCAAAGCCGACGCCCTCCTCGCGTGAATGTAGCGCAGCATCGCGCAGATTCGCAACGCGGCGCGCTACCGACAATCTGTCTCAGGTCTGGCCCTTATTGCGGGAGACCCGAAGGTGGCCGTTAATCGGCTGGTAGGCGATGGCGTACATGCGTCTGTCGAGCGACTCAGGAGTCCGTGATGAACGAATCGACCCGTGCTTCGCGTCGCCGCAGCCAAACGATGCGCATCTAACGACATGCCACGAAGCTGAATTCCAAGCTCCACCGTCTACGCGCGAAACCGCGGCACATTTCCACTACCAACCGGGACGAGGCACCTCGATGAAAATCTCCCGTCGTCAGTTCATGAAAGTGACTGGCTCCACCCTTGCGGGTTCGAGCCTGGCACTGATGGGCTTCTCACCGGCCACCGCGCTGGCCGAGGTGCGTCAGTACAAACTCGCCGCCACGACGGTCACACGCCAGACCTGCACCTACTGCTCGGTCGGTTGCGGCATGCTCATGTATTCGCTGGGCGACGGTGCCAAGAACGCCAAACCGTCGTTGATCCACGTCGAGGGGGACCCCGACCACCCGGTGAACCGCGGCACCTTGTGTCCCAAGGGCGCCAGCGTGTTGGACTTTGTCAACAGCCCGAGCCGGCTGCTGCATCCCGAGTACCGTGCCCCCGGCTCCAGCGAGTGGACGCGCATGTCCTGGCCAGAGGCCTTGGACCGCATCGCCAAGCTCTTGAAGGCCGACCGCGACGCCAACTTCGTCGAGACGACGGCGGATGGCATGAAGGTCAACCGCTGGCTCAGCACCGGCATGCTGGCGGCCTCGGCCGCCAGTAACGAGGCGGGCTACATGACCCACAAGATCGCCCGCAGCTGGGGCTTGCTCGCATTCGACAACCAGGCGCGTGTCTGACACGGCCCGACGGTGGCAGGTCTTGCCCCGACGTTTGGCCGTGGAGCGATGACGAACCATTGGGTCGACATCAAGAACGCAGATGTGATTCTGGTCATGGGCGGCAATGCCGCCGAGGCGCACCCCTGCGGCTTCAAGTGGGTGACGGAGGCGAAGGCGCACAACAAGGCGCACTTCATGGTGGTCGACCCGCGCTTCAACCGCTCGGCGTCGGTGGCCGACTTCTATGCGCCGATCCGCTCGGGCAGCGACATCGTCTTCCTTGGCGGGATCATCAATTACCTGATCACGAACGACAAGATCCACCACGACTACGTGAAGGCCTATACCGACTTCACCTTCATCGTGCGCGAGGACTTCAAATTCGAGGAAGGCATCTTCTCCGGCTACAACGAGGCGAAGCGCGCCTACGACAAGACCAGCTGGGACTACGAGCTCGGTGTGGATGGTTTCGTCAATACCGATCCGACGCTGCAGCACCCGCGCTGCGTCTACCAACTTCTGAAGCAGCACTATGCTCGCTACACGCCCGAGAAGGTGGAGAGCATCTGCGGTACGCCCAAGGCCAAGTTCTTGCACGTTTGCGAGAAGCTGGCCTCCACGGCCGTGCCCAGACGCGCCGGAACCATTCTTTACGCCCTGGGCTGGACGCACCACTCGATCGGCGCGCAAATCATCCGCACGGGCGCGATGGTTCAACTGCTGCTGGGCAACATCGGCATCTCCGGCGGCGGCATGAATGCGCTGCGCGGCCACTCCAACATCCAGGGCCTGACCGACCTGGGGCTGCTCTCGGCCAGCTTGCCCGGCTACCTGACCATGCCGCGCGAGGCCGAGCAGGACTACCACGACTACATCGCCACCCGCACGCAGAAGCCGCTGCGTGCGAACCAGATAAGTTATTGGCGGAACTACCCAAAGTTCCACGTCAGTCTCATGAAGGCCTGGTACGGTCCCGCTGCCACGGCCGAGAACAACTGGGCCTACGACTGGCTGCCCAAGCTCGACAAGGAGTACGACATGCTCCAGATCTTCGAGCTGATGAAGGAGGGCAAGGTCAACGGCTACCTGGCGCAGGGCTTCAACCCGTTGGCCGCGCTTTCCAACAAGCACCGTGTGAGCGCCGGGCTGTCCAAACTCAAGTTCCTGGTCATCATGGACCCGCTGGCCACCGAGACCTCGGAGTTCTGGAAGAACTATGGGGAGTACAACGACGTCGATCCATCCAAGATCCAGACCGAAGTGTTCCGCCTGCCGACTACCTGTTTTGCGGAAGAAGAGGGCTCGGTGGTCAGTTCGTCACGCGTGCTGCAGTGGCACTGGAAGGCGGCCGAACCGCCTGGCGAGGCCTGGACCGATCTCCGCATCATGGCGGGGCTCCATCTTCGCCTGAAGGAGATGTACGCCGAGCAGGGCGGCAAGTTCCCCGACCCCATCCTCAAGCTGTGGTGGCCCTACGCGAATGCGGATGAGCCCGCGCCAGCCGAGGTCGCTATGGAGTACAACGGCCGCGCCCTGGTTGACTTAAGGGACCCAGCTGATCCGGCCAAGGTCACGCGCAAGGCGGGCGAGCAATTGTCCGGATTCGCCGAACTGAAGGATGACGGCTCCACGCTCGCCGGCTGCTGGATATTTTCCGGCGCCTGGACACAGGCGGGCAACCAGATGGGGCGGCGGGACAACGCCGACCCAACCGGCATCGGCAACACGCTGGGCTGGGCTTGGGCGTGGCCGGCAAATCGCCGTGTGCTCTACAACCGCGCCTCCTGTGACCCGGCGGGTCAGCCGTGGAACGCTGCCCGCCAGCTCGTCAGGTGGAACGGCAGCGCCTGGAGCGGGGCGGATGTGCCCGACTTTGGCGTTACTTTGGCGCCCGACTCCGGGGCCGGGCCGTTCATCATGAATCCGGAAGGCGTGGCGCGCTTCTTTGCGCGCAAGGGGCTCAACGAGGGGCCTTTCCCCGAGCACTATGAGCCCTTCGACACTCCGCTGGGTTACAACCCGCTCCATCCCAAGAACCCCAAGGCCACCAATTCTCCCGCGGCGCGCGTGTTCCCGTCCGTCTGGGAGACCTTCGGCAAGGCAGTGAACTTTCCGCATGTGGGCACCACCTACCGCCTGACGGAGCATTTCCACTACTGGACCAAGCATGCCCGACTCAATGCCATCATTCAGCCTGAGCAATTCGTCGAGATCGGCGAAGCCCTGGCACAGAGTCTGGGCATCGTTCACGGTGACCGGGTCAAGGTGAGCTCCAAGCGCGGCTACATCAAGGCCGTCGCCGTGGTGACCAAGCGCATCAAGCCGCTGACCATCGAGGGCAGGACGGTGCACCATGTGGGCATCCCCATCCACTGGGGCTTCAAGGGCCTGGCCAAGTCGGGCTTCCTGGCGAACACGCTCACGCCCTTCGTGGGCGACGGCAACAGCAACACCCCCGAGTTCAAGACCTTCTTGGTCAAAGTCGAAAAGACTTGAGGCACAGCTATGTCACTGCAATCCTTGGATATCAAGCGCCGCTCCGCCACCACCACGCCCTCGCCCAGCCAGCGCGAGGCGTACGCGGGCGAGGTGGCCAAGCTCATCGACGTCTCCAAGTGCATCGGCTGCAAGGCCTGCCAGACCGCGTGCATGGAGTGGAACGACCTGCGCGACGACGTGGGCGTGAACGTCGGCGTCTACGACAACCCAGCGAACCTCACCGAGAACTCCTGGACCGTCATGCGGTTCACCGAGTACGAAAACAACGAGTCGGGCAACCTCGAGTGGCTGATCCGCAAGGACGGCTGCATGCATTGCGAGGATCCGGGCTGCCTCAAGGCCTGCCCCGCGCCCGGCGCGATCGTGCAGTACGCCAACGGCATCGTGGACTTCCAGGAGGAGTACTGCATCGGCTGCGGCTACTGCGTGGCGGGCTGCCCGTTCGACGTGCCGCGCATCTCCAAGAAGGACAAGAAGGCGTACAAGTGCACCCTATGTTCCGACCGTGTGGCGGTCGGCCAGGAGCCCGCCTGCGTCAAGGCCTGCCCCACCGGCGCCATCATGTTCGGCACCAAGCAGGCCATGAAGGACCAGGCGGCCGAGCGCATCGTGGACCTGAAGGAGCGCGGCTTCGAGAAGGCGGGTCTATACGACCCGGCCGGCGTGGGCGGTACGCACGTCATGTACGTGCTGCACCACGCCGACAAGCCCTCGCTCTACAACAACCTGCCCGACGATCCGCGCATCAGTCCGATGGTCCGATTCTGGAAAGGCGTGGCCAAGCCGCTCGCGCTGGTGGGCATCGCGTTGACCGCGCTGTCCGGCTTCTTCCACTACACGCGCGTCGGGCCCAACGAGACCAGCGATGCGGAAGAGACCGAGGCCGACGGCGAGGCGTTGGCCCGGCGCGATGCGGCGGGCGTACTGCCGCACAGGCATCATCAGGAGGCGCGACATGAGCAAGGCTGAGCATTCCAATGATGTCGATTTCGCGGTCGACAACCAGGGCCGACCCGCCATCCAGCGCTACAAGCCCAACGATCGGGCCAACCACTGGATCACCGCCATCAGCTTCGTTCTGCTGGCGCTGTCGGGACTGGCGCTGTTCCATCCGGCCATGTTCTGGCTCACGTCGCTGTTCGGCGGCGGGCAGTGGACACGCATCCTGCACCCGTTCGTTGGGCTGGTGATGTTCATCTCGTTCATGGGGCTGGCGCTGCGGTTCTGGCGCCACAACTTCCTGGACGCGGCCGACGTGAAGTGGATGATTCGGATCGGCGACGTGCTGGCCAATCGCGAGGATCGCCTGCCCAAGATCGGCAACTACAACGCCGGGCAGAAGATATTGTTCTGGTCGCTGCTGGCCTGCATGATCGGGCTGCTGCTCACCGGGCTGGTGATCTGGCGCGCGTACTTCAGCCACTTCTTCTACATCGACATCATCAGGGTGGCCTCGCTGCTGCACGCCCTCTTCGGCTTCGTGATCATCGCTGCCATCGTTGTCCATATCTACGCGGCCATCTGGATCAAGGGCTCTATCAAGGCCATGACGCGGGGCACGGTCAGCTACGCTTGGGCGCGCCGCCACCACGCGCGCTGGTACGATGAAGTCGTCGAGCGCGAGCGTTCGCTGGCGTCTCGTGCGGGCGAGCGCCGCTCCGCGAATCCACCGCCGGGATAACGTCTTCCCACTCCCGCGTCGAGGGCCCGGCGTTGTCGAGCCATGCGGTGATGCGCTCTTCTTTGTTTGTCTTCATCTTCTTCTTTCCGACCCGTGCAACGCATCCTCCAGCCTGGCGAAATCGAAGCCCTCGACCGGGTGGCGTTCCCGCGAGTGCGCCTGCCCCAGCCGGGTACGCTGTTCCAGGAACGGGCGACACGGCTCGCGCAACTGGCCGACGGCAGCCCGATCGCCGACTACCTGCGTTTCGCCGCGCGGCTGGTACAGGCGCAGCACCGGCAGGTGGCCTGGGCAGCTGCGCCCGAGCCGCTGGCCGAGGAGGTGGTGAGCCGTGCCAACGCCAGCGGCATGCCGCTGTTGCCCGCCTCGGAGGCGCTCCCGCTCGCGTGGCGCGACACGCTGCGCGCGCTGCTGGCGGAACTTTCGGCCGATCCCGCCGTGCCCGCCCCGCTGCACGCCGTGCTCGAACGCCTGGCCGCCATGGATGACGCCGCGCTCGGCGCGCTGGCGCGCCAGGCCCTGGCCGACAACATCGGTCGCGAGGAACTGGCCGCCGCGCCGCTCGTCATGGCCGCGTTGCAAGTTGGCTTTGCGGTCCGCGCCGCGGCCCTCGACGAGCGATCCGTGCCCTACGCTGATCCGGCCACGGTCTGCCCGGTGTGCGGCTGCGTCCCCGTGGCCAGCGTGCTGCGCATCGGCGGCGCGGCCGGCGGCCACCGCTACCTGCATTGCGGCGCGTGCGCCACCGAATGGCACATGGTGCGCGTGAAATGCAGCCACTGCGAATCGACCCAGGGCGTGCGGTATCAGGGGGTCGAGCGTTCCGACAGCAAGGTCAGCGCCCAGGTTGTGCTGGCCGAGACCTGCGACCAGTGCCACACCTACCGCAAGCTGGTGAACCAGGAGAACGACCCCTACGCGGAGCCACTGGCCGACGACCTCGCCAGCCTCACGCTCGACCTGCTGATGGGCGATACCGAGTTCTCGCGTGCCAGCGGCAACCCGTTGCTTGCGATCGAGAAGCCGCTGGCGATATAAATGAACCCGCCCCCCGTCTTGCCCACTGCGTGTGGCTCGGACAGCCCCTCGAGCCGGCACACCCGGCGCGCTGCAGAGGCCAGTTCACTTCCCCCGCGCGAGCAGGCGCGGGCCGGTCTGGCGGTGGTCGACGCACTCGCGCCACGCGCCACGAGGCCGAGAGCCTGCAGGCCTACGGCGTGCACGTGTTTCCCAGCATCGTAGCGATCGGCCGCGACGGCTGGGCCCGTTTTTCCGGTGTTGGCGAAGTCGACTGCTCCGCTCCGGGCCTTGATGACGCCGATCGTTGCCCCGCGTTGATCTCTTTCGTGCAAAGGACCGACCCATGAATCGGCATCTTTCCCGCCGCCGGCTCGCCGCTTTCGCCCAGGAGTGCCGCTTCGCGCCGCAGGTGGGTGGCTGGCGCAGCTTCGAGCTCACGACATCGGTCACGGTGGGCAGCCGCAGGGCACGGTCAAACTCTGGCTACCGGTGCCCGACGTCGATACAGACCGGCAGCGCACGCTGGACGACGGTTGGACCGGCATTCCCTCCAAAGAGCTGAGTTGAGCGCCACGCGATGATCGTCGGCACGGCCGGTCATATCGACCATGGCAAGACCACGCTGGTGAGGGCGCTCACCGGCGTGGACACCGACCGCCTGCCGGAGGAGAAGAAACGCGGCATCAGTATCGAGTTGGGCTACGCCTTCCTGGACGTGCCGCCGGCCGATGCACCCGGTAAGGGCGCACCGGCGCTGCAGCGCATCGGTTTCATCGACGTGCCCGGCCACGAGCGCCTGGTACACACCATGCTCGCCGGCGCGAGTGGTATCGACCTTGCCTTGCTGCTCGTGGCGGCCGACGATGGGGTGATGCCGCAGACGCGCGAACACCTGGCGGTGCTGTCGCTGCTGGGAATTGCGCACGGCGCGGTGGTCATCACGAAGATCGATCGCGTCGATGTGCGGCGCGTGGCGGCGGTGCGCGCCGAAGCGGCAGCGCTCGTCGTTGGCTCGACGCTCGCGGCGGCGCCGGTGCTGGCCATCTCGGCTACCACGGGCCAGGGCATCGATGCGCTCAAGGCTTGGCTCTTCGACGCCGCGGCGCAGGTGGCGCGGCGCGTCGATGCATCGCTCGGCTTTCGCCTTGCCGTCGACCGCGCATTCACGCTCGCCGGGGTCGGCACCGTGGCGACCGGCACCGCGCATGCCGGGAGCGTGAAGGTCGATGACGACCTCTTGCTCGTGCCGGCATCCATCCCCGTGCGTGTGCGCAGCCTTCACGCGCAGAACGAGGCGGTGAGTCATGCGGGGGCGGGGCAGCGCTGCGCTCTCGGCCTGGCCGGCATCGCGAAGGACGACATCGCGCGCGGCCAATGGCTGGTGGCGCCGAAGATTGCGTCCGTCACGCAACGCCTCGATGCGCGATTGGTGCTGTGGCACGGCGAGGCCGAGGCGCTGCGAACGGGCGCGTTGGTGCACCTGCACCTCGGCGCCAGCGACACGCTGGCCGCCGTCGCGCTGCTCGAAGAGGGGCTCGATGCGCTGGAGCCCGGAGCCAGCGCGCGCGCGCAACTTCTGCTGCGTGCGCCGGTCTCCGCGTGGCATGGCGACCGCATCGTGTTGCGCGATGCGTCCGCCAGCCGCACGATCGCCGGTGGCGTAGTGCTGGACCCCCGGGCACCGGCGCGCTACCGACGCACGCCGCAACGGATGGCTGAGCTCGATGCGCAGGAGCGGCCGACGGCTGGCGAACGCCTTCGGGCGCTGTTGGCCACGTCGCCAAACGGCGTGAACCTCGTCGAGTGGTCGCGTGCCGAGGGTTGTCGCGAGGAGGTGCCCGGGCTACCTGCCACCGCGTTGCTCGCCGGCGACTGGGCGCTTGCCGCGGCGCATCTGCAGCCATGGACCGCGACTGTGCTGCGGGTGCTGGCTACCTTCCACGCGCAGCATCCGCAGGAGCTTGGCCCCGACCTCGCGCGCGCGCGGCGGCTTGCCGGGCCGCGCCTGGCCGAGCCGTTGTGGAGCGCTCTCGTGGCCTGGCTCGTCGCTAACGGCCATGCGAAGCGGCGCGGCGCTCAACTGCATTTGCCGGAGCACGCCGTGCACCTATCGGCCGACGAGGAGCGCATTGCACAGAAGCTGTTGCCGAGAATGGAGGAGGGCGGCTTCAACCCGCCCTGGGTGCGTCAGCTCGCGGCCGACACGGGCGAGAGCGAGGCCTTGTTGCGCGCCGTGTTCTCGCGCCTGGCCCGTCGCGGAGAGTTGCACGCTGTGGTGAAGGACCTGTACTACCCGGCGCGCACGATGCTGCGGCTCGCTGCACTGGCGCGCGCGGTCGCGCAGCAGCATGGCGGCGAGGTCGAGGCCGCAGTGTTTCGTGATGCCACGGGCCTGGGTCGCAAGCGGGCCATCCAGGTGCTGGAGTATTTCGATGGCGTCGGCCTGCTGCGCCGCGTGCGTGACACGCACAAGCTGCGCGACGACGCGCGGCTGTTTGTCGGGGAAGCCGAATGAACCTGGAAGGGATACGCGCCCGGTGGGGTACCCCTACCTGATCTGCTGCTTGCCAAGCTTGCGTGCCAGGGTCCGCCGGTGCATCCAGCCGCCGTGCGGTCTCGGAAATGTTGAAGCCGGTGTCGGCCAGCGTCTCGTGGATGCGCTTTCATTTGAACGTCTTGATCGACGTCGGGCGCTCATCGTGCCAGCTTGCATCAATCCACTGTTGGAGCGCGTCGAGAAAAATGCAGCGCCGCTGGCAGCAGAGGCTTGTCGTGAGCGGCCAGATACTCTTCGCCTTCTTCGAGCATGAAGTAGCGAAAAGCCTCGGCCGCGGGCGACAGGACGCGCGCGGAATGACAGACGATGTTCCAGGTTCGCATGACCGGCGTGGCCACGATCGGCAGCACGCTGAGCAAGCCGCTGCGCACCTCGAGCCCAATGGTCTGCAACGACAGGAAGCTGACGCCCAAGCCAGCCATCACGGCCTGCTTGATGGTCTCGTTGCTCGACATCTCCATCGTGCGGCTCGGCCTGAAGCGCTGCTCGTGAAAGTAGGCATCCATTGCATGTCGCGTGCCCGACCCATGCTCGCGCACGATGAACGTGTCGGCGTCGAGCGTCGACAGTGGCGCGCAGCCCCCCCCGATGGCGGGATGATTGGGTGGACCGATGAGCACCAGGGGATGGGCGGCAAAGGCCTCCGCGCGAGTGGATAGCGACTTCGGTGGCCGTCCCATGATGCTCAGGTCGACCTCGTTCGACGCCATCAGGAGCAACAACTGCTCGCGGTTTGGCGTCACATTCAGGCGCACCTCCACACCCGGGTGCTGTTGGCTGAAGCGGGCCAGCAGGTGGGGTATGAAGTACTTCGCCGTGCTCACCAGGCCAACCCTCAGCAGGCCGGCCTCGACGTGGCGCAGGCGCGCCATCGCGTCCTCGGCCTCCTTGGCGCAGGCCAGCAGGCGCCTGGCATAGACCAGGAAATATTCGCCCGCGGTGGTCAGCGACACCTTGCTGGCGGCGCGATCGAAGAGCGTGAGATCCACCGCCGACTCCAGCTCCTTGATCTGCATCGACACGGCGGGCGGGGTCAGGTGCAACGCCTCCGCCGCGCGCGCGAAGCTCAAGTGGCGTGACACCTCGATGAACACGCGCAACTGGCGGAACGTCAATGCCTTCATTCAGATTTTCTTATCGGCTCGGAACATATTGCTGACTGTACGTCGATGGCGCTCTCGCGGACAGTATGTCTTCATCGCCCCCCGCCGCAACCCGAATGCAAAGGAGCCACTCGTGAAAAAGGCTGTTGTTGAAGAAGGCGTCATCACCGACGCGAAAAAGCGCTACAGCGCCGGTGTTCTGAAGTACCGCCAGATGGGCTACTGGGACGGTGACTACGTGCCCAAGGACACCGACACGATCTGCTTGTTCCGCATCACGCCGCAGGAGGGGGTGGACTCCATCGAAGCTGCTGCCGCGGTCGCCGGCGAATCCAGCACCGCGACCTGGACCGTGGTCTGGACCGACCGCCTGACCGCCTGCGACAGCTACCGCGCCAAGGCCTACAAGGTCGAGCCGGTGCCGAGCCGGCCGGGCGAGTATTTCGCCTGGGTCGCCTACGACATCATCATGTTCGAGGAAGGCTCGATTGCCAACATGACGGCGAGCCTGATCGGCAACGTCTTCAGCTTCAAGCCGCTGAAGGCGGCGCGGCTCGAGGACATCCGCATCCCGGTCGCCTACATCAAGACCTTCAAGGGCCCGCCCACCGGGCTGATTGTCGAGCGCGAGCGTCTGGACAAGTTCGGCCGGCCACTGCTGGGCGCGACCACCAAGCCCAAGCTGGGGCTGTCGGCCCGCAACTACGGCCGCGTGATCTACGAAGGCCTGAAAGGCGGGCTGGACTTCATGAAGGACGACGAGAACATCAACTCGCAGCCCTTCATGCACTGGCGCGACCGCTACCTCTACGTGATGGACGGCGTGATGAAGGCCAGCGCCGCCACCGGTGAGGTGAAGGGCTCGTTCCTCAACATCACCGCGGCGACGATGGAGGACATGTACGAGCGTGCCGAACTCGCCAAGGAGCTCGGCTCGGTGGTGATCATGGTCGACTTGGTGATCGGCTGGACGGCGATTCAGAGCATTGCCAACTGGTGCCGCAAGAACGACATGATCATGCACATGCACCGCGCCGGCCACGGCACGTACACCCGCCAGAAGAACCATGGCGTGAGCTTCCGCGTGATTGCCAAATGGTTGCGCCTGGCCGGTTGCGACCACCTGCACACCGGAACCGCGGTCGGCAAGCTCGAAGGCGACCCGATGACGGTGCAGGGCTACTACAACGTCTGCCGCGACAGCTACACCAGGAAGGACCTGGAGCGCGGCCTGTTCTTCGACATGGATTGGGCCGACACCAAGAAGGTGTTGCCATGTGCGTCAGGCGGTATCCATGTCGGCCAGATGCACCAACTGGTCGACATGTTCGGCGACGACGTGATCCTGCAGTTCGGCGGCGGCACCATCGGCCATCCGGCGGGCGTGCAGGCCGGCGCGGTGGCCAACCGCGTGGGGCTGGAATGCATGATCAAGGCGCGCAACGAGGGCAAGAACCTCCTCGCCGAGGGTCCGGAGATCCTCAGGAAGGCGGCGAAGTCCTGCACCCCGCTGAAGCAGGCGCTCGACACCTGGGGCGACATCAGCTTCAACTACGCGTCCACCGATACCAGCGACTACGCCGTCACCCCCGCCGTCGCCTGACAAGGAGCCCTTCATCATGATGACCAACCCCACCGGCCGCCTCACCCAGGGCCAGTTCAGCTTCCTGCCCGACCTGACGGATGCCGAGATCTCGCAGCAGATCCAGTACGGTCTCAACAAGGGCTACGCCTGGAGCATGGAGTACACCGACGACCCGCACCCGCGCAACACCTACTGGGAGATGTTCGGCATGCCGATGTTCGACCTGAAGGACGCCGCCGGCGTGCTGCTGGAACTGAACAGCTGCCGCAAGACCTTCCCCAACGCCTACATTCGACTGATGGCCTTCGACTCGACGCGCGGCATCGAGTCCATCGCGATGAGTTTCATCGTCAACCGTCCGAAGAACGAACCCGGCTTTGGGCTTGTGCGACAGGAGGTCGATGGCCGGAAGATGCGCTACACGGTGCACAGCTACGCCACCGACAAGCCGGAATCCCAGCGCTACAGCGGTTGAGCCCGCATCTCTTGTCCGAAGGTCACGCCATGTATCGCATTGCACCCAGCATCCTGTCGGCAGACTTCGCTCGCCTCGGCGAAGAAGTGCGCACTGTCATTGGCGCCGGCGCCGACTGGATTCACTTCGACGTGATGGACAACCATTACGTGCCGAACCTGACCATCGGCCCGGCGGTGGCGCAAGCGATCAAACCGCATTGCGTGCGTGGCGACGGCAGCAAAGTGACACTGGATGTGCACCTGATGGTGAAGCCGGTGGACGCGCTGGCCCAGGCGTTTGCCGAGGCCGGCGCGGACCTGGTCAGCTTCCACCCCGACGCCAGCACGCACGTCGACCGAACGCTGCAGCTGATCCGCGCCGAGGGCGCACAGGCGGGCCTCGTCTTCAACCCGGCCACGCCGCTCGACGTGCTCGAATGGGTCATCGACAAGGTCGATCTGGTGCTCATCATGAGTGTCAACCCGGGGTTCGGCGGTCAGAGCTTCATCGCCTCGGCGTTGCGCAAGATCGAGCAGGCACGCAAGATCATCGACGTTGAGCGCCAACGCTCGGGCCGCGACATCCGCCTCGAGGTCGATGGCGGCATCAAGGTCGACAACATCCGGCGCGCGGCCGACGCCGGAGCCGACACCTTCGTCGCCGGCAGCGCCATCTTCGGCCAGCTCGACTACAAGGCGGTGATCGACGCGATGCGCGTCGAACTGGCGGGAGCTCGACCCCAAGGCGGCGCGCGATGACCGCACCGCAGTACACGATTCCCGGCTCGGTCGCCGCGGCTCCGCCGGCGATGGCCGCCGAGGCCGACGCTGCGGCGCCGGTGTCGCAGGCGCGCACCGTCAACGAAGTGCTGGCGCAAAGCCAGGTCGAGGCAGTGCTGGACGAGCTCGATCGCGACCTGATCGGCCTCAAGCCGGTCAAGCAGCGTATTCGCGACATTGCCGCGCTGCTGGTAATCGACAAGCTGCGCATGAATCTCGGTCTGCAGGCCCAGACTCCGAGCCTGCACATGAGCTTCACCGGCAACCCCGGCACGGGCAAGACGACGGTGGCGATGCGCATGGCCGAAATCCTGCACCGCCTGGGCTACGTGCGCAAAGGCCACCTCGTGGCGGTGACACGCGACGACCTGGTGGGCCAGTACATCGGCCACACCGCGCCCAAGACCAAGGAAGTCCTCAAGAAGGCGATGGGCGGCGTGCTCTTCATCGACGAGGCCTACTACCTGTACCGCCCCGAGAACGAGCGCGACTACGGTCAGGAGGCAATCGAGATCCTGCTGCAGGTGATGGAGAACCAGCGCGACGACCTAGTAGTGATCCTGGCCGGCTACAAGGACCGGATGGACACCTTCTTCCAGAGCAATCCGGGCCTGAGTTCGCGCGTCGCGCACCACCTCGACTTCCCCGACTACAGCCACGACGAACTGCTGCTCATCGCCGACATGATGCTCGCGGGCATGAACTACCACCTGGGCGCCGACGCGCGCGACACCTTCGGCGAATACCTCACGCTGCGCCTGACGCAACCGCACTTCGCCAATGCGCGCAGCGTGCGCAACGCGCTCGACCGCGCGCGGCTGCGCCAAGCCAGCCGCCTGTTTGCCGAGCGCGACCGCGAGCTGACGCACGAAGACCTCACGACGCTGGTGCCCGCCGACATCCGGGCCAGCCGGCTGTTCGGTACCGGCCGCGCCTGAAACTGCTACCGGAGACGAACATGCCCCTTTCACATCGCTGGACGCTGACCCGCTACCTGATCGAGGAGCGGCGCCGCTTCCCGGAGGCCAGCGGCGACCTCAACGCGCTGATCCTGGATGTCTCGCTCGCGTGCAAGGCGATCGCGCGCATCGTGGCTTTCGGCGAGCTTGGCGATTCGCTCGGGCAAACGCCGAGGCCCGAGGCCGGCGGCGTCAATGTGCAAGGCGAGGTGCAGAAGCCGCTGGATGTGCTCTCGAACGAGATATTCATCCGCATGAACGAGTGGAGCGGCAACCTTGCCGGGATGGCCTCGGAGGAGATGGACGAGCCCAAGCAGATTCCTGTGGCCTACCGGCGCGGAAAGTACCTCCTGGTGTTCGATCCGCTGGACGGCTCGAGCAACATCGACGTCAACGTATCGGTGGGCAGCATCTTCTCGATCCTGCGTGCGCCGGAGGAGGTGATCGACAGCGGGCGCGACCGCCAGCGCGACGTTTGCGACGCCGACTTCTTTCAGCCCGGCGCGACCCAGATCGCCGCCGGCTATGCACTGTACGGGCCGACGACCATGCTCATGCTGAGCGTCGGTAACGGTGTGGACGGTTTCACGCTGAACCCGAACCTCGGCGAGTTCGTATTGACGCACCCCAAGGTTCAGGTGCCGCCGGACACGCAGGAGTTCGCCATCAACAGCTCGAACAGCCGCTTTTGGGAGCCGCCGGTGACGCGCTACGTCGACGAATGCCTGGCAGGCAAGCCCGGGCCGCGCGGCAAGGATTTCAATATGCGCTGGATTGCGTCGATGGTCGCCGAGGCGCACCGCATCCTGATGCGCGGCGGCGTCTTCATGTACCCGCGCGACAACAAGGATCCGACCACGCCGGGCCGGCTGCGCCTGCTCTACGAGGCCAGCCCAGTGGGCTTTCTGATGGAACAGGCGGGCGGTCGCGCCAGCACCGGCCGCCAGCCCGTGCTCGAGGTCAAGCCCAGCGCATTGCACCAGCGCATCGGTCTGATATTCGGCTCGAAGAATGAAGTCGAGCGCATCGAGCGCTACCACCACGAACCCGCCGGCAAAGATCCCGGCACGCCGCTGTTCGCCGAGCGAACCCTGTTCAGAGACTGATCCCAGCCGTCCGAGGATTGACCCCATGTCCGAACGCCACCCCATCATCGCGATCACCGGCTCGTCCGGAGCCGGCACTTCGTCGGTCACGCGCACATTCCAGAACATCTTTCGCCGCGAAGGCGTCAATGCTGCGATCGTCGAAGGCGACAGCTTCCACCGCTACGATCGCAAGGAGATGCGCGCCAAGTTGGCCGAGGCCGAAAAGGCCGGCGACAAGAACTTCAGCCATTTTGGTCCCGAGACCAATCTGTTCGGCGAACTCGAGCAGTTGTTCCGCAGCTACGGCGAGAACGGCTCCGGCAAGCAGCGCAAATACCTGCACGACACCGAAGAGGCCGCGCCATACAAGCAAGAGCCCGGCACCTTCACACCTTGGGAGGACGTGCCCGACAACACGGATCTGCTGTTCTACGAGGGGCTGCACGGTGCGGTAGTCACACCCGAGGTCAATATTGCGGAGCACCCCGACCTGCTGATCGGCGTAGTGCCGGTGATCAACCTCGAGTGGATCCAGAAGCTCTGGCGCGACAAGAAGCAGCGCGGCTACTCGGCCGAGGCGGTGACCGACACCATCCTGCGCCGCATGCCCGACTACGTGCACTACATCTGCCCGCAGTTCACGCACACGCATGTGAACTTCCAGCGCGTGCCCTGCGTCGATACCAGCAACCCGTTCATCGCGCGCGACATCCCTGCGCCGGACGAGAGCTTCGTCGTCATCCGCTTCGCGAATCCGAAGGGCATCGACTTCCAGTACCTGCTCAACATGATCCACGACTCGTGGATGTCGCGGGCCAACACGATCGTGGTGCCGGGCGGCAACATGGAGTTGGCGATGCAGTTGATCTTCACGCCCTTCATCTGGCGCATGGTAGAGCGCCGCAAGCGCGCCCTCGGTGCCCTCTGAAGACCGTCCCTTCAACCGACCCTCCGAGGCCCCCGATGAGTTCCTCTTCCACCGATCGCGTGCTGCGCCCGGACGCTGGCCATTTCGACCCCATGGCCAACGCCCTGCGCGCGCTGGCGATGGACGCCGTGCAGCAGGCCAACTCCGGCCATCCCGGCGCGCCGATGGGCATGGCCGAGATGGCGCTGGCGCTGTGGACCGGACATCTGCGTCACAACCCCGCCAATCCGCTGTGGCCGGATCGCGACCGCTTCGTGCTCAGCAACGGTCATGCGTCGATGCTCCTGTACGCGCTGCTCAACCTGACCGGGTACGACCTGCCGATGGCGGAGATCAAGCGCTTCCGCCAGATCCACAGCAAGACGCCGGGCCACCCCGAACACGGCCTGACGCCAGGCGTCGAGACCACCACCGGCCCGCTCGGACAGGGCCTCACCAACGCCGTGGGCATGGCGTTGGCCGAGAAGCTGCTGGCCGACGAGTTCAACCGTCCGGGCTATGCGATCGTCGACCACTGCAGCTATGTGTTCCTCGGCGACGGCTGCCTGATGGAAGGCATCAGCCATGAGGCCTGTTCGCTGGCCGGCATTTGGCGGTTGAACAAGCTGATCGCGCTGTACGACGACAACGGCATCTCGATCGATGGCGCGGTGGAGGGCTGGTTCGGCGATGACACCGTGGCGCGCTTCCGCGCCTACGGCTGGAACGTCATCGGGCCGATCGACGGGCACGACGCGGATGCCGTCGGGGCGGCCATCGCCGCTGCCAAGGCGCCGACGCAGGCGCCGACGATGATCGTCTGCCGCACCACCATCGGGCGCGGCTCGCCCGGCCGCGCCGGCACTGCCAAGGCGCATGGCGAGGCGCTTGGCGCGGACGAAATTCGCCACACCCGCGAGACCATCGGTTGGTCGAACCCGCCGTTCGAGGTCCCGGACGATATTGCAGCGCGCTGGAACGCGCGCGAACTGGGAGCCGAGCGCGAGGCCAAGTGGCGCCAACGCTTCGAGGCCTACCGCAGCGAACACTCCGAGCTCGCTGCAGAATTCGAGCGCCGGATGTTCGGTGACCTACCGCGCGACTTCGAAGCGACGAGGCTGGCCGTGCTGAACACGTTCGGGCAATCGCGCGACAGCATCGCCTCGCGCAAGGCGTCACAGCAGGTGCTGGCGGCGCTGGCACCCAAACTGCCGGAACTGCTGGGTGGCAGCGCGGACCTTACCGGATCGAACCTGACCGACTTCCCCGGCTGCGGCGCGGTGCGTGGCGGCGAGAAGGGCGGCCGCCACATCAACTACGGCGTGCGCGAGTTCGGCATGGCCGCGGTGATGAACGGCATCGCGCTGCACGGCGGCTATATCCCCTACGGCGGCACCTTCCTGACCTTCAGCGACTACAGCCGCAACGCGATCCGCATGGCCGCGCTGATGAAGCTGCGCGTCATCCACGTCTTCACGCACGACTCGATCGGCTTGGGCGAGGACGGCCCCACACACCAGGCGGTGGAGCATGCGGCCAGCCTGCGTCTGATCCCGAACCTGGAGGTCTGGCGTCCCTGCGATGCGGCGGAAACTGCGGTCGCCTGGACGCAGTCAATCGCGCAGCGCGACCGGCCCGCTGCGCTGCTGCTGTCGCGCCAGAATCTGCCCGCCCAGGAACGCAACGCGGAGCAGGTGCTCGACATTCGCCGTGGCGGCTACGTGCTCAGCGAACGCCAGGGCGCCATCGCCACCATCCTGGCGACGGGCTCCGAGGTGGCGCTGGCGATGGCGGCGCAGCGGCTTCTCGACACGCGCGGTATCCAGGTGCGCGTCGTGTCGATTCCGTCGTCGACGCTGTTCGACCGGCAGGACCGCGCCTGGCGCGACGCCGTGCTCGGCGTCGGGCTGCCGCGCATCGGTGTCGAGGCCGGCGTCACGCGCTGGTGGGGTCAGTACGGCTGCGTCGCGGCGATGGGCGTGGATACGTTTGGAGAGTCCGCGCCGGCGCCCGCCGTCTACGAGCACTTCGGGTTGACGCCCGAGCGCTTGGCCGATCTGGTAAAGGCGCATGCCGCCGAGGACGGACACATCGTCCGTTCGTGCAATTGAGGACGGCCATGGGTTACGACATCGTCAGTTTCGACCTCGACGGAACGCTCGTCGACACGGCCGCTGAGATCGCCGAGGCGGCCAACCGCGCGCTCGAGTCGCACGGCATGGCGCGCCGCTCGCCCGCCGAGATCACCCTGCTGATCGGCAACGGCACGCGTGAATTGATGCTCGAGTTGCTGGCGCGGGCTCTCCTGGATCAGCCCGCGCTGGCGAACACGGTGCGTGCCGAGGCCGTGCTCGAGAGCCTCGATCGCCATTACGCGGACACCACCGGCACGTCGGCCGTCGCCTACGACGGCGCGCGCGAAGCGCTGACGCAGCTGAAGGCCGCGGGCGTCAAACTGGCCTGCGTGACCAACAAGGAGATTCGCCATGCGGACCGCGTGCTGCAGGCGACGCAGCTCGGCAACTTCTTCGAGTTGACGATCGGCGGCGACTCGCTGCCGCAGAAGAAGCCCCACGCCAGCGTGTTGCGCTACGTGGTCGATACGCTCGGCGGGGATCGCCACCGGACCGCGCATGTGGGCGACTCTGCCGTCGACATTGCGGCGGCGCGCAACGCTGGCGTCGCCGCCTGGGTGGTGCCCTACGGCTACAACGCCGGCTTGCCGATCGCTGATGCGCACCCGCAGCGCATCTTTCCCGGACTGCTGCAGGTGGCCGAGCATGTGCTCGCGAGCCGGCGTTCCGAGGCAGGCACGGTCGCGCGCATCTCCCAATCCCTTCACACCCCAAGAGAATTCCCATGACGATCAAGGTTGGCATCAACGGCTTCGGCCGCATCGGCCGCATGGTGTTCCGCGCGGCGGTGCAGAACTTCTCCGACATCGAGATCGTTGCCATCAACGACCTGCTCGAGCCGGACTACCTGGCCTACATGCTCAACTACGACTCGGTCCATGGCCGC